>SXGU01407975.1_pt1 | contig 11827 bp, 11 predicted proteins | sample 3174531 | NCBI WGS metagenome assembly SXGU01 (sample SAMN11356863, study PRJNA531348) | freshwater metagenome | isolation source: freshwater sample F1-140 | place: China: Fuxian Lake, Yuxi | collected 2017-12-25
GGGGCAATCCGGGCCAGCTCGTGGACGTACTGGCGGAGGGCGGGTGCGCCTAACGCACAGTTGAGCCCCACGATCAGCGGTTCGGCGTGGGCAATCGAGGCGAAGAACGCCTCGGTCACCTGACCCGAGAGGGTTCGGCCGCTGGCGTCGGTAATGGTGCCCGATATCCAAATCGGGACCGACTCGCCGCGGGCGGCGAGGCGGTCCTTGATGGCAAAGATCGCGGCCTGGGCGTTCAGGGTGTCGAAGATCGTCTCGACCAGAAGCACGTCGACCCCGCCGTCGAGGAGGCCGTCGACTTGTTCGGCGTAGGCCGCCGCCAACTCGTCGAACGTCACGTTCCGGGCTGAGGGATCGTTGACATCGGGTGAGAGCGAAGCGGTCCGGTTGGCCGGCCCGATCGAGCCGGCCACGATCCGGGGGCGGCCATCCTTGGCTTCGAGTTCGTCGGCCAAGTCTCGGAGGAGCCGGGCTCCGGCCACGTTGAGCTCGTGGGCCAGGCCCTGCATCCCGTAGTCGGCGAGGGAGATGGCGTTGGCGTTGAAGGTGTTGGTTTCGACGATGTCGGCGCCGGCCTCGAAATAGGCCCGGTGGATCCCGGCGATCACGTCGGGCCGGGTCAAACAGAGCAGGTCGTTGTTGCCCTTGAGGTCGCTCGGCCAGTCGGCAAACCTGGTGCCCCGGTACTCCGCCTCGGAGAGCCGGTGCTGCTGGATCATGGTCCCATAGCCGCCGTCGAACACCACCACTCGCTCGGCGAGCAGGTGCTTGAGCTTGGCGATTCGGGCGGTCCGGCGGTGTTTCAGGTCGGTCGTAGCCATCGTGGCGTCGTTCCCATCAAAAAATGAGCCCGGAGGCAGACATGACGCCCCGGGCGAGCGTCTTAGCGAGTTGTTTTACGTGGCCGCAATCAGCAGAAATCGCCACGGGGATCAGTTGTCGGGGTTCAAGGTAGTCGGGCCGGGCCTAAACTCCGAGCGCGGCGGTCGCCCCGGCGACCGAGATTCCGGTGGCTTCGATAGTCTTTCTCCGGCTCGTATCACCATGTACCATATGGACTTGCCGACTCGGAAGCCCGAGCGCGCTGGCCACGAACCGGATCACTTCGGCATTGGCCGCGCCATCGACCGGCGGGGCCTGAATCCGGAGCTTGATGGCGTCCCCGTGCCGTCCCACCACCTCGGTTTTGGAGGCCCGGGGTTGCACATGGATGACCAGCCGAACCCCGGTGGCGGTCGGGGTAATCGGGGTCATCCGCGGAAGAACACGGACATGATCAACGAGCGGAGCAGGTAGAGAGCAAAGTAGGCCGCGATTGGACTGGCGTCGATGATGCCGAACGGGGGCAGGATCCGGCGGATCGGCACGATGATCCAGTCGGTGAGCCGGGCCAGCGGGCGGAGCCACGGGGCGGTTGGCGGCACCCCGAACCAACTCACCAGGTAGCGGACGAAGATGGCCATCATGACCAGACCGAACGCCGAACTCACGGCCACTCCGGCCCAAACTCGGGGAGAGGCTTGGCTCAACGCGATGGCACCCAACATGAAGCCCAAGATCCAGCGAACCAGCGACACCAGGACCAAGCCGGCCAGGACCGAAAGGCCGAGGAGCCAGAGGGTGGCGTCCTGCGGGTTGGCGCCCCGCCGGGCCAATTGCTTCTCCAGCGGCCGAAGCAAGGGGTCCGAGAGGTGGCGGACGGTCTTTGACCACGGCGTGAACGGCCCGATCCGCCGCTGCCGGACCCCCCAGTGAGTCAACCAAACCACTCCGGACAGGGCGACGACACCTAACGCGAGCGACCGGGCCACCAGATCGGCGATCGCGGCGACCGAGGTGAAAGTCACCGTCAGCCGCCCGTACAGGTCACCGAGCGGGGTGGGGTGCGGCCGCAGGCAATCGTGCCGTCCATGCCGCGGGCCAGGACTCCGCACGCGGTGGTCCTCCCGGTTTCGGTGGCCGCCTCTGCCGTCGGGCCCGACGCTTTGGCGCACCGGTCGCCGCCGTCGAAGGTCATGCAGACCTCACAGGTCAATTGCTGGGGCTTGACGCTCGAGTACGCCAGGAACGCCACGAAGGCCACCGCAATGATCCAGAACACCGCTGTGCGACTGAGCCGCATCGGAACCTCTCCGGAGAAATCGGCGTTTGCCAGGTACCTCGTGGACGGTTAGGCTTGAGGCATGGGTTCAGTCATTGGACGGCTTGGTTTTGCCTTGGCGGTTCTGGGGGTGGCGCTCGGTGCGTTGCCCAAGAAAGCCATGGCGCATTGCCGTCCCGAACCGACCCAATCGGCCCCGGGGCACCACGACCACGGTTCCCAAAATACCGAGTCAGCCCCGGACTGTCCTCATTGCCCCCCGGCCGAGTGCCGCCGGCATGTGGAGTGTGCCACCGCGCTCGACTCGATGGTCGCCGCGCAGACTCCGCTACCGGCCCCGGCCACCGACGCCCAGTCGATCGTGATGGCCGGGAGTTCCGGAGCCACCGGGCACCCGTCACCCCCAACACCCCCTCCCCAAGCGACCCTCTGATCCGGCATCCGTAGTCAGCCGTTACCGATCATTCGAGGGGACAGATCTCATGGGAACATCGCGATCGCGGCGGTTCGTCGCGGCGCTGGTACTTGGCATGGCGGGCGCTCCGGCGCTCCCGGCCCAAGTGGACTATCGCAATCTGGACGACGCCCGCCCGAGCCGGGTCACCGATGCCTATCCGGTGGAACGGTTCGCATTTGAGCTGTCGATGGGGGGCCGGCTCCGCACCGGCAACGGGGTGACCGAGGGCAGGGCGTCACCCCACCTCGAGTACGGAATCTTCCGGAACGTCATGATCGGCATCGGGGCCGAGCTGATGGATGAGGGCAGTCACTTCGAAGCCTCGGCGTTTTGGAATGCCCGTCGGGAGACGGCGGGGTTCCCGGCCGTGTCGCTGGCCGCCTCGGTGGGCGAGGACCCGCTGGTTCGGTTCCTGGCCACCCGGTCGTTCGGCCTCTCGCGACTCCATTTCAATACCGGGCTCGACCTGTCCGGTCCGGCCGACTGGTGGGGCGGCCTGGCCTGGGATCGGACCCTGTTCCGGACCAGCACCCTGGTGGTGGGCGAGCTGGTTGCCGAGCGGGTGGGACCGGGGCAGCGGGTGGATTGGAGCGCCGGATTGGGTCTCCGCCGCCAGCTGACCCAGACCGTGGTCATTCACGGCGGGGTGAGTCAGGGGCTCTCGGGCTCGGGCACGGAGTTCAGCCTGGGGTTGAGCCATGCCTTTGCCGTTGCCGGGCTGATGCGGGGGGCGGGCCGATGATCCGCCGTTTTGGATGGCTCATGTTGGTCCTGGTGCCCGCGGTGACGGTGGCCCAAGGCGGGCGGGACGAAGAATTTTACCGGCCGGGCCGGTTCAATTGGATGTTCCAGAAGACCTACCCCGAGGCAGCGCGGTTGTTCAACGCCTTCGACTATGGGCACGCGATCTTGTCCGAACGGCTGACGATTGCCCCGGACGAGCCGGTGGACCGGCTCGAGGTCCGGGAATTCGAGTTCCTGGTCGGCGATCTCCTGAAGCGGCCGCCTCGGTTTGCCGTGGCCGAAGAGTCAATCATGCCGAACTACGCCCGGTTGGCTTGGCGGGCCAAAGTGATGTTCGAACGGGCCCACGTGCTCCACCGCCAGATCTACGATGTCTACGCCGACGAACGGCTTTCGGTCGAGGCGCAGCGGGCGATGGTGGAGCGATTGACCGATTACTACCTGGCCGACACTCGCTACGCCTTTACCGATCAGCCAAAGGCCATGGAGTTGATGGACGGTCAGTACTACAGCCAGATATTCCGGCAGCGGTACCCGAAGTTCAACGGGTTGATCTGGGCCTATCACTGGCTCCAGGTTGGTCTGTACGAGTCACTGCTGACCGAAACCACCAGGGACCGGAAACGGGCCAGTATCAAGGAGAGTCTGGACCGGTTTTGGGCCATGACCGTGCAGGCTCCGGCCAACCTGCCGTCGGTCATGCCGATGACCTCGGCGGTGGCACCGGTGTTCAGCGAGCGGCATCAGCGGGCGGCGATCATTTTCGACAACCTGCACATGCTGCATGACATCATCTCGGACATCCTCGCCTCGCCAAAGGTGGCGAAGGCGGACAAGGTTCGGGTGATCGATGAGGCGTTGGATGAGTTCCAGAATCCCAAGACGAATCTGGTCGACTTGGTGCACTGGCGGATGATGGCCGATCACATGGGCGGGGTGGACAAGATGGGCGGGGTGGCGGGCCGGCGGCCCACCCCGCCCTGACGAGCGGGGTTACTTCCCGGCAACCCCCGGCGTGGCTTCCGGGGCAACGCCGTCGTCGATCGGGAGGGCGGCCGCCCGCCACCCGCTCGCGAAGGTGACCGTCAGCCGGTAACCCAAGGTGTCGGGCACCACGTTGACCACCCCGGGGATGGTCTTGGCGTACTCCATCGCTTTGGTGACCTGGGTGGCGCGGGCCTCGGCGGTGGTGCCGCCGCCCCACTGGGCCAGCGACCGCCCAATGGCCACCAGTTTGGCCTGTTCACTGCCATAGCGGGCAAACTGCTCGGCGGGAATCAGCCCGTCCTGGCCGGCCGTGGTGGACTGGAGGTTGTAGGGGCGGCAGGCCACGAGGGCGCCGAGTGCGGCGGCGGCTAAGAGGTAGCGCATGGTGGTTCCTTGGGGGTGGTGTCGTTCAACGGCCTGAATATAAGTAGATTCCCTGAACCTCAAGCCTCGACGAACCCCACATGGCATCGATTCCGAATACCCCCGCTCCAATCAATGAGCCGATTCTCTCCTACGCCCCGGGCACTCCGGAGCGCGCCGCGATCAAGGCCGCCCTCAAGGAAATGAGCGGCGAGGTCGTCGACATTCCCTGCATTGTCGGCGGCAAGGAGATCCGGACCGGGAAGACCCACACGGTGGTCTCGCCCCACCGGCACAGTCATGTCTTAGCCACCGTGCACGAGGCCGATGCCCGGACCATGAACCAGGCCGTCCAGGCCGCCGAGCGGGGCTATCGGGAGTGGTCGAACTCGAAGTTCGAGGACCGGGCGGCGGTGTTTCTTCGGGCCGCTGAGTTGCTGGCCGGTCCGTGGCGCCAGGTGATCAACGGCGCCACCATGCTGGGCCAGAGCAAAACGATTTACCAATCGGAAATCGACGCTGCCTGCGAGCTGATCGACTTCTGGCGCTTCAACGTGAGTTTTGCCGACCGGATGTACGCCCAGCAGCCGATCTCCTCGCCGGGGGTGTGGAACCGAATGGAGTACCGGCCGCTCGAGGGGTTCGTCTACGCCATTTCGCCGTTCAACTTCACCGCGATCGGCGGCAACTTGGCCGGCACCCCGGCCCTGATGGGTAACACCGTGGTGTGGAAGCCGGCCGGCACGGCGGCGCTCAGCAACTACTACACGATGAAGCTGTTCGAGGCCGCCGGGATGCCGCCCGGGGTCATCAACTTCCTGCCCGGCAACGCGGTTCAGATTACCGAGCGGATGCTGTCCGACCGGAAGCTCGCCGGGGTCAATTTCACCGGCTCGACCGGGGTGTTCCAGTCGATCTGGAAGCGGGTCGGCGAGCGGATTGCCGATTACGCCACCTATCCTCGGCTGGTTGGCGAGACCGGCGGCAAGGATTTCGTGCTGGCTCATCCGAGCGCCGATCCCGAGGCGCTGGCGGTCGCGCTGGTCCGAGGGGCATACGAATATCAGGGGCAGAAGTGCAGCGCAGCATCGCGCGCGTATGTGCCGGCCAGTCTCTGGCCCGAGGTCCGGGACCGGATGGTGGCCATGATGGCTGAGATCAAGGTCGGCGACGTGGCCGATTTCAAGAACTTCATGGGTGCGGTGATCGACGCGAAGTCCTTCAACAAGCTCAAGGGCTACCTCGACCAAGCCAAGAAGGACCGGAGTGTCACACTGGTGTCGGGCGGCGGCGCCGACGACAGCAAAGGCTACTTCATCGAACCGACGTTGCTTCAGGTCAAAGACCCGACCTACCGGACGATGTGCGAGGAGCTCTTCGGCCCGATCTTGACCACCTATGTGTACAAGGACAAGGACTGGAAGCAGACCGTCAAGTTGGTCGATAGCACCAGCCCGTACGGCCTGACCGGATCGATCTTCGCCCGCGACCGCGACATCATCGACCAGGTCAAGACCTCGCTTCGCCACGCGGCCGGCAATTTCTACATCAACGACAAGCCGACCGGTGCGGTGGTGGGCCAGCAGCCGTTCGGCGGGGCCCGGGCCAGCGGTACTAACGACAAGGCCGGCTCGTATCTCAACTTGGTCCGGTGGGTGTCGCCCCGGTCGATCAAGGAAACGCTGGTACCGGTGACGGACTACCGGTATCCCTTCATGGCCTAGCCTTGAGTTTGCGCTGCCTCGGCCTGGCGCTGGCGGGATGGGTGTCGAGCGCGGCGGCGCAAACCTACCGGCCGGCCGCGTTTGCCTGTTCGGTGTTTCAGGAGTCGGTCACGACGTCGATTCGGGGCACCAGCGGGTCGGCGGAGGTGGCCGACCGGGGCGGCCGGTTTGGACTGCTGGTGTTGAACGGCCGGGACTCGAGCGGCGTGATGCTGCTCGACGCCTGGTATGACTCGCTGGAAGTCTGGCGGGAAACCGCCGCGGGCCGGGAAGCGCCGGATACCGACGGCCTGGTGGGGGGCCGGTTTCGCGGAGTCCTGCAGCCGGCCGGGAAGTACCGGTCGGTCAAGGCTCCGTTCATCCCCAATGAACTCGCCGACGTGGCTGACCTGGCCTCCGTGATGGATGACTTCCTCCCCCTGCTTCCGCCGGCTCCTTTGGCGGCGGGCCAGCAATGGTCGGACACCGCGGGATTCACGATTCGGCGGCTTCCCGACCGGGGCCGGACCCACCACTATCGATGGACCGCGACCCGGCGCGAAGGCGACCGGTATGCCGCCTCGGACAGCCTGTCGGTAACGCTCGATCAAGCGATCAAGGAAACCGGCGAACTCGTGTGGTCGCCGGAGCGGGGGCCGGAGAGTTGGACCCGCCAGATCAGTGTCTCGGCCCGGATTCCGGCCACCGGCGGGGTCAAGCGGCCGGTCCGGTCTACGGTCGAGCAAACCGTGACGGTCACCCGGCGGCCGGACCTTACCTCTCACTGCGGTTAGGCAGGAGTCTCATGACAAAGGTTCGTGCGGCGGTGGTGCAGGAGGCCTCGGTGGCCTTTGACCCGCTGGCCACCCTCGACCGGGTGGCGGCCCGGATGGCGGAGGCCGCGCGCGAGAAGGCCCAAATCGTGGTCTTTCCGGAAGCGATGATCGGCGGATATCCGAAGGGTGTGGACTTCGGCGCCCGGGTGGGTTCGCGGAGCGACGAGGGCCGGGAGGAGTTCGAGCGCTATTGGAACGGGGCCATCGAGGTGCCCGGCCCGGTTACCGACCGGCTCGGCGCCATGGCGGGCGAGTTCGGCGTCTACTTGGTCATCGGGGTGATCGAGCGGAGCGGGGGGACGCTCTATTGCACGGTGCTCTACTTCTCGCCCGAAGGCTCGCTGTTGGGCCGGCATCGGAAAGTGATGCCGACCGCGATGGAGCGGATCATCTGGGGCTACGGCGACGGCTCGACCCTCGGTGTGCTCGACACCCCGTTAGGCAAGCTCGGGGCGGTGATTTGCTGGGAGAACTACATGCCGCTCCTCCGGACCGCCATGTATGCGCAAGGGATCGAGTTGTACTGCGCCCCGACGGTGGACGACCGGGAGGTCTGGGGGGCCACCATGCGGCACATTGCCCGGGAGGGCCGGTGCTTCGTGTTGTCGGCCTGCCAGCACGCCCGGCGCCGCGACTATCCGGCGGACTATGCGCCGATTCAGGGCAACGATCCGGACACCGTCTTGATCCGCGGGGGCAGTCTGATCGTCGATCCCCTGGGGGCCGTGCTGGCGGGGCCGGTGTACGACCAGTCTGGGGTGCTGGTGGCGGATCTCGATCTGGGTCTGATTGCGCGCGGGAAGTACGATTTCGACCCGGTGGGGCATTATGCCCGGCCGGATCTTTTCAACTTGGTCGTGAATACGGCGCCTCAGGTGCCGGTTCGGTTTGCGGGCTCGGCGCCCGGCGGGGAGGATGAGGGGACGAGGATTTTGGGATAGGGGAGCGGCACGTCAATCAAAGGAGATGGCATGAGCAATGTGGGCGTGGTGAAGTCGCTTTACGACGGGTTTGGGCGCGGGGACATCCCGGCCGTCCTTGGGACGATGAGCCCGAACATCCATTGGTATGAGGCGGAGGGTAACCCCTACATGCCCAGTGGCGAGGCTTGGGTCGGACCGGACGCCATCCTGAACAACCTGTTCATGAAGCTCGGCTCGGAGTGGGAGGGGTTCTCGGTCCATCCGAAGTCATTCCACGATGCCGGCGACAGCGTCATCGTCGAAGCCCGCTACAGCGGGAAGTACAAGGCAACCGGCAAGCGGTTGGATGCGCAGGTCTGCCATGTTTGGGACGTCAAGAACGGCAAGGTGACCAGGTTTCAGCAGTACGTCGACACCGCGAAATTCCAGGACGCCATGGGAGCGAGGTAGGCGCTGGCTTTGGGCGGCTCAGTCCTGTTATGTCCCTGCGAGCAAGGTGATATCTTGCCTGGGAGGCGGTGTCGCGCCCTACCAGATCCAGCGAAGTCAGGCAGAGCTTGGGAGACGAATCGAATGCGCGTACTGATCCTGATCGTCGCTCTGCCCATTTTCCCTCCGAGGACGCCGCCTCTGTGACCGCCGAGCTTGCGAGTGTGGATCGACGGTGGCAGGAGTGGGCTTTGTCGTCGTCGCAGGCGAACCAGTGAGCTCGGGATTCGATCGACTAGCAGGGGCCCTCGCCGACCGCTACCGCATCGAGCGCGAACTCGGCCAGGGCGGCATGGCCACCGTGTATCTCGCCCACGACCTCAAGCACGACCGCCAGGTCGCCATCAAGGTGCTGCGCCCCGAGCTCGCGGCCGTAATCGGGGCCGACCGCTTTCTCGCCGAGATCAAGACCACCGCCAACCTGCAGCATCCGCACATCCTGCCGCTCTTTGACTCCGGCGTGGTGGCCGGGACGGTGTTCTATGCGATGCCGTTCGTGGAGGGGGAGTCGCTACGCGACCGGCTGGTGCGCGAGAAGCAGTTGCCGATCGCCGAGGCGGTGCGCATTGCCAGTGAAGTCGCCGGCGCGCTCGACTACGCGCATCGCAAGGGGGTGATCCACCGCGACATGAAGCCGGAAAACATCCTGCTGCACGACGGCCGCGCGCTGGTGGCCGACTTCGGCATCGCCCTGGCCGCGACGAGCGCGGACTCGCGGATGACCGAGACCGGCATGAGCCTCGGCACGCCGCACTACATGAGCCCCGAGCAGGCGATGGGGGAGCGCCACCTCGACGCGCGGACGGATGTGTACGCGCTGGGGTGCGTGCTGTACGAGATGCTCACCGGTGAGCCGCCGTTCACGGGCCCCACGGCGCAGGCGATCGTGGCCAAGGTGATGACGGCCGAGCCGGAGCCGGTGTCCACCTACCGCAAGACCGTGCCGGCGCACGTGGAGGACGCGGTGACGATGGCGCTGGCCAAGCTGCCGGCGGATCGCTTCGCGAGCGCGGCGGAATTCGCCACGGCGCTCGGCAACACCACGTTTGTCACGACGAGCAGCGCACGACGCGACTCGACCGGGCCGGTGTCGCGCTGGCGGAGCGCGTTCTTCGCGGCCGGCCTGGTGGCGGCGTTGCTGCTGGTGCTCACGTCCTTCCTCCTGCTGCGCCCAGCCCCTGGTCCGGCGCTCACGACCTACGACGTGGGGTTGCCGGATTCCGCCACAGTCCATGTTGATGCCTGGGGCGCTCTCAGTGTGTCGCCGGACGGACGGTTCGTCGTCTACGTCGCGCGGCGCGGTGCGGGCAACGAATTGTGGTACCGAAGCCTCGTCGATTCCGTCAGCCGACCCATCGCAGGAACCGCGGCCGTGGTCCGCCCGGTCGTGTCGCCTGGTGGGGAACGGGTCGCCTTCCTGACCGTGAGTAAGCTGCAGGTCGTGCCGATTGATGGCGGCACCGCGACCACACTCTCCGACGCCTCGGTCGCGACCCATCGGTGGACTGCTGACGATCGCATCATGCTGATGAACGGAGACGGCACCAGCCTCCAATGGTTCGATCCCTCGGGACAATCCCGGGGAGCCCAGCCGACGCCCTATTGTTTCCTGCCCGTACCGTTGGGAGACGGCGGCCAGTTGCTGTGTGGCGGGGGGACCACCAAGTCGGCGTACATCATCCGACCCGGGACGGATTCGGTGATCCCGCTGGCTTCGGCCTCCGGCTCCGAATCGGGTATCGGGACCAGCCGTGCGGGCCTCCGGGGCTCCGATTTCCGCGTCATCGACGACAGGTACCTGGTCTACATGTCGATCGACGGGGATCTTCGGGCGACGACCATCGATCTCGATCAGCGCCAGGTGGGTCGTTCGGTCTCGCTGGTGAGTTCCGTGCATCGGAGGCCGTATTCCGGGCAAGGGCAGTTCGACATCTCCGCGACCGGTGCACTCGTCTACGCCCCAGGTGTGAACGAGGGCGTGGGACACCTGGTGCGATACCGCGCGGGCCGCGGGCTCGATACCCTCAACGCGCCCCCGGCGGCGTATCTGCGATTCGCCATGTCCGGAAACGGCCGCTACATTGCGGCGGCGGTCGAAGGGGTACAATCGCAGGAGCTGCACGGCATCGACCTCTCCACGGGACGGACGTCGGTCTTGATGCGAAGTGCGTTCGTCGGGCAGCCCGCGTGGGATCTGGCCTCGAACAGCGTGATGGTGGATCTGGACAACCGCGTGACGGTGCGCGGGTCACCCAGTACATCCGCGGCGCCCGACACGGTCTTTCGCGGCTTCTTCGAGCCGCTGCGATACGTGTCGGACTCGACCGTATTCGGGGTCGTCGGCGGCTTTGAGGTGGTCGGTCTGCTCAACCTCAAGACGGGTTCGCGGCAACTCGATAGCTTGGTGCGTGAGGCGGACTTCCCGGACGTGTCGCCCGACGGGCGCTGGATGACGTATAGCTCCAAGGACCTGTCACGGGTGTTCATCAGTCCGGTCCGCGACCCGACCAAGCGGTATCAGGTGGCGGTGGCGCAGGAGGATGCGCAGTGGTTGTCGCCGACCCAGTTCGTGATGAAGAGCTACGACTCGGGCAACTACAAATTGCAGCTCGTCACGATCGATCCCAACGCCGATCCCGTCGTGCAGAGCATCCGTGACTGGTACACCGACCCCCGCCTCATCGAGACACCGGGACGCTCCTTTGCCGTCACGCCGGACGGCGGCGTCCTGTACGTGCAAGGGCCCGCAAGCCCCACCGGGGCGTACCTTCGTGTGGTTCCCAACTGGGTCGCGCGGATGAAGCGCGCCGTCGACGAGGCGAACCGGTGACCACGCGCCTCGTGGCGGCCCTCGCCGACCGCTACCGCATCGAGCGCGAGATCGGCGCGGGCGGCATGGCCACGGTGTACCTCGCGCGCGACCTGAAGCACGAGCGCGATGTCGCGATCAAGGTGCTCAAGCCGGAACTCGGCGCGGTGCTCGGCGCCGAGCGGTTCCTCAAGGAGATCCGCACCACGGCCAACCTGCAGCACCCCAACCTGCTGCCGTTGTTCGACAGTGGTGAAGCGGATGGATTGCTCTACTACGTGATGCCGTTCGTCGAAGGAGAAACGCTGCGTGAGAGGCTCGCGGCCGAGCCGCAGTTGCCCGTCGACGAAACGATCCGGTTGATGACGTTGATTGCCGGCGCGCTCGATTTCGCCCACGCGCGTGGCGTGGTGCA
>SXGU01239155.1_pt1 | contig 11823 bp, 7 predicted proteins | sample 3174531 | NCBI WGS metagenome assembly SXGU01 (sample SAMN11356863, study PRJNA531348) | freshwater metagenome | isolation source: freshwater sample F1-140 | place: China: Fuxian Lake, Yuxi | collected 2017-12-25
GCCCGCCCTGGTTCCACCGCAACGTCATGTCGGAAGCGATGGGCCTCATCCGCGGCGCCTACGACGCCAAGGCCGACGGCTTCCGACCGGGCGGCCTTTCGCTCCACAACCTCATGTCCGGCCACGGCCCCGATGTCGCGAGCTGGCGCGCGGCGTCAGAGGCCGAGCTCAAGCCCCACAAGATCGACGGAACGATGGCGTTCATGGTCGAAAGCTGCTGGCCCTACCGCCTCACCCGCCACGCGCTCGACCATGCGCAGCCCGATTACGATGCGTGTTGGCAGGGCTTCCCCAAGGCGCGGCTCCGCTGACCCGCAACCGTTCGGGCTGAGCTTGTCGAAGCCCTCCCCTTTTCTTTCGGCGCGCAAAGAAGGAAAGGCCTTCGACAAGCTCAGGCCGAACGGAGTTCAGGGACAAACATGAAGCTCGCATCGCTGAAGCAGGGCCGCGACGGCCGCCTGGTCGTCGTTTCGAACGATCTCCACTGGTATGCCGACGCCGCGCATATCGCGCCCACGCTGCAGGCGGCGCTCGACACGTGGGAGACGGCCGAGCCGATGCTCCGCCTCTTGGCACAGGATCTCGAGCATGAGGCGATCCCGCGGGAGCGCTTCCACGAGCGCGAGGCTGCCGCCCCCCTCCCACGCGCCTATCAGTGGGTGGACGGTTCGGCTTACGTGAACCATGTCGAGCTCGTCCGGAAGGCGCGCGGCGCTGAGATGCCGGAAAGCTTCTGGACCGATCCCCTGATGTATCAGGGCGCCTCCGACAGCTTCCTCGCCCCGCGCGAGCCGATCCCGCTCGCCGACGAGAGCTGGGGTTGCGACATGGAGGGCGAGGTGGTGGTCGTCACTGGCGACGTGCCGCAGGGCGCCACCCGTGAGGAGGGCCTCGCCGCGATCCGGCTGGTCGGGCTGGTCAACGACGTTTCCTTGCGCAACCTGATCCCGGCCGAGCTCGCCAAGGGTTTCGGTTTTCTCCAGTCCAAGCCGGCCTCGGCGCTGTCGCCGGTGCTCGTCACGCCCGACGCGCTCGGCGCGGGCTGGCGCGACGGCAAGCTCTGCCACCCGCTCCTCGTCTCGCTCAACGACCAACCGTTCGGCCGCGCCGACGCGGGCACCGACATGACCTTCGACTTCGGCACGTTGATCGCGCACCTCGCCAAAACGCGCAGCCTCGGCGCCGGCTCGGTGATCGGGTCGGGCACTGTCTCCAATCGCGACGCGGACGGCGGGCCGGGTCGGCCGGTGGCGGAAGGCGGGCTCGGCTATTCGTGCATCGCCGAGGTGCGCACCGTGGAGACGATCCTGCGCGGCAAGCCGGACACCCCGTTCCTCGTGCACGGCGACCGGGTGTGCATCGAGATGAAGGACGCGGCCGGCCACAGCCTGTTCGGCGCCATCGAGCAGGAGGTGGTGCCGATCCGGTGACGAGTCCCGAGCGGCTGACCAGCACGCCTGCCGGCGTCGCCCTGTGCCGGCTGGACGCCATTGGCGAGCCCGGCGCGCGCAATTTCGTGCTGGAGATCGGCGGGCGCCGCTTTCACGGCTTCGTGGTGCGAACGGGCGGGCTCGTGCGCGGCTATGTCGACCGCTGCCCGCATTGGGGCCTGCCGCTGGCGCAGGTGCTCGACCGCTATTTGACCGAGGACGGCGGCCTCATTGCTTGCTCCTGGCACGGCGCCCTGTTCCGGCCGGACGACGGCGCCTGCGTCGGCGGCCCGTGCACGGGCGCTCGGCTGACGCTTTGGCCGGTCGAGGTGGCGGACGGGATGATCAGGACGGCCTAGCCCAAACCACACCCCATGACCGGTCCGGCTGAGCTTGTCGAAGCCTTTTTCCTTCTTCGGCCCACAGGAGAGGAGGAGGGAGGCCCTGCGGCAGGCTCGGAGCGAACAGGCGCGGAGGTCGGCGCGTGCCGCCGGCCGCCCGCAAAGAAAAAGCCGCAGTCTCTCGTGAGACTGCGGCTTTCCTCAACTAACCGTCCGATCAGAACTCGAAGCGGACGCCCACCCGGATCTGGTAGAGCGACTGCCGGTTCTGGTTCTGGATGACAATGTCCGGCTGTTGGAAGTTCGCGTAGCGATACTGGGCGCAGCCACCGGCCGGGCTCGTCGCCACCACGCCGGCGCCCGGCGTCGTCCCGGTCGCGACCGGCGCCGACAGGCACTGCACGTTGACCACGCTGGCCAGGTAGGAGAACGGCACCTGGCGCTGCACGCCCCAGTCGCTGTCGAGCAGGTTGAGCACGTTCTCGACGTCGGCGAACAGCTTGATCCGTGCCTGGCTCCACAGCGGCACCGGCAGCTCCTGGTCGACGTGAAGGTCGACCTTCCAATTGCCCGGGCTGGTGCCGGTGTTCTTCGGCACGATCATGCCGCGATACTTCCGCAGGCCCTTGGTGTCGTCGATGAAGCTGTTGAGCGCATTCTGCGTGGCGACGCTGTCGTAGGAGACGAGCGCGTCCGAGCCAGACTGCGGGACGTAGAGCAGGTAGCGCGCGCTGTTGCCGTTGGTGCCGAACACCGGCGAGCGGCCGGATGCCGGATCGCGGAACGTGTAGCTGAACGGACGACCCGAGCGATATTCCGCGAACAGCGAGAAGTTGGTCTCGTAGTCGCCGAAGAACGCCCGCTTGTAATTGATGCTCGTCTTGAACGCGTGCGTGATCTCGTAGATCGATCGGCCATAAGCGGCGAAGTTCGGATCCTCGAAAGCGTTGTTGCCGTAGAGCGAGCCGGCCGTGGCCGATGTGATGGCGTTGGCGTCCTTGATGTCCTGATAGGTGTAGCTCGCGCCGATGCCGAGGCCGAAATCCCACTCCTTGTCGAAGCGCGCGACGGCGATGTAGCTGCGGCCGCGGTTGTCGTTGGTCAGGAGCAGGTCCTGGTTGTTGGTCGCGGCGCCGCCGAACGGGCCGTAGCGGGTGCGGCCGTCCGGCAGCGTGCCGATCGGCACCGAGCGCAGGTCGGTATAGGTAATGCCGCGCCGCGTCTCGCCGTAGACGAAATCGGCGCCGAACAGCCAGCCGTCGCCGAGGAAGCCGAGGTCGGCCTCGTAGCTCGCCGACAGGGTCGCGCGCAGCTGCGACGGCGGATCGAAGTCCGGATCGACGGCATTGACCGGCGCCGCCGCGAACGACGCGGTGTTGGTTTGGAGGAACGACAGCAGTGCCGGGCTGAAGGTGCGTCCGTTGACCCCGTTGAGCGCACCCGCGCAGAATGCCGCCGCCGCGGCCGGCGTCAGGCCGCCCGGCGTCGGCGAACAGCCGGCTGCGGACGTGTTGCGCGAGATGTCGATCGCGTTGGTCAGCTGCCCGGTGTTCGAGAAGCTGTTGGACAGGAACACGTCCGGAGTGCCGCCGGCGAAGATGCCGACACCGCCCCGGATGATCAGCCGGTCGATCGGCTTCCAGTTGAAGCCGACGCGCGGCTGGAACACGCCCAACCCCGAGAAGATCTCGCGATTGGAGAAGCCGTAACGAGCCAGGAAGTTCGGGTTGAGCGGCGGCCGGTCCTCGCCTGCGAACAGGTCGTAGCGCGCGCCGATCGAAACCTGCAGCAGATCGGTGACGTCGATGTCGTCCTGGATGCCGAAGGTGAAGGTCTGGGTCGAGAATTGCGCGGCGGCGTCGTTGACGTCGCCGGACGGCGTGCCGCCGATACGGACGCGATTGGCATTGCCGGCCTGGAAGTCGGCGATCGAATCGAAATAATAATCGCCGAGCGAGCGCTGCAGGAACAGGTTGAAGACGTCCGTCTCGGTATAGCCGAACAGGCCTTTGATCGTGTGCGCACCGGCCTGGTAGGTGAGATCGAAATCGACGGACAAATTCTCGGTATTGAGGTCGTTCGACTGACGGCTGATGTCGGGCCCGAAGAACACGCGCGGGTTCGAGGTCGCGGTGCTGCCGCAGGTGGTCAGGGAGTTGTTGCCGGCGTTCACCGAAGTCGGATCGAGACAGACCTCGAACTGGGCGATGTCGCGGCCGCCGAACGGCGTCTGATCGCGGTTATAATCGCGATAGGAGACGCGCAGCTCCGAGCTCAGCCGGTCCGACCAGGTCGAGTTCAGCTGGAACGCGCCCGAATTGATCTCTTCCTGCAGCTCATATCCGTTCGACCGGAAGCCGAAGGTCGGGCCGGTCGTGCTGACGACATTGTTCTGCGTGAACTGCTGGCTGCCCTTGTTCCGGATGTAGGTCAGCGAGACGCGATGGTCGTCCGTGACGTTCCAGTCGATCTTGGCGCTGAGCTTCTCGTCCTGCTCGCTGTTGGTGCGCCCGATGCCAAGCGTGTCGAAGCCGTAGCGGCTTTGCGCAATGGAGCTGATCTGATTGACCTGTGCTTCGCTAAGCCGCGGGATTTCCGCCGCGAAGCCGAGACCCGTCGGACCCTCGTCGACCGGATCGCTCTCCTTCAGCTTCTCGTAGGAGACGGCGAAGAACAGTTTGTCCTTGATGATCGGGCCGGACAGGAAGCCGCCATATTGCTCCGACTTGAAATCGAGCAGGACGGGATTGCCCTTGATGCTGTCGCCGGTCAGGTCGTCGTTGAGGAAAGTGTAAAAGGCCGAGCCGGTGAAACGATTGCCGCCGGACCGCAGCACGACGTTGATCGAGCCGCCCTGGAAGTCGCCTTCCTCGATGTCGAACGGCGCGACCTTGACCGACAGCTGCTCGATCGCGTCGAACGGCACCGGGCCGCGCGAGGTCGGCAGGCCGCCGTTGTTCAGGCCGAAGTCGTCGGAGAACTGGACGCCGTCGACCGAGAAGCGGTTGAGACGGCCGTTCTGGCCGGCGATCTCGATCGTGCGGCTGTTCGACGGATCGATGTTGGCGAACGGATCGCGGCGAGCGATGTCGCGGATGTCGCGGGTGACGGAGGCGACGCCCTCGATCTCCTCGCGCGTCAGCGTGGTGATCGGGCCTTGCGACTGCTCGCGCGCGCCGGTGCGGGACGCGGTGACGACGATCGCCTCGTCCGCGCTGCCGATCTCGACCGGGATGCGGAACGGCTGGCCGGCGGTGAGGAAGATGTCGGTGACCTCGACCGCATCGGCACCGGGCGCGGTGACGCGCACCGTGTAAGGACCGCCGACGCGCAGGCCGGCCGCGTTGAACGAACCGTCCGCTCCGGTGGTCACCGTGCTGGTCGTGCCCGACGGGACGTTGGTGATCACCACTTCGGCGCCTGCGACCGGCGCGCCGCCCTGGGTCACGTCGCCGCGGATCGTGGAGGTGGTGTCCTGCGCGTGAAGCGCGGCAACCGGCATGATGAGCGCCGCCGTCGCGCCCAAGAGCGAGTATTTGTTCATGTGCCTGTGAGTCCCCGGAGTCGCGCCTGGAAGGCGCCCTGTGCCCGCATCTATTGCGTTGCAGAGGGGCGTCTAGGGGGAGTCTGTGACACTGATATGGCGGCGGTTTTTCTCCGTACACCTGTGGCATTTCTGCCATAGGTTAGGCCCTGCGGACCGGGATCCGCAGGCGCCAGACGTCGAACCGGGCGTTGCCCGGTCTCAGTAAGTGCGGGTGGTCCGCCGCTTGTCGTAGATCTTCTTGGCGGCGTAGCCGCCCGCCAGCAAAAGGCCGAGCGGCCCGAACAGGCGCCGCGCAACCACCGGCGCGGCGGCCCCGATCAGCGCACCTTTGACGCCGTCATGGCGCCCGGCCAGCCTTTTCCCGACAACGGCGCCGACAATCTTCCCGATCATTCCTGAAACTCCACTCTCGCGTTCGTTCGGAACTAGAGCGCCACAGCCGGCGAATGGTTCCGTTTCAGGGCAGGAACAACTCGCTGGTCGCTTCGACGATGGCGTCCAGGTCGAGCCGGTAGGCACGATAGAGGTCGTCGAGGGTGCCGGTCTGGCCGAACCGGTCGACGCCGAGCGGCGCCACGCGGTGCCCGCGCACACCGCCCAGCCAGGACAAGGATGCCGGCGCCGCGTCGCACAGGGTGACGAGGCCCGCGCCCGGCGCGAGCGGCGCGAGCAGCCGCTCGACGTGACTCGGCGCCGCCCCACGCCCGGACCATCGCCCGGCTTGCGCCACGCTCCACCCGCGGTGCAATAAATCCGGCGACGTCACCGCCAGCAGCCCGAGCCCGGGCACGTCATCCTTCAGCGCCTCCCAGGCCGCGAGCGCTTCCGGCGCGAGCGCGCCCAGATAGACGATCGCGGCTTCGGCGCCAGGCGCCGGCTCACGCAGCCAGTAACCGCCGGCAAGCGCGCCCGCCTGCCAGGTCCTGTCCGTCCGCTCGATCTGCTGGATGCTGCGGGTGGTGAGACGAAGGTAGACGCTCTCCCCGCCCTCCGCCTGCAGGAGCCGGAACGCCTCCCCCATCATCAGCGCGAGCTCGTCGGCGAAGGCCGGTTCGTAATGGCGGAGACCCGGCTGACCCAAGACGATCAGCGGCGGATTGATCGACTGGTGGGCGCCGCCCTCCGGCCCGAGCGTCACCCCGGACGGGGTCGCGACCAGCAGGAAACGCGCGTCCTGGTAGCAGCCATAGGTCAGCGCATCGAGGCCGCGGGCGATGAACGGGTCGTAGACGGTGCCGATCGGGAACAGCCGTTCGCCCCAGAGATCGCCGGCGAGGCCGAGCGCCGTCATCATCAGGAACAGGTTGTTCTCGGCGATGCCGAGCTCGATATGCTGGCCGGCCGCCCCGCCCCGCCACTTCTGCGGCGATGGGATCTTGGCCGCGGCGAACACGTCGGCGAGTTCCCCGCGGCGGAACAGGCCGCGCTGGTTTACCCAGCCGCCGAGGTTGGTCGATACGGTGACGTCAGGAGACGTCGTGACGATGCGGTCGGCGAGCGGGCCGCCAACCTTGGCCAGATCGTTGAGAATGCGGCCGAACGCAGCCTGAGTGGACTGTTCCTCGCCTGCCGGCGCGGCGATCGCCGGGATGGGCGCCGCGTTCCACGCCCGCGCGCGCTTGTGACGCACGACCCGGCTGTTCTCGACGACGCTCCGCACCGCCTCGGCCGCATTGCCGCCAAGCCCGGCGAAGGGCGCCCATTCCTCGCCTTCCTCGATCCCCATGCGATCGCGCAAGGCGGCGATCTGGCCTGGGTTCATCAGGCCCGCATGATTGTCCTTGTGGCCGGCGAAGGGCAGCCCCTGCCCCTTCACCGTGTAGGCGATGAAGAGCGTCGGCACCTCGTCCTGCGCCGCGTCGAACGCCTCGACCAGGCTCGCCATGTCGTGCCCGGCAAGGTTGGTCATCAGCGCGGCGAGCGACGCGTCGTCGCGCGTGTCGACGATCGGCCGCGTGTCGGGAGCCTCCCGCAGCAGCCGCTCGCGCCAGGCGCCGCCGCCAAGATAGGTGAGCGCCGCGTAATCGGCGTTCGGCACCTCGTCGAGCCAGCGCCTGAGCGCGGCGCCGCCCGGCTCGTCGAACGCGGCGGTCAGCGCCTTGCCATATTTCAGCGTCACCACCCGCCATCCGCAGGCGGCGAAGATCTCGTCGAAGCGGCTGAACATGCGATCGGCCGTGGTCGCATCCAGCGACTGCCGATTGTAATCCACGATCCACCAGCAATTGCGGATGTCGTGCTTGGCGGCCTCGATCAGGCATTCGTAGATATTGCCCTCGTCGAGTTCGGCATCGCCCATCAGAGCGACCATGCGACCGACTGCGTCGGGCTCCAGCCGCCCGTGGGCGATCAGATAATCCTGCACGAGGCTGGCAAAGGCGGTAACGGCGACGCCGAGCCCGACCGATCCCGTCGAGAAATCGACGGGGATGCGGTCCTTGGTCCGGCTGGGATAGCTTTGCGCGCCGCCGAAGCCGCGGAACGCCTCCAGCTGCGCGCGGCTCTGATTGCCGAGCAGGTAATGGACCGCGTGCAGCACCGGCCCGGCATGGGGCTTCACCGCGACCCGGTCATTGGGTCCGAGCGCATGGAAATAGAGCGCGGCCATGATCGAAGTCATCGACGCGCAGCTCGCCTGGTGCCCGCCGACCTTCAGCCCGTCGGTGGATGGGCGGAGATGATTGGCGTTGTGGATGGTCCAGGCGCTGAGCCAGCGCAGCCGCTCGTCGATGAGCGAAAGGGCCTCGAGATCGGGGGAGGTGCGGGTGAGCATCGCTTCCCCTTATGCGCTCAGGGTTGTGGCGGGAACACCTGGCGGCGGCCGCCGAGCTTGTGGACGACGCCCTTGCGCATCACAAAGCCGACATCCTGCAGCCGCCGGACGTCCGCCACCGGATCGCCGGCGACGGCGATGATGTCGGCGTCCATGCCGGGCGCGATGCGGCCGATCCGGTCCGACTGGCCCATGGCGGCGGCGGCATCGACGGTGGCGACGCGGATCGCCGTCGCCGGTGCCATGCCGACCTCCGTCATGTACTGGAACTCGAGCCCATTGGTGCCGTGCGGCCCAACCCCCGAATCGGTTCCGAACGCGACCTTGACGCCGCCGTCGAACGCGCGGCGGTGGCTCTGCTTCACCACCTTGGCGACTTCCTCGGCCTTGGCGGCGCTGGCCGGCGGCCGCTCGCCGGCGCGGCCCTGACGGATCACGCTTTCGAAGGCGTGCATGGTGGGGACGAGATAGGCGCCGGTCTGCTTGAACAGGCGGATGGTGTCGTCGTCGATGTAGCTGCCATGCTCGATCGAGTCGACGCCGGCTCGAAGCGCGGTATCGATGCCCGATTTGCCGTGGGCATGGGCGGTGGCCTTGCGGCCGAAGCTGTGGGCGGTGTCGACGATCGCTTTCATCTCCTCCAGCGTCATCTGCGCCTCGAGGCCGCCCGCGATGTTGGAGCCGACACCGCCCGATGCGGCGAACTTGATCACCTCCGCGCCCATGAAGATCTGGTCGCGGGTGGCGCGCCGGCAATCGTCCGGGCCGTTGCAGATCGCGGTCGAATCCTGGCGCTCGGCATGGGCATAGTCGCGGCGCAAGCCGTTGGCATCGCCGTGGCCGGCCGTCACCGAGATCATCTCGCCGGCATTGACGATGGTCGGGCCGGCGATGTCGCCGCGCGCGATGGCGTCGCGGAGCGCGCGCACGCCGCGCGGCTCGCCGCCGAGATCGCGGACGGTGGTGAAGCCGGCATCGAGCGTCCGCCGCGCGTTCACCGCGGCGTCGGCGAAGCGGTCCTCCAGATCCTTGTTGGGCGCGGTGAGCCGCGCCTGCAGCGGATAGCCGGAGGAGTAGAAATGGACGTGCATGTCGATAAGGCCAGGCAGCACGGTGGCGCCGGACAGGTCGATGAGCTCGGCGCCAGCCTCGGGCGGGACCAGCCCGTCGCGGATTTCGGCGATGCGACCGCCGCGCACGACGATCGTGCTCGGCCCGCGGGCGGGCCGGCCCGGCGTGTCGAGCAGCGCGCCTGCATGGATGAAGCGGACCTTCGCCGGGACCGCCGGCTGGTCGGGAGTCGGAAGCTGCGTCGCAGGCGTGGGCTGCACGGGCGGCGGCACCTGGCCCGGCGGCACCTGCGCGAGCGCGGCCGCCCCGCACGTGGAAATCGCGAGCGCGGCCAACAGCTTCTTCATGATCGGCGTCCTCCCCTGTTCGGTTTCGGAGGGGCGTAGATGCAGGACAGAGGCGGAGCAAGCCGTTACGATTACCGGGTCGGCGCAGCAGCCGCGCGGACCATCTCGACGACCTTCGCGACCGGCAGCGCCTCCGCGCGCCCGCGGTGGCCGTCCACCGGCGCCGCCGCGAACAAGGCGTTCAGCACCGCCTCCTCCGTCGCCTCGATCGCGGCCTGGAAGAGCGGCGACATCAGATCGTTCGCCAGCTCCTCGACGGTTGCCACACCGGCGCGACGCTCCGCCGTGCGGCGCACCCCCGCATGCGTCGAAAAGGCGATCGCGTAATCGCCCGAGCCGTTGGAAAAGGACGAGCCGGTGCGGGCGATGCCGGCGAAGCTGCGGTTCGCCAGGCGCTGGAGGTTGCGATCGGAAAGCGGCGCGTCCGTCGCGATCACGATTACCACCGATCCGTCGGCGGCGCCGGCCGCCACCTGCGCGCGACCATCGTAGCGGCCGAGGCGAACGCCGACGGGCACGCCCGAGACCGTCAGCTGCCCGCCATAATTGGCCTGGACGAGCGCGCCCAAGGTCCAGCCGCCGAGGGTTGCCGGCAGCCGGCGCGAGGACGTGCCGATCCCGCCCTTCCAGCCGAACGCCATCGTGCCGGTGCCCGCCCCGACATTGCCCTCCGCGACCGCTCCGCCCTGCGCCGTTTCGATCGCCCGCTTGACGTCGGCGATCGTCACGTGGCGCGCGCGGATGTCGTTCAGGAAGCCGTCATTGGTCTCGCCGACCACGGCATTCACCGAGCGCACCTCGGCATTGCCGGGCCGGGCCAGCGTCCATTCCACCGCGCCCGCGATCGCCTCTGCGACGTTCAGCGTGTTGGTGAGCAGGATGGGCGTCTCCAGCTCGCCCAGTTCCTCCACCTGCGTCGACCCGGCGAACTTGCCGAAGGCATTGGCGATTGCGAAGCCGGCCGGCACCTTGTCCTGGAACAGATTGTCCCCGTGCGGCAGCACCGCGGTGACACCGGTGTTGACGGCCGCGCCCCGCCGCAGCGTCACCTGACCGACGGCGACGCCCGCGACATCGGTGATCGCGTTGAGCGGCCCGGGCTGAAGCACTCCGACCACCACCCCCGCCTCGCGGGCGCGCGGCGCCGCCTGCCCCGCCGTCGCCGCCATCAGCATCGCCCCCAGCACCAGCCGCTTCATCATGGCACCGGCATCGCCCGCGGCGCCGCATCGCGCAAGGTTGAACCGCCGGGCCGCACGGTCGTTGGCGAGCCGTGACCATCCGCACCGCCCTCGCCGCCTCGCTGCTCCTGCTCGCCAGCGCCTGCTCGGGCGGCGGCGGCGCGCCCGCTGTCTCCGATGACGACCGCGCCTACGGCGCCGAGCAACATCCCAAGCTGCTCGCCGAACTGGGCGGCGTCTATGCCGGCGACGAGGCCGCCTATGTGGAAGCGGTGGGCGAGCGCGTGGCGGCGGCGGCCGGGCTCGACGGGCAATGCGTGTTCACGCTCGTCAACAGCAACGTCGTCAACGCATTCGCGGTGCCCGGCTGCTACATCTACGTGACGCGTGGCCTGTTCGCGGTGATGACCAGCGAGGCGGAGCTCGCCGCCGTGCTTGGGCACGAGCTCGGCCACATCGTCGGCGCCCATTCGCGGCGGCAGGGGCAGCGCTCGATCTGGCGGCAGCTCGGCGTGATCCTGGTGAGCTTCACCGGATCGGAGACGCTGACTCGGCTGGCCGGCCAGGCCGCGCAATATTTCACCCTGCGCTATTCGCGCGCGCAGGAATATGAATCGGACGCGCTCGGCATCTCCTACGTCCGCGCTGCCGGCTACGATCCTTATGCCGCGGCCGACATGCTGGCGGCGCTCGGCCGGCAGGAACGGTTCATGACCGAGACCGGCGGGCTCGACAGCGCGCGGAGCATCCCCGAATGGGCGCGCAGCCACCCGCTCACCGGCTACCGCGTGGAACGCGCGCGCAGCACCGCCGCCGCGACCGGCCTTGCCGACGATCAGCTGCCGGAGAACGAGGCGGCCTATCATGCGACCGTCGACGGCCTGCTGTTCGGCGACGATCCGGCCCAGGGCTTCGTGATCGGCCGCCGCTTCGCCCATCCCGAGCTCGGCATCGCCTTCGAGGCGCCGCCCGGCTTCACCCTCACCAACAGCCCGCAGGCGATCCTGCTGGAAGGGCCCGGCGGCATCCGCGGCGAATTCGGCCTCGGCAGCATTGGCGGCGCCAGCATCGAGGCTTATGCCGAGCGGCTCGCCCAGGCCGTGGTCGGCGATGCGCCGGCCGAGCTGATCGGC
>SXGU01089486.1_pt1 | contig 11819 bp, 8 predicted proteins | sample 3174531 | NCBI WGS metagenome assembly SXGU01 (sample SAMN11356863, study PRJNA531348) | freshwater metagenome | isolation source: freshwater sample F1-140 | place: China: Fuxian Lake, Yuxi | collected 2017-12-25
CATCATCACCATTCCGGTGATGAACCATAGCGTCAAGATCGACTTGCCGCGCGCGGTGAATCAACCCAACGAGAGCAAGCCGGAAAACATCAACCTGGCGATCGATGCCGCAGGCAAGGTCTATTGGAATACCGATGTGGTCGATGCGAGCGAACTGAAAGCGCGCATTGCCGACGCCGCCCAAAAGACGCCGCAGCCCGAATTGCATCTACGCGTCGAACGTACCACGCAGTATGAAAAGGTGGCGCAGGTGATGGCGGCCGCGCAGTCCGGCGGACTCGGCAAGATTGGTTTTGTGACCGATCCACAATCCCCATGATCCGGTCAATGAGGCACGAACATTCCGCTTAATTCTCAATAAACCGAATTTATTCAACTTCTTCAAGGTAAACATGGATATGAAATCCGTACTTCACACCATCGTCGGCGCTGCCAGCTGCGCCACGCTCTTTGTCGCCACAACAGCAAACGCTCATTACCTCTGGATCGAATCGGGCGACACCGGTGCAAAACTGTATTACGGCGAACCGGACGTGCTGCTTAAAGAAAAAAGTCCCGGCAAGCTGGACAATATCAAGGCGCCGCTGGCTTTTGTACCGGATGTTGTGAACGGAAAAGCGACGGCCATCGGAATCAGCCGCAGCCCTGAGTATTTCATCATTGCCAGCGGCAAGACCGCGCCGATTGTTCTCGCCAGTGAAGAATCGCTGGAAGTGCGTGACCTAACCAAGCATGGTCTTGGATTTGCCAAATCGAACTACTATGCGCGCCACGGCCAGGCTGACGCACGCAACTCTCCACTCGCGCTGGATTTGCAGTCACGCGGACCGAACACCTACACCGTGCTGTACCGCGGCCAGCCGCTGCAAAATGCCAAGCTGGAAGTGATCGCCCCCAACACCTGGATGCAAGAGCACACGACCGATGCTCAAGGTACGGTGCAGATCAACGCACCATGGCGCGGCCAGTATGTGGTGCATGTGCTGCACATCGACAAGACGCCAGGCGAATTTGACGGCAAGAAGTATGACAGCCTGCGCAACCACTTCACATACACCTTCGTGAAAGCCGAAGGTGCTGACCCTGGACCGGCTGCACCGCCCAAGCATCCGATGGAGTGATCGATGCACGCCGATGCCTTTACCCGCACGGCGGACGCCGCGCCTGCAGAATTGCTTGCAGGTGCGGCACCCGCGCTTCAAAAACGCAGCCGCAGCCGGCGCGCGATCTTTCTCACCTGGCTGCGCAAGACACATCTCTACGTCGGCTTGTGGGGTGCCGCGTTTGGCCTGCTGTTCGGCGTGACCGGCATCGTGCTGAATCACCGCGCGATCATGAAGCTGCCGATCGAAAAAACCGTGCAACGCAGCGCGCAGCTATCGTTACCTGACCAGATGTTTTCCTCACCGGAAGAAATGTCTCGCTGGTTGCAGAAGGAAATCGGCTTCATCTCGACGTCCCCGCCGCAAATCAAGAAGCAAGCGGCAAAAACCGTGGTTTGGGCCGAGCGCGACGTGCTCCAGCCTGAACGCTGGAGCATTAACTTTGCGTCGCCCGAACGCGGCGTGCTCGCCGAATATTTTGTCGGCAACCGTTTCGTCAAACTGGATCATGTCGACGCCACGCCGATCGGCACCCTGACCCGGCTGCATATGTCGGTTGGCGTCAATGCATTCTGGGTGCTGCTGTCGGATACCATCGCCGGCAGCCTGATTCTGCTGTCGTTGACCGGATTGCTGTTGTGGACGCAGTTGCACACGGTGCGGACGATGGCGGTGATGACCAGCGTCGGGGCGCTATTGGCTGGCATGTGGTTTATGTGGGGTATTTAGAGCCTATCCCAGCAGGGATCGCCCGCAGCTTACGCGCCAGAAAGGCCGGACACTGCGTTGCTCGTCGTTGCGTGGGAGCCGCCACGCGGTCTCCTCGCGCCTTGTCTGCAGCCTTTCTGGCGCGTAATCCACAGACGCTCCCTACTGGGATAGGCTCTTAGCCCTCCATCTTTCCATTTCAGATGGACAACCACGGGGGAATCCTGGACCAAGCGTGCGGTTCTGATCTGCTATCATGTCCGGGCGAGTCAATTGACTCGCAATATTTCAACCAGGGGGCTCCTATGCCGACGAAGAAAAAACCGGATGCCGCCAGACTTGATCGTATCGTTGCCGACGCCCGGAAAAGCGCGGAACAGCGCGAATTGGGTTATCGCGAGCGCGCCCTGCAACTGTATCCATGGATTTGCGGACGTTGCACGCGTGAATTCACGCGCAGCAACCTGCAGCAGTTGACCGTCCATCATCGCGACCACAACCACGACAATAATCCGCCCGACGGCAGCAACTGGGAATTATTGTGCCTGTACTGCCATGACAATGAACACTCGCGCTATCTCGAGGCCGATCGCCAAGGCACCTCCGGACAGAGTAGCGACTCGTTGCAGGCAGCGACGCATAATCCCTTTGCCGCGCTTGGAACGCTGCTGAAGAAAAAACCGTGACGATAAACGGCTCCGGCGAAGCAATCGCAGCGGATTGACATGAGGTGCGTCAGTACGATCAGGCTCCATGGCCACCCCTGGACGATGTTTTTCCTCACCGTTGAATACTGCTAAACCCGCAATGCCTTTTCATAAAAAACGTATCCATCCAGTTCCCGATCTCCACGCGGTCATTGAAGAATATGAGGATGCCGACTCCGGTGCGCGCCATATCCATGTGCAAACCGATGATCCCGAGATGGCGTTTCTCGTTGCCTTTCCGACCATTCCACAGTCGAGCGATGGCCGCGCCCATATTCTCGAACATATGACGCTGTGCGGCTCGGCCCGCTATCCGGTCAGGGACCCGTTTTTCAGCATGGCCAAGCGCTCGATGGCCACCTTCATGAATGCGTTCACGTATCCGGACCGCACGGTTTATCCATTCGCAAGCCAGGACAAAACGGATTTTTTTAATTTGCTCGGCGTCTATCTGGATGCCACATTTTTTCCAACCCTGGATTACTGCGATTTTCAGCAGGAAGGCTGGCGCCTGGTATGGGCGCAGGATAAATTGGCCTTGCAGGGCATCGTGTTAAACGAAATGAAAGATGCGTTCACGGATCCTCTGCGCGCGCTCGATCATGGCATCGGTCAACATTTTTTCCAAGGCACCACCTATGCGATGGAATCGGGAGGCGATCCACTGGCAATTCCCGATTTGACGTATGCCGATTTAAAAGCCTTTCATGCCAGCCACTACCATCCGTCGCAGGCGGTTTTCATGACGTACGGACAGGTAGACGTGGCGGCGGTGCAAGACATGATCGCGGAACAAGTGCTGGCGCGCTTGCCGGGCCGCTTTCCCGGAATGCGGCCCGAGTTGGCCGCGCCATGGACTGCGCCGCGCACCGCGCATATCGTCACACCGGCACAGGAAGGCAGGGAAAACGAATACGGGTTGCAGTTTTCCTGGCTGCTGGGTGAGTCAGTCGATCCGCCATCCTTTTTCCGCGCCAGCTTGCTGGAAGCCGGTTTGCTGGGCGACAGTTCATCGCCCCTGATGCGCGCCATGGAATCGGCCGGCTTTGGCTATCCTTCCTCCTTCAATCATCTGGAGGCCGGCGCCAGGCAAATGGTCTTGCACGCGGGCATGGAAGGATTGAAAAAAACCGAACTGGCCAAGGCCAGAAAACACATCTGGTCCGCGCTGGAGCAAGCGGCGAAAACCGGTGTGCCGGTCTCCATGTTAAAGGCCGCGCTGCGGGATATCCGTTTTGATCAGCGCGAAGTCAAAGGCGGCGAAATTCCACACGGGCTGCACCTGCTGCTCTCGGCGCTGCCGGCAGCCATGATGGGAGGCGATATCGTCGATGCGTTCGACATCGAGCCGTTCCTGCGGCAACTGGATGCAGAGATCCAGGACCCGCGGTTTTTCAAGGACATGGTCAAGGCGTTGATCGGCTCCCCGGCCCGTCTCGAATCGACGGTATATGCCGACGCAGGCTATGCCGCCCGGCGCGCGGTACTCGAAGAGCGCCGCCTGGCGGAGCTTGCCGCCGGCCTGACTGCGGACGAGCGCGCGCGCATTGTGCGGGAATCCGCAGACTTGCTGGCGCAACAAAGAAAAATAGTCGACAAGAGCGTGCTCCCGCGCATTTTGCCGTCCACCGTGGAGCCCTTGGCGAAGCCGGGTTTTCCGCTGCCGGCTGACAATGAGGCAGTCGTTGTGCTGGAAGTCGCCACCAACGGCATTGCGTATGCGTCCATCTTGTATGACATCTCCGACTTTACCGCGCAAGAATGGCCTTGGTTGAATCTCTATGCGGGAATGGCGCCGCAACTAGGCGTCGCCGAGATGGGGTATGAAGCAACCAGCGCCTGGCGCCAGGAGATGGCGCCGGACTTCAACATCGATGTCATCTCCAGCCAGCCGATCGCCGCGGACAAGCCGCTGCAAATCTTCATGGGATTCTCTGCAAAGGGATTACAGGACGAGCAGGACAATCTCGCGACGGTGCTCTTGCAATCGATTGCGGCTCCACGTTTTGACGAGCTTGAGCGCATGGCCTTCCTGATCGATAGCCACATACAGGATGTGCATAGCGAATTGGCGGTAAAAGGCGATACCTATGCCGCGCTGTATGCGACGGCTCCGCTGTCGATGCATGAGCGCTTCAAGAATGTGATGGAGGGTGCAGCGGGACTCCCCTTCTATCGCTTGCTGCGACAACAGATTCAGGATGAAAACGGCAGGCGGGAAATCGCGCGGACATTGGCGGCATTGCACGCGAAAATCGCCGCCAGCCCAGCGCACGTCCTTGTCGCGGCAGAAGCGCCTGCGGCATCGGCTTTGTCTCGATTGCTGCAGCCGGCTATCCCCAGTACGCCGCGCCGCCTGGAACAGCCGCAAGCCTTCGTCAAGGAGCCGCTTGCCAATACCGTGCTGCACGCCGCGGCGCAGGCCAATCACTGTTATGCGGCATGGCCTGCTCCCAAGATCGGGCATCCGGACGCCGCGGCTTGCGCGGTGCTGGCAGAGTGGTTGACCAATGAGGGCTTGCACCGGGCCATCCGCGAAGAAGGCGGCGCCTACGGCGGCGGGGCGTACTACGACGCCACGTCCGGCATCTTGCAAATGATATCCAATCGCGATCCGCGCTTGCTTGGCACCTATGCCGATTTCGAAGCCGCGATCGACCGGGTGCTGGCGGCGGACATGACGCGGGAAAGCATCGAAGAAGCGATTATTTGCGTGGTCCGGGAGTTGGACAAGCCGCGGCCGCGCTACAGGGAAGCCATTCAATCCTGGTCACGCAAGCGCATCGGCCTCACCGATCGAATGCGCAACCAATTTCGTGCGGGCGTATTGCAATGCACGGCGAGCGACATCCGCGCGGCGGCAAAAACCTGGCTGCATCGTCAAACGCCAAGCCGTTGCGCCTTTGCCGGAGACGCTACCATCGGGCGCGGCGATATGCGAATACTGCATCTGGCGCAGTTGCTGGAATAGGCTCCTGGAGCGGTATTCAATAAGGTGTAGGGAGCCAGGCTTGCTTGGACACCTGTCTCTGGAAGAGCTCCATCACGCAAAGCCAAGGACGACACGGCGTGTTGTCGCACTTTTCTTTTCGATTTTGGTCACCACGACCCGTCCGATCTCTGACGTATTCGCCACATGGGTGCCGCCACAGGGCTGGAAGTCGATCATCGTTTCACTCCCCACGCGAATGGTTCTGATGCGACCCGTCCCCCTCGGCGGCTGCACGCTCATGCTCTTGACCAGTGCCGGATTGGCGTCGAGTTCCTCGTCGGTGATCGCTCCCACAGTGACCGGGTAGCCGGCTTCCACGAGTTTGGCGATACCTGCCGTCAATGCTTCCTTATCCAGCGGCTCGACCATGTTGAAGTCCAGCCGCGCGTACTCGGGCGTGATCGAGCAACCGTTCACGAGTTGCGGCACCAGATGGCAAAGCAAATGGGATGCCGTATGAAAGCGCATCAGCTTGTGGCGGCGAAGCCAGTCGATACGGGCGGTGAGCGTGTCGCCCGGCTTCAACCCCTGTTGATGTAGTGCCGGCACATGCCAGATCACGTTGGTCGCAAGACCTTCCGCGTCCTTGCCCTTGCGCGTGTCGGCAATGGCAATCTCGGAGCCATCCGGCAATATCAGCGCCCCGCAATCCCCCGCCTGGCCACCGCCCAGCGGATAAAACACGGTGCGGTCCAGTGCAATGCCTTGCTCGCCGACGGCAGTCACCATCGCCGCGCATTCCCTGAGATAAGCATCTTCGCGAAACAGTTCTAGCGTCATCATTTAATAAAAGAAAAAGGTTCAAGGCAGCGGCCAAGTATCACGGCTTTTTTTGCCAAGATCAAGCGCAGAGAGTGTTCGCCGCTAAAGAAGGAATGGGTACGTTTGTGTGCGGACGAAGAGTGCACCTTCCGGCCAACGCCTGTAGTTCTTATCTCAACCAAATTCGATCATGCCGTGACAATTTGCTCGCGGCAGCAACCGTGGAGCCTTTGCGATTACCGGCTTCACCCTCCCATTTTTTACGACATTTTTACACCGAAAAAGATACTGTCTTCGAAGGATGCGACGACTGATTCGGCTAGGTGCGTCATGGCGCCAGCGATCCGCTGTACTGCTCATCACGTCCTTTTCATAGAAAACCAAGGTACCCAATGGTCCCAGAGTCCTCTAAAAGCTCCCTCGCCACACTCAGCCTGGCCGCCATCGGCATTGTCTACGGTGATATCGGAACCAGTCCGCTCTACGCCATGAAGGAAGTTTTTTCAAAAGACCACGGGCTGCCGCTGAATGAGGCCAATCTGCTCGGTGTCGTATCGCTGATTGTGTGGGGCCTGACAATCATCGTTTCCTTGAAATACGTGACTTTGGTATTGCGCGCGGATAATCGAGGCGAGGGCGGCATCATGGCCTTGATGGCATTGGCCATGTCTTCAGTCACAAAACAATCGCGTTGGCATTATCCTGTGATGCTGATCGGATTGACCGGCGCGGCATTGTTTTACGGCGATGGCGTGATTACCCCGGCCATTTCGGTATTGTCGGCAATCGAGGGGCTGGAAGTGGCCACGCCGGCGTTCCAGCCTTATGTCATTCCCATCACAGTAATGGTATTGGTAGCCCTGTACATGCTGCAATACAAGGGCACGGCCGGGATCGGAAAATTGTTCGGTCCCATCGTGCTGATCTGGTTTGCGACGCTTGCCACGATGGGCGTTGTCAATATCATCGATAACCCGGTGATTCTGGCAGCCCTCAATCCGCTTCACGCGCTGCGCTTTTTATTCAGCAATGGCTGGATCGCTTTTATCGCGCTCGGCGCGATTTTTCTTGCGCTTACCGGTGCCGAAGCGCTCTACGCCGATATGGGGCATTTCGGCAAAAAACCGGTTCGGCTTGCATGGTTTCTGGTCGTCTTTCCGGCGCTCACGCTTAACTATCTGGGACAAGGCGGATTGTTGTTGTCCAATCCCGATGCGGTTTCCAATCCGTTCTATAACCAACTCGGAGCGTGGAGCATCTATCCGCTGGTCGTCATGGCCACGATGGCCACCGTGATTGCGTCACAAGCAACCATCTCCGCCACCTTTTCAGTCACGCATCAGGCGATTTCTCTCGGCTTTTTGCCGCGCATGCTCGTTCTGCATACGTCCGAGCGCGAAATCGGCCAGATTTATATTCCGCTGATTAACTGGTTGCAACTAGTGGTCGTGGTTCTTGCCGTCATCGGATTTGGATCGTCGTCCAATCTGGCCTCGGCATACGGTATTGCCGTCACGATGACGATGCTCACGACGACCATCCTTACTTTTTTTGTGATTCGCTACCGGTGGAAATACAACTTGCTGCTTTGCTGGGCAGCGACCGGAATTTTTCTCATCATCGACATCGCGTTCTTTTCCGCGAATGCATTGAAGATTGCCCATGGAGGCTGGTTCCCATTGATGCTTGGCGCGGTAATGATCACCATCTTGCTGACTTGGCGGACCGGGCGGGAATTGTTGTTTGCCAACCTGAAGAAGCATTTCATTCCACTCAACGATTTCCTGCAATCCCTGTTCTTCTCTCCCCCGACCCGGGTTGCAGGCACCGCGGTATTCTTCCGTGCGGAAGGCGATGGCGTGCCGCATGCGATGTTGCATAATCTGTTGCACAACAAGATACTGCACGAGCGCATCGTCTTCCTGACCGTTTTCAACCGGGACATTCCAACCGTACCGGATGCCGAACGCGTCAAGGTCGAGCCGCTGGCGCATCATTGTTACCAGGTCAGTGTGTATTATGGTTTCAAGGACGATCGCAATATTCCACAGGCGCTGGCGCAATGTAAAGCGGCGGGGCTGGAGTTTGAAATGATGGAAACGTCATTCTTCATCGCACGGCAAACCGTCATTTCGACGGTTGGCAACGGTATGGCATTGTGGCGGGAAGCCTTGTTTGCGCTGATGTCGCGGAATGCGCGTGACGCTGCCGATTATTATCGCGTGCCGCCCAATCGGGTCATTGAACTGGGGGCGCAAGTCGAAATTTAAGCACTGCGGGTTAAATTGACGGTGTGCCCGGTCAAGCAAATGAATTCTATCCACGACGATCCTGTCGCCACCCCGAGGGAATCCAAGCCGCGGAACTGGTTAACGCGTGCTTTCGTAACGCTTGCCGGCATTGACAACAGCGTCACCTCGCTGTCATCGATAGCGCCGCCCTCGCTGGAAGCAGGCGACGCGCGCGAGCGCTTCATCGGCTTCGGTTGGGCAGCACTTGCATGCGCGCTCGCCACGATCGTCGCATTGACCATGCGGGGATTGCTTGCTCCGGCCAACCTGGTGCTGATATACCTGATGGCTGTAGTACTGGTAGCTATCCGATTTGGGCGCAAGCCAGGTGTATTGGCCTCCTTTCTGGCGGTGCTGGCGTTCGATATCTTTCTGGTTCCGCCATATCACTCATTGACGGTGGCGGATCCCCAGTATTTGCTGACGTTCGCGATCATGCTGATCGTGGCTCTGATCATCAGCCACCTGACCGCCAGCCTGCGTTATCAGGCATTGATTGCACACTATCGGGAGCGTCGCGTGAGCGCGCTGTTCGACCTTTCCAAAGACTTGTCCGCCGCGCTGACCATTGCGCAAATCAGGGATATCGGCACGCGGCACCTCGAAGCGATGTTCCAGGCCAGGGTTGTTCTGCTGGTTCCTGACCGGCAGGAAAAGCTTCATGCCGAGGAGATTGCAGGCGAACTCCCTTCACTGCCAGCCGCCGCCGTTCTCGACGCCGCACAGCAGGTCTATGATCGCCAGATTACAGCCGGCCTTGACAGCATTGCCACAACCACAAAGGGCCTGGTGTACCTGCCGCTACGCGCGCCAATGCGTACGCGCGGGGTACTTGTCGCCGCACCGGAGAATCCCAATCAACTGCTATTGCCGGAATTGGGACGCCTGCTCCAGACCTGCGCGGCCCAGATCGCACTAGCCATCGAGCGGGTGCACTACGTTGAAGTAGCACAGGAGGCCATGATCGCCATGGAATCGGAACGATTGCGCAACTCCTTGCTCAGCGCCATTTCACACGACATACGGACACCACTGACCGCGATTGTCGGCTTATCAAGCGCCTTGACCAGCGGTCGGCCACTGTCGGACGGGACGCGGCAGGAGCTGGCCGAAGTGATTCAGGAGAACGCGATCCGGATGAGCAATCTGATCACCAACCTGCTCGATATGGCCAGGTTGCATGCCGGCGCGGTCAAGCTGAACAGACAGTGGCAAATGCTGGAAGAGGTCGTGGGCAGCGCGCTGACGATGCTATCGCGGACATTGGCGAGCCTTCGCATAGAGATAGCACTGCCCTCGACGCTGCCGTTGCTGAACTTCGATGCCGTACTGATGGAACGCGTTTTTTGCAACCTGCTGGATAATGCAGCCAAGTACACGGCTTCGGATGGTTTGGTTCGGATCGCGGCGGAGCATATCGACGATGAAGTCCGCGTGTCGGTGGAAGATAACGGACCGGGCGTGCCCAAGGGCATGGAGGAAACGATTTTTACCAAGTTCACGCGCGGCGAGTCGGAATCCTCGCGTGCCGGGGTCGGACTGGGCCTTTCCATCTGCCGCGCGATTGTCGAGGCACATGGCGGCCACATTCGAGCCGAGAACCGCATCGAAGGGGGAGCCCGCCTTGTATTCACGCTACCGGTCGGGTCGCCGCCTGCAGATGAAGCATTGGATGCGCCCGAATTGACCAGGACGGATTCTGCATCATGAGCCAAATACCGGTTCATGTCGTGCTGATCGAGGATGAAAAGCAGATTCGGCGTTTTCTTCGAATGTCGCTGGAAGCGGAAGGCATATCCGTATCCGAAGCGGAAACCGGTAGGCAGGGTCTGACGGAAGTTGGCGCTCGTCGCCCCGATCTGCTTATTCTAGACTTGGGACTGCCGGACATGGATGGCGAAGAAGTGATTCGCCAGTTGCGTACATGGACCGCTTTGCCGATTCTCGTCTTGTCGGCGCGCAGTGAAGAAGCACGGAAGGTCAGCGCGCTTGACGCCGGCGCCGACGATTATCTGGCAAAGCCTTTCGGCAATTTGGAACTGATGGCGCGCATCCGGGTCCACTTGCGAAAACGGCCAGGCACTGCATCCGAGACGAATGCCCCGCTTTTTCAGTTCGGTGATGTCATAGTCGATTTCATGCATCGCCGTGTGACGCGCAAGAACGAGGTCATGCATCTTACGCCTATCGAGTACAAGCTTTTGGCTGCGCTCATCCGCAATGCCGGCAAGGTGATGACACATACCCAGTTACTGCGCGAGGTCTGGGGGACTGGGCATGCGGAACGCAGCCATTACTTACGCATTTACATGGGTCACTTGCGACAAAAACTGGAAGCGGACCCTGCTCGTCCTGTCCATATCATGACCGAGACCGGTGTGGGCTATCGCCTTGTCAACTGAAAAGCTGCGGCGCTATGGCATGAATTTCCTCTGAGGTTGCCAGTGCGCCAACTCGCAAGAAAAAAGATACATGCCTCGAAAATAGTGCGGTGCCGCTCCAGTCTCATTGATTGAGCGTTGGCAAGGCTTAGGTTCATCCAAATTTTCGCGCGGCATCCAGCGCAAGCCCTGTACCGATGCTGCCAAACAAATCCCCTTCGACACGCCGGGCAGTCGGCAATAGCGCGGCGATCTTTTTGCGCAGCAGCGGCACGCTGCTTGAGCCGCCGGTAAAGAATACCGTATCGACCACGCCCGCGGCCACGCCCGCATCGCACAACAATTGACTGACGGTGCGCTCCACGCCGGCGACGAGGTGCGCAATGGCCGCATCGAATGTCGCGCGTTGCAGCTGCAGCACCAAGTCGGGCGCCAGGCGTTCGAGATGCAACTGCGCCACGTCCTGGTCGGACAGCGCGATTTTTCCTTCCTCGACCTGCAATGCCAGCCAGTGGCCGTCGCGCTGCTCGATCAGCTTCAACAGGCGAGCGAGCTTGTCGCGGGCAACCGCGTCACGGTACACGTCCTGCAATTCGCGCCAGACCTTCTGCGTATAGGCGAAGTTGATGGTATGCCAGGTTGCGAGGTTGAAGTAGACACTCGACGGCACTTCCTTATCGTTGTTCAGTCGCGTGCCAAGCCCGAGAAACGGCATGGCGCAGGTCAGGCTCAGGTACTTGTCGAAGTCGGTGCCGCCGATATGCACGCCGCCGGTGGCGAGGATGTCGTCGCGCCGCTCGCTTTTGCCCGCGCGCGCCGGCGCAAGCCGCACTAGCGAAAAGTCCGAGGTGCCGCCGCCGATATCGGCAACCAGC
>SXGU01126143.1_pt1 | contig 11819 bp, 1 predicted proteins | sample 3174531 | NCBI WGS metagenome assembly SXGU01 (sample SAMN11356863, study PRJNA531348) | freshwater metagenome | isolation source: freshwater sample F1-140 | place: China: Fuxian Lake, Yuxi | collected 2017-12-25
AGCGCCCGCCAACACCACAAGGAATGTAACATGGCTAATCCAGCATCTTCAAAGCAAAAACCTAAAGCATCAGGTCAGGTTCCTCTAGGTACTTTTCCTAAAAAAGATAATACTTCGGAAAGCAGGTACACGGCGCAACTAAAACCGGCTACTAAACCCTCGTCTTATTACACAGCTCCTTCTTCTACTATTTACAAACCAAGCGGGAAACCTAGTGGCACTACAACATCGCAAATACAAATGGGGCCTTTGCGAATACAGGTGCAAAATATAGTAACAGACTATCTAAACCGAATAAGGTCTAGGTCTAGCGATGTGTTAGAAAATTTTATGGATGGTCGAACACCCGTGCAAGGCAACCAAGCAATTTTTGGTAGGGGCAAATCTAAAACAGGTACGTCTCAACCACAACTAATGCCTGAGTCTACTGCTACTACTACTGCTACTCCGTCTCCGGATATAGTAAAAGGTCCTAGTGCAAGTTCTACTCCGGTACCGGGCGCTAAGACAAGGACAAAGACAAAAACTGAAACACCGCAACCAGCAGATGTAATTAAAACTCCAGAGATAACGCAAACTCCAGAGCTTACTTCTACTCCGGAGCCACCGGTGTTTTTAGCACCAGACGGAACACCAATCACAGCGCCAGAGCCAGCGCCACCAGCGGCACCAGCACCAGCACCAGCTGGCAAAATTTCCCGCTTTGGGTCAGGGGCGGCAGCGGCGGCAAGAGCGGTAGCAGCAGCAGCAGCGGCGGCGGCGGCAGGAGGGGCAGGTGCGCTTGGCGGATCAAAAGGAGTAGCAAAGTATGCAGGGCAAGCTGCTCTTATGGGTGGTTTAGGGTACGGGATCTACGACTACCTTAACTCTGACAAAGGAACAGCAGATCCCGGGGCTCCACCTGCACCGGGAACCACTACTACTACTACTACTGCTGCTCCACCCCCAGCCTCCGGTACTCCTACATACAATCCTCAGCAATGGATGCTAATTGTTTCTCAATTAACGGAAGAACTGGGCGATGCTATTGTAGCAGCAGTTGTAAACGGAGAAATTACACTTACCGAGCAACAAAACGCGCAGCTTATTAAACGACTACAAGAAATTAGTGCTGTAGCAACAACCGAAGTTGTAAATCCATTGGCTGCAGAAATAGCAAAACTTCAAGAACAATTAGCTGGCATGGTAAATGCCGGTCCTCCTCCCGGTGGAGATACTGGCATTGCGCAATACGACCAATTGGCACAGTTAATGCAGATTGGAAAATATGCGCAACCAGCGCCAGCACCAGACAGGACACGAGAAAACGAAATTTACGCTATGTTGCAAGACTCTCAAAAAGCTAAAGACGCTTTGATGCAGCAATACATTAACGCACTTATTAGTCAACTTGATAATAAGCAACAAATGCCAGTACCTCCTGTTCCTGCGCCTGCATCGGGTTCTGTTCCAGTAAATCAATACGGATATAACTTGATTCCTCAGGTAGCTAGACAAGGTAGTAATCTGCAATTTAGCAACGCTGGTCTTGGGTTTCTAAATAGCATTGATCCCTCTCTGTTGCAGGCGCTTATGCAATTCTTGAAAGCGCAGCAATACACTGCCACAGGACAAATGGGAACCTTTGGGGATCTTAATTACAGTCGTGCGGGCGGAACAGGTTCTTTGGTAATGAATGACGCAAGTTTTGAGAACCCGCTTAACTATGCTGGGCTAACACCACAAATGCGTGAGCCTGCAGAAGCCGGACTCCGGTCTCTGTTTGCAGGAATGGGATTGACGGGTTAATGGTATTCAAACCCCCAACTGGAAACCCGAGTGCTACTAATCTTGTTTCCCAGTATTTAGCGCAGAAAGCAGCGGCGTCAGGAAGAAAATATCACTTTGGTACCGCTCCTCCGCCCGGAGCGGTACCGCCCCCTATTCTGCCTGCGCCTGCGCCTGTTCCTGAGCCGGTAAGCAACTTAGATAGCGCCTCTTTAGGTTTTGGAAGTCTAGGAGCTGTTGGCGGTGGAATTCTTGCTACCGCTTTAGGGGCGCCGTTGGCGCTGGGAATAGGAAGCGGTTTAGCCCTAGGCGCTGTTGCGCCATCAATATACGATTACTTTACTAGACCAGATACTAATGAGCCGCCGCCATCGCTGTATTCCCCAGAGGTATTACAAAATCCTGCACTAGCACCTGATTTTAACATAGGAACAGATCTAGGTTTTACCTATAGCGGAAAAAGCATATTTGGTGAGAAACCCAAAATTCTAGGGTGGAATGGGGATACACCAATTTTTGAACCTTCTTCTAACGAAAACAAAGATTGGCGCGGCAAATTATCTGATTGGGCTATTAGTCAAGCTTGGAAAGGAAAATTGCGCAATGAAAAACAGGCTTTTGAAAATCCCCTAAGAGAAGCTACAGTAGGGTTGGTTGGTAAAACAGCCAAAAATTTTATAGGAGATGTTGCTTTAGGTGCCGCTACACTACCCGAACGATTGAGGGGTGTAGCTTCTAGAACTGCGGCAATGCCTAGCTTGCTAGGTCAACCATACGGATTTTTGTTGGGGCAAAATCCAGAATGGGCACCTAATGAAAAAGAGGGCAAGGGATTGTTAATGGAGTTGCTAAGAACTCTAGCTCCAGAAAGCCAATTGGTAGAGCAAATATATGGGGCAGCACGCGGCATGGTTAGCACAAAGCAACCTTCTTCGCAAGAAAAAGCTTTAGATTTTGCGTTGGCAGGTCTAAGTTTAAGTGCTGGGCAACGCGCAAATGAAGTGTCTAAATTTCGTGTTTCTGGTAAATGGCCTACCGAACTTGTTTCCGAACCTAATTTAATGGATTATGTTGGCTCGCATATTTCTTATCACGTTAACAACGGGGAAAAAACCTTTGCCGGTTTGCCAGTAGGAGAGCAAATGGCGGCTTATGTAGCACTGCCGTTTGCGGCAGAAAGTTTGCTTCCTAAAATTATTCCTAAAATTGGCAAAATGGAAAGCAAGCTACGCCCTAGCCTTAGTTTATTGCAGGACTGGAGCAACATAAAAAAGGGTATTGAAAGAACTGAAGAAACGCAACGACAGTTTATGTTGCAGTTTACAAATCTTAAAACTCCTTTATCTACTCATGTAGACAATATCCAAGACGCAGTGTTGCGCGGGGATTGGATTCATCCTGACACTACCAATCAAAATGTTCGAAGATATTTGGTAAGTAAAGGAATGTCAACATTTGATTTAGATAACACCTCTAAAGCTAGAGCGGCAATTGAGCATGGTCTTGAGCCAATCCTGACTACATTTTTTAGGTTTGGGGACACCAGCAATTTTGGGCAAATTTTAGATGGTTTAATTGACATACAAGATTACGGCGTTGGTGGATTTAAAACTACGCCAAATGAAGCGCAAACAAAAGCACTAAAAATGTTTCAAGATATGCGCATGCTTGACGAGCCTATCTCAGAGGAAATGGCAAAGTTATCGGGGTTGCCAGTTGGCACTATTTCTAACCCCCTTAACAGCACAAATGGTTTGTTGGGAAGGCAAATTATTAAAAATATTTTGGCTGCGGTAAATCCAAAACCAGCTGTTAAGCTAGAAGTAAGGCCAGCCGCCAAATTAGTAAAACGCCAAATGCTTTTGGAATTGCTGGAAACAATAAAGTCTAACAATCCAGAAGAACTTGCGCTAACTAAAAAAATTAATCTTGAGGATGTTCTTAAAACAAGAGAACAAGCGCAGAAAAAACTTGTTGACTGGGCGGTAAAAGCTACCCTTGAGCAACAATTTGATGTTAAGGATGTTGAAAAATATTTACAGAAAAGTGACTGGAAAAAATGGCAGGCATTTTTTTCCAGAATGTATCATATTGGTCCTGTTCCGGGCGTAGGCGTGCGCAACGTTTTGTCGGATATTACAAAATTGTGGTTGCAAGACAGAAAGTTACTGCAGGAAAATAACAGTGCCTTTCTTCAGTACTACAATGATGGCGGCAAATTGTTTGCAGCAACTCGCGGTCCAGCTGGATTGCGCACAATTGCTACCCGGGGTTACGAACAGCAACTTCCCGAAAGTTCTAAACCGTACAAAATACTTCTTGAGGGCGGCACTTATGTCATGCAAGGGACTGAGGCGTACCTTAATGACAGTATTGTTAGCAGTACGCTAAAGATTGTTTTTGACAAATACAGGCAATCTAAAATTACAGATGTTTCTATGCTTGCAAACATGGAACCGGAAATAGTAAAAAACATTGTTTCATCTGTAAAAAATGTTATGCGCCCAGATGATTTGCAGAATTTGCAGGAACAATGGATTCTGGCTCCTCAAAGTTGGTTCTTAGACAATCGGTATGTTACAGCCCTTGCAAATTTGCTATCGGATGAAGTAGCTTTTGAAATTGGACCAAGGTATCAAACCTTTTTTAAACAGTCAAAAGGGGATCCTAAAAAAATTCAGGAGTGGATTAAAAAAGAAATTATTAGAGTTCAAAAGAAAGCAAACTCTGTTTTAGTAAATGTTACCGAACCCGCTTTTGTACCAACCAAACCTGTTGATGATTATGTAATTCCCGCAGAAGTGTTGCCACAACTTAAACAACGAACCGAGGAGTTTACTAATATTGACGAAGCTCTTCTTTATGCGGCACAAAATCCCGGAGAAGATGTTTCTAAACAAATTGTAACCCATTTGCAAACAGAGTACGCGTGGACTCCAGAACACGTAAACAAACAAATGGGTAGGGTTAAGTATTACCACGACCGAGGCGGTGGTTTGCCGGGAACTATTGTAAAGCACCCTAGAGTTGTGGAAGATATGCCTGCTCTGTTTAGGGACGGCGTAGAAAATACTGAGGCGCAAGCAGCGTACCAGCAAGGGCGGGAATTTTTTGAAAGCGTTACGCAACAAATTTCATATCTTTACGACAGAGCTGCAAGACAAGATAAAGTTTACGATCTAACCCAATTTACAATGGGCGCAAACGGCGACAAGCCTGCAATGCCATTTACGCAATATTTAGATGAAATTTTAACAGACACTTCGCAATTTAAGAAATTGTTTGGGAAAGATAATTATAAAAGTGTGCCTGCTGCAAATATGTTTTTGCTAAAAGAAGAAATCAGCAGGGTAATGAAAAGTTATAGTCAACAATCAGGGAAATTAGTTAGCAATATATGTTCCGATTTGGAATACAACATTGTAAATTACATGAAAGAGGTTACGGAACAGGTTTCAGAATCAATTGGCAAAGATTTATTTTATAAAATAAAACAACATTATTACGGGGTCCGGACAGAAGCTCTGGGTGATTATGCGTGGAATCACTACCAAATTATTAACGCTATTGAGGGCACTAATGGTGCACCAATAATTGCGCCTAGGCAACCAGCAACCGCAAAATTTATTGACGACACCAGAACTATTGCAGCACAAGTAAAAAAAGCTGTTGATGCCTTGCCGCCAAAAGCGCCAAGCAAGGGCTTGCGGCCAACACCAGAATTTAAATACATTAAGGATCCTGTTGCAAAAGCTTCCAGAATTAGGCGGTATCAAGCAGGAATTGAATCTATTAGGCTTGACCCCAAAAGTATTAGCATAGCAGAAATTGATGCAGTGCGTGCATTTCCTAACTCCGATAACATTACGCGCCGAGACGCAATTTTGTTACTTACTAATCTTGGTGTAACTGACTATAAAGCGCAAATGATTTTAACTGCGGTGCCGCAACAAAAAGTTGACAGCGCAAGAAAATTGTTAACGCAAACTAATACAGCAAAAATATCTTTAAGGGACATTGGCGAAATTTTAAAGGCGGCAGCAGACGAAATTATAGCAAGCAATGTAAAAACAGTTTCGCGTAATGCCGATAGTTTGCAAGAGATTCGTACAGCTGTGCGAACTGGAATTCCAAAGCAATTTATTAATTCAAAATACATTTTAGTTACGCAAGACAATGTTCAAAGGTTTGGAAAAATTGAGGAGTGGATAGATGCAAACACTGTTAATTTGATTATGGAGCCTACGCACCAAGCTATGCCCGTAGAAAAATTGCAGTTTACTCGAGACAAAAGAAATAAATGGGAAGTAGTTAATCTTCAACAGTTTACAGAAATGTTGGGCAGAAGCAAGAAAGACAATCTTGGATTTATAACTGAAAAAGAATTTGAAGCAGCAAAAACAAATCTTGCCCAGCAACAATTAGTTAAAAATTATCGTGCAAAGAAAACAACCGCAAAAATTGCAACACCTACCGTTGCTGAAGATGTTACAGGTAGCCAAGTGCTCCCCGCACAACCTAAAAATAGGTGGTCTGGCAGACAGCAAATAACATTTAAAAATGATCCGTCAGACCCAAGAAGTCTTGACGAACAATACCTTGATGCTTTGTTTCCGGGCAACAGTAACTATACAGATTTGACGGCCGATGAACTTAATGAAGTGTTGTCTTTAAGACCAGAGTTGCGCGGCAGGCACGTTTATAAAAAATTGGGCAATTTGGAAGAAGAGTTTGCAAAATTAAATGAAGCTACAACAATTAAAGATAATATTGCAGATTTTTACAAGGGCAAAAGAAAAAATTCAAAATCCTTAAAAGGTCCGTGGACAGAGGAGGTAGTTGCTTTGCCTTATAAGGGTAGCAAAAAACAAAAATATGAACAATTTTGGTTTTTTGTTACCGATAACGATTACGAGCCTAATGATTACGTAGCTGAGTTTTATTTTGTTAATACAGCACTTGATTTTACAGTTGCAAATTCTGATAAATTATCTGACAGACTTGAGGGTGCGGCAAAAGTAATGGTTAGGACAACCAGTTTAGCAACTCTTGACGATACAGCAAAAACATTTGACTTCAAAAATTCAAAAGAATTACAAAACGCAGCTTTTCAATTTTACAGAACGCGAAATCAATTGCAAATTTATGGTTCTAAAGACGAAATTGAAAAAGCTATTTTTGCATTAGAAGAGTCTTTTGTTGACGAATTGTCAGAGTTTAGAATTAAGAAAGTTGACGCGCTGGGTATTGTAGAAACTGAAGAGCAAGCCACAGCAAGAATTAAAAGCGTATACGACAAATCTATAGACATGCTTAAGCGAGCAGAAGAAGCTGCAGGGGCTCAAAACATTAAGCCAAACGCGGAAGGCATGGTTGGAAATTTACCAGAATCTAAAAATGTTTTAAAACGAGTAGACGGAGTTATAGATGTACAGAAAAGTTTAAATGTAGCACCTTCTACCGAGCAAGCACAAGCATTTGACGATAATTATAGAGCGTATAATTTTTACAAACAAAAGCGCGATGAAATTATTGATCTGTTTAATAAAAGACAACCAATTCCAATGAATAAATACGATGAACTCAATAAGTTATACGATGACGAACTTGAGTTAAAACAACTTAAGAAATCAAACAATCAATTTGATTGGCCAGAACTCCCCGAACTTGAAGATTATAAAACTGCACAAGGAACGTATTTTTATGATGGCCCATTAGCCTCTAAGGTTGAGATAGTAAAATTAAAGAAACGCAGCTCCGTTAAGGCTGGCGAGGAAATTTTTCAAAAATTAATACCGGAAACTGAGGCAGATCAAGTTGCTAGTGATGAGTTGTTACAGGAACTCTACGATGCTGATGCAAAAATCCGCAACATAACGCCAGTTGTTGAGCCCGAAAGTTTTAACCCTAACAAACAACAGTCGTTAAATCTTACCCAAGCCGGCAAGGAAAAACTTACGGCACCTGCGTCTTTAAAGGCATTGCAGGATTTATACACTGCAGTAACCGAAACGCAAACTAATCCAGTAGTGCGTTCTGTTGATCCAAACAATCAAGCGCACGTTAATTCTTTGACTGATTTTTTTGCAAAAGCCATGCGTGAGCTAAACATGACAAGGGCTGTGGCGGAGCGGGTAGCAGCCACAACAGTTGACAATTATATTTTTAACTACGGTGAAAAATATAACTTTGATCATATTGCAGAGGCAATTTTTGGTTATCCGCACTGGTATTTGCGCACTTTTTCTGATTACCCTCGGCAAATTTTAAGCGATCCAAATTATTTATCAAAATTGTTTGCTTGGAATCAATCTATTAACTCTATTAATAGAGATGACACAAATCTTCCATTGTGGATGCGAGGATCTGTGCCCCTTAACGTAGAAAAATTTGGCTTAAAAGATATTTTAGGTGTTGACACTATTTATTTGCCGTTGTTAGCACAATTATCCCCGCTGGAATCTTTGCTTAACGGAGATTTTACTAACGCAACAAGGGAAAAATCAAATTTAGGCAGTGCCTACAACAAATTGTATGGTTGGGGACCGGGACCGCACGCTTTAGTGCCGCTGGCAATTGGCACAGGGCTTTGGTACCTTGGCAAAACAATGACAAACCCTGAATATATTAATCAAGCAGAGCAATATTTTGGGTATTTAGGCAGTCAAACTAGATTACTGTCAACCATAACAGCGCAACTTGAAGAATCTGGTATTGCATTGCCGTTGATAAGCGGCGGAGTTGCACTTGACGCTCCTTTATTATTGTTAAGTATGTTGGGTTCATTTGGCGCACCTACAACACAGTTATATTTAAGAGCCTTAATGGGGGCTTCTTCTTTAGCGCAATGGTCGGTTACGCATGCGTTTACAAAAGACGGCGTTAAATTTATTGGTACCGTATATGATCAACGGCGTGTGGCAAACATATTGGTAGAGTGGGGGCAGGAGCCGGGCAAAATTGTAAACGGTATTGAAATTACACCTGACATATTACAAGACGCTGCAATAGTTAGCCGGGATCCAACTACGTTAGGGGGTAGAAAAGAATACGCATCGGCGTATTCCGTGTGGAGTGCGGCAGTGACTGAGAGCAGGACACAAAAACTATTGCCGCAACTGTTTAGTTATTTTGGTGGTCCGGGAGTTAGTGCTCGGGGGTCTAACGAAATTTTGCAGGAGCAAATGTACAACAAAGTAGACAAGTTGTACGATATGCGAGACGACCCTAACGTAAGCAAAGAAGAATACGAAAGGCAGTGGCTGTCATTTTCAATTCAGTTCCCTGATTTTCCTGTTTATTCAATGTTTAAGAAATACGGAGAAGATGCTTTCCAAGTTTACGCTTACAGCGCGTTGTCTAGGGTGGGCAGAGGCGCATCTGCCAGAGCAATCTACGATACCGTGGGATTAGATTACAACATTGTAGACGGATTTTTTGATAGAAAGGGAAAATTTGAGTACGGAACCGACCAAAGTCAATTTAAAGAAGGAATTGTACGGCTTGCGTTAATTTTGCAATCCCCCGACATGTCTACAAAACAAGAGTGGGGAGATGCAGCTAATCTTTATCATACCCTGCAAAGAGAAATGGAAAATATGTTCCCGGGCACTACTGTTTTGCAGGATGTGTATTTTGATTTAGAAAAAATAGATCGCCCCCAGTATTTGCTGGATCATTTAGACCTTAAAACCAGAATGGACACCGAATTATCGGTAATGATTAAGGATCCTAGATACAAAGACAAAATGGCCCCATATTATGTGTCTATAAAAGACGCAGAAGATTTTCTAAAAATGTCCTACATGTCCAAGGATCCTAAAAGAGCGGCGGCTTATGCAATTTACCTTGAAAATTACAATGATTGGTCAGCTAAGAAATCAAAACAATTTCTTGCCGATTTTGATTTGTTTGAATTTCATAGGGGCTATAAAAAAGTAACCGCTGGCATGGATAATTCAATTGCAGCGTTGCTTAAAGGTATAAGTATGCCGGTGTTGCCTAAAACAAGAACAGATGCTGCAGAACTAGAATCCAGAAAAACTATTGTGCAGGCTATTGAAACTTTAGCCAGCAAAAATCTCAAAAATTACAACAAAATTAACGCTGAAGCGGCATCGGGAGCAACAGGAAACGTTGCGGATGCAGGCGGCGGAAAATTATTGCAACTTATTCGCGACAAAGCAAATGGGACAACAACGCAAAATAGTGCAGGGAGAGATTTGTTGGCAAATTGGGAGTATTTGTACTCCGAAACAAACGCTCCGGTTATAAATTATGTGCAGGAACTTGAAGATCAACTTAAATTTAAAACCTTGCAGCCTTTGCTGGAGGCTTACAATGGGGATTCGCAAGCATTTTTAAATGCGCTAAACGTTCCGCTTTTGTCTGGCAGATGGTCTACTTTTCAAGATCCCCTAAAATGGGAGGAAAGTCTTGTCAATTATGTAAAAATTTTAGGCGGAGAAAACTTGCGTAGCAGTATGATGCTTGAGGCATCTAGGGGTGTGCCGTTTGACCCTAAGCAAATGGTGTGGTCAAAAGTAATTGGTACAGTTAAGGCATTGTCAGATGCTGAAATTGGCATGTATATGGCAAAGCACCCAGAATTACGAGATTTAAACAAAGTTAAACAGGAAGCTTTGCGACACCAAGGACCCACGCTTAATTCTTTGATGGACATTGTTGGAGCTTCTATTAGCATACAAGAAGATGGGTCAATAAATGTCAGCGGACAATCAGTTAAAAAAACTGGTGCAAGTAGAGGCGGCGGCGGCGGTAGCAGCGGGGATTTATCTGAGTATATTTCTAAGTGGGCGCAAATTTATTACGGCGAAAACATTGAAGAATTGTACGATGAATATTTGATGGTAACTGTATCTCAGGGAGAACAAGCTGGCAGATTGTTTTGGAAAAAATATCCTAAACTAGCACAATACCAAGCCTTTTCTAATAAATTACGGGATCGCTACAATGATGCTAAATCTGGGCAATTTTCTTCTGAAAAAGAAATAGAAAAAATTGTAAAATCAGTAAACCTTATGATGAGTTCTACCAAACAAAAGGCTGTAGGAGACGGCAACCAAAATACATTTTCTATTATGGCTGACATTATTAAAAATCAGGGTCTTTATTTGCCTAAATCCCCTAGCAGTTCCCGAAAAGCTCCTGACGGCAGATTGTTTGCTAATTTAATTGCTGTTATAAAAGCAAGAAACCCCCAGTTAGCTATTCAATTTGAGGAATTTATACAAGCTAATCCAATCAAACGCAAAGCTTTATTGCAGGCTAACCCTGATTTGTCTCGGTATATTACGTTGTTTACCCCAGAGCAATTGGGGGATGTTGAGTATAGTTACGATGCAGGGCTGAGAATTGGCGGTGACAGTACCAGCAGGGGCGGCGGGGTGCGTGTTTACAGTCAACGCTCCGGAAGAACAGGACTATAACGGGGTACCATTTCGGTATAAAACTGTGGTATCCTTCGTGTAACAATTTCATATAGGAGATCTAGACATGAGTGAGTTTGACGGCGAAGGTGATGTAAACGCGGTCGAGTCTGAAACCCCGGAAATCGGGCAAGCGGATGAAACTGAAACTACCACCCAAGCAGACGAAAGTTACACTGCGGAAGAATTGCTTGCGGCTTGGAACCAGTCTAAAGATAGGGAGCTGGCTCAACTTCACAAGCAATATCAAGTACAAATGAGCCAACTGAAACAGCAATCAGTTGCGCGTATGAAACAGCTTGGGGATGAAGATGCTGACAAATGGGTGCAATCCAGTGAGATTATGGAGCAGGCTCAGGCGTATCAGCAACTTAAGAACCAGCAACAGGCATGGCAAACTTGGTACAGGCACGTGGCTGAGACAGCTCAGGCCCACGGACTTGCCCCTAATGACCCCCGCCTGCAAAACGCGCAGGACAGCAACGAGTTGATGCAAATGGCTCGGAACGCTATGCGGGAAAATGTGCGTAACGAAGCCGCACAAGAAGCGGCACAGGCTAAGGCACAACGCAAAGCGCAGTTAGGACAAAAGGTAAAGAACGG
>SXGU01252012.1_pt1 | contig 11815 bp, 11 predicted proteins | sample 3174531 | NCBI WGS metagenome assembly SXGU01 (sample SAMN11356863, study PRJNA531348) | freshwater metagenome | isolation source: freshwater sample F1-140 | place: China: Fuxian Lake, Yuxi | collected 2017-12-25
AAGTGTGGCTGCATATCTGGTGGGCCTAACATTGGTGCTCAGCCTGCCCGCGCAGTTGTATGTGCTGTACCCGGCGTGTGTGTTATTGGGGGCGGCGGTCGGCTCATTCTGGCCGGCGCTGGCCACGCGCTTGTACGACTGGTTCCCAAACGCACAGGGCATTATTGGCGGCTTGATTGTCAGCGCCTCGGTGCTTGGCGGTGCCAGCACCGTTACGCTGGTAGGCTGGATAGGCGATGCATTCTCGCTGCAGCAGGCGCTGCTGATTACGCCGGTTTTTGCGGTTGCTTATTGGTGGCAGTACCGCAGCCTGGCGCTGCGCAGAATCGTTTAGCTCTCTCCAAAACATTGAATATTTTACGTTATTGAAGCTGGTGTAAAGATAGTCAGTGCTGTTAATACAGGATTTTTGTTGCGAAAACTGGTCGACGTTGGGACGCTTTGCCCCAATATTTTGAACCTCATACATTTATGATCTACGGGAGATGTTTTTTTCTTAAGTTAAAGTGCAAAACCCGATTTCCTTCAATCTTTCCACGGAAACAGGGTGCGTGCCCCCAGATTTCTCAAAGCGAACATTGTCGTAATCTGCGCAATATTTTTCTTCGGTCCTAGGCACCTGTTTCTTGGACCCCCGCTTAATTACAGAGCTTGACATTTAAGTTGTGCTATGGTAATATTGCATTACAAATTCAGATAATTGACATTTTCCGCTTCTAACAACCGCACAACAATAAATAGGCTAACAATATGTAAACCACCCACCACCCACCTTTTAGACCATAGTTTTTGTACTTTTTTTTGAGAAAGGAGATGGCCATGAATTTGTTATTCGATTCTTTGAGAGCATATACGAACAATAAAATTGGTAGGCGCGAGTTTTTGAAGCGCGCAGCTGCGGCAGGGCTGACAACCCCTGCAGTGATTGCATTTCTTCAGGGTTGTACCCCAGCTTCGGTTTCCCAAAACTCCGGATCAGACACCCCAAAGGTAGACCTTAGCAAATTTAGCAAAGATCAGGCTACAGCCAACCCGTTGGTGTTCAATGCGTGGAACTACTTACCAGAAGTCGTTGCGGGTTTCCAGCGTGAGTTCGAAAGTCAATTCAGTGAGTCTGTCAACTACGAGGTAATTCCTGGTGATTACACAACCATCATGTTAAACAAACTGGTGGCAAATTCACCCCTCGACTGTCTCTATACTAAGGCGCAAGGCACAAAGATGCTTGCTGCTGACTGGTTACACGACCTCAGTGACCTAGAAAATATCGACGAAATTAAGAAAGCAACATTGCCCTCTCAATGGGCAGCTCAGTCTTACCAAGGCAAGATTTTTGGATTGCCCTATTTTAATAGCATGAAGTGTTGTTTGGCTTACAATCGCATTCGGTTAAAAGAAGCTGGTCTCTCTGAGAGTGATCTGCCAAAGACGTGGGATGAAGCCTACGACATTGGAAGGCGGTTAAAAAAGGACGGTTTTCTCGAACATGCAATTGTTATGCGTTGGGCGCCTAACAGTGATGCGTTGCTTGATAATTTTATCGCTGAGTGCCTCTCGAGGGGTGATAAGTTGTGGGACGAACAATTTAATGCGGTGTTTGATGAAAACACTGCCGTTGGTAAAACGTTAGATGCCTGGCAGAAAATTTGGAAGGATGGTCTGGTGCCGCCGGATTCGTTGGGGGCTGGAGACCAGAAACAGCTGTTTGGCACAGGGGACCCGCTCTTCACGTGCACCCAGAGCTACGAGCTGAAGGACCTAAATGACCCATCGTCTGGTGCTCTAGCTGGAAACGTAATGATGGTTCCGTACAATGGGCAGCCTTGGGGCTTTTTGGATTACGGTCTTTACTCTATAACGAAGCGCCCGAAGGAAGATGCACAGAGATTGGAGCGGCGTAAAAGATGGGTCTCGTTTATGGGGTACAAGGATAAAAATGGTAGTTATCGCGTAGCCAAGGAATGGGTCAAGCAGGCAAATTTGGGTACTGGTTATGCTGAGATTTATAGTGACCCCGAGGTGATTGATGCGTATAAATCATGGATGCCTGAATACCCCAAGCTACGAGAAATTATGTCTGAAAATGAAAAGCATGTTCAAATTTGCAATGGTTGGCACGCTGTTTGGTACCCCGAGTGGGCTGTAAAGGCGGTTGATGTAATTCCCAAAGTAATAACTGGAGATATGGGAGTTTCAGAAGGGATCCGCGTAATGCGGGATGAGTGGGACTTGCAGCAAAAACGATATTCTTGAGTGTAGTTTCAGCAATGGAGGCGGTAAGTGTTAGATGCCGCCTTCATTGCTGTGTTCTATTGATAGTGGTTGCCTGATTCTACTAATTGAATTGAAGATTTATGCGTGACTGTAATGGGCCTTGGGTGTCGCAATTCGACCATGGTGCAAAGCTCTTATCGGTTTTCCTTGCATGGCGCGTGCGAATTCATCAGTTATGAGTGCATGTGGCTAATCACATATCAAAGATCAGGGTGCACGCATTAGATTCTCTTGGAACTGGTGACGAGGAGAAATTCGCGTTTAAATTCTTAATGCCGCTAGTGTGCTTTCTATTGCTCACAACAGCGTTTCCGTTGGTCTTTTCCTTTTGGGTAGCGCTAAATGATGTGCCATTCTCTCTTCAGGCCGCAGGTTGGCAGTTTGTAGGAGTTAGTAATTTCCAAGACGCGCTGTCTCTTGGAAGCACATGGCACGCACTGTACTTAAGTTTGTACTACGCTGTAACGGTAACAGTCCTAACTTTGGCAATAAGTATGGCTGGCGCTCTGCTTTTGAACGAATCTTTCGCCGGAAACCGGTTGCTACTCTTGTTTAGCATCTTGCCTATGGGGTTATCCACATATGCGACCGCTATTTTGTGGCGGTACATTTATTCGGAGTCGCTCGGTTTTATTAATTCTGCTTTGTGGCATCTGGATTTAAGTGAGCTAGGAATACAAATTCTCACGAATAACTCAGCGATTCCGTTGATAGCAGTTAGTCATTCGTGGCAAATGGCTCCATTTGGCATCTCGTTTTTGTTGGCAGCTTTACAGGTAATCCCCCCAGACCTGTATCGTGTAGCAACAGTTGACCGTCTCGGTATAATTGGGAGATTTCGCCATGTGACCTTGCCATACCTATTCGGGACGGTTATGGCGACTTCTGTATTGTTTGCTATTGCGGCGTTTAAAGTGTTTGACCTGATTTACTTTTCGACGAACGGTGGACCGAGTGGAGCGAGTACAACTATGACTTACCAAATATACCTTCAAACGTTTAAGGCTTATAAATATGGTTATGGTGCTGCGCTTTCGTATATTCTACTGTTTTTGCTGGTCACATTGCTCCTAATTTATTTTTACTTTTTTACCAAACACCGGGAGGTCACGTCGGGGTAATGAGAATTGCAGGTCGATTTATTAGCATCTATTTGTTTGCAATCATATTTTTGATATGGACAATTGTGCCTATCTACTGGTTGTTAAGTCTTTCGTTGATGAGCCAATCAGAAAGGATGGTAAATCCAACTCCGCTCTACCCGCGTAATCCAACTTTTCTTAACTATGCACGTATTCTTGGTATTTCCATGAAAGATGGAGATGGAGTTGTGCAGGTGCCATCGGGTAACTCTAAGGCCGCATTGCGGGGTCTACGAAATAGTGCAGTGGTGGCCACTATAGTTACGATCATTACCATGGTCGTCGCTTTACCATCGGCGTATAGCTTGGGTCGATTAAAGTTTCGATTTCGGAACAGCCTTCTATTTGGCATTATTGCATGTAGATCACTCCCTGATATGGCAATGTTGATCCCATTTTTTATTTTGTTCCAGGTTTTGGGGATGCAGGGGACTTTGGCAGGTATTGTGATTCTCCACTTTGCTTCGATTACGCCGATTATTGTGTGGGTCTTAATGACTATCTTTGAAGTACTGCCAAAATCTGTTGAGCGCGAGGCGCGAATTGATGGGTGTAATAGGTCGCAAGCTTTCTGGCGTGTGATTGTGCCTATGGCATTTCCCGGAATAATCTCTGCCCTAAGTTTTACGTGGATGATTTCGTGGAATGAATTTACATACGGGTTGTTTATTGGCGGTGGATCAGAAGCAGGGACCTATCCCCCGATTCTTTCTGCGCTACTTGCGGTGGACTATGGTCTTGCGGATTATCAGGCTGCTTCGGCTGCGATGGTAATTGGTTTACTGCCCAGTGTGGTACTAGCTTTTGTGTACCAGCGTCAAATGCGGAGTCTTAACGTGGTGTCTCCTTTCTAAATGGTGATGGCTGTCGAAAATATCAAGCTAAAAAGAGTGTCTAAAACGTTTGGCGATTCGTTGGCATTGGACGATTTTTCGATCGAAATATTTCAAGGAGAATTACTTGTTTTATTGGGACCCTCTGGCTGCGGCAAAACAACCGCTTTGAATATTCTTGCGGGATTGGAAACTCCAACTTGTGGTGAGGTGTTGTTCGGAGATCGGATTGTTAATAACTTACCAGCCGATAAACGTGAAATTTCGATGGTGTTTCAGGGTGTTGGGCTCTACCCGCATCTGAATGTTTTACAAAACATATCGTTTGCACTCCGTCTCCAAAAAATTCCTGAGAATATTATCCGTGAACGTGTAGATGAAGTGGTTCAAATATTGGGAATAACCCCCCTTACTAACCGGCGAATAAACGAGTTAAGTGGGGGCGAAAGGCAGCGGGTAGCAATTGCAAAGGCACTGGTCAGGCGCCCCTACCTGTTTTTGCTTGATGAACCATTTTCTAGTTTGGACGCCGATTTACGCAGAGAGCTCCGATCTGAAATTGTGAGAATTCACCAACAGCTTGGCACTACAATGGTGTTCGTAACTCATGACCAAGAGGAGGCCATGGCTGTAGCTGACAGGATAGTGGTTATGAGTAAATCTAAATTGCAGCAAGTTGGTTCTCCCTTTGATGTCCATGACAAACCGGCCAACCTGTGGGTCGCAAAATTTGTTGGGGCTTATCCGATAAATGTTATTTCTTGTCTTTTCAATCGGGAAGAATCCTTGATTTCGTTGTTTGAACCGCACGGACCAAAATTGCCTGTAGATTCGGCGTTACGTAATCTAATACACATGGGAGAAGTTGAGGGCCAATTCATACTCGGGGTCAGGCCTCAATATGTCCAGTTTGTCGGAACTGACGAGTGCAAACCAAAAATTTTGGGTGTTGTTAATACGCGTCAGGTGCTCGGTACCCAGATTCTTTACACTCTTAAGTTCGAAGCTCACGAGCTTCGGGCGGTTGTGTCTTCCGAATTTAGATTTGAGGTTGGGCAGTCAGTGTATGTTCATCTTGATTTGGATCATGCCTTCTGTTTTGAACTGACTACAGGACGAGGAGTTTATTCCGAATAAATCTTGATGCTTTTACTGGCGTCTAATTCAATATATATGGGATTGGCATTTGGGTTGTGGTTGGTTTTGCTGAGGGACCTACTGGGTATTGTAAGATTGTACTGTTCGCGAGAATGGTGTTTGGGCACCGGGTTCGTGTCAGTCATCCACTATGGTTGTGTACAGTGTCCCTTTATTTCTAATGCAATTAGAGGGACTGTCTATGGGTAATTTTGAAAATAGTGAGACGGCAATGTTGCCATTGCCTACATTGTGCAGTACTACAGTGTGTTATCCATTGTCTGTATCGCCCAAATTTAGTCTAGAGCGAGCGCTTGAGGGTATGGCACGGGTCGGTTTAACTAGTGTGGAGCTCGTGGCAATTCCGGGGTATTGCCCGCATCTTGATCTTAGTTGTATGAATAATGAGGCAACAAATATCCTGAGGTCTTTGTTGTATAAACACGGGCTTAGTGCGATTGCAATTAATGTGTCGGCGGACCTAACTCTGGAATCTGGTTTGGTATATCTTTATGAAGCTATGCGTCTTGCACAGGCCCTATCTGTCCAGATAGTAGTCACTAACATTGACCAGACGGAGCTCGAGATTGGGGCAATGCAGTTTAGTCGTAACTTGCCCAAAATTGTCCGGTATGCAGAAGAATGTGATGTCGTAGTCGCCTTGGAAACCCACGGTGGGCTAATTAAAACTGGTCAGCAAGGTGTCGAATTTCTCAAACGCTTTGGCCATGATCGACTTAAGATCACTTATGACACGGCTAACGTTATTTACTGCGGTGGTATTAAACCAGACATAGATTTGGCGGGAATGGCAAATGACATTGGCAAATATGTAGGCTATGTTCATTTGAAGGATAAAGCTAATTTGCTGGTGGGGGACTACAACTTTCCCGCTTTTGGGTACGGCATTCTTAACTTTGGCACAATACTTAAACTTCTTTACGAGGGTGGCTATCGTGGCCCCATGTCTTTAGAGGTTGAGCTTGATGGGAGGCCGGTTACTCCTGAGCTTGTGGATTCTTCTCTTGCCATGTCTCTCAGTTATCTGAAGCAGTACTTTATTTGAGGATAGCAAATTGGCTCAACCCCACATCTTATCGTCTAGCCTACTGAAGCATGTGAAAGTTCTGAGCGAGCAGTATCCCCACCGGCACACTGGCGATCCAGAGGAAAAAGGTGCTGTGGACTATATTGCTAACCAGATGCGCCAAGCTGGTCTCGTAGTTGAGGTGATCTCAATTCGGGTGATGGGATGGGAAGTTACCCAAGAAGCGAGGCTCGAAATCCTTGCTCCGGAAAACTTGGAGGTGGAATGTGCCCCGTTTATCTTTTCTGGTTCAACCCCGGATGGTGGCGTGGTAGGTCGCCTGCAACATATTGGACGGAGCTTTATTGCTGGTGGCTTTGAGTGGGAAAAGTATGCAATTATTGACGATGCGGGCACTTGGCAGGCGATTGTAACTGGGCGTGATGATGGCTTGGCAATTTCCTTACCAGGTCCGCCATCTGGAGTGGCTGGCACCGCGGAGACGCCGTTGATTACATGGCCTGCCTGCGTTGTCGGCGCGGATGATCTTCTGCGGGTACAGGCTTGGCACAAGGCTGGCCAGAATATTCAGGTGCGCTACACAGTCCGCACCCACTTTAATCCTGACGCACGTTCGTATATCGTCAAGGGTGCGTTACAAGGCAAAAATGATCCAGAAGATATTGTCATTCTGGGATGCCATCACGATTGCGCGGGTGCGCTTGGTTTTCCGTCAGCTATTGACAGCCCCGGAGCAAATGACAATGCGTCGGCAGTTGCCATTTTTATTGAACTGGCTCGCCATTATCGTGCATGTGGTACAGCCAAGACGCTGTGGTTTTTGAGTTTCGGTGGCGAGGAACGGAACTTGATTTTGTCTCGAGACTATGCACGGGTTCTAAATGAAACGGGTCAACTCAATAAAGTTATTGCATATTTGGGCATCGATCAGGCTGCGAATGGTGATGTATTAAGATTACTTTCGTCTGCAGAGGAACCCCATTTGCAGCCAGCTATAAATTTGCGCCCGATTCTGGCAGAGGTGGCAGCTGAGCTAAAGTTGGCGCAGCGTTTTAATACTTGGGGGCCAGCTCCGGTGCATGCTGCAAGCGATCATTGGCCCTTTTACTTCTCTGGGGTCCCTTCTTTCCTCACCGGCTGGCATCCTTTTCCCACTTACCATCGCGCCGATGATAACTTAGCATATTGTAACAATGACGAAAAATTTTTGGCTACGATGCATTTGACCGCAGGCATGATTGACCGTATATGTGCCCTGCCACACCTAGGTCCGGTTGTCCGCGCGTTAACTGATGGCCATGTAACTACAAATGTAGCAGTCAATGCGCGTGGATAACTTCTACCGTAGCGCGCTTGAACTTCCGAATATCGAGCGCGAGCATTAACGCAATAGAGAGTCTATTTGACGCGGCAACTTTTCTTGAGTGACCAAGGTCTTGGTACTGTAACAGTCTTATGAGCTAGGCTATTTATGCAGTGCCTGTTTTGTCCGAAAGCACGGCCCAGAGTATTCATTTTTAGGTTAGACGTGGCTTAAGTGAGGGTGCGGCTCTGGATAACCATTTCGAAAACGTGGTGTCGTGCCAAGTTTGATGTTGCAAGGAGATTAAAAGATGGCAAAAATTTATTTTGCGGAAGATGGCGAACTGGATATTCTGAAGGACAAAACAATTAGTGTGTTGGGGTATGGTAATCAGGGTGCCGCGCAGGCTCATAATTTGCGGGATAGTGGCGTTAAAGTGGTTGTAGGTAATACCCGCGATGCGTCCTTTGAAAAGGCAATTGCAGATGGCTTTGAGGCTTATACCGTTCCAGAGGCCGTAAAGCGCTCCGATATTCATCTACTTCTCGTCCCAGACGAAGTTATGCCGCAAATGTTCAAGCAAGACGTTGCGCCGAACCTTGATCCGGGTCAAGCAATTGTTATAGCGAGTGGTTATAACATCACCTACGGTTTTCTTAAGTATCCAGCTAGTGTTGATGTGCTGATGATTGCTCCTCGCATGATTGGCACTGGTGTGCGGTCGGGATACATCAGTGGCAAGGGATTTCCAAGCTTGGTTTCAGTGCACCAGAATGCTACTGGAGGGGCCAAGGCTTTAATGTTGGCGCTTAGCAAGGGTATCGGTACATTGATGGGTGGTGCGGTTGAGTCGAACTGTGACGAAGAGACTCTCTGTGACCTCTTTAACGAGCATTTTGGTTATGTTTATGCGTTGCGGCGCGCTTACGAAGTTCTGGTTGAGGCAGGGGCCAGCCCCGAGGCGGCATTGTTGGAGTTTTGGGCATCTGGCGAAGAAATGGAATTAGCGCGCGTCCACATGACCCATGGACTGTTTCATCAGCTCAATCTACATTCCCAAACTAGTCAGTATGGGCAAGAGGTGACTGCACGTCTTACTGCTGGTGAGGAAATAGTGGAGCGCGATCGTCTCCGCAGAATTATTTCCAACATCAAAGACGGTGTGTTTGCGAAAGATTGGGCTTTGGAGCAGCTATCGGCGTTTCCTGTGTGGCATCGCGTGCGCAGGGACAATATGGCACATCCGCTGATTGCTGAGGAAGAGCGTCTTTTGCGGCTATTAGGTGTCTTGGAGCGTGATTCGGCGTAATGATGAAAGAGCCGGGTGTCAACGTTGTTACATTGCGTTACGGGGACGGCATACAACAATTAGCGATACCGCGCCAAAATCTACTTGATGAGGTGGGGATGCGTCCCATAAAACCGGCAGCGGATCCACTGGCGGCAATCGCATCGGCACTGGATAACCCAATAGGGAGCTACCCCCTAGAAAACTTGGCTCGTGGCTCCCATCGAGTGGTCATACTGATCGATGACATGACCCGACCCACACCCACTCACCTGCTATTGCCAAGTGTGTTGGCGCGACTAGAGCAGGCAGGTGTATTGAAGGCGGAAATTTGTATTCTAGTTGCTACGGGCACGCACCGCCCTATGACTGATATAGAACTTAGTAAAAAGGTTGGCCCGGTTGTCAAAGAGCACTATTGGGTGGTTAATCATGACTATCGAGCACCAAATGCCTTGCTCCATCTCGGCATTACCCCTAGTGGAATTCCAATTACTATTAACCGGCTTGTGGCTGATTCTGATTTTGTGATTGCTATCGGTAATATTGTACCGCATCGGTATTGTGGCTGGGCTGGTGGAGCCAAAATGATCCTGCCGGGAGTTAGTGGTGAATTAACTACTGCAGCAACACATCTAATGATTACGAAAGACCCTGACGCACGTCTGGGTGTGGTGGAGAATCGCGTACGCCACGAAATTGAGGTAGTGGCGGACAAAGCCCACCTAAAGTTTATTGTCAATACTGTTCTGGATCGATATTCAAACATCGTGGATGTAGTCGCTGGAGATTTTCGACGGGCATTTCGGCAGGGAGTTGAACGCGCAAGAGAAGTGTACACTGTGCCTATTAAAGGCCGTGCTGACATTGTAATCTGCAGCGCCTTTCCTAGCGACATTAATTTTTGGCAGGCTGGTAAGGCGCTATATTCTGCCGAAGTAGTGGTGCGGGAGGGCGGTGTAATCATCCTTGCTTCTCCGTGTTACGAGGGCATCGGCGAACACAAAGAATTTGCAAAACTACTTAAATATAACTACCAGATGATCGAATCAATGCTTACACAGGGTCAGATTCAAGATCGAATTGGGGCGGCGGCGGCTTTAGCTGTAGCGTTAGTTAAGGCGCGTGCCAGCATTTTCTTGGTGACCTCCAACATTACAGATGAAGATGTTGCACAAATGGAAAGTAGACGGTTCGATAATATTCAACATGCTTTTGATACCGCTATGAAGGTCAAAAATGGCAGTGCCCAAGTCACTGTGTTGCACGAGGCGACTGAAATCCTACCTATTCTCCCCACTTAGAAATGGCAATTCGTAAATCCATCACTCTGCGAGCTTTTCCAAATGAGATGAATACTTGGAGCCGAATAGATTTGGCTCGAGCTGCTGGTTATCACGGGGTGGAAATTAACCTAGAGCCTAGTGGCGAATTTAGTCTTGAATCCAGTGAAAGTGACCTCCGCGATCTTAGAGGTTACATTCAAAATCTAGGAATGCGGGTCAGCAGTGTCTACAACCGTCAGCAGTGGCTCTACCCGATCACTAGTCAAAATCCCAATACCCGCCAATACGGCCAGACCATTCTAGAGGGGTTAGTGCGAGCTGGTTCAATCTTGGGAACGGATGCTGTGCTTGTGGTGCCAGGGGCAGTTGATAACAGCCTGTTTTCGCCAGAGCCCGAAATTGTGCCTTATGATATTGCGTATCGTAATGCACAATCAATCTTGCGCGATGTGACCCAGCGCTTAGGAGCGCGGTATCAGGTTTACTTAACCATCGAGAATACTTGGAATAAGTTCTTGCTTAGCCCTTTGGAGTTGGCCCGTTTTGTTGATGAAATAGAGAGTGAGTGGGTAGGGGTTTACCTAGATGTCGGAAATTTATTGCGGACGGGCTTTCCCGAGCATTGGATTACAATTTTGGGGAGTCGCATCAAGCGAGTTCACTTCAAAGATTTTCGAACAGCAGTAGATAATATTCATGGTTTCGTGAATTTACTCGAGGGTGACGTTAACTGGGCGGCAGTATGCTTGGCGCTAAAGAATATCCAGTATGACTCTTGGGTGACAGCTGAGGTACTACCTGCTTACCATTACCATGGCCAACGGCTTGTTTATGATACAAGCGCTAGTTTGGACGCAATTTTATTCGGATTGTAGACACTGATACCTACTATTAGCACTAGATTCAGGTTCGAAGTACAATAACTACAGTCAGGTTAGTCTAACGCAGTAGATCGTCAAACAATGCTTTCCTAAGTGATCTGCATGCGTGGATTACTCGAATTAGTAGTTAGGTAAATAGGCAGAGTCAGAAATCATTTCGGACGCCATTAGTGGCCTACCCCGTGGCTATTGGCTTGCATGTTATTGTACTCGCCAGTTACCATCCGCTGGGGCGGTGCCAGCACCGTTACGCTGGTGGGCTGGATTGGAGATGCATTCTCGCTGCAGCAGGCGCTGCTGATTACGCCGGTTTGTGCGGTTGCTTATTGGTGGCAGGACCGCAGTCTGGCGCTGCGCATGGCCTGAGGCGCTGCGCAGCAGTCGGAGGCGGGCTGCCGCGCCTGCTGGCTTAGAGCGCGAGCGCTTGCAGCAGCGCCGGCAGCTGCGCGGGCTGCGACCACACCACCGAATCCAGCTGCACCGCAGCTGCTCCGGCTGCCAGCATTGCCTGCGCCTGCTCCGCGCTGTGCACGCCGCCGCCGGCCAACAGTGGCAGATCGGCAATTGCGCGCACGGCCTGCAGGTTGTGCAGCGCGCCCGGGAATACACCGTGGCCGTATAGC
>SXGU01335905.1_pt1 | contig 11814 bp, 11 predicted proteins | sample 3174531 | NCBI WGS metagenome assembly SXGU01 (sample SAMN11356863, study PRJNA531348) | freshwater metagenome | isolation source: freshwater sample F1-140 | place: China: Fuxian Lake, Yuxi | collected 2017-12-25
AAAGTAGCCATTATGGGACTTGCCGGTTTGGGACACATGGGAGTTAAGTTTTCCCACGCCCTGGGAGCTGAGACAACTGTTTTCTCTCATTCACCAGAACAAGAGGCGGATGCGAAAGCAATGGGAGCTGATCACTTTGTCTTAAGTAACAACGCTGGTGAACTAAAAAAGTACAAAAAAAGTTTTGATCTGATTTTAAATACAATTTCTGCACAAATCAATTTCGAACCTTACTTGCAAGCGTTAAAATTGGATGGCACCCTGGTTGTTATTGGACTTCCCGGCAAGCCATATGAAGTTGCAGCGGGAACATTATTAGGTCAGCGTAGATCACTGGCCGGCTCGATGATTGGTGGCGTAAGTGAGCTACAAGAAATGTTAAATTTCTGCAGCACACATAACATATTGTGTGATGTTGAGGTTATTAAAGCCGATTACATTAATCAGGCTTTTGATCGAACAGTTGCCAGTGATGTTAAATATCGCTTTGTAATTGACGCCAAAACCTTCTAAATAAACTGATGAGCAAGAAGTGCCAACAAAGGCGCTAATGCCAGAGCAGGCAGCAGATTCGCCACTGCGATCTCACGGATCTTTAACAATCTAAGAGCGATGCCGATAAGCAATACCCCACCAACGGCTGTCATGGCAGCGATCTGATATGGCGCCAAAATTGCGCCAAGAAATAAGCCAATAGCGGTCCAAAAGAATTGATAAATGCCTACTGGCAATGATGACAGCGCCACTCCCCAACCAAGGGATGCAGCAAAGGCGATTGATGTGAAACCATCCAATGTGCTTTTCAATATCAACTGATCAATGCCACTTCCCATACCATCGGAGATACTGCCCAGAATGGCCAATGGACCAATCGCAAAAATTAATGAAGCTGATACAAATCCCTCAACAAAATCAGAACCACCTTGCGGACTGAATCGATCCTTTAGTTTCTTACCAAGACTTTCTAAGCCCTCTTCAATTTTAAACCAAGTACCAATTAAGGCACCTAATAACAATGAAAAAATTATAACCAATATCGCACCCCCATCTGGTAGGGCTTGGGTAAGCGTTGGATCCCAATAGGCACTAAGGGCGTCAGCGGCCGAGATGGCTGTGACACAACCGAGGACATCCACGATCAGATTTCGAAGTTTTTCATTTAATTTCGTACCAACTAAAATACCTATCATTGAACCAATAATTATGGTTGAAATATTAAGAACGGTACCTATTCCAGGAAACATCTAGATAAACCGCACAAAGGATGAGATACCAAATACTAAGCAATAGATTGCAAATGGGTACAAAGTTTTGGTTTTAAACCAACGAACCAAAAAGGTGACGCTAATATAAGTTGCGATGAAAGATATAACTGAACCAACCAAAATTTGACCAAACAGCTCATTTGCATTAGTTGTAAAAAGCTCAGGTAATTTGATGATTGAGGCGCCCACAATCACCGGTAGTGAAAGCAAAAATGCAAAATCAGATGCGACAGAATGGTTTAACTTGCGCAGCAATCCCGCACTCATAGTTACACCAAATCTGCTGATGCCAGCAAAGAGCGCCAAGCTCTGTCCAAATCCAATAGCTACTGCAGTTATTGCACTAACTCGCCTATCTATCTCTGCATCTGAATCTTGCAATTCAGCGGCGATATCTCGATGAGACAGCCGCTCTGCTGTGATAAGTAATAAACCATTTAAAGTAAGAAAAAGGGCTGAGTATTGTGGATTACCAAAAATGCTTTGGAAATAATCCCCAAAGGCTATTCCCAATACCCCCACCGGAATCGTGGCAATGAATATATAACTTAATACACGAAATGAAGTATCTTGATAGTTTTTGCTAGCAACGGCATGAACGCTGCCAGAAATCAAGTGAATCCATCTTTTACGGAAAACTAAAAATAATGCAACCGAACTTGCTAAATGCATGGCAATTGTAATTAATAAATAGGCTTCGTTTTCCTCACTTATAAACTCACGAAATGATCCGCCCATCCAGGCTGGTATGAGAATGGCGTGACCCAAACTTGAAATTGGAAAGAGCTCAGTGATTCCTTGAATAAATCCAATAATTACTGCTTGCCCATAAGTGAAATCCAATATGTACCAATCTCTACGTGTTGTATGGGCTAGAGTTTAGCAGTGAATCAAGCATCAAATCATGAAAGTTTGTTTCAAAAATTCATAAAAATGTTAAAGCCCTCACGCACGATTCCAATTACACCCTGGCGTGCAGAATCGACCTGGTCTTTAGGATCTGGCAAACATCATTTCCAGCGATTATTTATTTTGATTTTCGGATTAACGATATTCGGTATCGGTGAAGCATTCTTAGTTGTTACTGGATTGGGGAATTCTCCTTGGGTAGTGCTGTCTGAAGGAATTTCACTCAACTCTGATTTTAATATCGGAGAATCCACTTTTCTTGTGTCAGTGGCTGTATTGGCTCTTTGGATACCACTTAAGCAGAAGCCAGGTTTTGGCACAGTGACAAACATCGTTGTGATTGCAGCAGCTCTTGAACTAGGACTTTTTATAATTCCTGATCTTAGTAATGTGTTTGTAAAATATGTTTATGTTCTAGTTGGGATTGGTTTGGTTGGAGTTGGTTCGGCTCTTTATATAACCTGCGGATTGGGTACCGGACCCAGGGATGGATTAATGACTGGACTTCACTACAAAACCGGGGTGCGAGTCGGAAGGGTGAGATTGTTGATTGAGGTAGCAGCCCTATCTGTTGGTGCGGCGCTGGGAGGCTCCCTCGGTGTGGGTACAGCTTTATTTGCCCTCTTGATTGGTCAATCTGTTGCGATTTCTCTTGGTGTCGTAAGCCGACTTACTAAGAGGTAGCCAATAGATTCAGGTCATCCCCCTCGGCTTGTCAGACCGCATCTGACAACATGTCGAAAACACCATGTTAAAAAAACAGAAGGGTCTATTCCATGCTTGATAGTTTCTTTAAAATCAGTCAGCGTGGCTCAACCGTAGCTCAAGAGGTTCGTGGCGGCGTCGTCACATTCTTCACAATGGCCTACATAGTTGCGCTCAATCCACTCATCATCGGTCTTGCTAAAGATGCTGATGGAAAATACATTGGTGGAGGCGATGCTCCTAATCTTGCATTAGTTGCCGCAGCCACTGCACTCATTGCCGGCGTTATGACCATCTTGATGGGCTTAGTCGCTAACTTTCCATTAGCCATAGCAACCGGATTAGGTTTAAACACCTTCGTTGCTGTTGGTGTTGCCTCGAAAATGACCTGGGCAGATGCCATGGGACTTGTTGTCCTTGAAGGCTTAATAATCTTGATCTTGGTACTAACTGGATTCCGCACTGCGGTATTCAAAGCTGTGCCAACCCAATTAAAGATCGCTATCTCAGTAGGTATCGGTTTGTTCATCGCACTGATCGGTTTAGTTGATGCCGGTTTCGTTCGTAGAACTGGGTCCGGACCTGTCCCAGTAACCCTGGGAGATAACGGAAACCTAGTTGGTTGGCCGATTATCGTTTTTGCATTTGGTCTATTCCTGACAATTGCTTTGCAGGTAAAGAAAGTTAAGGCAGCGATTCTTATCGGAATCGTGGCTGCAACTGCTCTTGCTATAGCGGTTGAATCTGCATTCAAAATTGGACCATTATTTAATGGTGCTACTGGAGCGGTTAATCCAAAGGGTTGGAACCTAAATGTTCCAGCTATGCCTGAGGCAATGGCTGCAACACCAAAGTTTGACATTCTTGGTGACTTCAATTTGCTTGGCGGGTTTGATCGCATCTCATTAGTTGCAGCAGTATTGCTAGTTTTCACACTTTTACTAGCAGACTTCTTTGACACGATGGGAACTATGACCGCAATTGGTAAGCAAGCTGGCTTAGTTGATAGAGATGGCAATGTTGAGGGTGCTAACCGCATTCTACTTGTTGACTCAATCGCTGCTGCAGCAGGTGGTGCAGGCTCTGTTTCATCAAATACTTCATACATCGAATCAGCTAGTGGTGTTGGTGAAGGAGCAAAAACTGGTCTTGCTTCAGTTGTCACTGGAATTCTATTCCTACTTACTACATTCCTAGCCCCACTCGTCGCAGTGATTCCTTACGAAGCTGCAACACCAGCTCTGATAATTGTTGGTTTCTTAATGATGACCCAGATTAAGGGCATCGATTGGGATGACCTTGGAATAGCAATCCCTGCATTCCTAACAATTATCTTGATGCCATTTACCTATAATATTTCTGTAGGTATTGGTGCTGGATTTGTATCCTACGCAGTAATTCGAGTTCTGCAAGGACGCACCAAAGAAATTAGTCCATTGATGTATCTTGTCTCTGGATTATTCATGGTCTACTTCTTGCAATCTCCAATTAATATCTGGACTGCATAAGAATAAATTAATTAAAGGGGTGGGCCTTTGGGTCCACCCCTTTACCATTTAATTGGTGCTATACCTTTTTCTCTTAGCCGATCATTCACTTTGCTAAAAGGCTTTGATCCAAAAAATCCCCGATGAGCAGATAATGGACTGGGGTGCGGTGCAGTAAATGAATCACCATTTTTGAAGTACTTGCTCATTTCCTGCGCCTGACTTCCCCACAAAACACTAACCACACCTTTGTCGGCTAGAGATTCGACTATAGGTTGGGTAAATTTTTGCCAGCCTATCTTTGAGTGTGATGCCGGAACACCAGGCGTTACTGTCAGTGACATATTCAGCAGCATCACGCCTTGATCTAGCCAATCGGATAAATCACCATTACTGCGAATAATATTCAAATCATCTTGCAGCTCAATAAAGATATTTTTTAGTGAGGCAGGTAATTGCTGATTCTGGCCGACTGAAAAGGCCAACCCCATAGCATCTTTGGCATTGGGGTATGGATCTTGGCCCAAGATCAAGACCTTTACCTGATCTGGCGGCAATTTGAATGCTTTGAAGATTGAATCAGTATTGGGTAGAAACTCACCAGATAAATTCTTTGAAATATGATCTAGAACAGAGATATCCGCAAATTTTTGCCACTGGGGCGGAATCAAAGAGAATAAATTAACGGGCACGAGCAAAGAACCGGCCACCCTCTGCTGAAACCGAGATCGATATTCCATAGGCTGCAGATAGATTTTGATCATTAATAACCTGAGCAATTTCACCTTGCGCCACACATAAACCATCCTTTAGCAAAAGAGCGTGGGTAGTACCAGCCGGGACCTCTTCGATATGGTGCGTCACAATTACTGTGGCTGGTGCTAGCGGATCCGTGGCGAAAAGTTCAATTCGCTTCAACAAATCTTCGCGGCCTCCTAAATCAAGTGAGGATGCTGGCTCATCTAGCAGTAGTAATTCAGGATCAGCCATCAAAGCCCGAGCAATTTGTACTCGTTTTTTTTCACCATCACTTAAAGAACCGAAGGTACGAGCACCTAGTTCGCGAACTCCTAAGGCGGTGAGCAATGCCATAGCTCTTGACTCATCCCACAAATCATATTTTTCTTGCCATCTTCCCAACATCGCATAAGCCGCGGTCAGTACTACATCCATAACTAGCTCATCTGCAGGAAGCTGATCTACTAATGCAGTTGAAGTTAAACCAATTCGTGTGCGCAACTCGAAAACATCTACCTTGCCAAGTGTTGTGCCAAGTATTTTTATTACACCAGTTGTTGGATGTATTAAAGAAGAGCAAATCTGTAACAATGTAGTTTTTCCCGCCCCGTTAGGACCAAGTACAACCCAGCGTTGGCCATCTAAAACTTGCCAATCTAGCGGACCAAGGATTACTCGCTCTCCCCTGCGAACGCTGATATTTGATAACTCCAAAATTGCGCTCATAGGAGTGAAAGATACCGCCCCTAACGCTCTCTTATGGTTAATCTGAGCCAATGCCGAATAAAGATGTCCCCACCTTCTCTGGCTTGATTCTGGTGTCAGGTCAAGATCGCCCTGGAATAACACAAAGTCTAATGCAGACTCTTTCTCAGTTTGCGGTAAAAATTCTTGATATTGAACAATTAATCATTCGAGACCGCCTACTTTTAACAGTGCTAATTTCACTCGATCCTAATCATGCAAATGCCGTCTCAGATGACTTAGCACTTCTGCAAGATGAGATTGGCCTAGATATTGCAGTTGATTTTTTGCAGCATAATGATTCCAAGGTAGGTGATGAGACTCTTCGCGTGGTGATAGTTGGTGACGGAATAAAACCGACGGGTTTAGCTGCAGTTGCTTCCGAGATTGCAACTTTGGGTGGCAATATTACAGCGATAAAGCGGACGGCAAAACAGCCAAACATAGCAATCGATCTACAACTAACTATTCCAAATAAATCTATCAAAACAGTTCAAAGAGCGCTAGCAAGCGTCGCGGTGAAGCATCGCATTGATCTGGCAGTTGAACCAGGCGGATTAACACGCGCAGCAAAACGAATAGTTTTACTTGATATGGACTCCACGCTGATTCAGCAAGAGGTGATCGATCTCCTGGCAAAACACGCTGGAAAAGAAGAAATTGTTTCACAAATAACTAGTCAGGCGATGAGTGGAGAATTGGATTTCACTCAAGCACTCACCCAGCGAGTCCAATTATTAGCAGGGCTTGATTCAACAGTAATTGAAAAGATTCGTGATGAAATCACTCTAATGCCAGGAGCCGAACAGCTAATTGAAAGATTACACGAGCAAGGCCATAAAGTTGGCGTAATCTCTGGCGGATTTATAAATGTTATTGAACCACTGCTTAAGTCTCTTAATCTGGATTTTTATCGAGCCAATCAACTTGAAGTCAAGAATGGCAAACTTACTGGCGAACTTCTTGGACAGATAATAGATCGCAAAGCAAAAAAGGATGCACTTGAAGAGTTCGCTGCTTCAGAAAATGTGCCAATTAGTCAAAGTGTTGCAGTCGGCGATGGAGCCAACGATTTGGATATGATCGAAGCTGCTGGTCTAGGCGTTGCATTTAATGCAAAACCAAAGGTTGCTGCGGCCGCGGCAACAACCATTAGTAATTATGATCTTTCAACTCTCCTGCTTTTAATGGGTATAAGTAGTTAGCCAACAGAACTTATCTCGGCCTTTTTACGCAATTGAGAAACCATTCCAGCGGGATCAGATGATTTGTATACCGCACTTCCGGCAACAAAACAGTTGGCACCGGCCGCAGCTGCTTTTGCAATAGTTTCTAATGACACGCCGCCATCAACTTGTAGCAGCGGTCTTGGCTCCGGTGTTTGATTAATTCGCTTTCTTGCAGCTACAACTTTGGGCATTTGATCATGCATGAAAGATTGTCCACCAAAACCTGGCTCAACTGTCATTATTAACAACATATCTATCTTTTCAATAAATGGCTCAACCTCTGAAAATTTGGTGGCTGGCTTAATTGCTATACCCACCTTGGCGCCATTCGATTTGATATCAGAAATCGTTTGCAACACATTACTCACCGCTTCCAAATGAAAAGTTACAGAGTTGCAGCCATTTTGAGCATACTTGGGCGCAATAGAGTCTGGATCTTCAATCATTAAATGCGCATCAACTGGAAGCTTGGAAAAACCAATAATCTCAAAAGCTCGTTTGATATCGAAGGTGAAGTTTGGAACAAATTTATTGTCCATAACGTCTAAATGAAGCTGATCAGCGGTTACTGATACCTTTGCAATTTCATTCTCTAAATCATTGAAATTTGCATTCAATATGCTTGGAGCGATAAAAACTGTGTTGGCCATAGGTTATTTAACCAACTTTCTCGAATAGTGCCATGAACATAGCATCAGATTGATTATGGTGAGTCCAAAGCTGTACTGTGCCATCAGATAAAATTCCGTCTTTGTGAGCCGAATCGAGATTGTCTATAGGAAATATTTTCATATCCGCATGTGTTGATAAGAAATCAATCACTTGTCCCTTAGTTTCGGCCAAATGAGGTGAACAGGTTACATAAGCTATAACTCCATTTGCCGATAAAAGCTGATAGGCACTAGCAAGTAATTGTTTTTGTAAAAGTACCAACTCCTTCAAGTCCTGCAGCGATTTTCGCCATCTAGCCTCTGGCCTTCTGCGCAGCGCACCTAACCCTGTACAAGGTGCATCAATCAAAATTCGATCAAATTTTGTTTCGAAATTACTGGGCACAGTTGCATCAAATAAAACGACTTGCTGATTATTGACTACTCTTTTTACCAATTCAGCTCGATGAGATGTTGGTTCATTCGCTAAGAAGTTCGCAGATGGATCCATGTTCAATAACGCGTTATACAGATAGGCGGCTTTGCCTCCTGGCCCAGCACACATATCAAACCACGACAAACCAGGCTTAAATGTAGCTAAGAAATTCTCCACAACTAGTTGCGATCCACGATCTTGCACTCCAGCTCGACGTTCAATAATTGGCGGAAAATCCATAGGAATCCCAAGAAGATTCACCCCATTAACATAACCGGGTATAGGAGTTGCTCCGAGAGTAGATAGCTCATCAACAGTAGATTTTCCCGGCCAAGCAACTACATCAGGAGCTGCTGGAGTGTTATTTGCCGCAAGAAACAATTCAACCTCATGCCAATTTTTAAGTTGATCAAAGAAGGATGAAATGATCCATTCAGGGTGGCTGTATTGAATCGATAATCTACGCAATGTAGGAAAGTCATTAATCTCAAATAGATCACTGGAATCCACGGTTACTTTGCGCAGAATGGCATTTACATATGATGCTTTGGATTCACCCGCTACTAATCTGGCAACCTCTACAGTTTCTGACACTGCAGCATGATCTGCAACCCGCATCTGAGTAATTTGATGTATGCCCATTCTCAATAAATCAACAATCTTCTCATCTAATTCCGCAAAAGGTCTATCGATAAATTTAGAGGCAATGTAATCATGCCGGGCTTGCATTCGTAAGGTTCCATAAGCCAATTCAGTAGTAAATGCTTTGTCAGCCAGATTCATCTTGGTTTTGAGCAATAATTCAGGAAGCCTTATATTTGCATAGGCACCTTGACGATTCACCTGGGCAATTAATTCATAGGCAACCAGCCTTGAAGGAGCTGGATTAGGTTTACCCAAAAGATAAACCATTCTTTAATGGCAATCCTCGTGCGTACTCAGCAGCGCTCATTTGATTTCGTCCCGCTGGAGTTAACAGCTCAATCTCAATTATACCGTTCTGAGCACCAACAAAGATCTTCTCTTGATAAATCAAAATCTCACCAGGCTTGATCTTCTGCGAGGTATATGAAATGCGCATGGCATCTATCTTTATTCGCACCTGTCCTAGGTTGCTCCAAACTCCAGGGTTTTGTGACAATGCTCGATAACGATTGAAAATACTGCTTACATTTTGATTCCAATCCAGTTTCCCATCTTCCTTACTCAATTTAGGAGCAAAGCTAATACCCTCTAACCCCTGTGCAGAGGGAGCAACTCCCTTCTCGACAAGTTCGATCGTTTCTAAAGTAAGTTCTGCTGCAATAACACTCATTCTCTCCAATAAACTCTCCGTAGAATCTGAATCAGAGATTTCTACTGTCTGAGTTAAATAAATGGGACCTGAATCCATACCCTTATCTAGTTTGAAAATACTTACTCCAGTTGATGTCTCGCCATTAAGAATTGAATGCTGTACCGGTGCAGCACCACGCCATTTAGGTAATAACGAAAAGTGAACATTGAGCCACCCGTACCTATTTTTTTGTAGCATCTCCTCTGGGATTAGGTGACCGTATGCGATGGTAATTGCGAGATCTGCCTGCGCATCAGAAACCACCTGTGATAATTCGGCTAGATTTTCTGGTTTAAAAACCTTTAAGTTCTTTTCCTGGCACCACACCGCTAATTCATTCGGCTCTATTTGCTGACCTCGGCCGGTTGCCTTATCTGGGTTAGTTATCAACGCAGATAACTTATGAGTTGCTGCCTTTTCTAATTTCAAAATAAGAGGTATGGCAACTGGAGAGGATGAAGCAATAATTATCTTCAATTCTTACAAACCCAGCCCGAATGTGGAGTGAGGTGAGACCTTAATGGTTGGTGTATTCCCATCGGCAGAGGCCAGTCCAAACCATTCTGACTCTCGAATTTCTTTCATTGCAAGCTTGCGTTGTTCTGATTCCATGCGATCAATGAACAAGACACCATCAAGATGATCAGTCTCATGTTGTAAACATCTTGCAAGCAACTCAGTACCTTCGACGATAATTGGTTCACCATACATGTTGAACCCTTTTGCAACAGCTCTAAATGCTCGAGGGGTTTCATAGGTGAGATTAGGAAATGACAAACACCCCTCTTCACCCTCTTGCATTTCACTACTTAGATCTAGTGAAGGATTGATTAAATGACCTAACTCGTCATTGATATCCCAAACAAACACTCTTAATGGAACGCCAATTTGCGGCGCTGCTAAACCCGCACCAGGAGCTGCTTGCATACTCTCTGTCAGATCAGCCACAAGCTGGCGCAGTTCCTTATCAAAGTCCACAACAGCCGACGCTGGTGTGACTAAAACAGGGTCTCCAAATAATCTAATGGGTTGTATAGCCATAAAAGAATTGTACTTTAAGTATCAAAGGCTATAGATCAAATGGGTCAAAACGAATATTAAATATTTTTCTTCCCTTAACACCCTGAATCTTCGTAATGTCATCTAATAGGTCCACCAACATTGGCCCCTGTTGCAAAGTAGCACGGATCAGTACCTTGCTTTGTGCACCATCAATAACTGTTGGTCCGGTCACCTCATAGCTATTACTACTTTTAAGATTTTCAGAAAATTTCGAAATTTCAGACTTGTCCCCAGTCACCACAGCAATTCTGTAAAACGGTGGCAATTTCGCCTTTTGTCGATTAATCAAATCCCCTGACACGCCATATCGAGATTCATTTCGCAATATTGCTTGAACTACTGGATGATGATTGGGCAAGGAGAGATAAATTTCAGAGTTAGGTTGTGCCTTACTTAGTAAATAAAACCAGGAGAATTTGGCCATTTCCTCAGCCCTCAGAGTGGGTCTATTAAATATTTTTTCACCATCTAACATCACTACGGCAGCAAAAATGCTATTAGGTTCTGACCCAGTAGTAGCAAATACAACATGATTACCCCTAGGCAAACTTCTCATTTGTTTATTGCCTGAAGAAACCAAGATAGATGCTTTAGGTAATGCTCTGCCAATCTCCTCTGCTGTTCTATCTATTCCTTTCGCAATCACAAATGGCCTGTTGTCCCCGCAATAACTGCACTTCCAATCCTTATAAACTTTTTGGCATAGAAAACAAGTTGGAGTTTTAGTTTGAGTGCTGATCTGCAATTTTCCACCACATTCACAATTCGCAGCATTGCGACATTTTGAACAAAGAAAAAGATTTGCATATCCTTTGTCAGATACAGACACCAGCACATTACCCTTCTCTAATCCTTTTTTGATTGTCAGAATTGAAGAGGAATTGTTGATACCGCTGACTATTTTTATAGCGGCTTTAGTTTCATACTTTTTGCCTTCCAGCCATCCTATTTCGACTAATCTTGCAATCTCTAAAGAATGTGAAACCGATGCGAAAATCAGAGAGGTGCTGTTGTCCCGAAGTAATGAAACATCCCTACTGTTCCACCCGGGTGCATGCTGTTCATAATGAGACTCATCTAGATCTGATAGAACTATTACAGTTGCATCTGAATGCAACTCCGTGAAAGCTCCACTTCTTGAAGTAATTATCACCCTCTTCGATTGGAAGGTAGCCTTGAGATAGTTTCGGTATCGATCATTTTTCGTTAGGTGTGAACCAAGTTCGATCACCTCATCACCAAAATACTCAGAA
>SXGU01555070.1_pt1 | contig 11814 bp, 8 predicted proteins | sample 3174531 | NCBI WGS metagenome assembly SXGU01 (sample SAMN11356863, study PRJNA531348) | freshwater metagenome | isolation source: freshwater sample F1-140 | place: China: Fuxian Lake, Yuxi | collected 2017-12-25
ACGCACTTGATGGCTGGTACGACTCCACCAAGATTTCACCTTGGTTGGCCAGCGGCAGTTTATCCGCACGGTTGGTATTGTCACGCTTGAAAAACGGCATCATCAAGGCCCTTTATTACGGTAGGATTTAGTTCCTTGGTGTACGGTTTACAGTTTACAGTTTAAAGTTGACGGTTTACTTACAAACGACTGACGACTGACCACTGACGACTGATACCTGATGACTTCCTTAAACTTTTTTCGTACATTTAAGTTTGTCAAATCCGGATTATTATGAAGCCAACACTTTTCCTCCTCGCGGCCGCAATATTGTGCGCCTGCGGGAACAAAGCCTCAAACGCGCCACAACAGGATCCCAAACCCACCGCCGACGGCAAGCTTCCGCCCGTTGAGACTCAGGATCGGGTGACCAGATACAAGCCCGCCTTCGAGGGCCAGACCCGGATCGCGGGTGTCAGGACCAAAACACCGTATGCCGTAAAGGCAATTTCCACCAATCTCGCCAAGCCCTGGGCGGTAGCTGCGCTTCCGGATGGCCGTCTATTGGTTACCGAAAAGCAAGGCAGGATGCGGATTGTAACCACCGCCGGCGATCTTGGCGCGCCGCTCGAGGGCGTGCCGGCCGTGGATGATGCAGGTCAGGGAGGATTGCTCGATGTGGCGCCCGACCCGGATTTTGCGACGAACCGTACGATTTACTGGACGTTTTCGGAGCCGCGGGACAAGGGCAACCACACATCGGTCGCAAAAGGAAAGCTATCGGCCGATGAACGCCGGCTTGAAAACGTAAGCGTGATCTTCAGGGCGCTGCCGGTTTATGACGGCGACAAGCACTACGGTTCGAGGATCGCATTTGACAGTTCGGGCAACCTCTATGTATCAACCGGCGAACGGTCGGACATGGAAACGCGGCCGCAGGCACAATACCTTAACTCGGGGCTCGGCAAGATATTCCGGATTTCGCGCGAAGGAAAGCCTGTCGCGGGAAATCCCTTCATGGACCAAAAGGATGCCATGCCCGAAATCTGGACGTACGGTCACCGGAACGTGCAGGGACTCGCGATACACCCGGCAACGGGCGATCTGTGGAACAGCGAGATGGGTCCAAAGGGCGGCGACGAAATTAACAGGATAGCGGCTGGTAAAAATTACGGTTGGCCCACCATCACCTATGGGGTCGAATACAGCGGGCAGACGATAGGCGAAGGCATTACACAGAAGGCAGGCATGGAACAGCCCGTCTATTATTGGGACCCGGTGCTTTCGCCCAGCGGCATGACCTTTCACTCGGGCAACAACATGCCTGAATGGAAAAATAATTTATTCATCGGTGGTTTAAGCAGCCGGCACCTTGCGCGGATCGTGATCGAGGGTGACAAAGTCACGGGCGAGGAGCGCCTCATGGTCGATGAGGGACAGCGCATCCGCGATGTGGCCGAAGGCCGGGATGGAGCGCTTTATGTCGTTACCGATGAAGGCCGTCTCTACCGGATCGCCGCCAAATGATCACTTGGTCTTTTCGCCCACAAAGTAATCGTTGTTGGATTTGAACAGCACGTTGAAGGTCGTCAGGCTGCCGTAGATACGCGTAATGTATTGCTGCAACTCGACCTTGTCGGCGTCCTCGAGCTTGCTTGCGTTGATCTTTTGTTCCATCACGCGCAACCTGTCGCGCACCATCACGATCTTGTGGAAAAAGGTGTCGATCGGCACTTCCTTGCCTTGCACCCCGGGCTGGCCGGGATCCATCAGGAGTTTTCCGCCCTTCCATTTATCCGCTATGGGTGCCGATGGCGTGATGTCGGTCCAACGCTGCAAAAGGGACTTGAGCGTTTTCTCCACATCGTAAAGGCTGACAGTGTCCACGTCGTTTTCGGCCGCCTCTATCACCTCAAATTCAGCGTCGATTTCAATCGTTTCCAGTCCGGAATCGATAAAGGTGATCCAGTATTGTTGTGATGTTACGTTGGTGACCACGCCTTTGCCAAATTCAGGATGCGAAATCCTCGATCCGATGCCCAATATTTTCATGCCTGCTTTTTTGCGAAAATAAGGCTGCGGCGGCAAAAAACCCAAATCGGCGAAGGCTATTTTTTAACAAAATATATGGTCCGTAATATTTAATTTTAAAAAATCAAAAATTCAATCCACCCACCTTTGAATCAGGACCACGCGCCGGACTTCCGGACCATTTTTAGTGTCATGCCGGGCGCAAGCGCGTTAGTCATGCCAGACAGCCCGAGATTTACCGTTATTGGATCTACCGATGAGTTTGCCGCTTTCGCGGGTGTCCGCAAGGATGATCTGATCGGCAGCAGCCTCTTCACCTATTTCCCCGATAATCCGGCCGCGCCAAACATGTCCGAAGATATCCGCGCATCGCTAGAGGCCTGCATCCGCAACAGGAGAAAGAACGAGTTGAAGACGCAGCGTTATGACATTGAGACTCCGGACGGGACGTTCCTTGAAATGTACTGGACCGTCATCCATACCCCGATCTTTGACGCCTCGGGTCAAATTGATTACATCATTCACACCGCCATTGATGTGACCGACCGCATCGTGCTCGGCCGCCGCGACGAGACCATCCGTTCGCTGGAGCCCGCGCACAACCTATTCATGCAGGCCGCGATCGCGATCCATATCTTCAAGGGCGCGGACCTGGTCATTGAACTGGCAAACGAACCCTCGCTCAAACTGTGGGGCCGCGATCAGTCCATTTTGGGAAAACCGCTCCGCGAGGCCCTGCCCGAACTGGTCGAGCAGAAATACGAGGATATCATCGACCTGGTGCGGCGAACGGGCATTCCCTACCATGCGCACGAAGCGCGTCTATCGGTGCGTCGCGGCGGCCAGATCGAGACCGGCTATTACAATTTTATCCTGCAGCCCTATTACGAAAGCGGTGATACCTATCCCGTCGGCGTCCTTGCCATGTTCAACGAGGTGACCAATATTTACAATGACCGCAAGGCATTGGTGGAGAAGGAGCGCAGCCTGCAACTTGCGGTCGAGATCGGCGAATTGGGCGTATTCAACATCGACCTGCGGAGCAATACCGTAAGTTATTCGCCGCAAATCATGGAGTGGTTTGGCGTGACCAGGCTCAACCTCCCGCTGGAGCAACTGCTCAGGAAAGTCCACGAAGATGATTATGCGATGGCCTCCGAGGCGCTTCTCTCAAAATGGAAACGCGACCGCAAGCACGACATCGTGTTCCGGGTCGTAAATGAAAAGTCGGGCGATGTGCTTTACCTGCGCTCCATCGGGCAGATCCAGGAGGAGGATGGCACCCCGGTCACCCTGTCCGGCATCATCCAGGACATCAGTGCAAGTGTCAGGTCCAAATTCGCGCTCGAACAAAGCGCGCAGCACCTCAAGAGCCTTATTGAAAGCGCCCCGTTCCCCATTGGGGTCTACGTAGGCCGTGAGATGCGCGTAGAGATGGTCAACCAGGCCATCCTCGATGCATGGCACCGCGATCATTCGGCCATTGGGAAAACCTATGCCGAGGTGCTGCCCGAACTCGATGGGCAGGGCCCGTATGAACAGCTTCTGGAAGTGTACGATACCGGAAAGCCGTTCCACGCGCACAACCAGCGCATTGACCTGCACGACGGGGAAAAGCTCAATACCTATTACTTCAATTACAGTTTTACGCCACTTTTTGATTCAAACGGAAAGGTTTACGGCGTCATGAATACGGCCGCCGACGTGACCGACCTGAACGTCGCCAAGAAAGCCCTCGAGGAAAGCGAGCGCAACTTCAGGACGATGATCCTCCAGGCGCCGTTGGCCATGTGCATGCTGCGCGGACGGGACCTGGTTGTCGAGATTGCAAACCAGGCCATGATCGAGATATGGGGCAAACCCAGGGAAGCCGTCATGAACAGGCCTATCTTTGAAGCGCTGCCGGATGCTACGCGGCAAGGCCTTGAAGAATTGATTTCCAAGGCGTTCGAGGGCCATTCGGTCGTGGAGCGGGAGCGCGAGCTCAAACTGGTGCGGTTTGGTAAGGAAGAGACCGTATTTTTGGATTTTGTCTACGAGCCGCACCGCGATGGCAACGGGAATGTCATCGGGATCCTGGCCGTGGCAGTGGATGTCACCGAAAAGGTAAATGCGCGGCGAAAGATTGAAGATATCGTGCGCGAGCGGACGCTTGAACTCGAACTCGCCAACCTCCACCTCCAAAAATCGAATGCCGAACTCGAACAGTTCGCTTATATCGCTTCGCATGACCTTCAGGAGCCGCTTCGCAAGATCAGCATGTTCACGGGCATGCTCGAGACCGCGCTGGGCCATGTGGACGAAAAGGCCAAATACCACATCGACCGGATCGAGAACGCCGCAAACAGGATGACCAACCTTATCAGCGATATCCTCGGATACTCGCAGCTGGCGCGCAAGACCGAGGTATTCAAGAAAGTAAAGCTGGAAAAGGTGCTGGACGAGGCCATCGGGGATTTTGATATCGTGATGGAGGAAAAGAAAGGGCGGATAACCCGTGGCGATTTGCCCGTGATCGACGCCATCCCCAGCCAGATGCTGCAACTTTTCAACAACCTGATCTCCAACTCGCTCAAGTACAGCCGTCCCGGTGTCCCGCCGGAGATCCGTGTGGAAGCCGAACTGCTCGATGCCGATCAGACCGAGTTGCACAGCCTTCCCAGGTCATCGAAGGGCTATGTGAAGATGGTCTTCAGCGACAACGGGATCGGTTTTCCCCAGGCATACGCCGAGCGGATCTTCCAGATTTTCCAGCGCCTTCACGGAAAGCAGCAATTTCAGGGAACGGGTATAGGGCTGGCCATGTGCCGAAAGATTGCAGAAAACCACAATGGGCTGATTTTCGCCAAAGGCGATGAGGAATTGGGTGCCGAGTTCACCGTAATCCTCCCCATTTCACAATCCAATAAGAAATCGTGACAATCTTGTGTTAATAAGGCAATAATGTTCAATATCGACCGCCGCGCGCGCGTTGGGATAAAAAACTATTGCCATGAAAACCAAGATTGTTACCCTTGCCTTTGGCGTGCTTTTGCTCGCCACGTCCTGCGCCTCACACTGCAATGCCGACTCCTGGCGCAAACGGCGTTTTGTCGAAAATGTAAAACCGCAGCCCGTTCCGGCCACGCATCAGGAAGTTCAGGGCTGATCGCGGTCAAGCTCGCGAAGGATCGCATTGACATCCTCTTCGGTGGTATTGAGCCTTTGCTTGCAAAAGGCAATCAGCCGGGCGGCCCTTTTGACTTTTTCGGATAACTGGTCCACCGAGATCTCACCCTTTTCGATTTCGGCAACGATGGCCTGGAGTTCGGCGAAAGCTTCGCTGTAACTGTTGATGTCTTCCATATCAAGATGTTTTTCGGCTTGTGATGCTGCCGGCTGAAAGTTCTGTTGTGATCTCGGCGCCTTCCGGGATTTCATTTGGGTCGCGCACGGCTATTCCCTGGAAACGGGTGATACTGTATCCGCGCCGCAGTACATTGGCGGGGTCCATCGCCCCGATCTGCCCGGCCGCAAACGCAAGGTTTTCCGAAGCCCGCAGTGTCAATCGGCTGGTGTCCCGCTGGACTGAAAGCTTCAAATGCGAAACGCTGTTGCGGTTTTCGGCTATGACAAAAAAAGTCCCGGTCGTGATCGCCGCCTGATAATCGGTTAAGGAATTCCGATCCATTTCAAGCAACGCGGTGGCACTCCGCACCGTTGCCGCTTGTAGATTGCCGATGGCATTTTGGCTGGCCGCAAGCCTGTTCGAGGTGGCAGATCTGAACAGTTTGGCCTCACCCGATAGCCGTTGCTTACGGGATTCTATCATTGCCGATGCCTGCATCCCGATGGTTCGCGAAGCGCGGCCAAGCGGGACGGCCGTTTCATGGAACCGTTGAAGCAGCGTTTCGGCAAGTTTGGTAGGGGTGATGGCAAATGAATGTGATACCATCTCACTTGCCGTCAGGTTGGTCGCATGTCCGATTCCCGACAGTACCGGAATGGGGAAGGAGGCAATGGCCTCGGCAATCCTGTAGTCATTGTAGACCGACAACCCAACATCGCCGCCACCGCCCCGGATGATGGCCACGACATCAAAATGCGCGATGACCTTTCTGATATTGCGCAATTGCCGCGTGATCCCATCCACGGCTTTTTCGCCCTGCAAGATGGACGGGAACAGCATATGGAAGAATCTGTATCCGAAAGGATTGTTGTCGATTACACTTAAAAAATCGGCGTACCCCTTGCTGGTTTCTACCGAAATCACGGCTATGCGCTGCGGCAGCACCGGCATGGACAGGGCCTTGTTGGAATTCTCCAGCCCGCGCAGGCGCAACTTTTCAAGGGTTTCTTTTTTTTCGCGTTCCAGGTCGCCCAGCGTGAAAGCCGGATCGATTTCCAATATGTTGAGTGAGAGGCCGTGCACCGGCTCAAAACCGATCTTGGCCCTGAACAGTATCTTGATGCCGTCCCGCAGCGGCTCGTTGAGCGTGTCGCGGAACAAGGCATCGGCACGCCTGTAATCTTCCTTCCAAAGCGTTGCATTGACCTGCGCAATGACCTTACCGTCCTGCTTTTCCACGAGTTCGGGGTAGCAGTGCCCCGAATGGCTGTAATGGTTGAGCTTGTTCATTTCGGCGCGTACCCAAAAGGAGCTCGTATACCGCGCCGACAATGTCCTGCGCACGCTCTGCATCACCTGCAAAAGGGAAAATACGGGTTGGTCCATGCGCTAAATTACGCAATTTGGTTTTGGGAACTCGTGTGTGAGAAGGTTATCCAACAGCTTTAGCACCTCGGCAGTCCCCGGGACAAAATAGCCTGCGCAACTTTCATGGCTTCCCACACGGATGGTGTAGGCATTGTCAGGCATCGCCCCGAACATAAATTCATCGGTGCGGTCATCGCCAATGGCCAGGATGAAGTCGTGGCTTTTACCTGCCATCAGCCTGGCGGCGGCGCGTCCCTTGGAAATCACGCTGCTCTTGACTTCCAATACCTTGTGCCCGTCGAGCAGGCTGAGGGCATCATCGGCAATGAGCCCGGTGAGCACCGTGCGGAGTTCCCGCGTCCGGACCTCGGCAAGCGCATCTTCGGTCCGGCGGTAATGGAACGCGATTGAAAATTCCTTCTCTTCCATGAAAGCGCCTGGCGTCCTGTCAACGAAATTCTCGATCACCGGCCGTACGTTGTCTTTCCATTTGGTGTCCAGAAATTCGATCTCTTCCCATTCGCCGCGCCGCATCCAGACGCCGTGATCGGTCACCAGTGTCACGGGCGGGCCAAACCATTTGTCCAGGAGCGCCCTTCCGCGTCCGCTGACAATGGCAATCTCATTGGCAGGATCTTCGGCCAACCGTGCGATCAGCCGCAGCAGGTCAGGACCGGGAACGGCCTTATCGGGATTCTGGTCAAAATTGACCAGCGTGCCATCGTAATCCAACATCAGGATCCGGGATTTGGCTCGGGAATAGGATTTCCCGATCGCCTCACCCGCCGCCGGGTCAAGCAGGCGACAGGAAGAAGTCGGGCCAATCTTGTAGGTGCTGCCCAGCATCTGCATGAAATCGGCCGACCACTGCCTGACATCGTAACGGGCAAGCCGTTTTTGGAGCGTCGTGAACCTGGCCTTTTGTTCGGCCACGGGCATTTCCAGGGCCGTGCGCAGGGCTTCGGCAAATTGTTCAATGTTGGTGGGGTTGATCAGGATCGCCTCGTGCATTTCGCTCGCCGCACCTGCCATCTCGCTCAGGATCAGGACGCCATCGGCTTCGGTCCGCGTCGCGACATATTCCTTTGCCACGAGGTTCATGCCATCCCGGAGGGGCGAGATCAAGGCAACGTGAGTGGAGGTATAGAGGTCAATGAGGTCATCAAAAGGCATCGACCGGTAAAAATACCAGACAGGCGTCCAGTCCACCGTTGCAAATTTCCCGTTGATGCGACCCACGAGTTCATCGGTCTCGCGCTTGAGTTTGCGGTATTGCGGTACGTTGGTGCGTGAAGGGACCACCAGCATGACCAAACGCACCTTTTCGCGGAACTGGGGAAAACGGTCAAGGAAGTATTCGAACGCGCGTATGCGTTCGGGGATACCCTTGGTATAATCCATTCGGTCTATTGAAAGGATAAACTTTCGGTCGGGATACTGGTCCAGGTGCTCGTGCAGCCTGCGCCAGATTTCGGAGCGCTCGTGCGGCTCGCGTGCCTTGTGTTGGAGGGCCGAGCCGCGAAACCTTTCATAGTCGATACCCATGGGGAAACAATCGGCCCGGACGCGGCGCCCCGGCAGCGCTATCTCATTAAAGCGTGTCTCGTGTCCGGCAATCCTCCGTACCGAATTGAGAAAGTGCTGCACATAATCATAGGTATGGAACCCGATCAGGTCTGCACCGAGCATGCCATCGAGCAATTCGTTTCGCCACGGAAATGTCCTGAAAATTTCGAAGGCGGGAAACGGGATGTGCAAAAAAAGTCCGATGGTAAGCGTCGGGAACTTTTCGCGCAGCATCGCCGCGACCAGCAGCAGTTGGTAATCGTGTACCCAAACAACGTCATCGGGGCCGCAATGCCGCAGGACTTCGTCGGCAAACTTTCGGTTTACTTCCACATAGCGCTGCCATTGTCCGGGATAATATCGAGTAAATTGGAGGAAGTAGTGAAAAAGGGGCCAGAGCGCATTGTTACTGAATCCAAGGTACACATCTTCTATATCGCGGGTGGTCAGCGGGACAGGGACGCATCGCCTTCGTGCCGATTCCTGGTCCACCAGGGCGGCAAAATCGGGATCGGTCCTGTCGGCAGGGAGCCCCGTCCATCCGATCCAAAGGCTGTTGCCGTTCTCATGTATGGATTTCAGGCCGGTTGCCAGCCCGCCGACGCTGGGGACAAGATCGGGTTTGCCCTCGGCGGACTTCACTTCAAAGGGGAGCCGGTTGGAAACGAGTATAGTTTTTTTCATGATTGGCGTATATTAAATCGGCATTTTGTAAATTTAGGAAAATATGGGCGGACGGCCTGCTAAAGATATCCCCATGAACAACCTCGATTACGGAATGATCGGCAATTGCCGCAGCGGCGCATTGGTTTCGCGGACGGGTTCCATCGATTGGTGTTGCCTTCCGGAGTTTGATTCCTCGTCGGTCTTTGCGAATCTGCTCGACAAAAAAATCGGGGGAAGATTTGCGATCCTTGCAGACGGGTATTCCATTGCACAGGAATATCTGGAGGACACCAGCATCCTGATCACCGCCTTTGACGACGGGGCCAACGCGTTCGAAATACGCGATTTCATGCCCCGCTACCTGCGTGAAGACGGCACAGCGCATGCGCCGCCCGAAATCGTGAGGTATATAAAAGTATTGAAAGGAAGGCCCGTAATCCGCGTTGATTATGACCCGCGCCTGGAATATGCGCTGAATCCCACCGCAACACACGTTAAACAGGACTTCATCGTGAGCCTGACCGACACCGTAAAGTTCGACACGCTTTTCCTGTACAGTTCCTTTGACCTTGCCGATATCGCCGCCGGAAATCCGATCACGGTCTCGGCCGACGGCTTTTTCCTGGTCGGGTACAACGAAAAAATTTTCAGGCCCACCACCGAACGCATCCGCCTTGAATTTGAAAGGACCAAAGTGTATTGGATGAATTGGTCGGACATGACGCCCGTTTACCAAAAATACAACGCACAGATCCGGCGCAGCGCCATTACGCTCAAATTGCTATCCTATGAGAAAACCGGAGCGATCCTGGCTGCGGCGACCACCTCGCTTCCCGAAACACTAGGCGAGGTGCGCAACTGGGACTACCGATTTTGCTGGGTCCGCGACGCCTCCATGGTCATCAAAGTGCTCTCCACGCTCGGTCACAAGCAGATGGCGCAAAGCTACCTGCAGTTCATTGTGGACCTGATTCCCGACAAGGACGAGAAACTTCAGATCATGTACGGGATCAACAAGGAAAAAATACTTACCGAGGAAATTCTCGGACACCTTTCAGGTTATGAGGGTTCGGCGCCGGTGCGCATCGGCAATGCGGCGTATACGCAGAAGCAGAACGACATCTACGGAATCCTCATGGATGTCATCCATCAGCAATTTACCTATTTCAACACGGCGATCGTCAATGGCGAAGACCTTTGGAATATCACCAAGGGCATTGTTTGGGTGGTCTCGCAGCATTGGCAGGAACTGGACAAGGGCATTTGGGAACTCAGGACCGAATCGCGGCATTTTACCTTTTCGAAGGTTTTGTGCTGGACCGCTATCGACCGCGCCGCGAAGGTGGCCATCATATTGGGAAAGACGGCAAAGGCCCAAAAATGGCAGGAACTCGCCGACGCAATCAAGGTGGAGATCCACGATCGCGCCTGGAACGAGCAGGTGGGCGCCTTCACTCAATCCTATGGCTCGACTGACCTGGACGCATCGGTGTTGCTAATGGAAACATACGGATTCATCGGTGCGCGGGAGGATCGTTTCGTCTCTACCGTCCGGGCAATCGGACGTGAACTGTCTAATGACGGGCTTCTCTATCGGTACAAGAACCGCGATGATTTTGGCCTGCCGTCCTCGTCGTTCACGATCTGCACTTTTTGGTATATCAACAGCCTGTATAAGATAGGCAATCGAAAATCGGCCGAAAGCCAATTTGAAAAACTGCTGGGCTACGCAAATCACCTGGGGCTTTTCAGTGAGGATATCGACTTTAGCACCAAGCGGTTATTGGGCAATTTTCCGCAGGCCTACTCGCATCTTGCCCTGGTGGAAACGGCCATCACCCTTTCGAGCCTCGCTCCCGAAGAGGAGGTGCTGGGCGCACTGGAACAGGATATCTGAATCAATCGTGCATTTTTAACGGCGAATACCGATATTTGCACTCGAAAAACACGAAAATGGGCATCAATAAAAATACGATCCTGGGCTGGGCCAGTTTCATCATGTTCATTATGGGTCTTTTGCTCATCGGGCTGGGGGCGTTCCGTTATAACGAAGTTGCCGGTTGGGGCTTTGCCGCGGTCGGCGTGGGTTTTCTGGCAAACGGATGGGTATTCAGCTCGCTGAAGGGCAGGTTGTAGGTGATGAGGTTTTCAAAATCTGCCTAAACCCCTGTCCGGATCGTATGAAATAAGGATTCAAAATTAAACTCAAAATTGTTTTAAGAAATGTCAGACGATAAGAAAGTCATATTCTCGATGTCGCGCGTCTCAAAGACGTACTCGGCAAGCAACAAGCAGGTCCTCAAGGACATTTATCTAAGCTTTTTCTACGGGGCAAAGATCGGGATCCTCGGTCTCAACGGTTCCGGTAAATCCTCGCTTTTGCGGATCATTGCAGGGGTGGACAAGAATTACCAGGGCGATGTGGTCTTCGCTCCGGGCTATACCGTGGGCTATCTGGAACAGGAACCGCAGCTCGACGAGTCCAAGACCGTGATCGAAATTGTCCGGGAAGGCGTCGCCTCCACAATGGCGGTGCTTGACGAGTTCAACAAAATCAACGATCAGTTTGGATTGCCCGAGGTTTACGAGGACGCCGACAAGATGCAGAAGCTGATGGACCGCCAGGCCGAATTGCAGGACAAGATCGATGCGATGGGCGCCTGGGAAATCGACACCAAGCTCGAGATTGCGATGGATGCCCTGCGCACGCCCGATCCGGACACGCCCATCAAGGTGCTGTCGGGTGGTGAGCGCCGCCGTGTCGCGCTTTGTAGGCTTTTGCTCCAGCAACCGGATGTGCTCCTGCTTGACGAACCTACCAACCACCTCGATGCAGAGAGCGTGCGTTGGCTCGAGCAGCATCTTGCGCAGTACGC
>SXGU01153066.1_pt1 | contig 11813 bp, 10 predicted proteins | sample 3174531 | NCBI WGS metagenome assembly SXGU01 (sample SAMN11356863, study PRJNA531348) | freshwater metagenome | isolation source: freshwater sample F1-140 | place: China: Fuxian Lake, Yuxi | collected 2017-12-25
CGAGCATGTCGGTCACCAAGACGCACCGCCAAGGTGCGTTTGCCTGAAATTGTGTCACCAGCAATGTCGCGCAAGTTGTTAACGGCCAGAAGTGCGCACGCCAGACTGCCGACGACCACGGAAGACAAAAAACTGACGAGGGTAATTTTTTGGATAACGACAAAAGTCGTGCCGACGGTGGCAACTACCCCGAAGAACACGAACACGAACACTTCACCGAGCCCGATGTAGCCGTACGGGTTTTTACCGCCCGTATAAAACCAACCCGCCGCCAGGCACATCACACCGATGATCAATAGCCACAATGTCGTCGTCACCGCAAGAATCAGCCCGAAGATTGCCGCCACACCAAAAGCGATGACTGCCGCTCGTTTGACCGATGCTGCGGATTTTGAGCCCGAGCCCACCAACCGTAATGGCCCGACACGCTGTTGATCCGTGCCCCGTATTCCGTCTGAATAATCATTGGCATAATTCACCGCGACTTGCAGCGCCAAACTAACCACGAGGGCCAACAAACTATTGATCCATTCGCGATCAATATCTTTTTCAAGCGAAACGCTCGCCGTACCGACAAGCACCGGTGCGATTGCTGCGGGCAGTGTCTTTGGTCGCGCACCCTTGATCCACAAAGTAAGTGACTCTTGCACGGATCTAACTTAACAACAAAACATCTACGCTGAACTGATGAATTCGCTCGTTGCACTTGACATGCCCGCGAGCCAAAAATTTGTTGGTGCCCTTAGGTCGATTTGGGATTCTGGCGATGCAGCACTGCCAATTGATCAACGCTTGCCCCAGCATGCGCGGCGAAAGTTAGTCGAACAATTCGGCGCGTCAGCGGTAATTGAAAGCGACAACTTAAGAACCGAGCTTTCTGGCGGCAAACCGGTCGAACAAGGTGACGCACTGGTCGTTGCAACTTCTGGTTCCACTGCTGAACCCAAAGGAGTCGTGCACACTCATGGCTCAATTCGGGCCGCAGTTTTGGCATCTGGTGGACGACTGAAATGCTCAAGCCACGACCATTGGCTGGCATGTCTCCCACTTGCCCATGTGGGTGGACTCTCGGTCGTGCTTCGAGCACTTCACTTTGGATCGATCCTGACCGTAAGCAATCGGGCGGATCAAAAAACTTTTTTAGATGCGGTCGACAGGGGCGCGACGATGACATCGCTGGTGCCAACTGTCCTGCAGTCCGTTGACATATCCAAGTTCAGAACTGTGTTGATTGGCGGGGCGCAAGCACCCGACGAATTACCGAGTAACGCCATTTCGACCTATGGATTGACCGAAACCATGGGTGGTGTCGTCTATGACGGCGTGCCACTTGAGGGCGTCGAGGTTCAAGTCGCCGACGACTCGGAAATTCTGATCAGAAGTGAAACTCTTTTGCGTTGCTATCGAGATGGCACCTGCCCTACGACAAAAGACGGATGGTTGCCGACGGGTGATCTTGGCGAGATGACCGATGGACGGTTGTCGGTGCACGGGCGACGCGACGAATTGATCAACACAGGTGGCTACAAAGTTTGGCCAAAAACTGTAGAGACTTCGATCACCAATATTGATGGTGTCGCCGACTGCGTCGTGCGGGGTTTGGCCGACGAAAAATGGGGTTCTGTGGTCAGCGCATGGATTGTGCTGGCAGACCCAAAAGTTCGTCTTAATCTTGATGATGTGCGCAGACATGTAAGACAATCTCTGCCCGACTATTGCGCACCGAACAAAATGTTTATCGTCAACCAAATTCCCCGTTCGACAATGGGCAAGGTGCAAGTCTCAGAGTTGCTTAAGTTGAAAACTGTCTGATCAAATGAGCGGAAAACAATCTCATCGATTGCCCAGATCTTATTGGCGGCTTTTCTCGTCGTCCACGATTTCAAACCTTGGTGACGGCATGGTCGTCGCCGCCGGCCCCCTTCTTGCGCTTTCGCTTACTGATGACACTCGCCTGATTGCCACCGTGAGTTTCGCAGCACTGCTGCCGTGGCTTGTGCTGTCGTTGCCTGCCGGCGTCTTTTTGGATCGCCATGATCGACACAAGATCATGTATCGCGCAAATGTCGTGCGCGGGGTTGTTTATGGCATCATCGCAATCGGTGCCGCTAGGGATTGGTTGAACATTTATTTATTGATCGCCGCGATGACTATTGCCGGTATTTGTGAATTGTTCTTCGATATGAGCTCACAGGCGATTCTTCCGGCGATTGTCGACGAAGATTCGTTAGAGATTGCCAACAGCAGGCTCTATATCGCCGAGATCGTCAGCAACGGTTTTATTGGTCTGCCCTTTGGCGCATGGATTTTTGTCATCGCCATTGGCGCGCCATTTGGTATCAATGCTGTTGCGCTCATTATCGCTGCGTTGTTGGTTCGCTCAATTCGCATCAAGAACAAGCCGCAGGCCGCTGCTTCATCGAACTCTTTCTTGACCGACCTAAAGCAGGGTCTGAATTGGCTTTGGAGCCATGACCTGCTGCGCACCCTTGCGATCATGCTCGGAGTGGCAAACATGTGCGGAATGTTCGCCCAAGCAGTGTTCGTGAAATTCGCTCGAGACGAACTCGGGTTAGGTGCAAGGGGCTTTGGTCTTTTGCTTGCCGCGATTTCGATTGGTTCGATTTTGGGTGGGTTGATCGGTGAAGTCGTCAGCAAGAAACTTGGTGCGACCACTGCAATAATTCTCGCCTATGTAATTTTTGGTTTGTCAGATGTGATCCCTGGACTGTTCCCACAAATTTGGGCTGTTGCAGTAAGCGGCATAGTCATGGCCATCGCCGGTACGACCTGGAACGTAATCACTGTGAGCATGCGCCAACGGTTGATACCAGCAGATTTGTTTGGTCGTGTGAACAGCGTTTATAGATTTATCGGCACCGGCAGCACCGCAATTGGTGCACTAATCGGCGGTCAAATCGCATTTACATTCGGCTTGCGCGCGACTTATCTTGCTGCAGGCTTAGTGCTACTAATTGCACTAATCACATTGAGTCCAGTCTTTTTGCGTGCGGCAAAAACCTACATCGCACCTGAGCGAACTCCGGCGCCGCCGTCAATCACGTAAGTCTCACCGGTTATCCACGAAGCCAAATCAGAACACAAAAAAAGCGCCAGATTGGCGATGTCTTGGGGTTCACCGAGACGTTTGGTCGGCAACGCGGCCGCTAGTTTGTCACCGAAATTTTCAATCAGCACCGAAGCAAATAATGTCTTGACCAGCCCCGGTGCGATGCCGACCACTCTCGTTTTGCCCAGTTCGCATGCCAGTTGACTCGTCAGATGAATGACCGCGGCCTTGGTCAAGTTATACACGCCGAGCCCATTCTCGGCCCTGAGTCCACCAACCGATGCAATGTTCAAAATCACCCCAGGATTATTTTGCATTGACGCGTTCCAAACTGCCTGACTCCAAAACAGCGGGCCCTTTAAGTTGACCTGAAATGTTTTATCGAAGCGCGCCGAATCAACACCCAGCGTTTCGCCATAATACGGATTAGTTGCCGCATTGTTGACCAGAATGTCGATCTTGCCAAAGCGTTTCATCGTTGCATCAACGCATGACTGTGCTTGCTCAATGTCGCCAGCATTGGCCGCAAAAACATCGGTCTCGCCATCCATTTCTTTGGCGGCTGCATGCAAGGCATCAATTTTGCGTGAGGTGAGCATTACTTGAGCGCCTGCATCCACAAAAGATTGGGCGATTGCTTTGCCTATACCGCGTGACGCACCAGTGACGAGGGCCGTCTTACCACGCAGCGAAATTTCCATGCTCTGAGACTAACTGGAAACTATTTGACTGCTGAAATGCGAACGACTTGAATTCTTCGACCGTCAATATCTTCAACACGAAACTTCAGGCGATCTTGGATAACAGTCTCGCCGACTTCGGGTACATGACCTAGTTCGCCAAACACCAAACCCCCGACGGTGTCATAGTCCTCGGTGCTGATTTCTGATTCAAGAATTTCGTTCAATTTGTCGATCGTTGTGACACCCGCAACCAAGAGATCGCCGTTGGGTTGTCGCTGAACCGAAGTGTCGTCCTCATCGTGCTCATCGCCGATCTCGCCGACGAGCTCTTCGAGGCAGTCTTCGAGCGTCACGAGACCCGCTAGCAAACCGTATTCATCGGCGACCATCGCCAAGTGAAACTTTTCTTGCTGCATCTGACGCATCAACTCAGAGACAAGTTTCGTTTCTGGCACCACTTCGACCGTATGCAACGAACTCTTGATCGAATCGTTGCCTCGACCCGCTCGTTCAGCGGCGATCAGGTCTTTGGCGAAGACGACACCTACCAGGTCGTCTTGATCGTCATCATCGGCACGTAACACCGGCAAACGACTGAGTTGGTGCTCGACGACGATATTGATCGCTTGACTAATCGTCAAGTCGTCGTTGATCGTCACGACATCGGGGCGCGGCACCATAACTTCGCGCACCACCGTGTCACCAAACTCGATCACAGATTCAATCAACTCACGCTCTTCGTGCTCGATCACTGAGTCATGTGCCGCCGCCTCGACGATGCCGAGAAACTCTTGTTCGCTGATGAACGGACCAGCAACCAGGCCCTTGCCGCGAACTATTGCGTTAGTGAGTTTGATCAGTCCTTGCGAGATCATCCGCAACGGATAAAAACTCGTCAAGGCATGCACTGGCATCGCGGTAATCGTCGCACCCCGCACAGGATGGATGAGCCCGTATGTTTTCGGCACTGCTTCGGCCAGAACAAAGAACACGATGACGTTTAGCGTGACGCCAATTGCCACCCCTGGCGCGGCAAACAGCCTGCCTGCCACGATGCCAGTCAGCGTGGCTTGCACGGTCTGAAAAATATTCACGGTCAACAACAATGGATTGACCCATTTGGTCGGATCTTCGGCAAGCTTCAAGATGATTTTGGCTCGCTTATTGTTTTGATCTAAGAGTGCCTGTGCCTTTTGTTTTGTGATCCGTGAGAGACTCATCTCGGCTAGCGACAAAAAAGTCAAGGCGATGAGCAGAGCGAAAATCGCAAACAGCATCCAATAGTCCGCCGCCGTGGGTGCGCTGGCGAAAGTCATTCGTAGACCTTGTTGAAGTTTGTCGGCATCGGTGCATGCCAATGGTGCAATTCGAGCAGTTCTCGTTCGCGTAACTGCATTTTCTTAGCATCACCATCTTGGGCGTGGTCGTAGCCCAAGACATGCAGCACACCGTGAGTCACGAGCAATGCGAACTCATCGTCGATGTTGCCGGCATGATTCGGGGCTTGACGCTGAGCGACAGCAGGACAGATCACAACGTCACCGAGCAGAATCGGCAGATCATTGAGATCTAACGCAGACTTATGCGGGCCGCTCGACAAAGCACTCGGGCCCGGTGTGCGAGTCGCTTCAACGGCGTCTAACGGAAACGAAAGCACGTCCGTTGGCCCGGATTTTCCCATGTATTTTTCGTTCAATCCCGTGATCGCCGACTCTGGTACGAACATCAAGGTCAGTTCTGCCGCACCGCGGACGCCCTCGGCGATCAGGACATCTTTGGCGAGCGAGTGCCAGCGTGCAACATCGACGCAGACATCGGTTTGTTCATCGGCACAAAAAACTTCGACTTCACCATCTCCACCAACTTTTCTCGGACCGGTGCGTTTTATGTGCGGCTCAAGCACGGCTGTTCACCGTGCTCGGGCCTTTCTGCTCATACGCAGAAACGATGTCGCTGACTATTTTATGTCGCACGATGTCGCTCGTGCCAAGGTGCACGAACGACAAACCTTCGATGCCCGTTAGAATTTTTTCGAGGCCGACCAAGCCGCTGCGATTATCCGGCACGTCGACTTGCGTCATGTCACCGGTGACGACGACTTTTGAACCAAAGCCGATGCGAGTCAGAAACATCTTGATTTGTTCAGGTGTCGCATTTTGCGCTTCATCCAAAATGATAAAACTGTTGTTGAGCGTTCGCCCACGCATGTAGGCAAGCGGCGCGACTTCGACGATTTGTTTCTCAATAAGTTTTTGGGCACCCTCGGCGCCGACCATGTCGTGCAGTGCGTCATAAAGTGGCCGAAGATAAGGATCTAGTTTGGCCATCAAATCACCGGGTAAAAAACCAAGCCGCTCGCCTGCCTCGACTGCGGGTCGAGTGAGAATAATTCTCTGAACAGTTTTTGTCTGCAGCGCATGCACCGCCATAGCGATCGCCAGCCAACTCTTTCCCGTGCCCGCAGGGCCAAGACCAAAAGTGATCACACTGTCACGAATCGCATCGACATATTGCTTTTGTCCCGAAGTCTTTGGCCGCACTGGCTTGCCGTGAATCGCGCGGTGGATGTCGTGCGTCAGCACCGACGTTGGTCGCTGCTGCAATCGAAGCATCTCAATGCTGCGAGCCACCACGGTCAAGTCGAGATTTTCGCCAGCCTGAAGTAGGGATGTGAGTTCTTCAAACAGGCGGCCCACCGTGTCTGTCTCATCTCTAGAGATGGAAATTTCGTTGCCGCGCACCGAGATCGTGGTATTCGGAAACTTGCTTTCAATCAGCCGTAGGTGCGAGTCTCGTTCACCGAGCAAACCTGACATTAAGTGTGAACCTGGCACAACAACCGTTACTGCGGCTACGGAAACACTCATCTGCAGGTTAAGACTAGCGGAGTACTACGCGATCTATATTTTGCGAATTATCTGCTTGATTAGAACCGTTAACCGAGTTGGTTCTTGCAGATGTTGCGAAGTCGAGCGCAAAATAGCGTTGCGTTGAGAGAGGCAACAATTCGACATCGCCGACCATCTTGGCCATTCGATAAAGCAACTCTGCTGCCCCACCTTTTGGTCCTGGCTGATGAAGATCGGGCACATCGAACACGAGCAGTGCGCCGTCACGGGCTTCTGCAGAAAGTGCCTGACGAGCCAACAACGAATTGGCGCCGTGCACATCTGCGGCTGCATCAACTACGACCCAGACGATGTAGTGAACTTGTCCTGCTTTAAACCGCTCAGGAAAATGCTTTTCGAAATATATGTCGCTCAACCAACGCGTGGCGCGAACATCGGTCGACACAAGCGTCATCGCCACCGGCAGAGAATCGCACCAAACCACCCAGACACGGTTTGAATCCCGTGCAATCTGGTCGTTGAATTCACTTTGCTCGAGCATCTCGTGGGTTACGGTGGCCTCGGCAGTCTGCTGATATGCGCACCGATAGAGATGCCACAACTTTTCCCGCAATGCCAGATCTACGACATTGGAATGACGGGTAACAAACATCGGCGACAAGTTCTTTCTCGGCACGACAGTACGCCGACCGTTGGTCCAAAACCCCGCCTAGATCAAGTTTAGAACATCCCACCTTCGCGCCGTCGTATACCGCACAAAACATATGTAGTACCGTTTTCGTGATGTCCAAAGCCGTTTCTCGCGCGGCGTGGGTGATGATCGGCTTCGCTCTCATCGCCGCAAGCCTGCATATTTTCGGGCCAAGTGGCGAGCTCAACAACCTGATCTATCTGATCGCAGCCGTCCAGGTCATCATCGCCGTGGTGATCGGCACCGTTGTCAATAAACCTGACCGCCGAGTTTGGCCTGCATTGTTGTTGCTTGTCTCATTCTTGATTGCTGCACAAATCTTTGACAACAGAGATTCAGACTCGATCTCCATCCAAGTGATTTCAGAGGCGTTGTTTCTGACCGTGCAGTTGATTCTGGTCTGTGGTCTATTCGTGACGGTGCAAAACCGAATCGGTCGAGATGCTTTGAACGTCATCTTCGATTCACTGATCATCGGACTCGGCTCGTGGTTCTTGATCTGGGTAGTTTTTTTGAATCCTGCGCGTGCGAACTCGCAAGATGTTTTCTCGGTGACCGCTGTTCGTGGAATCACACTGGCATCGAGTGCTGTTGTCATTTTTATGTTGGCCACGCTTTTATTTGGAGACTCAGAGCGCACGCCCGCCGTGTGGTTGGCTAGCGGCGCGATTTTTTCCTCGTTGGTCGGGGACCTTTTGTATGCGACAAATCAATCCGAACGACTTCAGATAGATGAACAGATTGCAAACGCCCCCTACGTCGCGAGTTTGTTTTTGGTATCGGCGACGATTCTGCACCCGAGTGTTTCGACGCTGTCATCGGACGCGGCTGTTCGATCAAAACAACCACTCTTGGGACGACTCGTGTTGACAACAGCCGCGCTCGTTTTGCCGGTCGTTGTTCTGGCTCTGACCACTCCGACAAATGAAACCGATCGAACAGTCAGGGCAGTTTCTATCTTCGTATTGGCATTGGCAGTGACTGCACGGGTGATATTTTCGGTTCGCGCCAGCGCTTCACTGCAACAGCGCCTGATTGATTCGGCGCAGACGGATGCTCTGACAAACCTGCCAAATCGTGGTTTGATGCTCGAACATGTTTCTGCCGCGATACTCAAGTCGCGTTTCAATAGTTGTGCACCGACTGTCTTGTTTATCGATGTCGATCGCTTCAAGAATATCAACGACAGTCTTGGGCACTCAGCAGGCGACGACGTTCTCATCTCTGTCGCTCAAAGACTTCGTGTCGCCTTGCCAGAGAGATGCATTGTCGGAAGAATATCGGGTGATGAGTTTGTGGTGCTCGATGCCAGGTCAAAAAACCAAAGTGACGCGGTTCTTCTTGCTGACATGGTGCTCGAGTCATTTCACGAACCGCTCTCATTGCGTCAAGGAGATGTTTTCGTCTCGGCGAGCATCGGCGTTGCCGTGCACGACCAAGAGATCACGATGACGGCCGATGACTTGCTGCGTCACGCTGACACTGCGATGTACCGAGCCAAAGATGCTGGGCGAAACTGCGTCGCAATTTTTGACAAATCAATGCTTGAGCGAGTCAACCAGCGTCTCGCAGTTGAAACGGCGCTTTATCGGGCGCTCGAGCGTCGCGAACTGAGGCTCGTGCATCAGCCAATTATTGACATTGATCTGGGTGATGTGATTGGGTTCGAGGCTCTTATGCGTTGGGATATGGAAGACGGAACGACCGTCTCGCCCGCCGAGTTCATACCGATTGCCGAAGAGACGGGCATCATCGTGCCGATTGGCTCTTGGGCATTGCTTGAGGCGCTCACCCACTTGCGCGGATGGATCAACCAAGGTATTTGTCGTCTTGATGCAACCATGTCGGTAAATGTGTCTCCGCGACAATTGCATGATCCAAATTTTGTTGCCGTCGTCAACGAAGCTTTGATGCGGTCACGAATGCCAGCAGATCAATTGTGGCTTGAAGTGACCGAAGGTGTGATGATCACCCAACCCGAACAAGCGCTCGACACCTTGCGCAGACTTTCTGACATCGGCGTGCGCGTCGCGATCGACGACTTCGGTACCGGATATTCTTCGTTGTCTTTTTTGCAGCGATTCCCGATCCATAGATTAAAAATTGACAGGACTTTCATCAACGAGTTGGCGAGCGATGCGAACGCAAGATCGCTCGTTAAAACGATCATCGCCATGGCCAACTCGCTTGGCCTTGATGTCGTAGCAGAGGGTGTCGAAACGGTCGAACAGTTGCACGCTCTTGGCGACTTGCACTGCAGCAAGGCGCAGGGCTATTTGATTAGTCATCCCGTTACGCCAGAGACAATGGCCAGCACCGTTGCCGGATTGGACAAAATTGGCAAGTGGCCACGCTTGCGCCCCCTCTAGTGATTAGCGACTAAACCGAGTATTCATCTCAGTTTCACTATCGGTTCTCCAATTTGGGGCAGAATAGAAACATGACTTCATCACATGCGCCGAAAGAATTAGCGCTTGAATCGGCCGAGTTTCGAATGCGCCAAGCCGGCGAATGGTTGGGTCTTGATGATGGATTGATTGAGACGATCATCGCCCCGCGTCGCATACTCGAAGTTTCAATTCCGTTTCGTCGCGATGATGGCACTCGTGATCATCTCATTGGTTGGAGAGTGCACCACAACACAACTCGTGGTCCGGCCAAAGGTGGCATTCGTTATCACCCAGGTGTGACCCGCGACGAAGTTGTGGCGCTGGCAATCGGCATGTCGCTGAAGACGGCGATCATGAACTTGCCGCTGGGCGGTGCAAAGGGCGGCATCGCTATCGATCCCAAAACATTGTCTACCGGAGAACTTGAGCGAATCACGCGTCGGTATGTTTCAGAACTTATTCCATTTTTGGGTCCCGACAAAGATGTCCCTGCGCCTGATGTCGGAACCAACGCCCAGGTCATGGCCTGGGTGCTCGACCAATATTCGGCGAGTGTTGGTCACATCGTGCCGGGCGTCGTGACCGGCAAGCCAATTGAACTGGGTGGGTCGCTCGGTCGTGAATCGGCAACTGGTCGCGGGGCTGTTGAAGCCGCTGCACTTGCTGGAGAAAAAATCGGGCTCTCGCTGAATGGCGCGAGAATTGCGATTCAGGGCTACGGACAAGTGGGTGCATGGGCCGCTCGCCTGGCAAATGCTCGCGGAGCAAAAATTGTTGCGGTCGCCGATGTCGGTGGCGCGATACACAACGCTCGTGGTCTCGATATCGCGATGATCGACCGCAAAATACGCGAAGGTGCACGCAGCGTCACAGCGACTGATTGTGGCGAAGTAATCGGCGAGGGCGCTGATAGATCAACAAGCATCTTCACACTTGATTGCGACATTCTTATGCCGTGTGCGCTGGGCGACGTAGTTGACGAAAACATCGCATCGCGGATAAAAGCCAAACTTGTCGTTGAGGGCGCCAACGGACCACTCACTCCAAAAGCCGACGACGTTTTGCTTGAGCGTGGCATCATTGTCGTGCCGGATGTTTACGCCAACGCCGGCGGCGTAACCTGCAGTTACCTCGAGCAGTGTCAAAACTTTGCCCACCTAAGTTGGGACGAAGAGGAAGTGAACGAAAAAGTTATTTCGCTGATGAGGTCGGCGTTCAATCGACTGCATTCGTTCTCAGTAAAGCAGAAACTGCCCTATCGCTTGGCGGCCTCGGTGCTCGGCATCAAGACGATCGCCGACTCGCATCGCATGCGCGGGTTGCATCCATAGATAATTAACTAGCCTTGGATTTATGGTGATCTCGGGCGATTCGATTGCCGAACTGGGGTTTTATCCGTTTGAAGATGTGCGTTGGGCACACGAAGAACTTTGGACAGAAGTTTCAAATCAATGTAGTTGGGTGGCGCCGAATTTAATTTGGTCGAGCGACCCGACGAACCTTTGGCAAAGCGACAAAGATTTCGTCAGCCAGTCCTGTGGCTGGCCACTGGTGACACGGCTCACCGACAAGGTTCGCGTCGTCGGCGCCTTTCGTCATACGACCCCCGAGTCGGCGAGCCACTTCTATCGCAGCGTTGTCGTTGGTCGCGTCGATGGCACTCCGTTTGATTTTCAAGGGTCGGTCGCTGCCGTGAACGGAACTGAAAGCCTTTCAGGTTGGATCAGTCTGATTGCCGCGATTCATGGTCCTCAAGAAACTTGGCGCGGCGACGTTCGCATCTCTGGCTCGCACGCCGAAAGCGTGCGCATGCTGCATCGTGGCGAGGCAGACGTCGCGTCAATTGACAGCGTCTCTTTGGCTCATCTGAGGCGAATTTACCCCGAATCGATCGCTTCACTTTTTGTCATTTGCAACGGACCCCTTGTGCCGTGTTTGCCGTTGATTGCTCACCGGGCGATCAGCGAATCGCAATTAACCGAGTTGCGCCAAGCGATTCACTCGGCGACACACCAACCAAATCTTTCTGACGCGACTTCGGCACTATTTATTTGCGGATTTGATTCGCTTGATTTGGATGATTATCTGCCGTTGCGCAACTTGACACCGAATAACTGACCGGTCGATTTA
>SXGU01213002.1_pt1 | contig 11811 bp, 15 predicted proteins | sample 3174531 | NCBI WGS metagenome assembly SXGU01 (sample SAMN11356863, study PRJNA531348) | freshwater metagenome | isolation source: freshwater sample F1-140 | place: China: Fuxian Lake, Yuxi | collected 2017-12-25
AAGATGGCGGAAATTGATGTGGTTGGTGGGCTCGTCGAAGATGAGCAGTGACGGAGCCATGAGAACGAAGCGAGCGAAACAGAGGAGGCCCTTTTGTCCTTCGGAGAGGGCACCCACGTTTGTTCGCATGGTTTCGCTATCGAGCAGAAACATGGCGCCGACTTTGCGGAGCGTTTCGTTGTTGGGGACTTCCATGGCCGACTCGAGGGCTTGGTACGTGGACTGTTCAAAATCGAGCCCAGAAAAATCCTGACGGTAGTAGCCGACCTTTACTCCGGGCGAAATGACCGCCCCGGGATCTTTTCCTTCGGCGAGGGTACGCAGCATCGTGCTCTTACCGATTCCGTTTGGGCCAGCGACAAGGAGTTTGTGGCCTTTGCGGAGTTTGATATCAACTTCCACATGCCGTGGCTCATGGTTCTCAATGACTTTCAACGACGTGAGGTGGACGACGACATCAGGAAATGGTGTCGCAGGAATCGTAAAATCGCGAATCGTTTTATCGTCGCGTTTCACATCAACCATGTCTTCTTCTGCCTCTGCGACTTGGTCCCGTAACTTGCTCGCAAGCTTACGCATCTTTCCTCCCTTGTGTGAGAAAAAATTTATTTTGTCCTTACGATCTTGAATATCTTTCAACAAGCGAGCATTACGCATGCGATCGCGTTCCACACGTGCCGCGATTTCCTCAACCACCACCGTGTAGTTCCCATCGTACTTCTCCACTTTTCCGCTGAACACATCGAGGTGCAGCACCCCTTCCGTAAATGCATTCAAAAAATCCGCATCGTGCGAAATGACAAGCACGGTCTTTGGGTACATGACGAGAAAGACCGTGAGGTGATCGATCCCCTCACGGTCGAGGTTGTTCGTCGGCTCGTCAAGCAGCAAAATGTCTGGCTCTTGGATGAGTGCAAACGCCAACAACAACCGAGCCTGCTGTCCACCGGAAAAAGATCCAACGACACGATCGAGCGGAGCGACCAGGTTTACCGTCTCAAGCACATCCTTGATACGACGCTCAAGATCGTACATTTTTTCCGAAAACGCATGAGCGAAATATTCTTCAATGGTTTCCGTGAGGTGTGAGCGAGCCATCACTTGCTTTGCGGTTGCGATCGTCGCCCCCGGCTTGATGTGGATCTTCCCGTCCGTTGGTTTCAGCTCACCGGTAATCAATTTGAAAATGGTACTCTTCCCCGCTCCGTTTTGTCCCATCACGGTAAACTTGGCGTCTTCTCGAACAGAAAAAGAAGCCTCATCTAGGATGGGGTTGTCTTCTCCATAGCCAAACGAGGTATTTTCAAAGCGGATAATGACATTGTTTTGTTCCATACATGACAGGCTTACATCTGAGCAAGAAGTTCTCGTCCCGCTTGCGCCCACGTATCTTCGTGCGCATATTCCATTTGAAGCACGTATTCCGCGAGGAGCGTCGCACGTGCTTGTACATCTTCCACTTGTGCCGCGAACCGTGAAACAAGGGCAAAGTGAACGGACTCCCGCGTGCCAACATCTTCGATCTGCAACCAAAGTTGTTGATCGTACGCTTCCGAAACAAACGATGGATTCTCAAGCTCTGCATTAATGAGATCCATCAATCGTTGCTGCGCTTCCTCCTCTGTTACACCCGTGTAGGCTCCTTCGGGAATGTACGGAGCAATGGGAGTGAGCATGCTTGCGATGTACTCATTGAGGTGTTCAGGATCGTACGCAATCTCCGCAACGGCATAGGCCGGACGCATGGCGAGTTCAATACGCTCCGGATGTTTGGGAAGATCCAGAGCGATGAGTGCTCGGGCCAACCCCTGTGCTTGTGCAAAGGTGAGGTCTGTATCAACCATTGTATAGAGCGGATACTGCCACGCCACACTGAGTCCACTGACCGATGCAGGGGTAAAACGCACAAGCAGTTCTTTCAGAAATGTCGAATGGTTGTGGGCTCGCTGTGGTTCTCCCACAGCGTAACTCTGCCGTAGACGAAGCCACTGGAGGGTTTCTGTGGCCGGCAAACCAAGTTGTCGCACCACACCAACCGCCTGTGAAAAACCAACGAAGACTACATGGTCGTGTTTAACACCGAGGATTTTTTCTATCTGCTCAATCCCGTAAGAGAGGCCTCCAACTCCACAGGCGTTTGAAACATAATAGTCGCTGGGAGCGTGTCCGGTGCCAGGCAACGGTGCGTAGGTTCCCCGCGGCACAGCAGTGATCGTCACACGCTGAGCGACGGAGTCGATCTCAATCAGTTGAATCGCATCGCAATGTGCTGCGGTTTGCCCAGCACGCGCATCAAGCCCAATGAGCAACACACGTGTCTTCCCATCTGCACCAAACGGACTCTCCTCTTCTTCCGTGGGACGTTCGGCGTCGATTAACGCCTGCACTTGCGCTCGTGTTGCTTCGTTCAGCCTTCGTGCCTCCGCTGTTCGCTCATAGAGCGCCGCCGCAGACACAACAAAACCAACCCCCAATACTACTACCAGTACAACCATGCTGATACGCACCCACGATCGCTTCATACCAATCGTTGCGTCTACGAAAACTGCACGTCGCCCTCACGCTTTTTTGTCGCGGCAAGCAATTCGTCTGTTTCATGCTTGGTGAGCGGTCGGCAACCACCAACCGGAAGGTCACCCAAACGGATGTTCATCACCCGCACACGCTGCAGCGTGTGCACACTGTAACCGAGCGCTTCGCACATGCGACGAATTTGTCGGTTGCGACCTTCTGTCAGCGTGATGTTAAACGTGTGTTCGTTGACGCGTTTCACCTCCGCTGGCTTGGTTATCGAACCCAAAATCATCATGCCTTCCGCCATTTTCCGCAACGCTCCGTCGCTGATGTGGCGTCCAACAGACACGATGTACTCTTTTTCGTGGTGGTAACGCGGATGCGTGATGCGCTCGGACAACTCTCCGTCGTTAGTGAGGAGCAGCAAACCAGAGGACGCCACATCCAATCGTCCGATTGGGAACACACGTTCCTTCAACTTCAAGTACGAGAGCACGGAGTCGCGCGCACGCGGGTCAACACTCGTAATGATCCCCACCGGTTTGTGAAAGGCGTAATACACGGCCGCTGGCTTGTTGCTCACAACCGCCGTCCCTTTCAAACGCACATCATCCGTTTCATCCACGAGCATGCCCAGCACGGCCACCGTTCCATTCACGAGAACTTCTCCAGCTTCAATAAGCGCATCTGCTTTGCGGCGCGAACACAGTCCACGTTCAGCAAGATGTTTGTTGAGACGCGTTTTCACACTTACTCGCTCGCCTGTGCGTTCAGGGCTTTCAAAATCGCATCAAGCTTTTCATTGACCACACGGAATTGCTCCTGCATCTGAGCCACTTCTTTCTTGGTTGGTTGTGTTCCGTGCCCAAGACAGGATGGGCAATACACTGGTTTGCCTGGCAACGGGCGGAATGGCACCTGGCATTTTTCTTCGCAACGGTCACAAACAGCTGTGAACATCGGCTTGGGTTCTTGTGCAGCAAAACTCTTTTTTTCCCAAGGCTTGTTTGGGTAGGCACCACCATCTTTCTGGAAACAAGCCTTGCACAAAACAGGTTTTTTGCCGTTTGGTTTGAAGGGAACCTCGCACATGTCACCACACGAAGCACACCTTGCTTTGTGTGAAGCGGGTTTCCACTGGCCACGGTCGGAATATGGGGTTTTCTTATCGGCAAACGGTCGTTTCATACAACGGCGGGGGTAAGAATGAGTGAAATGGGCTTGACCTTAGCTTAGCTTCGCGGAAAAAGCAAACTGACAGGCTTCGCGGCAGAAGAGATTACCCTTCTGGCAGGTCGGACAGATGAGGAGCTGCTTGTGGCAATCGGTGTACGCACAGTTTCCAAATGTTTCTGTTTTTTGTCCGCAACCTACACATGTTCCAACAATGGTGTAATCACTCGTGAATTGCTCAGTCATGCGGTCGTCAAACACGTAGAGCGACCCTTGAAAATCTTGGCCTGGATACTTTTTCATGTAGGTGCCGATGCCTCCGTGAAGCTGATAAACCTCTTGAAATCCTTGTTGCAGTAAATACCCGGAGGCTTTTTCGCACCGCACGCCGTACGTGCAAACCGTAAGAACTTTTTTGGGCTTCAATGCATTGAGTGCGGGAGTGATTTTGGTGAGATCACGGAAATTGGCCATGCCGCTCGGGCGCGAACCCGCAAAGTGGCCGACGGCGTATTCGTAGTCGTTGCGCATGTCGACAATCTCAAAGGCTTCACCGCGTTCAAACCACGCGCGCAGTTCATCGGCATCAATGTGTGTTCCCGTCACTTCCTGTGGGTTCACGTCTTGCTCGCGAGGTAAGCCCGTACTCACAATTTCGTTGCGGACTTTCACCTTGAGTTTCTTAAACGCATGTCCTGTTCCCGGACTTGCCTTAAACCAAACGTCGGAAAAATTACCGAATGTTCCTGGGCTTCCATCTTGTGCGTGAAGTCTGTGTTCATACTCAGCGATTTGTTCCGGTGTTCCTTCGACAGAACCGTTGATGCCTTCGTGCGCAATCAAAATACGACCGAATAGGCCAATCTCTTCACAGGTCGCACGCTGCCAACGCATAAAACCTGTTGGATCAGCAATGGGTGTGTACTTGTAGAAAATAATGATTTGAAATGGTTCAGACATACCCTAAGCATCACGTCGCATGGCAAACGTTTGATAGAGACGATAGGTTCGTTTCCACCAGTCCTGAAATGAATAACCGTAGGCTCGCAAGGTGGGACCATGGTCAATCCACGCCGCACAGATGGCTCCCACAAACACCTTGAATGAGGCGAGGCGGAACATGAATCCAGGTGAGCGACCGGCAAGAAAGACAATACTGTCCGCATCGAATTCCAAATGCTTTTTTTCTTCACGCAAAAAAATGTTGCACATGGCGCGCACTCCTTCATCCTTCGAGCGCTCGCCAACCATTTCGTAAAACGCGAGCCCGATAATTTCTGCTGTGGCGAGCACTTCTACTTCGACGCGCAACGTCAAAAAGTGACGCAACAAAATAAACACCGTCTCTGTCCAGTGCTTACTCGTGAGTTCACCACCCAAGTGTGCAACACCTTCTGCAAGGAGTCGTGCGTGTCCATTCTCTTCTTTCACGAATAACTCAACCGCCTGCAAATACTCCTCACCGTACTTCGCGGCGAGCCCACGCATGCGCGACCCATCCCCGCTCTCGCCAAGCTGAAAATGCGACAGTGATGCAGCCAATACGCGTCGCTGTGCCTCCGAGTCCACACCCACACCTCCCCAGGTCACGGCACGGACACTATTTTTGTTCGCCAAAAAATAAGCGAGCCAGTCGGAAGGCTGTTGCATAGTCTAGAGTTTTGCCATGTAGGCACCGAACTCTTCATCGGTCGCCATCTTACCCGCAAGCTCAGTAAACGGCCGCTCCTGCCAATACGGAAGCTGTGACATGTTCTTACGTGTAAGCCGCTCCGCCAGATCGCAGTCTCCTTCCGCAACGGACGTAGCAAAAAACTCCACACCTCCCGCAAAAATTGCTTCCGGACTCTTCACAGCTCCGTTTTCGACATCAAAAATACATACCGGCCCGTCAGCCGTCTCAAGCCCAACGTCCCCCTCATGGTCTCCCTCAAACGGCATACCGCAAGTAATGCAGGTTTTCATACTGAAGACACTTTAGCAGCCGAGGGAGATTTTTCAAGTCAAACGACCACTCATAAAATGATAGAAATTCGCTTTACTTAGCACTACTATGCACGTGTAGGGCTTGACAAAAGGGCGAAAATATGGTATCGTATCCCGTCGATCACCAAACACCGGTGGTCGTTTTGTTTAGAGCCTGTGCGCAGGCTCCTAGCCCAAACCCCCTCAAACTATGACGAACAACACCTGGACGAAAAAGGCGTTTGTTGCCCTCGTACTCGTGCTGCTGGTTCCTGGCCAGACGGTGCGGGCAGAAGAAACGATCACGGATCTCTACACGGTCACCGCACCGGTAGAAGCTGAAGTCACTGTTACCCTGCCACCAACCGTACAAGATGTCCTGCTCGCCGTATGCGAATACCGCGGGTACGGACAAGAATGTGCTCAAATTCTCCTTGGAATGCTCTGGAATGAATCGAGCAATATTTCCACCGCCATCGGCGACAGCGGACGTGCACGCGGCTACTTTCAAATCCACTACAAACTCCACGGAATTACCACTGGATGTGCCGAAGACCTCGTCTGTTCTGCCGACTGGTCCATCTCGTACTTGGAACGCAACGGCTATCCTTCGTACGTCACCTGGGCCGTGCAGTGCCACAACGGTTGCGGCGCACGAAACGGCTATGCCGCCAAAGCGTTTCGCAACGGAGCCACCTTCTGGAATCAACCACTCTTTGTGACACAGGCTGCTCCCATTGTTCTGCCCACAAGCAATGTCATCACAGTTGCCACAAAGTATTAGAACGAAAACCGCCGGGACAACCCGGTGGTTTTCTTTTGTGTCCCACCCAAATAAAAATCGCGGGGCACATCTGTGTCCCGCAACGCTTCACTCCTTTTCCTCCTCGCAGTAGATCGTGTTGTACTCCCGCAGCACCAATCTACCGACAGACGCATCGTACTCGTAGATGGTAACCCCGCAGTTCTTCGGCGACTGTCCGGGCGGCCAGTGTGCAGCACGTTCGTAGTCCCAGCGCTCGAGCAGGTAGCGGAAACACCGGAGCGTGCCGCCGTGTGTCGCCACGAACACGTTTTGCCCCGCCCGGTCGCGGAAGATGGTGTTGAGGAACGTATGCACGCGCGTGGTCACATCCGCCAGGCTCTCGCCACCCGCCGGGCGTGCGAGGAACCCGCCATGCGTGGCCCAATACTCCTTGAGCCACGGGAAGGCCGCTTCCGCTTCCTCCTCCATCATGTCGTAGGCGTACCCTGAGTCACGCTCACGAATGAACATGTTTTCGCGGACTTGCACACCCCGACGCACATCTTCCGAATAGCCGGAGAGTACCCCTTCCAACGTCTCTCGCGTTCGACGATAGCCGGAATGGTAGAAGTAGTCGGGCGCCTCGAGTAGACGCGCGAGGGCCACACCCGTCTGGTGTGCCTGTCTGTGGCCCAAGTCCGTGAGGGGAATCTTGTGGTCGGGCACCCCGCGAATTTGCTCACGCGCAGCTTCGTCCGCAAAATACGTCGCCCCCTTCTTCGCCTTGTTGCGCTGCGACTCCCCGTGCCGAATGAGCACAAGTCGCCTCGGTCGATTGATGCTTGTCATGGATCTCTCCAGCGCGAGGCTAGCACAAAATCAACGCCGTTACAAGATTCACCCGTTGTACGCCTCTCGCAACCGTGCGATGTCGAGCTTCTTCATCTGCAACAATGCTTGCGTCACGCGATCTATCTGTTCAGGAGTTCCATCGCGCATTAGATCACTCATATCTTTCGGAACAATCTGCCAGGAGACACCGTAGGCATCTTTGAGCCACCCACACTGTTCTGCTTCAGGCACGACGGAAAGTTTTTCCCAGAGGGAATCGATCTCCACCTGTTCATCACAATGAACAATGAACGAGATCGCTTCGTTGAAGCCAAATGCGTGCTGGTAGGCGCTATCCATGGCAATAAACCACTGGTTTTCAAGTTGAAAATCTGTAAACATCAACGCCTCTTCTTTGTCTGGTGCATGACCCGCACCATACCGAATCATTCTGCCGCGTTGTGACGATTCAAACACAGAGAGGTAAAAATCCGAAGCTACTTCCGCCTTGCCATACACATCACCCACAAACAGCAACGAAGGCATGATCGACGGCCGCGGCTCACCTTCTGGTTTTGTTAACATCAGTTGCCAGGAAATGCCGAATTTATCTTGAACCCAACCGTAGTGTTCACTAAATGGATAGGCTCCCAGCTCCATCAGTGCACTTCCCCCCTTCTATGAGACGAGCCCAAACCTCATCGAGTTTCGCCTTCGCGTCCGGATCTCGCGAAGGATCGAAATTCACCATGAACGAAATGGATGGATTGACTTTGAACAGAGGTCCGGCACTCATGGCCATAACCGAATAGCCCCATACATCAAACGAAACAATGTCACAGTCACCGGAAGGCGTCCCGTGAAGGGTCGTTACGTTCGTGATGTGCGACTCGGGAAAAACAGACACATAAAACTCTGCCGCCTCTTTTGCTTGTTTATCAAACCACAGATGCGGAACGATTTTTTGCATACCAGTATGGAGATAAATCTGCTTGCGTTAATCGACGAGAATCGTCGTTATTGTGAGGGTCTTACGGATTTGCTGAAGATCGCTTGTTGAGTAGGCATTCCCTCGCAAGTCCAGCGTTTCCAGTTGCGTGAGTTGACCTAGCTCGAGTGGTAAACCGGTCAGTTGGTTGTTAGACAAATCAAGAATCTTCAAACGTTTTAGCTGACCCACTTCTGCAGGTACACCCGTCATGTTGTTGTCACTGGCATCCAGCACCTCCAATTGACTGAGAAAACGAATTTCCGCTGGGAGCGCGCCCGTCAGTGCATTTCCGGAAAGATCCAATTCGAGAAGTTCAGTCTGCTTAAACACATCCTGCGAAACTTGTGTGAGACCTTGGTTGCTTAAGTCGAGTTTCGATCCTGAAACAGATGGAGTAGTCGTCTCCTGCTGTGAGTCTACTCCAACATCCGTGGTCGAAATACAACCAGCACCAAGCAATACAGATACACACAGGAAGCCGTGCAACAAATATTTCACAGATTCTATCGCAGTCAATTCTGCCTACGAATAAGGACAGGTATGTCCGTGAGCGTCACGCTTTCTCCGGCAGACACAAACGAATAGTTCCCATCGTCTTTCACCATTTCTGTCATTTCCCAATCAGCACCGTCGAGTACATATATACCTGTACCCCATCCCACCACCACCTCCGATCCATCTGATTGCGTGAACCGATACAGGTACGACCCATTACTACCATCTTTTATAACTGTCACGTCGGAAAATGGAATAAGTTCCTTTGCAAGAAGTTGATAGGTATACCAAGCGGTTTTCTTGGCCCCCAACGAAGTGAGCAATCCGTATGCCCGCCAATCGTTTCCACTTCCTTCATCTGTAGAACTCACATGCGTATGCCAGAGAACAAGGTCGTCACCACTGGCATATGCAAGGACAATACGGCGCACAACATCTGCCGCTTGTTCCACACTACTATTTGGATAATTTGTACGTTGAGTGAATGAAGCATCGGATGTGACTCCCGTTTCCGTCAGCCAAACGGGTTTGTCAGAAATACCAAGCTGCTCAAGAACACGTGCCAACCGCGTTCTTCCACTCACATATTTTTCCCACGATCCGTAATAATGATAGTTCATGATATCGAAAAAATCCTTACCACCACCTTCCACAACTCCTGTCAGCCATGTATCCGTAGCGTAGGAGTCGAGCCCAGCCATGCCAGGAAGCACAATAATCGCATCAGGATCTTTGGATCGTATGTATGCCGCTGCCTGCGCTAGGAACACGCCTTGTTCCTTAGGTGAATACCCACTGGTGGGAGCATACGAAGGGAGCGAAGACGCTCCAGGACCTGGCGTACCAGAAGGAGTCGGATCTGCGGCACGCCAATGATCCATTTCGTTTCCTATTTCCCAATACTTCACGGAAGATGCATACCGACCAAGCACAGCATCCAGATAGGCTTTGGCTTCTGTCCCAAGCTCCGGCTCGAACTGAGTTGGACTTGTCGCCCAAGGTGGCGTCCCTGATGCGTATTGCATGGAAAACAACGTAACAACAGGTTCAAACTGTGTGTTTGAAAGAACTGCATCGGATGCAGAAAATTCCCAAGAATTGTTGGTTGGTTCAACATTTTGCCAAAGCAAATCTCCTTCGGTCATTTGACGATACACTTGTACACCCAGGTTAGAAAAATCCTCAAAAATCCATGCAGGTTGTGTGATATCGTCAGAGGTTGTTGATCCGGACGAACGCCCTGCCCCGCGAGACCCTCGACCTCTCTCCTCCTGCTCGGTAAGTACACGGATAAAGTTAACGCCGATTTGTGGATCATCCGCACGAGTTCCTGATGATGTTGATGTGGGCGATGTTACATCTGTGGCAACCGTACGTTCTTCCACTTGTTCGCGAGTTTGATTGCGTTTCGACGGACTCACGGAAGGAGATGCAGTCTCGTCATCTTTCTGAAAGACAACCACACCAAAAACCGCCGCAGCTGCCGTCACACCCACTAGTACTCCAATAAGTATCCGTATCGTTTTCAGGTTCATATTTCTTCCTATAACTTTTCGATCTCTTTCAAGTCATGGTCCGGTACGTACAGAATGAGAAGGCCGAGAACGATCCCACCGAGCGCCGTCAGAATATGACTCCCGCCAAAATACCAAGTATCCAATGCGTCCAACACGTACCAAATACCGCGCCAAATCAACACCAGTCCAATGACGATCGAGATATTCTTCGCGAGATAGTGAATCGATAGCTTGGGTTTGGACATATGAGGTTCTTAGGTTTGGGTAAGACCAGGATGTTTTGCGGCAAGTTTGAGCACACGACGCAGTGTAGGAAGATGCACATCCTCCATGCGTTTAAAGCGAATACAGCTTCGCCCGACACTCACCTTGCCTAGTTCCTGCTTATATTGTTCTGCCACATATTCTCCATCCACGATTGAGCAAATATACAGACTGATGTATTGCTTTTGGTTTGCCAGGGCTATGACTGGCCACTGGATTTGTTCTTTTTTGTAGTTGAGATACGGAAACGTGCCGTACCCAATCATGTTTGTTGCGAAGTGTGGCTTGAGTGATGGAACGGCTTTCTGAATAAACACATGCAGTGACCGCATGGTTTCCTGACGTTCTTTCGGCACAGCCGCCAGATAGCCAGCGACAGTTTTTTCTCTACTTTTTTTGAACATGTTCATACGGTTCACATCTGTTCTCCCCGATATTCCCCATCTGTTAGTCTCACAAATATGAGTCTCCCCTCGTACTCTTTGAGGATCTTGTCGTGCTCTGCGGCGAAGATGTCAACTTGATCATGCGGCAGGACAACGTAGTCAATTAGATTGAGGCAGGTTGGTTTGGATAGCACAAAATCCTTGGGCAGCTCAGCGAGATCTTCCTTCACGAAAGGTTCGACCGTTGGGCCAGCAAGGATCGAACCTGCGCTCGAGCCAATGTACTGTTTGCCTTGTTGAATAAGAGCACGAATCACCACAGCGAACCCGGACGCGTTTGCCTGTTGCATGAGATACGTTGTATTACCTCCTGCGACAAAAATAATATTGTGTTGAGATAAAATTGTTCTCAGCAAGTCGGCCGTTTTGTTCTTCAAATCAACATCTGTCACGCGATATCCAAACGCAACAAGAGCTGCCCGGTCCGCCTCAATCCACGGCCGTTCCGGATACGGATCCCCAGCGGTTGGAATAAACGCAACCGATGCGGTTTCTGGCAACCACATTTTTTCTCGCAGCTCCCGAGCGACCGCTTGAAAACTCGAGGTGAGGATGATGTTGGGTTTTGATGTGTTGCTCATTTTGTTCAATCACTTAAACAAACTCACCTGGGATTTGGTGGAGACCCATGATGTTGCCTTCTGGATCTTTGAAGGCGGCAATCCAGCCCATGCCTTTGCCGATCTCCGTCTTTGGCATAACGATCTCACCGCCGTTTGATTGGATGGTCTCGATGGTCGCATCAATAGAATCGGCGTGTATATAGTTCATGAATGGTTGTTGTGGCATTTTGCGCTTCATGAGTCCGCCGTTGATAGCACCTGGAGTCGTTGCCATACCCCTTTCGTCGATGTCTGTGGTAATCACCCC
>SXGU01225912.1_pt1 | contig 11809 bp, 8 predicted proteins | sample 3174531 | NCBI WGS metagenome assembly SXGU01 (sample SAMN11356863, study PRJNA531348) | freshwater metagenome | isolation source: freshwater sample F1-140 | place: China: Fuxian Lake, Yuxi | collected 2017-12-25
CCATTGAAAATACCGTATCAAATGCCCGCAGTCCCGATGGCATGTCTTCCGTTGCCAGTGGCAGTACATGAGCCGGTAAATCTCCCATGAAATGCTTGATGGCCATGAATTGCACCACATTGAGCAAGGTGGGATCTATACCGATGACCTGCCGGGCTCCAGCACCCAGCATGCACCACAGGTGAAAACCATTACCGCATCCCACGTCCAGCACCAACCGGTGCTTGAGCGAATGGATATGGGGAGCCAGTCGTTGCCATTTCCAGTCGGATCGCCACTCGGTATCGATATGGATACCATGGATATGGTAGGGCCCTTTACGCCAGGGATGGAGACCCATGAGCAGTGACTGTAGCACTGTCTGATCGCCGCCATCACTGCTGACTCCCACATGGTCTGATTCCAGGTGAACTTGTACAGGTTTCAATACGGGCAGTTGTTCCAGAATCGCTTTCCATTCAGGCCAGTCACCCTGCCGGTCGGCACAAAAGGCACGCGCAATCAAATCCGGCAAGATTTCGGCCCAGGAGCGTAATGCCGTGATTTGTCTTATTCCGGAAAACAGTGAGGCATAATGGTCGGCAATAGCCGGTGGCAGGCTGTCAGGCATGGGTAAAGCCATCGCGGGTGAACTGTGGGGACGGAATCATACCGGTATTCGGGCAATTTGCCGACCTGCGGTTTGTCATCTGATCCAGCCAATCTATTTGCTGAGCCGGAGTGGTAGAATGACCACACCGTTATCCCCCCATATCTTTAAGTCGGAGGCAATAAAAACATGAGTAGTCCGGATATCGTAGCGGTCAAAAACTACCTGCTAGAACTGCAGGATTCGATTTGTCAGGGATTGGAACAAGAGGAATCCACGACCCGTTTTCAGGAAGATGCCTGGCAATATGCCAGCGGGACAGGGGGTGGGCGCACCCGGGTTCTCGCCGGAGGAGAAACTTTTGAACAGGGTGGGGTTAACTTCTCCCACGTAGTCGGTACTCATTTGCCGCCCTCCGCGACTGCACACCGCCCTGACCTGGCAGGCCGCTCCTTTCAGGCAGTTGGCGTATCGCTGGTCATACACCCCCGCAATCCCTACGTACCCACATCTCATGCCAATGTGCGCTGTTTCATGGCTGAACGCGAGCATGAGGAACCGGTTTGGTGGTTCGGGGGGGGATTCGATCTGACACCTTATTATCCTTTCGAAGAGGATGCCATCGAGTGGCATCGAATGGCCAGGCAAGCCTGCCAACCGTTTGGCGAGGACGTTTATCCGCGCTTCAAGCAATGGTGTGACGAATATTTCTTTCTCAGGCATCGCAATGAAACCCGGGGGGTTGGTGGCCTGTTTTTCGATGACTTGAATGAATGGGATTTCGAGCAAACCTTTGCATTCATGCGGAGTGTGGGAGACTACTACCTCAAGGCCTACCTGCCTATCGTGGGACGGCGAAAGAACACCCCCTATGGCGAGCGTGAACGGAACTTTCAGTTGTACCGGCGGGGGCGGTATGTCGAGTTCAATCTGGTCTATGATCGGGGTACCCTGTTCGGGCTTCAATCCGGAGGACGGACAGAATCCATCCTCATGTCCCTGCCACCGGTCGCACACTGGCAATACAACTGGAAACCCGAACCGGGTACACCTGAAGATCATCTCTATCAGAATTTCCTGAAACCCAGGGACTGGTTGTGAGCCTTTCCGGTGGGTGCTGGGGTTTCCCTTGATTTTGCCACGTTTTTGTAATTTCAAATGACAGAAAATTCCATGTCATCATTTAATGAAACCTATCCGCTGGCTCGTCCACGCCGGATGCGCAAAGACGCCTTCAGTCGTCGCCTGATGCAGGAAAATACCCTGACGGTGAACGATCTCATCTACCCGGTGTTTGTGCGGGAAGGTTCGGATACGTGTGAGCCGATTGCTTCGATGCCGGGTGTATACCGCCTGAGTCTCGATCGCTTGCTGGAGGAATTGGCCGAGGTCAGTCGGCTGGGGATTCCCGCCGTAGCCTTGTTTCCGGTCATTGCTCCGGAGGCAAAGACGGAAGAGGCGGAAGAAGCTTACAATCCGGATGGTCTGGTACAACGCACTGTTCGTGCGATTAAACGGCAATACCCTGAATTGGGTGTCATTACGGATGTCGCCCTCGACCCCTACACGATACATGGACAGGATGGATTGATTGATGCCAGGGGCTATGTCAGCAACGATGAAACCGTAGCAGTTCTGGTACGGCAGGCATTGTCCCATGCGGCTGCCGGGGCGGATATCGTGGCACCATCCGACATGATGGATGGCCGTATTGGAGCCATACGGCAAGCCCTGGAGCAGTCCGGCCATCGACATACCCGGATTCTGGCTTATTCAGCCAAGTATGCCTCTTCCTTTTACGGGCCATTTCGTGATGCGGTGGGGTCTGCTGCCAATCTGGCTGGTGGCGACAAGTTCAGTTATCAGATGGATCCGGCCAATGCTGACGAGGCCCTGAGGGAAGTCAGGCTTGACCTGCAGGAAGGAGCCGACATGGTCATGATCAAGCCGGGTATGCCCTATCTGGACATTATTCGCCGGGTGAAGGATACCTTCGGTGTACCGACTTTGGCCTATCAGGTGAGTGGTGAATATGCGATGCTCAAAGCAGCCAGTCAGCAGGGCTGGATCGATGAAAGGAAGACGGTACTGGAATCCTTGCTGTCATTCAAACGAGCCGGATGTGATGCCATATTGACCTACTATGCCAGAGTCGTGGCGGAGTGGCTGGCGACCTGATAACGCGGGTAATCCGTCAGGGCCGCCGCCCGATCTCTGTCAGAGCCGGAAAAAATGAGTTTTCCTGATTTACCCTGTAACGAATGACATCATGTCGAGCATTGATCAATACGCTGTTTTTGGACACCCCATAAACCATAGCCTTTCCCCTGAAATTCATACCCTGTTTGCGGCAGAGACGGGGCAGTCGATCGAGTACAGTCGTCAGGATGTGACGCCGGATCGCTTCGAACCGGCGTTGAGGGATTTCCTGGAGCAAGGCGGAAAAGGACTCAATTGTACGGTTCCACTCAAGGAGTTGGCGTATGCCGTCGCGGATCGCCGGAGTCCGGGGGCCGAACGAGCCAGGGCAGTCAATACCCTGATGCGATGCCCCGACGGACAACTTTACGGCGATAATACCGACGGTACCGGACTGGTGCGCGACCTGCTCCAAAACCTGGGTATCTCACTGAAGGGGCGTAGAATACTCCTGATCGGTGCGGGTGGTGCCAGTCGTGGTGTTCTTTTTCCGTTGTTGCAGCAGCAGCCGGCCATTCTGGTTTTGACTAACCGGACACTGGCCAGAGCGGAACGATTGGCTACCGAGTTTTCGGATTTCGACAGCATTGGCGTTACCCCCCTGGAGGCACTCAAGGGTCAGACCTACGACATCATCCTCAATGCCACGGCGGCCAGTCTGACCGGTGAGTTACCAGACCTGCCGGATAATCTCATGGCGGATGGCGGTGTCTGTTATGATTTGGCTTACAGTGAAAAGCCAACGGCATTTGTCCAGTGGGGTATCCGGGCCGGGGCAGCCCGTAGCGTCGATGGAATCGGTATGCTGATCGAACAGGCAGCGGATGCTTTCGAATTATGGCGGGGTATACGTCCCCAAACGGCAGCCGTGATTGCCGGATACGAGCAAAGACACGCCCATCATCAGGCCATTTAATCCACTTTGAGGATTGTTTGCCGTCACTCTTATCCATTACGATAACGCCAGCCTGCGACAGGTTCAGTCGATTCCGGTCAGTTATTGATAAAATTCTGATTTCAATTCCACTTGTATTTTTAGTGCCATGAACTTCATCCGGAAACTCTGGGCCAATCTGGGGCAACTACCCAAGAAAACGTTATTTCTCTTGATGGTTTCGTTGACGGCCATATTGGCCATGGCGGTTTCGGCTCTGGTTCAAATTGTTATCGAAAACCGTACCGCGGCTTATCCCATCAAGCTGGCCGTCATAGCACCGTTCACCGGAGAAAACCAGGTGATCGGTGAGTCGGTTCGCCAGGGCGCGGAACTGTACGCTGGCAAGTTCAACAAGGAGAGAAAACTGGGTGAAAGACCGATAGAACTGGTTTTTCTGGATGAGGCCACCGAAGGGAGTAGCCAGGCTGATCTGGTCAGAAAAGCCGCTGGCGAAGGTGCCGTCGGGGTTGTCGGGCACTGGTTTGACAGCAAGGTGAAGGAACTGGAGAGCGTCTATCAGGCAGAGCGGTTACCCTTGATTTCCCTGGGCCCCTACGAAGAACCCCGTTATCCCGAGCAGCCCTGGGTTTTTCGTACCAGCTTTGATACCACCTTTGAGACCCGTTTCCTGGCCAACTATGTTCGTAATGTCATGGGTGAGAAAGTGGTCAACGTCATACATCCGGCAACGCCCGAGGGCGAACGCACCGCCAACATCTATGATGAAACGATGCAACGCTTTGGCAGCAAGGTTCTCTACAAATGGACTTACGGTGTACATGATCCGGGCTTGTCCGAACAGGTGCAGACGTTTGCCCGTGAAATCAACGAAAAAAAGCTGATTGGTTACCTGCTGATTGTCGGTGATGCCAGAGACAGTGCAGCGATCATTGCCTCTCTTCGCGCCAATAATGTCAAGAATCGCATCATTGGATTGGAACGCTTGCCACCAGGGCTTTTCAGCGTTATCTGGATGAGTTCTGGAAAGGGGATTCGTCTCTTCCAGCCATTCTGACCGGTTCACTGCTGACGACTCCCCTGCTGTTTGATACTGCCGGTGAATCCGCCCAACGGGCACGGGGAGCCTACATTTCTGCCTACGGGGAAGCCCCTGACTGGGTTGCGGTTCAAGCGGTGGATGCCATTTCAGTATTGGCCCATACCCTGACCGAACTGGGGATGCCCGAGGATAGTTCCATTGTCGATCAGCGTCAGCGTTTGCGAGAGGAATTATTGGCCATGGATCGTCTGGACAAGACCCGATCCGGTGTCAATGGCCCGGTCGTGCTGAATCCCAAGCGTAACAGTATGCCATCGGTCTGGATAGGCAACTATGACGGCAAGGAGCTGATTTCTGCCCTCACCCAGTTATCTCCCATCGATTCTGAAGCCATCGTCAATTACCTGCAGGAAGTCATAGAAGGGCGAGCCCTCTATGTCAATGATCGTTTCATGTACAAAACCAATGTGGTTTATACCGGTATCAAGGTCAACAAGGTCGTGAATCTGGATCCAAAAACCAATACGGCTGAGTTGGAAGCCTGGTTGTGGTTTCGCTGGCGAGGGAAGGTTGAGCCGCAAGACATTGTCTTCACCAATGGCGTAGGGGATATTTCCCTGAAGGAGCCCGAGCATCAGGGCCAGGATGGAGACATGCAGTATCGCCTCTACAAGATTCGGGGCAAGTTCTATTTGAATTATACGGAATCCCGACGGGCTTATGACAACGAACTGATTGGTATCGCCTTCCATCATGCTACGCTGGGTCGCAACAACATGATGTATGTGACTGACGTATTGGGTATGAATCTGGTCGATAACAAAACACTGAAGCAGAAAATTAAAAGAAAGGGATTGGCTGTCTCGCAGGCAGACAGTGGTGGTGGCGGCCTTCTCTCCAGAGCACTTTCGATGATCAACATGGGGAACGGTGCTGACAGTGATCCGATGGCAACATCGCTTAAATCAGAGCGTGTATTGACACCCGTCAATGGCTGGGCCATAGAAAACGCCTGGATTTCGCAGGAAACCATGAGTCGGAGTGGGCTCGGTGATCCGCTGTTCGTGGGATTTGGCAAGCAAAGCCCCACTTTCTCCAAGATGGATCAAGGTATATTGCTCAAACCGGATTCGGTCAGACTGCGTGATTTCATTCCGTCCAGTGCGTTCCTCTATCTGGGCATTTTTGCTTTCCTGCTTTCCATTCTGGCTGAAATTCTGGACAACCTGCCAGGACGTGCCCAGTTCTGGAAAGTGCAAACCATGGGGCTCCGTTTGATGGGATGGCCTTTGTTGCTGATGTCGCTCGGTAACCTGGTGCTGGACTACTCCTTGATGAACTGGCCGGTGCAAACCACCAAATCGATACAACTGGGTTATTCCGTCATGTGGTGGGTCATTGCGGCCCGGTTGGCTTCGATCATGGTGCAGCGTTTCCTGTGGGATCCCCTGGAACAAAAAGCCAAACGTAAGGTACCGGATTCAGTCAAGTCCTTGACGGGGTTCAGCATATACCTTTTCGCCACATTCGGTTTGACTGCGTTCGTATTCGATCAACCCATCACCAGTTTGCTGGCGACTACGGGGGCCACTGCCATGATCATCGGTCTGGCCATCAAGGCCAATATCGACAACATTTTTTCCGGCATCGTGTTGAACATCGAACGTCCCTTCAATATTGGTGACAGCATCATTTACGACAAGGTATCCGGCAAGGTGACTGATATTACCTGGCGAACCACCCAGATATTGAATGACAATGGCTGTATCGTTACCGTGCCCAACAGCAAGATGTCGGCGGCCCAGTTATTCAACTTTACCCGGGCGGCCTATTCCAAGAATACGCTGACGATTGATGTGCCACCGCATTACGATCCCAAGAAGGTGTTGTCCCTGATTTCCGAGTGCATGCTGGATAACCCGCATTACTTGCCGGTCAAGTCAGGACAGGAGCCCAAGGCTTTTTTCCGGGGTGTTCGTTACGAAGATGAATGGACCGCCCGTTATGAGGTCACCATATTCACGAGTGATCCCAAGGATAGCCTCAAGAAAGCATCGCAGGCTTTCTGGGAAAGGGTGTGGCTCCGCTTCGGTGAGGAGGGCATCGTTTGGCAGCAGGGCGGACAAAAACAAAGGGTAAGAGATACCTTGATGTCCGAAACTTAACTGAGGCGTAGGCATTTTTCATGCGTGAACTTTGGCTGCGAGTCAAACGCAATCCCTTGGCCGCCCTGCGGGTCGTCATTGCCGCACTCATGATCAATCTACTGGGTCTGGGTTCTTCCCTTTACGTCATACTCATCCTGAACCGGTATGTGACCTACGGCATGACGGCTACCCTGGTGACGCTCACCGTCGGCGCCATACTGGCATTGGCGGTCGAATTTGCCTTGCGGGGACTTCGGGTTCAACTGGCTCAGGAGATCGTGGCTGACAATGATGAACGTCTTTTCAACAGCGTGTACGGGCTGTTGCTGACGGCGCGTGTTTCAGCCCTGGAGTCCCGGCCTGCGGGAGAACGTGCCGTGTTGTTACGGCATCTCGAACAGGTTGAAAACGTGTTGAGTGCCCCCAATCTGACCGTCCTGTCCGACTTGCCTTTTTCCCTGTTTTTTCTACTGGTACTGGGGCTGCTTTCGCCCCTGCTGGCGGTGGTCGCCGTGATCTTCTGTTTGCTCATGGCTCTCATCAGCCTGTGGACCCAGACACAATTACAGGAGCGCACCCGCGAATTGACCCGGATGGCTGAAAAGGTCAGCCAACTGACATCGGCTACGCAGATTGCTTCTGATACGCTCAGGCAGTTCGGTGGACAGCAGCAGTTAATGCAGCACTGGAAGACGGCTACCTCGCAATTGCGGCAGCAGCGACTCGATCTGGCGTTGCGTCATGCCAATCAGGCCTCCCTGTCCCAAGGGTTTCAGTCACTGTTGAGCATAGCCCTGATTGCTGTGGGTTCGGTGCTGGTGGTCAAGGGGGATTTGAGCGTGGGGGCCATCATCGGAGCCAATTTGATAGCCGCCCGGGCGATCCAGCCCTTCGTGCGTCTGATCGCCATCGGGCCAACGCTCTGGCAAGCCGATCAATACATCGCAGCAGCCCGGCAATTGATCCAGTTGCCGGTAGAACCGGGCTCCGGTACCTCCCTGCCAAGCTATCAGGGTCAAATCGAGTTGAGAGACCTGGGGCATCACGCTACGGGTTTTCTAACCCCTTTGTTTCACGGCCTCTCGTTGAAGGTTAGCCCGGGTCAGATGATTGCCATCACAGGGCGGAATGGCTCGGGCAAAACCCAACTGGCCCGCATGATGGCGGGGCTGATCGAACCCGGCAGTGGCCAGATTCTGGCCGATGGGGTTGAGTTGCGCCAACTGGCCCCGTACTGGTGGCGCAGGCAAATCAGTTATTTACCACAGGATGTGGTCTTTCTCGATGGCAGCATAAGGGATAACCTGTTGATCGCCAACCCTGAACTGGATGAAGTTCGATTGAGGGAATGTCTGATCCGGTCTGATCTGGCCCGTTTTATCGACGAATGGCCGGAAGGACTCGAGTTTCAACTCAGGGAAGGTGGGCGTAATCTGGCTCCCGGTCTCAGAAAGCGTCTGGCCCTGGCCCGTGCCCTGGTGGTTGATGGTCCGCTGGTGATCATGGACGAACCGTCAGAGGGGCTTGATCGCGAAGGTATGCGACTGATTTTTGATTGTTTGACGTACCTGCTGGATCGACACAAGACCCTCATCATCTTTACGCACGATCCGGTCATTCTGCAAACAGCGATACAATGTCTGGATCTCGATCGGGTCAAGCGATGATGATACAGCGATTGCTGACGGTATGGGCTGAAATGCCAACAACGCATCGTCAACTGGCCATCAGTGGCTTATTGATGACGTTTTTACTGATATGGGCTTTTGTGGCACCACTCGATGTTGTCAGCAACGCCATCGGTGAGGTGCTTCCCATGACCCGGGTCAAATCGGTTCAGCATCTGGAAGGCGGTACGGTCACCGAGATATTGGTCAAGGAAGGTGACGGGGTAGAGCAGGATCAACCGCTGGTGCTGCTGGATCCCGTCAGGGCGGCTTCCGAGTTCGAAGAACTGACGGCCCGTCTGCAAAGCCTGAATATCGACCGCATTCGACTGGAGGCCGAGATCGCCGGCAAGGCTGCACCGGAATTTCCCGGTTCATTGAGACAAGAAACCCCGCAATTGGTTATCCAGGCTGAGGAAACATTCAGAAGTCGAAAAAACCGGATGGAGCACGATTTTCTAATCCAGAAGAGCCTGATCGAGCAACGGCAACAGGAAGCCCGCGAATTGGAGGCCCGATTACAGAGTAGTCGCAAATCCCTGGAATTGCTGCGCGAGCAGGTGCATATCAGCGAAAACCTGCTTAAAAAGGAACTGACCAACCGGATGGTACATCTCGATCTGGCGCGGCAACTCCAGAACCTGCAGGGGCAGATGGAGACCGATCAGGCCACCTTACCCCGTATCGAGGCCTCCCTCAGGGAGGCCCGTGAACGGATGGCTTCCCAACTGGCGACCCAGATCGAGAAGGCCCGCGAGGAACTGACCGAAGCCAGGCGATCTTATGATGAATTGTCCCAGCGAGCCCTCAAATACAAGCAGGCGAGGGAGCGTACCGTACTGCGTTCACCGGTCAAGGGTATCGTCAAGACCCTGGTCGTGGCAGCCCGGGGAGAAGTCGTGCAACCCGGGCAAACCATTGTCGAGATCGTTCCGGTCGATGACCGTCTGGTCATTGAAGCCAAGTTACCGTTGCAGGATATTGGCTATGTCCATGAAGGACAATCCGTCAGGGTGACCCTCAACACACCGGATGCTTCCCAGTTTGGTCACATCGAGGGAGTGATTCGCACGGTGAGTCCTGATGCGATTGTCACTAATGACAAGGGGGCCTTTTATAAAGTCAGGATTGAAACCCGTAACAGTTTTTTCTCCGCCAGGGATCAGATCTATCGTCTTTATCCGGGAATGCAGGTGTTGTGCAGTATCAGGACGGGTACCCGGAAAGTAGGTGAATATTTATTGGGTCCCTGGTCGAGTGCCATGCGTTTTGCCCTTGAGGAGCGATGATGTTGTTGTTTTGTCAGTTCTTGTCATGATGCCTTCAAGATTTTTTACCGTGGGGTTACTGCTCGCAGCCTGTCCTCTCGTTTTTGCCAATGCCGAACTTGAACGGCCTCCTCAAACCGACTCAGCCGGTATTGCGGCAAGCCGGGGAAGAGCGCATGAGGCCGAGTCCGGGAGTAAACCTGCCGCAGCGGCAAATCGCCCCTATCAGGAGGAACTACGAGGATTACTGGACTCCCACCGCCGCATCGTGGCGGCCCGTTCCGATGTGTCGGCAAGTGAGTCCTCGCTGAGCGGAGCAAAAGGCGGTTGGTATCCCAATCTCAAGGCGACCATCAACTATGGTTATGAAGATCGTGCTGGCGAGATGTTCAATCCCAACTCCAACGATTTCACCCTGGATCAACTGATCTGGAATTTTGGTGCCATTCATTCCACCATAAAAAAAGCCGATTTAGCGGTTCAGAAAAGTCATGTGGCCTTCGATACCGAACGGCAGGCCCTGCTACTGGAGGGTTTGACCGCTTATATCAATTTGTTCAAGGCTTACCGGACGCTGGAGTTTGCCCAGAAGAATGTGGACAACATTCGCAAACAGACCGGGATGGAAGAAGACAAGGTGGAGTTGGGTAGTGGCTTGCCAACCGACGTGTTACAGGCCAAGAGCCAGTTGGCCGGTGCCCTTGCCCGTCAGATCCGGGCAGAAGGGGGGCTGCTGTCGGCCGAGAACCGTTATCGCAACGTGTTCAGTCAACCGCCGCCCGGAGAGGTAACGGAAATAAAGGCTCCCCTCGAAAGACTGCCTGGCAGCCTGGACGCAGCCCTGGAGATGGCCCGGGAGCGTAACTACGATTTACGCACCGCCCAGATCACCTCGCAAATTGCACATACGGAAGTCAATCGGGTGCGCAGTTCGGGATTGTTTCCCGAAATCAAGGCGGTAGGGCAGGGTAACTTCAGAAACAATGCCAATGGCATCAAGGGGCAGTGGAACAACTATCTGGCCAAGGTGGAGGCAACCTACAGTTTCAACCTGGGGTTATCGCAGATTCACTCAATCGATGCGGCCAACAGTTCGGCCATGGCCTCCGATTACCGCCTGCAGGATACCTTGCTCAAGGTCGAGGAGGAAATCAGGAACGCCTGGCAAGCCCTGAATACCGCCCGAATGAACGCCGATCAACTGAAGAATCAGGCGCGGATCGCATCAGAATTCCTGCGTCTGGCGCGGGAAGAACGGCAGTTGGGGCATCGGTCATTGATCGATGTCCTTACCGGTGAAACCAGCCTGATCAACGCCGAAAGCGATGCGGTGACGGCCGATGCCGATGTCACCATTGCAACCTTTACACTACTCAAGGCGATCAGCAGTCTGGATATGGATTTGATTCGGTAAGGCGGAAGCGAGCGTATCTCGCCCGCAGTGCGACCGGAGCGGTCGCACTGCGCGAGGGGAATCAGGCAGCAGTATCTTCGGTTTTGGCGGGCTGCATGGATTCGATCAGTGCGTCGAAACGCTTGATCTGGGTGTTGCCGAAGGTAGCGATTTCGATGCCGATGTTGAAGAGCAGGGTATACAATTCGGGCATGCGGGACACCACCCAACCCAGGTAACCCAGGGTTGCCATACCGGCGACAACCGCGACGACCGTGGGCAAGCCGACCCCGTGCAGCAACTTGATGAGTTGAGCCATGATGTCGAGCGGTATGATCAGCAGTACACCGAAGTACACCAGTGCCATGAAGGTAAACATCACAAAAGTGATGAACTTGAAGGTTTTGGTCAGGATTACGTTGAGTTTCATTTGATATTTTTCCAGGTTTGAACCCGCTCCCGAACAACGAAGGGAAGGGGAGACGCACAAAAACCGGAGTTAACCGGCCTGTCGGCATTCTAGCATATCCTGTTCGGTCTGCATCAGTTCATGCGGGGCCAACTGTTCAGTATGGCCTTGACCAGCGTGGCCAGCGGAATGGCAAAAAA
>SXGU01166859.1_pt1 | contig 11806 bp, 10 predicted proteins | sample 3174531 | NCBI WGS metagenome assembly SXGU01 (sample SAMN11356863, study PRJNA531348) | freshwater metagenome | isolation source: freshwater sample F1-140 | place: China: Fuxian Lake, Yuxi | collected 2017-12-25
CATGGCTTATCAGATACCGCCCCTCGCAAAATTGAACATGTTTTAAAGAGTGGTCAATCTGTATTAGTTCAGGTAACAAAGGATCCAATAGGCCAAAAGGGCGCCAGATTAACTAGTCAGATTTCTTTGCCAGGTAGATATCTAGTTTATGTACCAGGTGGTGGCATGAGTGGAATCTCTCGCAGATTACCTGATAACGAACGCAATCGCTTGAAAGGAATTTTAAAGAACTTAATTCCAGAGCAAGCTGGTGTAATTATTAGAACCGCAGCTGAAGGAGCACCTGAGGCAGAGCTTGAGCGAGATGTAGCACGTCTTAAAGGACAATGGGAAGATATTGAAAAGAAAGCAAATGATTCAAGTACCTCTGCCCCATCACTTTTATATGGTGAGCCAGATCTAACTGTTCGAGTAATCCGAGATATTTTTAATGAAGATTTCAACAAGATGTTAGTGCAAGGTGATCAAGCTTGGGATGATATTCAAAACTATATTGGTCATATTGCCCCAGAGCTCGCTAGCAAGATTGAAAAATGGAGTAGCAATCGCGACTTATTTGCTGAGAACCGGGTGGAAGAGCAGTTAGCAAAAGCATTTGATCGCAAGGTTTATTTACCATCAGGTGGATCTTTGGTGATTGATAGAACTGAAGCAATGATTGTTATCGATGTTAACACCGGTAAATTTATTGGTAAGGGTGGAAACTTAGAGGAGACGGTCACAAAAAATAACCTAGAAGCGGCTGAGGAAATTGCTCGACAGCTTCGCCTGCGCGATATGGGCGGCATTATTGTGATCGACTTTATCGATATGACACTGGAATCAAACCGTGAGTTAGTACTTCGCAGATTAGTTGAGTGTTTAGGTAGGGATAGAACTAAGCACCAAGTTGCTGAAATTACATCACTCGGCCTTGTTCAAATGACTCGCAAGCGAGTGGGTCAAGGATTAATTGAGGCTTTCTCAACTACTTGTGAGAGTTGTGGTGGGCGCGGAATACATATCCATAGTGAACCAGTAAAGAAGGTTACACTTGAAAAAGATTTAGATCAGCGCTATTCAAAAACTAGTAAGGCAACAGCTGATGATGATTCTGATGATGAAGATTTAGATGATGAAGACTCAGATATTGAAAATACTGATAATAAGGAAGAATTAGTTGAGGTGGCACCAGTTGTTGCAGCAGGAGGGCGAAAAGGTCGTCGGGCTGTGAGTACTGGGGTTATTTCAACCAATTAGCCCGAGCATTTGACCCTAATCCAATCAATCTCTACCCTTATCCATCTAGCCAGATTGGTAAGAATTGATCTTGGTTAATAACTAGAAGGAGCACAGGGTGTACGCGATTGTTAAAGCAGGCGGGCGGCAAGAGAAGGTTTCAGTTGGTGAAACTCTTGTGGTTGATCGCTTAGATGCTGCCGTTGGTGCAAAGGTAACTTTTCCTGCAGTTCTGCTAGTAGATGGCGCAGATGTCACAGCTGATCCAAAAGCATTAGCATCAGTTAAGGTGACTGGTGAGGTTGTAGCTGAACAAAAGGGACCAAAGATTGCAATCCTTCGTTACAAAAATAAGACTGGCTATCGCAGACGCCAGGGATTTCGTTCACAACTTACTCGCGTAAAAATAACTGGAATTAACAAGTAACTACTATTTAAGGCAGGTGAAAGAAGATGGCAAGTAAAAAGGGTGTCTCCTCCACACGTAATGGTCGCGACTCAAATCCTCAATACCTTGGCATTAAAAGATTTGCCGGTCAGGTAGTTAAGGGTGGTGAGATTTTAGTTCGCCAACGCGGAACCTATTTCCACCCAGGAAAGAATGTCGGAATCGGTAAAGATGACACACTCTTTGCTCTCTCTGGTGGATCAGTTGAATTTGGTCGCGCACGTGGTCGTCGAGTAGTAAATATTCTTCCGGTTTCATAACCCCAGCGGAATTTAATTATGGGTCCGCTATCTGCGGGCCCATTTTTATTTGATTTCTAATTAGCGAAAGGAGTTCACATGGCAACCTTTGTTGATCGTGTGACTCTGCATGCTGATGCTGGTAAAGGTGGAGATGGCTGCGTATCGGTTCACCGCGAAAAATTTAAACCACTAGGTGGACCAGATGGAGGCAATGGCGGACGAGGTGGGGATGTTGTATTAGTAGTTGATCCAGATGCAACCACACTTTTAGATTTTCACCACTCACCACATCGTAAATCAACAGATGGTAAACAAGGTGCTGGTGATTTTAATAATGGAGCTGAAGGAAAGGACTTAATTCTCTCTGTTCCAAATGGCACAGTAGTTAAAGATGTTAACGGAAATGTGATTGCAGATTTAGTTGGTTATGGCACAAGATTTATGGCCGCTCAAGGTGGTAAGGGTGGGCTCGGAAATGCCGGCCTTGCAAACTCTAAAAGACGTGCGCCAGGTTTTGCGCTCTTAGGTGAACCAGGTGAGACTCGCACATTATTTCTAGAGTTAAAGAGCGTTGCAGATATTGGCTTAGTTGGATATCCAAGTGCTGGTAAGTCTTCTTTAATTGCAGCAATGTCAGCGGCTCGGCCAAAGATTGCCGATTATCCGTTTACAACATTGGTACCAAACCTTGGTGTTGTTCAAGCAGGAGACACTAGGTTTACCGCCGCAGATGTACCTGGCTTAATTCCAGGAGCAAGTCAAGGTAAAGGTTTAGGTCATGAGTTTTTGCGCCATGTTGAAAGATGTGCTGCGTTAGTGCATGTTCTAGATTGTGCAACACTTGAAACTGACCGAGATCCTGTTAAAGATTTTGATGTAATTGAAGAGGAGTTAAAAGAGTATGGCGGCCTATCAGATCGACCAAGAATAATTGCGCTAAATAAGATTGATCTACCAGATGGCAAAGCTATGGCAGATATGGTTGAAAAAACTTTGGCAGATCGCGGTTTTCCAGTATTTCAGGTTTCAGCTGCAAGCCGAGAGGGTATGCAGGAGTTAATTTACGCGATGGCGCAGATAATTCAAAAGGTTAGAAAAGCTCAAAAAGAGGAGCAGGTTGCCAGAATTGTTCTTAGGCCAATCGCAGTAGATGATGCTGGTTTTGTGGTAATTGCAAATGAAGATGGCACATTTAATGTAATTGGCGATAAACCAGAGAGATGGGTTAAGCAAACTGATTTTGCAAATGCTGAAGCAATTGGTTACTTAGCAGATCGTCTTGCTTCATATGGCGTGGAAAAAGAGTTGTTTAAAAATGGCGCTAAGGCTGGAGATGAAGTAAGAATTGGTTCAGGGGATGAAGCAGTTATTTTTGATTGGGAGCCATCAATTGAAGCAGGTGCTGAATTACTTGCTGGTCCTAGAGGAGAAGATCTTCGTCTTTCAACACCATGGCGAATGGATTTATTATCCGATGATATTGATCAATTAAGTGATGACGAAATTGAAATGCAGTGGGAGTACAATGTAGCCAATCCCAAATCGCCAAGAGTGGATGAAGATGTCCGTTAACTTAAGTACCGCAAAAAGAATTGTCATTAAAGTTGGCTCATCAACTCTTACTGGAAAAGCCGGTGCTAATTTAGATCCTGCTGCTATTGATAAATTAGTTGATGTTGTAGCAAAACTTAAGAGTGAAGGTAAAGAGGTTGCAGTTGTTTCATCCGGTGCTATCGCTGCTGGCCTAGCACCCCTTGGACTTAACTCCCGTCCTACGGATCTGACCTCACAACAAGCTGCGGCATCAGTTGGTCAAGGCCTACTTATGGCAAGGTATACCCAATCATTTAATAGGTTTAAAATTACAACCTCTCAAGTTTTAATTACTTTAGATGATATTACCAAGGCTAAGCATGTTGAGAACATTAAAGAGGTTTTGCTCTCTTTACTTAAGTTAAATGTTGTGCCAATTATTAATGAGAATGACTCAGTTGGAACTGAAGAGATTAAATTTGGAGACAATGACGGTCTGGCAGCTTTAGTTACAAATCTTCTTAAGGCAGATTTGCTGGTGTTAGTTACCGATATTGACGGCTTATATGATGCTAATCCAGCAACGCCTGGTGCAAAAGCGATTCACCTAGTTAGTGACATCTCAAAAATTGATGCGAAATCTATTGGAGGAATTGGGTCAGCTGGAGTTGGTAGCGGTGGCATGGTGACAAAGATTGAAGCAGCAAAGCTTGTGACAGCAGCCGGAATTGGGATGTTACTAACAAAATTATCAGACTTACCAAAGGCATTAGCTGGTGAAGAAATCGGAACTTACTTCCTACCTAATTAATTCTTTAGGTTAGATATCTCAAGAAGTGCTTTTGCAGTATCACTTTCATGATCTGAGTCAGTTGGGTTATCACTTAATTTAACAATCACAGTTCTACTTTCTGGATTGATAAACACAAATTGACCATGAAGCCCTAGCATTAAACTGGTATTTGGATATGGATGCCAAACTTGTGCGCCATAACCCCAATTACGATCTAAAGTTGTGACTGGAGTAGTTAGGCGATTTAACCAGGCCTTATCAATGATTCTATTTGGACCAGCATATCCACCATTTAAAAACAACATACCAATCCTGGCGTAATCAATTCCGGAGGCGTTAAAGCAACAGAAAGTTTTTTCGGTTCCACCTATTCGATCTACATTCCAGGTAGCAGGGTATTTAGCACCCGCCGGCTGCCAAACATTTTTACTAAAGTAGTCAGTCACTCGTTTACCAGTAACTTTTTTGATAATCATGCCAAGCATTTGGGTATCGACACTTCGATATTCTGATTTACTTCCTGGCTCAAATGCCATCTTGCGATTATTTTTTAAAAACCAATCAACATCGGTTGAGGCATACATCTGGGCAATTGCTACACCCCAACCACTTGGACCAGCTGGATAATTATCACTAACACCCACACCTGCCTGCATATCTAGTAATTGCTTAATTGTTACTAAATCAAAGCTAGTACCAGCTTTTAAATCTGGGAAGTAATCCACAAACTTATCACTTTCTTTAATTTTTCCTTGTGAAATCAATTGTCCAATCATGATTGATGTCATGGTTTTAGCAACAGAATAGGAGGGAAGTTGTGTACTTTGAATTACGCCTTCTTTATACCATTCATATGTCATAACTCCATTTCGAAAAACAATAAATGCATTTGTATCAGTTTGTTTTAAAAATTGATTAAAAGCTAGTGATGTGCCCTTATACATGATCTCGGCAGGCATCTTTTCAGAGGCAACCGGAATAGAAATTGGCTTAGCAGCTGGATCAATCACATGCCATGGCATAAGAGTTGGCGTCTTTGAGGCAGGTGCTAATCCCAATTTAATTGTGGCAATCGGCTCGGGGTAGTGAATTACTTTGGTCAATACAAACAGCGCTGCATATAAGAGGAGTAGTGAAATTACGGTATTTCGAAGGACTCTAAATAATCGTCGCACCCGCCTAGCCTAATTGACCGTAGGCTTAGGTCATGGACGCCACCACGATGATTGCAGAAATTGCAAAGCGTGCTCGAGTCGCAGCCCGCACGCTAGCAAATTCGACAGTGAGTGAGCGTAATCAAATTTTACTTAATATCGCAGATGAACTTGAAAAGAATTTAGATTTGATTTTAACTGCAAATCAACTAGACATGGCGGCTGCAAAGGCAGCTGGCATTAATGAATCACTGCAAGATCGATTACTACTTACTAAAGCGAGAATTATCTCGATGGCAAATGCGGCTAGAGATATTGCAAAATTACCTGATCCGCTAGGTAGAGTCCTAGTTGAAAGAAACTTAGAAAATGGCTTAAATCTAAAACAAAAATCTGTGCCATTTGGCGTGGTAGGTATGGTCTATGAAGCCCGTCCTAATGTGACCGTTGATGCTGCCGTAATTTTAATTAAGTCAGGAAATGCAGCCCTTCTTCGCGGCTCATCAACTGCTGCGCACAGCAATGAAGTGCTAATTAATGTAATGAAAAAGGCAATTTCAAGCACCAAAATTTCAGAGGAGATTATTCAATTAATTCCATCTACGGATAGAGCAACAGCAACTGCGCTATTGACCGCTCGTGGCTTAGTTGATCTAGTTATTCCTAGGGGAAGTGCTGCTCTAATTAGATCTGTAGTTGATGAGGCCACTGTGCCAACAATTGAAACTGGCGCCGGGGTTTGTCATGTCTACGTTGATAAATCAGCTAATTTAGATAATGCGATTGCAATATTAATTAATTCAAAATGTGATCGGCCAAGTGTTTGCAATGCTGCTGAAACTCTTCTGGTGCATAAAGATATTGCAGATAAGTTTCTACCTTTAGCATTAGAGTCGTTAGCTAAATCGGCTGTGGTAATTAACGCTGATGATAAGAGTAAAGTAATTGCTGATAAATTAGATATTAAAGCTAATCTAGCTACTGAGAAATCTTGGTCAACTGAGTATGGGACACTAGAAATTAATGTGGGCCAAGTAAGTGATGTGATGGCAGCGATTGATCACATCTCTAAATATGGAACTAATCATACTGAGGCGATAGTGGCAGAAGATAAAGATGCGATCACACTTTTTACAACATTAAATGATTGCGCCGCAGTTATGGTTAATGCCTCAACGAGATTTACTGATGGCGGTGAAATGGGCTTTGGGGCAGAGATTGGAATTTCAAATCAAAAAATGCATGCCAGAGGCCCAATGGGGCTTGAACAAATGACAACTACTACTTGGATTGTTAGCGGAAACGGTCAGATTCGCGAGTGAATTAACACCAGTTATACTCACCAATTATGGCCGCAATCTCTCGCGATGAAGTCGCAAATTTAGCTAGGTTAGCTCGAATCACCATGAGTGATAATGAGTTAGATCATTTAGCTGGTGAGATGGATGTAATTCTTGGCGCGGTTGCCAGAGTTCAAGAGGTGGCATCTGCTGATGTGGCGCCTACTTCTCACCCACTTGCTGTAAATAATGTAACTCGCGAAGATGTTGTTCTGCCAAGCCTTACTCCGAGTGAAGCCTTATCTGGTGCACCAGCAATGGATGAGGGAAGATTTAAAGTTCCACAAATTTTAGGCGAAGTATAATGAGTATTCGAGATAACGCCTCGGTTATGGCGGCTGCTCTTAATAAAAAAGAGATTAGCGCAGTTGAGTTAACTAATCAGCATTATGAGCAAATCACAGCAGTTGATAAAGATGTTCATGCGTACTTGTACTTAGATAAAGAGGGCGCCCTTGCTCAAGCAGCAGCGGTTGATAAAAAGCGAGCGGCAGGGGAAAAGTTATCCCCACTTGCTGGAGTTCCACTAGCTCTTAAAGATGTAATGACACAAAAAGGTATTCCAACTACCTGTGGTTCTAAAATTTTAGAGGGCTGGCGACCACCATATGACTCAACAGTTGTGACTAAATTAAAAAATGCTGGGGTAATTATTTTAGGTAAGACAAATATGGATGAGTTTGCAATGGGATCATCTACGGAGAACTCAGCCTTTGGACCAACTCATAATCCATGGGATTTAACAAGAATTCCAGGTGGCTCAGGTGGTGGATCATCAGCTGCCCTTGCTGCATTTGAAGCACCACTTGCAATTGGTACAGATACTGGCGGATCAATTCGGCAACCAGCAGCAGTTACTGGAACAGTGGGTGTTAAACCAACTTATGGCGGTGTATCTCGCTATGGCTTAATTGCATTCTCATCATCTCTTGATCAAGCAGGGCCATGTGCTCGTACAGTCTTAGATACAGCTTTACTACATCAAGTGATTGCAGGTTATGACAATAAGGATTCAACCAGCATTAATCAGGCGGTCCCTGATGTTGTAGCAGCTGCTAAAAAGCTAGATGTAAAGGGAATGAAAATTGGTGTAGTTAAGCAATTAGCTGGTGATGGTTATCAAAAGGGTGTTGAAGATAAGTTTAATGAAGCTGTTGCTGAATTAGTTAAGTTAGGTGCTGAGATTGTGGAAGTATCTTGTCCCAATTTTGAGTACGCATTAGCTGCATATTATTTAATCGCACCCAGTGAGTGTTCATCTAATTTAGCAAGATTTGATTCAATGCGCTTTGGTTTGCGAGTCGGTGATGATGGTGTTAAAAGTGCGGAAGAAGTTATGAATCTAACTAGACAGGCAGGCTTTGGCCGTGAGGTTAAGCGGCGAATAATTCTTGGAACCTATGCATTATCTTCTGGATACTACGAGGCATATTATGGTTCAGCGCAAAAGGTTCGAACCTTAATTAAACAAGATTTTGATGCAGCCTTTACTAAGTGTGATGTTTTAGTATCACCAACTGCGCCAACTACAGCATTTAAAATTGGTGAAAAAAGTAATGATCCACTTGCTATGTATTTAAATGATATTGCAACAATCCCAGTAAATATGGCTGGTATTGGTGGCATGAGCCTGCCATGTGGCCTAGCAGCGGAAGATAATTTGCCAGTAGGTTTTCAAATTATGTCACCTGCAATGAAAGATGATCGAATGTATTTAGTAGGCGGCGCCCTGGAAGCAGCATTGCTATCTAAATGGGGAAAGCCGATCCTAGATTTTGCGCCAAAGCTAGTAGGTTCAAAATGAGTTTAAATTACGATCAAGTAATTGAAAAGTATGAGCCAACATTAGGTCTTGAAGTTCACGTTGAGCTAAATACAAAGTCAAAGATGTTTTGTGGTTGTGCTACTGAGTTTGGTGCATCACCAAATACGCAAACTTGCCCAGTATGCCTTGGACTTCCTGGGGCGCTACCAGTTGTTAATAAAAGAGCGATAGAGAGCACAATTCTTATTGGACTGGCCCTTAACTGTTCAATCGCGCCTTACTCAAGATTTGCTCGTAAAAATTACTTCTATCCAGATATGCCAAAGAATTTTCAAACCTCTCAATATGATGAACCAATTTGTGTAGATGGCTTCCTAGATGTTCAGATTCAAACAGATGAGGGTGAAAAAAGCTTTAAAATTGAAATTGAAAGAGTTCATATGGAGGAGGACACCGGTAAGTCACTTCATGTTGGTGGAGCAACCGGGCGAATTCATGGAGCGCAGTACTCATTACTTGATTACAACCGAGCGGGTATTCCCTTAGTTGAAATTGTTACCAAGGTTGTGCCAAACACTGGAAAGTATGCACCGCAGGTAGCACGTGCATATGTAGCAGCTCTGCGGGATATTTTGCGCGGACTAAAGGTTTCTGATGTAAAGATGGAGCAAGGCTCACTTCGTTGTGATGTGAATTTATCTCTTGCGCAAATTAATAGCGGAAAATTAGGAACAAGGAGTGAAACTAAGAATGTTAACTCACTGCGCTCAGTTGAGCGAGCAGTAATAGGTGAGGTAATTAGACAAGCAAATAGATTAGAAAATGGTGAGCGAATAATTCAGGAGACCCGTCACTTCTTAGAGGAGAGTGGTCAAACTCGACCTGGCAGATCTAAAGAGCAGGCTGAAGATTATCGCTACTTTCCAGAGCCAGATTTAGTTCCAGTTGCACCAGATGCAAAATGGATTGAAGAGCTCAAAAAAACATTGCCAGAAAAACCAGCAGACCGTAGAAAGAGATTACAAAGTACCTGGTCAGTTCCTGATAAAGAGATGGCAGCAATGGTTAATGCCGAATTACTAGATACCGTTGAAGAGACAGTTTTATTAGGTGCTGATCCAAGTAAGGCGCGCAGTTGGTGGCTAGGTGAGATATCAAGAATTGCAAATGATCGATCAATTGCTGCAACAGAGTTAATTTCAGTTAAAGATGTTGCACAAATAATTGCACTAATTACCAAGGGTGAATTAACCGATAAATTAGCCCGCCAGGTTGTGGAAGGTGTTATTGCAGGTGAGGGCACGCCAGCGGATGTGATTACAAAGCGCGGACTTAAAGTTGTCTCAGATGATTCACAACTTATGAAAGCAATTTTGGATGCAGTGGCAGCGCAAGCAGATACCGCTCAGCGAGTGCGAGAGGGAAATATTCCTGCAGCTGGTGCGCTAATTGGCGCAGTGATGAAAGCAACAGGTGGGCAGGCTGATGCAGCAAAGGTGCGTGAACTATTACTAAAACACTTAGGGCAATAAACTAATCTCATGAGCGATAAAAAGCCTACAAATAAAATGAAGCCACGCTCTGGCTTAGTAACTGATGGCATGGAGCGTGCACCAGCTCGGGGCATGCTTAGAGCAGTTGGTATGAAAGATGAGGATTTTGCTAAGCCACAAATAGGTATCGCATCCTCTTGGAATGAAATTACGCCATGTAATTTATCTTTAGATAGATTGGCAAAAGCATCTAAAAAAGGTGTTATTGAGGCGGGTGGTTTCCCAATGCAATTTGGAACTATCTCAGTCTCTGATGGAATTTCCATGGGACATGAAGGTATGCATTTTTCTTTAGTCTCACGTGAAGTTATTGCCGATTCTGTCGAGACAGTTATGCAAGCAGAGCGATTAGATGGAATGGTTACCTTTGCAGGTTGTGATAAATCACTTCCTGGCATGATGATGGCAGCGGCTCGTATGGATGTGGCAAGTGTTTTTGTTTATGCAGGTTCAACTATGCCAGGAAAAGTAGATGGGCGAGATGTAACAATCATTGACGCATTTGAGGCGGTGGGAGCGTGCGCTCGCGGATTAATTTCAGAAGAAGAGGTAGATAAAATTGAAAGGGCGATCTGTCCAGGTGAGGGTGCATGCGGTGGCATGTATACCGCTAACACAATGGCAGCAGTAGGTGAAGCCATCGGGCTATCACTGCCGGGATCAGCTTCACCTCCATCAATTGATCGACGTCGTGATGATTATGCAATTAAATCTGGAGCAGCTGTTGTTGAGCTAATTCGTCAAGGGATTACAACTAGAAAGATTTTAACTAAAAAGGCATTTGAAAATGCCATCACAGTTGTCATGGCACTTGGCGGATCAACTAATGCAGTTCTTCACCTTTTAGCAATAGCTCATGAAGCTGAGGTTGATTTAACCCTTGAAGATTTCCACAGGGTTGGTTCAAAGGTTCCACTACTTGGTGATCTAAAACCTTTTGGTAAGTATGTAATGACTGATGTGGACAGGGTTGGTGGAATTCCAGTAATCCTTAGGGCTCTACTAGATGCTGGCTTACTACATGGTGATTGTCTAACTGTTACAGGTAAAACCATGGCTGAAAATCTTAAAGATGTTAATCCTCCTGATGCAGATGGTGAAATTCTTAAAGCAGTAAAGAATCCACTTGCAGTAAGTGGTGGCATAACAATTCTAAAAGGCACACTCGCTAGCGATGGTGCGGTATGTAAAACAGCTGGAGTAGGTGTTGATGTTTTTGAAGGACCAGCGAAGGTATTTGAGCGCGAGCAGGCAGCGATGGATGCTTTAGAGAATGGCTCAATTGTTGCTGGAGATGTTGTAGTAATTAGATATGAAGGACCAAAAGGTGGTCCTGGCATGCGGGAGATGTTAATGATTACTGGTGCAATAAAAGGTGCTGGTCTTGGTAAGACAGTCTTATTAATTACAGATGGAAGATTCTCAGGTGGTACAACTGGACTTTGCGTTGGCCATGTTGCACCAGAGGCTGTTGATGGTGGAGCAATTGCATTTGTAAAAAATGGTGATCGTGTGCGAATTGATACCCAAAAACGAACTTTAGATTTATTAGTGGATGAGAAAGAAATGAATGAGCGAAAGAAAAATTTCAAACCGATCCCACATAAATACCATCGTGGGGTATTGGCTAAGTATTCAAAATTAGTTGGTAGCGCCGCAAAGGGCGCGGTCTGTGATTAATACTTTTTCGTTATCTAAGTAGGCTCAAATATTGAGATCACAATCTCAGGAGTTGACTAGTGCACGCACTACTTGCGATA
>SXGU01453298.1_pt1 | contig 11805 bp, 8 predicted proteins | sample 3174531 | NCBI WGS metagenome assembly SXGU01 (sample SAMN11356863, study PRJNA531348) | freshwater metagenome | isolation source: freshwater sample F1-140 | place: China: Fuxian Lake, Yuxi | collected 2017-12-25
AGCTACACGTATCAATTCACCCAAAATGCGCATCTCTCAAAATTCTTGTTACACCTATTACAACAAGTTGCGAGCAACGGTGCGTGAAGCGATGGTATTTGGTCATATGATTAGCAATCCTTTTGATGCGGTGAAAGGAGTGCAACAACCAGAAACCTATCGTGAGTTTTTAACCAAAGAAGAATTGGTTAAACTCTACAACACGCCTGTTGAATCTGATTTGATGAAACGTACTTGTATGTTTTCTGCATTAACAGGTTTGCGCTTAGGTGATGTGGTAAAACTTCGTGGTGAACAGATACAACATTCAGAGAGCTTGGGTTATTTCATTCGCTTTACACAGAGTAAAACAAAAGCCATGGAGACACTTCCCATTTCTGATGAAGCATTGAGCTTATTGGGAAATTATGAAGTGAGTGCAGAACCCATTTTTGGTGATTACAATTTCCAACGTGACTATGCAAATTTGAATCGGTGGTTGCAAAAGGCTGGCATTCGTAAGAAGATTACGTTTCATAATTTCCGACACACATTTGCTACATTACAACTAGCGGAAGGAACCGATATCTATACCGTTTCAAAACTCTTAGGACACAAACATATTCATACTACACAGATTTATGGTAAGGTAATGGATACAACGAAAACCAAAGCGATGCAGAGTATTCAATTGGGTATCAAACCTGACAAGAATGAACAAGAATAGCGATTTATGGCAGTGACAAATTGGCTGAATGTCAGTATGATACGGAGCAAAAAATCGCTTGCTTGAAATTGCGCAGTTGAAAAAACATCTGCGCAAAAGTGAACAGATTTGGACACATATGGACACAGTCTGACACGCTATGAGACGGAGTTCAGTAGCAACTCGAACCCTCTAAAAATCGATAATTAAAAAAAGGAAACCACAACGCTTGGCACGGTTTTATTTTTGATGCATGGTGAGTAAATGTTTCACATATGAAAGAAAGTATTACTCACCTACAAGCATTCATCACGGAGTTGGTGAATGAAGCTGTTCAGACCGCATTAGAACAGCATCAAGAAACGGCCGTTACAGAACTGGCCGAGAACAATCAGAAAGCAGAAGTGCTCAATGCCGATCAGGCTGCGGAGTTTCTGCACATTGCCAAACAGACTTTGTACTCGATGACGAGTAGAAGAAAAATTCCGTTCTACAAGAATGGAAAGAAGATTCTATTTCGAAAGGGTGATCTGCAGGAATGGTTGAATTCAGGTAAACATGAACAGATAAGCAAAATTGAAAAAGATGCCAGGAGCTATGTTCGTCAAAATCCAATAAGACGATGAACCCAAAGCAAGAACCACAAACAGAGGAGATTTTTTGGGTTCCTGATGCAGCTGAAAATACGGAATTGAATTTTGATGATTCCGTCTTTGAAATGATTCCTGAATGTTTACAGCCTCTTTTTATTGTAGCATCTAATAAACAAGAGCGTGATGTAATACTGTTAGGAGCGATTACCATACTATCGGGGTGTTTGCCCAATGTGTATGGCATTTATGATAATCGAATCGTGTACCCAAATTTATTCGCCTTTATTGATGCGCCCGCAGGTGCCGGAAAAGGCATTTTGAATTTTGTACGGTATTTAGCATCGCCGATTCATAAAGCCAAGCGAGAGGAATCTAAAATTCTACAGCAGGAATATGAAATGAAGATAAGTGCCAAGAGAAAGGAAAAGGATAATCAAGAAGGATTTGTGCCACCACCACCTTGTAAAATGCTTCTGATTCCTGCCAATAATAGCGCTAGCTCGTTTCTTCATACTTTATCTGAGAATAATGGTGCCGGAATATTATTTAGCACAGAGGCCGATACGCTGAGTAATTCCTTATCGCAAGATTGGGGAAATTTCAGCGATGTTTTGCGATGTGCGTTTCATCATGAAACAGTAGAGATTCAGCGAAAGACAAACAAGGAATATATTTCGTTGGAATCGCCCAAGCTCACAGTTTTTCTTACCGGTACACAAGGACAGTTGAAACGATTGATTCCTGATGCAGAGAATGGCTTATTTAGTCGTTTCATGTACTATTCCATGCGTAGTGTCCCAAAATTCAGGGATGTGTTTGAGCGCCGTGGGACAATACCGGGACAGGAATTTATGCAATTGGGACAGCAGATTTTTATCCTTTACGAGTTGTTAAACAGACTTGGGACACCTTTAGAATGTCATCTGGAGAAGTCTTTACAGGTAGAATTTCAAAATAAGTTTGCTGCATTGTTAGAATCTTATTTTAATGATACCGGTGATCGAATTTTAGCCTCCCTGCATCGCACAGGATTGATTTGCTATCGCATAACCATGGTATTGTCTTGTCTGCGATTATTTATTGATCAAAGGGCAACGCCCTCCCAATCCTTGCAATTAAACCAATCCGATTTCAATGTGGCCATAAGTTTAGCCAAGCATTTAATAAGCAATAGCGCCAAACACATGGCGGAAATGCCCGGTGTGAATAACGATATTATCAAATACCGTAAGCTCCAGTTTATGATTGAAATGCTCCCGGATACTTTTACCAGAAAAGAAGCCAATGAAATTGGGGAGGGTTTAGAAATATCATTAGCAACCCTTACCAGGTATTTGTCCAGTGATGCTTTTGAACGCATCGGTCATGGGAAGTATCGGAAAAAAGGTGCTCAGAATAGCGACGATGAGCCAATGAGCAATTGAGTATATGAGTAAACCAATCAATAACCATGAATCAAAATTTAATACACCAAGCCCAAGAGCTACAAAAGAAGGGTTACAGCATACGGCAAATTGCTTCTGAGCTCAATGTAAGTAAGAGCCAAGTATTTCGTTGGCTTAATGGCCAATCAGGCAATGGAGGCAAAACCTTGCCCATTGACCTTATTGCCAAAGCCAACACACTTAATCATCACACTAAAAACAATAATAAAATGGAAAACCACAACGACCTCAACCGATTAGAGCGTGAAATCGCTTTGAAGAAATTGCAATTGGAGCACGAGCTCGAATTGCGCAAATTGGCCCAACAGGACAAAGAGCTTGAACTCCGCAAGCGAGAATTAGAGCTAAAGCATTTAGAAAAAGATGCCATTGCACGTCAACAACAAATTGAAGAACGCAAAATCAACCATGGCCTAAAAATATGGATTGAAAAAGAACGTGCGTTGCTCTCTGAGTTTGATTACGAAGAAATTGAAATGGATCTGGCTTCATTCAAACGCAGCTACAAAACGCTGAGCAAACTATGGGAGCAAGTGCAAGAGCATATGGCTGTGTATGGTATTGATACCGATTCTCACCTAGGGTATTATTATTTTAAATCGCTTATGGAGATGTTCAACAAAGCATTCAATAACGCCAATGATAATATTGATGAAGACGAGGAGGATGAATTCATGGTTACTTACGCATACGATGATGATTCCATAGAATTCCTAGATAATCTCGGAGATTCCGATTTTTTCAGTTGATTTTACCACAAAATTCCCATGGAATTCAGAAAGTTCCGTGGGATTACCACAAATTTCCAATTTTGTTCTTTGAAATTTCACATTTGTCCGTAAATTTGTCCGTGTCCGTAAAAACGTCCGCAATATGGTAAATGTAAAATTCTATTTAGATAAAGCTGATAAGTCAAAGTACTTTCCAATTCACTTAGTAATAAGAAAGAAGGATGCTCAAGTCAAAGTAGCAACAGGAGAAAAAGTACTCAGGAAAGACTGGGATGCAAAAAATCAAATGGTAAAAGAATCTGAATATACGCATAAGTCAATTAATAAGTTTTTGTCGTTTTTGAAACAAGAGGTAGAGAAGCATTTTGAGACAGCTCCTCATAGTCAGCTTACAGATAAGAAAGTAAAAGAAAAAATACTTTCTTTAGTAAGTAGCCGTAAGCAAAATAATGAAGTCGCTATGGTGTGTGAAGAAGCAAGTATTTATGATAAAAAGAAGAGAGTAACTTTTTTAGATTTGTTTGCTGGGGCTGGCGGTTTTAGTGAAGGCTTTTTGCAAGCTGAGTATGGTGATAAGTATTATGATTTCCGTTTGGGAAGTGATATTAATGAGAACTGTGAATTAACACATTTGGCACGTTACAATCATCAACTAGGGATGGATGCAGAATTTTTACGTCAAGATATTACTGAGCCAGATTTCTTGGAAAACCTGATCAAAAAATTAAAGGGTCAGACTATAGATGTTGTGTGTGGTGGTCCGCCATGTCAAAGTTTTAGTTTGGCAGGGAAACGGAAAAAATTTGATAAAAAAGATGATCTATTTGCACACTATCTAAATGTGATAAAAATGCTTAGGCCAAAGTATTTTGTCATGGAAAACGTAAAAGGTATTCTTACTAAGGAGAATGGTAAAATCAAAGAAATGATTTTACAAGAAATTAGGTCAATAATTGATCTAAAGGAATTTCATCAACTTATTTTGTTCGTTGCTAATCTGAAAAAATCAAATACCGAGAAACAATTTATTTTAGATTGTTACTTACAAAGGTTAAATTTTGAAAAAGCAATAGACAAGGAACTTGATAGCCTAAGAGAAAGTTATATTCAATTAATTGAAAATAAATTTCGTCTTCTTGCGCCTAAAATTGCCGATTACAAAACGAGTAAGACAGATTTTAATTTTAGTACTATTCGACATGGATTCAATATGCTAAAACGATCTAAAGAACTTGCATATATTCGGAAAAAGGTAATTCAAGAAAAGAACCACTGTGATTTAGATAATGATTCTTTTGCTTCCAAATTCGATGACTTTTTGGTTGCTATTGAGGCAAACTCAATAATTGAGGAAGTGCATAATGCATTCCAACAATTAAGTCCCTCCAAATCATTTCAATCTGAAGTAGCAGACATTATTCAAGCATTAGAAATATATAATTATTCGTTTGATGAATGTGTGCAAGGGTTGTCTGATTTTGCAAAAAAGCAAAAGAAGTCAGATGAATTAAATAATATACTAGCTGAAATAAGGCTTTATAATATTGAACAACCATTTGTTGCACTTGCTTCCAATTATGGTGTGCCGCAAAATAGAGAGAGAGTTCTTTTTATTGGCTGTCGAAAAGATCAGAAATTAATAAATAATGTTCCGCCAACTGTATCTGAAAGTGAAAAAGTAACTGTTTTTGAGGCCTTGTTTGATTTAGATTTTATCGGAAATGATGATGAAAAATTTCATTATGAAAACGTTGATTTAAAAGTAAGATTTAATGGGTCAACGGAGAAAATGAAATCTCTAATTAAAAAGCGTTCTATCGATGGGAAACCAAATGAAAAGAGTGGTTTAACCTATGCTGAATGGTCTAAAAAAGGAAGATTAAATGGAAGGTTTGCAAATGCAAAAAATCCATTTTATGTAAGAAATTTCGATGAACTAGATAATGTCCTAACACATGTTGTAGCTCCATTGCAAAATCATAAAACAAGCAAGCAAAATGAGGATGTTGTAAAGAGGCTAGATGTTATACTTAATGCGGGCAGCTATGATGATGCAAAAAACAAATTAAAAAAGATTGGTCTGAGTTCGGAGAAAAGAAACTATAACGTTTTGAAAGCTGATGGTTTAAGTCCAACTGTAATGACTATCCCTGATGATTATGTCCATTACGCTAGTCCAAGAGCATTAACCGTAAGAGAAATGGCTCGATTACAGTCATTTGATGATAGCTTTGTCTTTCAAGGAAAAAGATCAACAGGGGGGAATAAGAGAAAATTTGAAGTACCTCAATTTACTCTTGTTGGTAACGCAGTTCCTCCCTTAATGGCTCGAGCAGTTGCCTTAGAAATTTTAAAAAATATTGAGTAATTTTCATGAGGCAGTTAACTAATACAGAAATAGACCGAATTAAACTACTTACTGAAAAATCAGTTGAACTTTGTTTGATAGAGCCGACAAGTACGGGGCTTGAAAAATCCATTATGGATGCTACTGGTGCAGTTCGAGAATATTTGAAAGCACAGAAAATACATGAATTTGAAACACAACTTCAGGGACCAGAAAGCAAAATTCAAATCCCAGCCTTTTTGTTAACTTCTAATGAATGTGTTAATTCTGTAGCTTCTTTGTATAGACCTAATACAAAAAAGGGAGATCCTAGAATTTGGTTTAAAGGTCTTGGGTCATATTCAAATCCAAATGATATTGTAGGCATTATAGCATTCGAATCGAAATTGTATGTAATAAATATTACTCAATTGGATTTATCAACATTGATTGAAAGCAGTTATTCAAACCCAATTCAAGAGCTTGTAAATGAAATTAATTCTATTTCAACTGAAGTTGCAAATGAGTTATTGTTGTTATTGAACAAAATTGCTAGTAACGGTCCAGTTCCAGCATTGTTGCAAGCGGATACAGCTATTGGTAGAACGCTCGAAACTCTTTTAGGGATAGATATTAATTCCTCTAAAAAACCCGATTATAAGGGGATTGAATTAAAGTCATACAGAGATAAACGGGGAAATAGGAAAAATCTATTCGCTCAAGTTCCTGACTGGGCAGCTAGTAAGTTTAAAAGTTCCGCAGAAATTCTAAATGCTTTTGGTTATCCTAAAGGCAGTGATTATAAATTATACTGCACTGTTTCAGCAATTGTACGTAATTCACAAGGATTAAAATTGAAATTAGATTCAGATGTAAAACAACTTCTTGAGAATTCTGATAATTCGGCTCTGGGCGATTTTGTTGTTTGGAGTTTGGATACTTTACATAATCGATTACTTGAGAAACATAATGAAACATTTTGGATTGCTGCTGATTCGATTCAAATTGATGGAATGGAGCATTTTCTATTTAAAAAGGTAGAGCATACAAGGAAACCAATTGTTTCTCAATTTGATATTCTTTTAGACCAAGGAATAATTACACTAGATCATCTAATTAAGCGAACAGCGGACGGAAAAGTTGTAGAAAAGGGGCCGTTGTTCAAGATAAAGCCGAATGCTTTAAATCTGTTATTTCCTCCAAGTCAAATTGTTGATTTAATTCGCTAGTTCTAATTTGCCAGAATTTCGCCAAAAAAGAGCCGTATTCAATTAACTACTGTGTGTAATGGACTGTTTAATAAATGATTAGGTTCGTTTTTAATTCACCAGAATTTTAGCCAGATAGCTATGGCACAGATAGAAAAATTTTGCGATAAGTATCGAAAAACGCTACTTATCGCAAAAAATTACTCTGCTTCCTATAGAACTGATGCATTTTTTGCAACGATTCAAATTTAACTTTCTTTAATTTGACATTAAAAATCGCAGCTATCATAATTAGTTAAAACTAAAATCAAGCATGCTGAAGTACGTTACGAAGGATTGATTTTAATGTACGCTTTGTTTTTCCTGTTCCATATTGCTGCGTAGCCTTCATCAACGCATCAGGATTAAAACTGCGAACATTGTGCGGCAGTTTATCTAGTGCTTGGATTTGGTCTTCAGCAAGGTTGTCCAAATTGTTTATTAAATCAACGAGCAAATATTCTCTTGAGATATTTTTAGGGAAAGAGGATTTTAGTTTGAATTCGAATGTCTTTCCATTGAGTTGAAACTCGCCTTTGCGCTTATGGTTGTATACCCATGTGGTATTATAAAGCTGTGTTAGTCCTAGCCCTAGTGAATTAAAGCTATTTGGGGATACCAAAAGAAAATCTTCGTCCTTCAGAAAACGTTCAACTACTTGGCGATCATCCGGAGGTACAGTCCCAAATTTTGATTGTTTAGGCGCGTAATACAACCCTTGGTTTAATTTTACCAATGTTCCATCTTTGGTGAGCTGTGCCAAATGTCTATCTATGGCCGTGGAATAATATTCCAGGTCAGAACGGCGATACACCTCACCTTGCTTTATATGTTGACGGAGTAAATCCATTGCTCGGATACAAAGGTAGCGAGTTTTTTAGAAATGCATGCAAAAATGAGAAAAATTCATGCAGATTGTATCGATAAATGAATCAGATAAATTTTATAATGTGTCATAAATTGCTCAAAATATGCAATATTTGTACCTTATATAACACGTTAAATGAAAACAGCGCCAGCCATATTGCCTAAGAATCTCAAAATTCTCAAAGAGTTAGGAGAGAATATCAAATTAGCACGATTACGCCGCAGAATAAGTTCAGAACAAATGGCGGAAAGGACAGGTACAAGTAGAAAAACGATTTACAACATTGAGCAAGGGAGTCCTACCGTTTCAATCGGCAGCTACTTGCAAGTGCTATTTATCGTAGGTTTAGAAAAAGATCTATTAAAGGTTGCTGGGGAGGATATTTTAGGAAGGAAGCTTCAAGATGCGGGGATACTGACTAAAAAGAGGGTGAGATTGGCTAAGATAAAGTCAAAAATTTAGGATATTGAAATATTTTGATCTTAACTACCGCAATCTATAATTGTCAATTTATATTAATAGTAAAGCACCCAATAAATAATATTTAACCCATCTTAAAATATTGAATTGAAGTTTTGAACTAACTTGTGTAATTGTTTAGTAGGAAATCAGTTGGCTATTAAATAATTTATTTTCGTTCTATAATGCCATAAGTGCTTGTCCTTGTATTAAGTGCAGGAAAAGTGCCTTCTAAAATGTCTATCACAGCATCATTGATTGCTTTGTTTTCCAATGAGCCACTTATGAATTGAACAGCATTTTTATTTTGTTTGTCAATGTTTATATGAACAATTTGCTCAGCATTACAAGCTACTGCAAGATTAGGATTGTGTGTGACAATGATAATTTGCCGCTTGTCTTTTGCTTCCTTAATAAATTGAACGAGTATTTTAAATACACTTTGATTATCGAGGTTTTCTTCCGGTTGATCAATAATAAGAGGAATATCATTTTGGTCAAGGGTTAAATAGAAAATAAGAAGTAATGCACCTCTCTCATCAGGAGAAAGTTCAGAGATATTCTTGTCCCCCAATTTTAATTTATATTCAGGTTCCAGATACTCCAGGTTGAACAAAAATGAGTAGAGGTCTAACACTGAGTAGCCTTTCTTTAGCTGTTTTTCAATATCTCTTTTTTCCCCTTCAAAATCTTCTCTCTTATCAAAATGTAGGTTGTCCATCATTTCATTAAGAAATGCGACAATACCCACCTCAGTTTTTAATTCATGATTAGTTACAATGTGGTTAAGTCTTTCAATTCCTGCCGGGTTGCCAATGAAACTGCCCTTAGAACCAAGACTTACATGGTCAAAAAACTTTTCGACCAAACCGTTTATTTTATAATCAACATCCAAGTTGATGCTGTAATTTTCGAGCACATCGCCATACGTTTGAATAAAATCAGAAACAGGCTTAAACAAAGCTTTATATAAAGCAATAGCTTCTTCTTTTTTAGCAAACAGCTTTTTTACAGAATCAATTCTTTCGGTTTTATTTTGTTCAATCTCGGAGGGTAGCGTGTTCTCTAAATATTCGATTTGAGCTTTTAAAAAGTTAATTGAGCCCTCTTTATCGTTGGTTCCAATAAGTGTGTTTCGTTTTCCCTCCCAAATCTTTAAGTCACTGATATATATCTGATATTTTTTTGAATGTTCATCAAGTTTTTCCTGAAGTTCTTTAATCTCATTCAAAAGGATTGATTTGTCTTTCAATAATCCGGTTTCAGTAATATTTCCTAAAGCATCTTGTATTAGATTTGTCTCTTTGCCTTTTGATGCTATCAAACCGGTTATTTTAGATTTATCAACCTTAAAAGAAACAACAGCATCTATTGATAATTGAGCTTTTGAAAGAGTAGGGCTTATTTCGCCTTTTAATTTTTCAAATTGCCCTTCAAAAATCGAAATACTTTGATTTGCTTTTTCTAGTTCAGCTATGTCCAACCGCAATGACTTGAGTTGTGACTCCTTTTCAGTTACAGCATTTTCAATTTCTTTAAGCTTTGCTCTCTTTTCCTCTATTTGGTCAGAAATTATTTTATTCTGTTCCAGTATTGTTGGGTCGGTTGGAGGGTCAACTGGATTAGGCTTAGTTAGTTCATGGGCTTTAAGCTCATTCTCTTTTTCTTTTAATTTTTCATCTAATGACTTTCTATAGTCATCAGATTGCTTTTTTTCCAAGTCAACTAACAATTTATTAATTGAATTGATTTCACGTTTCAGTTCTTCAATTTCTTCATTAAGAATTTCGGTTTTGTAATCAATTAATTCATTGAGATTACCTTTGCCCAATTTTTCTGATTCCGATAAATGCGAAAAAATCACATGCCTTAATTCCTTTTCAAAGTCATCAACATCTTCATTGCAAAGTCTTTCTAAAAAGCCTTGTGGTATATACTTAACCTTTTCAACATTTATGCCATCAGGATTCTGATTCAATTTTTTAGAATCACTGCTTTCATCTTGCCAATTTATAAAGGCTTCAAAATGTTCTGATTTATTTATTGGCTTTCGTTTACGGAACTTTTGGTCATTTAAAAAAGAGAAAAATGAATAGTTAGGAGTGTTGCCAACTAAACCTATCGTATCAGCAATAGCACTTTTGCCATTACCCTTATTACCAATTATTGCAACCATCGAAGGATTTAAGGGTAACTCAAAATTATCGAACCATATTTCAGTCAATGACGAATCTTCTATTTTATTTATTGCCAAAGACTTGATGAATTTGGTTTTATTAGCTTCAAACCTCTGTAACAATGGAGGTTTGTCACCAATATATATTCTCGCTTTGTCATTGGAAACTTGTTTAAGTCCCTCAAATGTTGTGTCCGCATTTAACCAAGTAAATGAGTTCCCAATTCGGTCTTTATCTATTGAGTCGGAGAAGTGATGTGCATCACTGCAATCAAGAAGCATATTGCGTACTTTCTGTGCCTCTAAAGCAGTTGAATGTTTTTTGTAATCACTGGGCGTTGATAATGAAATGAATGAAAAATCAGCTTCATTAATTATGCTCTTTTTTAATGCTGCGGAACCGTCCCATCTCATAGTATCCCATTCAGATTTTCCTACTGCCGTCAGACAACTGCCTTTAAAGAAACCTTTCGTTATATCAATAACTGTTTTATAGTCAAAGAATACATTCCAAAAGCCGACTTTTAGGTCTGACCAAGTAATTTCAGTTGTAGAACTCGCTTTTATCTTTCTCCCTATTTCTTCTAATGCTTCTTTTGTAGCTACTCCTTTAAAATCAACACCCTCAATGTCAGGCGAAATTTTAATTGAATGTTGAATTGCATTCAGAAATTGGGCTTCAATTATTTCAGGCATTATATCACTAGAGAATAAAACATGAAGATTAATTTTTTTCCATGCTTCATCACCTATTGAGGAAAATTTATCAACTCTTAATTCAACAACCGGAATTATTAAATCAATATTTGAAAGCCTGCCTTCATTTTTATATTCCAAAACCTTCTTATAACCATCAATAAAAATGTAATCGTTAATACCTATTGCCTTATACTCTGCAGGTAAACTTTCTAAGTCTGAAATAAACTTTTCCCAAGCTTCATTAGTGTCGCCACCATAATGCTGTATAATCGACTTAGGTGTATGAACATGCAAATCCCATTTGCGCCACTCAGAACCTTTAATATATTTATTATCTGCCATTATTATTCTTTATTTAAACAAATCAATTTTTTGTCTATATCCATAGACAGTATGAAATGGAATTGTATCGAACCCTTAATTCTAATCTAAAAACAAATATCCAAACCTCATCAAATCTATACAATAAATAATGTAAATAAAAGCGGTAATTATACCCTGTTTTAGGGTATGATTAACAGAAGGCTTTAATATGGCATCTGGAATTACTAATCTTCTTTATCCTCCAAATTAGCC
>SXGU01168747.1_pt1 | contig 11804 bp, 10 predicted proteins | sample 3174531 | NCBI WGS metagenome assembly SXGU01 (sample SAMN11356863, study PRJNA531348) | freshwater metagenome | isolation source: freshwater sample F1-140 | place: China: Fuxian Lake, Yuxi | collected 2017-12-25
CAGGCGCACCACGCGCTTGCCCTCCTGCGCGAGGCGCACCATCAGCGCGTTGATGTCCTGCTGCGGCAGGGCGTGGTTGTCGGCCTGCTTGCCGACGTAGATGCGCTCGGCCTCTCGCCGGCAGAGGTCGACGATCTTCGGCGCGACCAGGTGGTCGTAGAGCACCACGCTCGCCCGCTGCAGCACGTTGAGTGCGCGCAGGGTCAGCAGGTCCGGATTGCCGGGACCGGCGCCGACCAGATACACCATGCCGGCAGGCGCCGTGGCGGGTGAACTGCCGCCCAGTTCGTTCTCGAGCGCCGCGACCGCCTGCGCCTCGCGGCCCGAGAGCACCATCTCGGCGACGGGGCCGTCCATGGTGCGTTCCCAGAAGCGGCGGCGCGATTCCGGGTCGGCGTAGCGCAGCTTCGATTGGGCGCGGAAACGCGCGGCGAGCGCAGCCAGGCGCCCGAAGGCGTGCGGCACCATCGACTCGATGATGGCGCGGACCTTGCGCGCGAGAACCGGCGACGCGCCTGCGGTCGATATGGCGATCTGCAGCGGCGGGCGGTCGACGACCGAGGGCATGATGAAACTCGACAGCGCGGCGTTGTCGGCGACGTTGACCGGCACGTGCAGCGACCTTGCCGCGGCGGCTACCGATTCGTTCACCGCCGCGTCGTCGGTGGCGGAGATGACGATCTCCGCGCCCACCAGGTCGCCGGGCTGGAAGCGCCTGGCCTCGTGGCGCACCGCGCCTACGAGGGTGAGCTCGGTCAGGCGTCCGCAGAGTTCGGGCGCGATCACCGTGAGCCGAACGCCCGAGCGCAGCAGGGCTTCGGCCTTCTGCGCGGCTACGGGGCCGCCGCCGACCACCACGCCGGGCCTGCCGCGCAGGTCGAGAAAGGCGGCGAAATAGGCGCGATCGGGCTCAGGGGCGACGCGGGTACTCATGCGCTTGCATCCTAGGGAGGCTAACGGAGCCCAACTTTGATCCACATCATGTTTTGAGGCCCATCGGGGCTGCAATCTTCGCACATGCGGATCGCACTGATCGCCCTGTCCCTGGTTTGCGCGCCAGCCTTCGCCCAGGTTTCAGCACTGGCCCACGGCCAGGTGCCGCCCGAGCCGCGACGCGCGGAACTGGTCAACATGGTGCGTCAGGACTGCGGCTCCTGCCACGGGCTGACGATGAAGGGGGGCCTCGGGCCGCCCCTGCTGCCCGAAGCCATCGCGACGCGCGACCCGGAACTGATGCGCGCAGTGATCCTCTACGGCCTGCGCGGCACCGCGATGCCGCCCTGGCGGCCGTTTCTGTCCGATGCCGAGGCCGCCTGGATCGTGAAGACCCTCAAGGAAGGCCTGCCGGATGAACGCTAGGATCTCCCTGCTCTGCGCGGCGCTGGCCATCGCCGGCTGCGCCGCTCAGCCGCCGCTGCGCGGCACCGGCGATCTCGGTCTCGTCATCGAGCGCGGCCGGGGGCAGATCCAGATCGTCGAGACCACCGGCCGCACCTCGCTCGCCACCGTCGGCGGGTTCGGCGACCTTTCCCATGCCGCCGCCGTGTATTCGCGCGACGGCCGCTACGCCTACGTATTCGGGCGCGACGGCGGCCTCAGCAAGGTGGACATGCTGCAGGCGAAGATCGAGGCGCGCGTGGTGCAGGCGGGCAACTCGATCGGTGGCGCCATCTCGCAGGACGGCGGCCTGATCGCGGTCGCCAACTACGAGCCGGGCGGCATCCGCATTTTCGACGCAAAGACGCTCGAGGCGCTGTCGGACGTGCCCTCGACGTTCGGCGACGCCGGCAAACGCGCCAAGATCGTCGGCATCGCCGACGCGCCCGGCCGCCGCTTCATCTACAGCCTGTTCGAGGCCGGCGAGATCTGGATGGTGGACGCCACCGACGCGCGCCAGCCCAGGGTCACGCGCTTTCGCGACATCGGCAAGCAGCCCTACGACGGTTTCATCACGCCCAACGGCCGGCACTACGTCGCCGGGCTGTTCGGCGAGGACGGCCTGTCCCTCATCGATCTGTGGCACCCCGAGCGCGGCGCAAGGCGCGTGATGGCCGGCTACGGCCGCGGCGAGGAGCCGCTGCCGGTCTACAAGATGCCGCCTCTGCGCGGCTGGGCGGTGGCCGGCGGCGAGGCCGTGCTGCCGGCGATCGGCCGGCACGAAGTGCTGGTGGTGGAGACGACGAACTGGCGCGAAACCGCGCGCATCAAGGTGCACGGCCAGCCGGTGTTCGCCATCGCGCAGCCCGGAGGGCGGTACGTGTGGGTGAATTTCGCCTTCCCGCACAACGACACCGTGCAGGTGATCGACCTGCAGAGCCGCCGCATCGTGAAGGAACTGAAGCCGGGCCGCGCCGTGTTGCACATGGAGTTCACGCCGCGCGGCGAGCAGGTGTGGATATCCTCGCGCGACGACGACCGCGTGGTGGTCTACGACACTGCGAGCTACGCCGAGGTCGCGCGCCTGCCGGCGGACAAGCCGAGCGGCATCTTCCTCGCCTCACGCGCCTTTGCCACCGGATTCTGACGTGCTCGGTTTGTTGAACCGCTGCCAGCGCGGGTTCCCTCTCGAGGCGCGGCCGTTCGCCGCCGTCGGCCGCGCGCAGGGGGTGGCGGAGGATACGGTGCTCGACGCCTGCCGGCGCGGCATCGCCGAGGGCACCATCAGCCGCGTCGGCGTGGTGTTCGCGCCCGGTGCGGTCGGCGCCAGCACGCTGGCGGCGATGCAGGTTCCCGCCGCCGACCTGGAGCGGGTGGCGGCGATCGTCAGCGCGCAGCCCGAGGTGAACCACAACTACGAGCGCGAGCACGAGCTGAATCTCTGGTTCGTCGCCACCGCGGCGACGCCGGCCGCGCTCGATGCAGCGCTGGCGCGCATCGCCAGCCTCGCCGCGCGCGAAGTCATCGCGCTGCCGCTCGTCGAGGAGTTCCACATCGACCTCGGCTTCGACCTCGAAACCGGGGCGGCGCCGCGCAGGGCGCCGCGCGTTCCGGCCGGCGCCACGCTCGACGAGGCCGATTTGCGCCTGGTCGCTGCCGTGCAGGGCGGACTGGAGGTGGTGCCAGAGCCCTACGCTGCGCTGGCAGCGCGCGCCGGGCTGACCACGGCGCAGGCGCTCGAGCGCTTGCGGCAGTGGCTCGAGGCGGGCGTGGCGCGGCGCATCGGAGTGGTATTGCGCCACGATGCGCTGGGATACAACGCCAACGCGATGGCGGTGTGGGACCTGCCCGACGCCGACGTGTCGCAGGCCGGCGCGCGCATGGCGCGGCATGCGGAGGTGACGCTGTGCTATCGGCGCGAACGCGTGCCGCCGCGCTGGCGCTACAACCTCTACTGCATGCTGCACGGCCGCGACCGCGCGGCGGTGGAGGCGACGCTGCAGCGCCTGGCGCGGGAGGAGGGGCTCGCCGGCTACCCGCACGCGGTGCTGTTCAGCACGCGATGCTTCAAGCAGCGCGGGGCACGCTACGCGGACGCCGCATGAACGACCTGCAGCGCAGGGTGCTGAACGCGCTGCAGGGGGAATTCCCGGTAAGCGAGCATCCTTTCGCCGACGCGGCCGGACGCATCGGCACCGACGAGGCGACGCTCGTCGAATGCATCGGCGGCATGCTGGAGGAGGGCCTGCTCACGCGCTTCGGCCCGCTTTTCGACGCCGGCAGGCTCGGCGGCGCCTTCACGCTGGCCGCGATGGCCGTTCCCGCCGCCGACCTCGATCGCGTGGCGGCGATCGTCAACGCGTTTGCCGAGGTGGCGCACAACTACGAGCGCACGCACCGCCTCAACCTGTGGTTCGTCGTCGCCACCGCCACGCCGGAGGCGATCGCGCCGGTGCTGCGACGGATCGAGGCCGAGGCAGGCTACCCGGTACTGGATTTTCCCAAGCAGGACGAGTACTGCGTGGATCTGCGGTTCACGGTATGAGCGAATCCCTGGAGCAGCGCGTGCAGCGCGCGACGCAGGCCGGCCTGCCACTGGTGCCGCAGCCGTACCACGCCGTCGCCGAACAGCTCGGCGTCGGGCCGCAGGAGGTGATGCGCGCGATGTCGGCGATGCTCGCCGATGGGCGCATCCGCCGCATCGGCGTCGTGCCGAACCACTACGCCATCGGCTACGTCGCCAACGGCATGTCGGTGTGGGACGTGGCGGACGAGGCGCTCGGCGAGCTCGGGCCGCGGGTCGGCGCGCTCGAATTCGTCAGTCACTGCTACCGGCGCCCGCGGCGCCCGCCGGAATGGCGCTACAACCTGTTTGCCATGGTGCACGGCCGGCGTAGCGAGGAGGTGGAGGAGCGGGTGGACGAGATCGCGTCCCTGCTGGGAGCTGCCAGCCGCGGCCACGAGGTGCTCTACAGCCGCAGGATCCTGAAGAAGACCGGCCTGCGGTTTTAGGAACGCGCTCGCGCGTTGGTTAGCCCGCGAACGCGCGCCGTGCGGCCTTCTCCAGTTCGCGCGCGGCGACGACGGCACAGGCGATCCCCGTGCAAAGCAGCCAGTCGCCGGCGTCCAGCGCCACCGTGCCGAATGCCCGCTGCAGCGCCGGCACGTAGATCACGGCGAACTGCAGCGCGGCGGCGGTGGCGACCGAAAGCCAGAGCCAGGCGTTGGCGAACAGCCCGTGCAGCGCGCCGTCCCTGTCCGAGCGCGCGCAGAACACGTTGAACAGCTCGAACATCACCAGTGTGTTGAAGGCGAGCGTGCGTGCGCGCTCGACCGATCCGGCGCCTTCGATCAGGCCGCCGGGCAGTCCGGCGTCCAGCGCGAGCAGCGTGCCGGCACCGACGACCACCGCCGCGAGCGCGATACCGGCCCACATGGTCGTCGTGATCACGCCCTCGAGCGGATCGCGGGGCGCGCGGCGCATCACGCCCGGATCCGCCGGATCCACGCCGAGGGCGAGCGCCGGCAGCGAGTCGGTGACCAGGTTGATCCACAGGATCTGCGTCGCCAGCAACGGCAGCACCAGCGCCTGGCCCGCGCCGGCCGGGAGCCCGATCGCAGCGGCGAACACCACGCCGAAGAACACCACCAGCACCTCGCCCAGGTTGGTGGCGAGCAGGTAGCGCAGGAACTTCTGGATGTTGGCGTAGATCGCGCGCCCTTCCTCGATCGCGGCGACGATGGAGGCGAAGTTGTCGTCCGCCAGCACGATGTCGGCGGCTTCCTTGGCGACGTCGGTGCCGGTGATGCCCATGGCGATGCCGATGTCGGCGGCCTTGAGCGCCGGCGCGTCGTTCACGCCGTCGCCGGTCATCGCCACCACCTCGCCGCTCGCGTGCAGCGCGCGCACCAGCGCCAGCTTGTGTTCCGGGCTGACGCGGGCGAACACGCCGACCTCGACCGCGACGGCCTGCACCTCGGCCGGCGTCATGGCCGAAAGCTCGGAGCCGAGCACCACGCGCGATTCGTGCGCAGCGATGCCCAGTTCGGCGGCGATGGCGCGCGCGGTCGCCGGGTGATCGCCGGTCATCATCACCACGCGCACGCCAGCGGCCTGCGCGGTGCGCACCGCCCCGGCCGCTTCGGCCCGCGGCGGGTCGATCATGCCGACGACGCCGAGCCACGCCAGCCCGCTTTCGAGCAGCGCGTCCGCCTGCGCGTCGGCAGGCAGCTCGCGGCGCGCGAATCCCAGGGGCCGCAGCGCCTTGCCCGCCATGCCTTCGACGCTGGCGAGGATCTCCGCGCGCCTGTGCTGCGTCAACTCGACGCGCCCATCTCCGGTCGCCTCGTGCGTGCAGCAGTCGAGCAGCATGTCCGGCGCGCCCTTGGCCATCAGCAGGCGCCGCTCGCCGTCGGCGTGCAGCGTGCTCATGCGCTTGCGCTCGGAGGAGAAGGGGATTTCTCCCACGCGCGGGTAGCGGGATTCCAGCTGCGCCAGGTCGAGACCGGCTTCCAGCGCGGCGACCTTGAGCGCGCCCTCGGTCGGGTCGCCAAGCACGCTGCGGCGAGCGCCGTCCTGCGCGAGCGTGGCGTTGTTGCACAGCGCGCCCGCGAGCAGCAGGCCATCGTGGCCGCCGGCCGCCGAAATCTCGCGCACCGCCATCCTGTTCTGCGTCAGCGTGCCGGTCTTGTCCGTGCAGATGACCGTCGCCGAGCCGAGCGTCTCGACGGCCGCCAGCGTGCGCACGATCGCGTTGCGCTTCGCCATGCGCTGCGTGCCCAGCGACAGCACGACGATGGTCACCGCGGCCAGTCCCTCGGGCACGGCGGCGACGGCGAGGGCGATGGCGAACAGCAGCACGGCGACCAGCGCGTCCATGGTGATCGACGGTTGCAGCGCGAGCACGGTGGCGCCGACCACCGCCGCGATGACGATGACGGTGGCGCCGAGCCGCTTGCCGACCGTGTCGAGCTGGCGCTGCAGAGGCGTCGGCGGGCTTTCGGTCGCGGAGAGCAGCGCCGCGATGCGCCCGATGGCCGCGTCGCCACCGGTGGCGGTCACCACCGCGAGCCCGCGGCCGTAGGTCGCCGCGGTGCCCGAATACACCATGTTGCTGCGCTCGGGCAGCGCCGCGGAGGCGGCAATCGGCGCGACCTGCTTTTCCACCGGCATGCTCTCTCCGGTGAGCGACGCCTCCATGGTCTGCAGCGAAACCGATTCGAGCACGCGGGCGTCGGCGGCGATGCGCGCGCCTTCCTCGATCGCCAGCAGGTCGCCGGGGACCAGATCCGCGGCTGGCACGGTGCGACGTTCGCCGTCGCGCACCACCAGTGCGGACGCGGCGGTCATGCCGCGCAGCGCCGTGACCGCCCGCTCCGCGCGCTCTTCCTGCACGAAGCCGAGCACGGCGTTGATGAGGACGATGGCGACGATGGCGAGCGCCTCGTAGGGTGCGTCCCGCGCGCCTTCGTGCCACCACACCAGCAGCGAAATGCCCGCCGCGGCGATCAGCAGCAGCACCAGCGGGCTGCGCAGTTGTGCCAGGAAGCGCTGCCAGGACGGCACCGGGGGCGCGCCCGGCAACTCGTTGGGCCCGAATTGCGCGAGGCGCGCGCGCGCCTCTGCCGCACTCAGCCCGCGTTGGGCATCGGTCGCGAGTTGCCCGAGCGCCTCGCTCGCCGGCAAGGCATGAGGATTCGCCAATGGCACGCTGTCATTCTGCCTCTGTACCCGGGTCCTGCGCATTTGACTTGGGTCAACTCCCGGGCCATGCCGAGCCGTAGCATGGCCCGATGTTCCGCGTCTCCCAGTTCGTGCGCGAAATCGACCACCCTACGCCGGCAGGGCAGGCCCACAGCCCCGCGGGTCCCGTCGTGATCTGGAACCTCGTCCGGCGCTGCAACCTGAACTGCGTGCACTGCTATTCCATCTCCGCGGACGTGGACTTTCCCGGCGAACTTTCCACCGCCGAGGTATTCGCGGTGATGGACGACCTCAAGCGCGCGGGTGTGCGGGTGCTGATCCTGTCCGGCGGCGAGCCTCTGCTGCGTCCGGACCTCTTCGACATCGCCGCGCGCGCGAAGTCGATGGGCTTCTACACCGGGCTGTCGACCAACGGCACGCTGATCGACGCGCCGATGTCGGCGCGCATCGCCGCCATCGGCTTCGACTACGTCGGCATCAGCCTCGACGGCCTGCGCGAAACGCACGACCGCTTCCGCCGCAAGCAGGGCGCCTTCGACGCCTCGCTGCAGGGCCTGAGGCTGTGCCGCGACGCCGGCGCGAAGACCGGCATGCGCTTCACCGTGACGCAGGACAACGCCGCCGACCTGCGCGCGCTGGTGGAACTGGCGGAAACCGAGCGCATCGACAAGTTCTACCTCTCGCACCTGAACTACGCCGGGCGCGGCAACCGCAACCGCGGCACCGACGCAGCGCACCTGGCGACGCGGGCGGTGATGGACTACGTCTTCGACACCTGCCTCGACTACCAGCGCCGCGGCGTCGAAAGGGAGTTCGTCACCGGCAACAACGACGCCGACGGCGTGTACGTCCTGTTCTGGGCGCGCGCGCGATTTCCGCATCGCGAGGCGCACCTGCGCGCCAAGCTCGCGCAGTGGGGCGGTAATTCCTCCGGCGCGAACGTGGCCAACATCGACAACCTCGGCGTGGTGCACCCGGACACCATGTGGTGGAACTATCCGCTCGGCAACGTGCGCGAGCGCCCGTTCGGCGAGATCTGGGCCGACACTTCCGACCCGATCATGGCGGGGCTGAAGCGCAAGCCGCGGCAGGTGAAGGGGCGTTGCGGCGCCTGCGCGTACTTCGACATCTGCGGCGGCAACACGCGGGTCAGGGCACTGCAGATGACCGGCGACGCCTGGGAAGAGGATCCGGGCTGCTACCTGGACGATGCCGAGATCGGCGTTGCGCCCGGCGGCGCGCGCGTGCCGGTGCAGGCCTACACCGCGAAAGGCGTGACATGGGCGCGCAGCGGCTGATCGCGGCGCTCGCGCTCGCGACGGCGGCGACGCTCGCCTGGCCGCAGGCCGTCGAGAAGGTCTACGCGGATCATTGCGCCCTTTGCCACGGCGTCGACCGGCTGGGCGCGGTCGGGCCGGCGCTGCTGCCCGAGAGCCTCGAGCGGTTGCGCAAGCCCGCGGCGGTGCAGGTGATCGCGCAGGGACGCGTCGCGACGCAGATGCCGCGCTTCGACGACAAGCTCTCGGCGGCGCAGATCGAGGACCTCGCCGCCTGGCTCTACACGCGTCCAGGCCTCGCGCCCGTGTGGGGCGAGGCCGAGATTCGCGCCTCGCGCGTGGTGCACCCGCCGGCGAAGCCCGATGCGTCGCGGCCGGTGTTCGCGGCAGACCCGATGAACCTGTTCGTGGTGGTGGAGACGGGCGACCACCACGCCACGATCCTCGATGGCGACCGCCTGGAGCCGATCGCGCGCTTCGCCACGCGCTACGCGGTGCACGGCGGACCGAAGTTCTCGCCCGACGGGCGCTACGTCACTTTCGCCTCGCGCGACGGCTGGGTGTCGCGCTACGACCTGTGGAACCTGCGCATGGTCGCGGAGGCGCGGGTCGGCATCAACACGCGCAACATCGCCGTCTCCTCCGATGGCCGCTACGTCATGGCGGCGAACTACCTGCCGCACACGCTGGTGGTGCTGGATGCGGAACTGAACTTCGTCAAGCTGCTGCCCGTGCGCGACCGCGAGGGGAAGAAGTCCTCGCGCGTCTCGGCGGTGTACGACGCCGCGCCGAGGAAGAGCTTCGTCGCCGCGCTGAAGGACATCCCCGAGGTCTGGGAGATCAGCTACGACGACAAGGCCGAGCCGATCGCGATGGGGGTGATCCACGACTTCCAGTATCGCGAGGGCGCCTTCATCCCCGGCAAGCTGAACCCGCGGCGCAGCGTGCTGACCGAGCTGCTGGACGATTTCTTCTTCACGCGCGATTACTCCGAGGTTCTGGGAACGGGGCGCGACGGCGGCAAGGCCCAGGTCGTGCACCTGGACGTGCGGCGCAAGATCGCGAGCGTGGACGTCCCCGGCATGCCGCATCTCGCCTCCGGCATCACCTGGGACTGGAACGGCCGCAACGTGCTGGCGACGCCCAACCTGCGCGAGGGGTCGGTCAGCGTCATCGACACGAAGGACTGGAGGCTGGTGCGCCAGATCCCCACGCTCGGCCCGGGCTTCTTCCTGCGCAGCCACGAGAAGACGCCCTACGCGTGGGTCGACGCCTTCATGAGCCCGCGCAAGGACACCCTGCAGATCATTCACAAGGGCACGCTGGAGGTGGTGAAGGAACTGCGCCCGGCGCCCGGCAAGACTACCGCGCACGTGGAATTCAGCCGTGACGGGCGCTACGCGCTGGTCTCGGTGTGGGAGCTGGACGGCGCGGTGATCGTCTACGATGCGGCGACGCTGGAAGAGGTCAAGCGCCTGCCGATGAAGAAGCCCTCCGGCAAGTACAACGTGCACAACAAGGTGACGAGGTCCGATGGCACCAGCCACTGACATGCGCAAAGCGAAGGCGCCGCAGATCTCGGCGGAGGCGTTCCTCGCCAAGCTGCCGATGTTCAGCGAGCTCGACGCCGGGGAGATCACGCGCATCGCCACCGGCGCGCACACCCTGCACGTGCCCAAGGGCGAGGCGATCGCGCACCGCGGCGACCCCTGCAACGGCTTCCACGTGGTGGTCTACGGGCAGGTGAAGCTGGGCTTCACCTCGCCGCAGGGCGTGGAGAAGGTGGTCGAGATCATCGGCCCGGGCCAGAGCTTCGGCGAGGCGCTGATGTTCCTCGAGCGGCCGTATATCGTCTTCGCGCGCGCGCTCGAGGACAGCCTGCTGCTGCACATCGCCAAGCGCGTGGTGTTCGAGGAACTGGAACGCGAGCCGCTGTTCGCGCGCAAGGTGATCTCGGGCCTCGCGCGCCGCCTGCACGGGCTGGTGAAGGACGTCGAGGCCTACACCCTGCGCTCGGGCGCCGACCGCGTCATCGGCTACCTGCTGCGCGACGCGCCCGACGGCGTCGAGAGCGGCGAGCTGAGCATCACGTTGAACGCGGGCAAGAGCGTCATCGCCTCGCGCCTCAACATGACGCCGGAGCACTTCTCGAGGATCCTGCACGAACTGCAGACCGACGGCCTGATCGAGGTAAGCGGGCGCAGCATCCGCATCCTCGACCTGGCGCGGCTGCGCGGCTGAGGCCGCGCAGCCAGTTCACAACTAGGGGCCACAAAAGGACGAAGGCCTTTTGTCCTTCGTGGCGAGGGGGATGTGCCCCCTTGTACCTCGTACTACTGCTTCATCACCCACGCCACCAGGGTCTTCAGGTCGGCGTCGGGCACGGCGGGATTCGGCGCCATCGGGATCTGTCCCCACACGCCGGCGCCGCCCTTCTTCACCTTGTCGGCGAGCTTGGCCTCGATGCCGGCCTGGCCCTTGTACTTCGCCGCGATGTCCTTGTAGGACGGGCCGACCGACTTCTTGTCGATCTGGTGGCAGGCGAGGCAGTTGTGCTTCTTCGCCAGCGCCTCGTCGGCGCGCGCCGGCGCGGCGGCGAGCAGCCCGCCGCAGACGGCGAGGGCCAGGGTAGCAGTGCGGAAATCCATGTTGCGGTGCTCCTCTCTCAGTAGATGTCGTGGGTGGTGTTGTAGACGTTGAAATGCCCCGTCGGCGTAATGATACGCGGATCCTTGATCACCGCCTTCAGCTTGCGCGTCTTGTCGTCCACCACGACCAGCGCCGACTGCTGGTTCTTCGCGCTCCACACCGCGAACCATACCTCGTCGCCGGCCTTGTTGTATTCCGGCTGCACCACGCGCTTGGCGCCGTCGGTGACGCCCGCCCATTCGCCGATCGGCAGGACTTCGGCCTTCTTCGACAGGTCGTTGATGTCGAACACCGCGATCGATTGGGCGATCTTGGCGTCCGGGTTGAGCGGGGCGTCGACCCACAGGTTCTTCGACTTCGGGTGCGTCTTGATGAACAGGTTGCCGCCGCCCTGGCCGTCGAGCATCTGCACCACCTTCCAGGCGCTGTCCTTGCGCTTGGGGTCGGTGCCGATGAGCGCGATCTTTTCGCTGCCCAGGTGCCCCGTGGCCCAGACGGGGCCGTATTTCGGGTGCTTGAAGTTGGCGCCGCGGCCCGGGTGCGGGATCTTGTCCACGTCGATCAGCTTGAGGAGCTTGCCCGCCTTGGTGTCGGTCACCGCGATCTTGTTCGACTGGTTGGCGGCGACGAGGAAGTAGCGCTTGGAGGCGTCCCAGCCGCCGTCATGCAGGAACTTTGCCGCGTCGATCTCGGTGGTGGTCAGGTTGTTGATGTCGTACACCACCACCGACTGGGCGATCTTCGGGTCCGGGTTGAGCGGCGTGTCGACCCACAGGTTCTTCGACTTCGGGTGCGTC
>SXGU01355660.1_pt1 | contig 11802 bp, 14 predicted proteins | sample 3174531 | NCBI WGS metagenome assembly SXGU01 (sample SAMN11356863, study PRJNA531348) | freshwater metagenome | isolation source: freshwater sample F1-140 | place: China: Fuxian Lake, Yuxi | collected 2017-12-25
AGGCAAAGTTGCCCTCGACGTTGCCGCCGAGCGTGGCGCAGCCGGCGAGCAGCGGCGCCGCGATGATCCCGCAGGCGAGGGTGCGGACGCGCGCGCTCATGACCGCGGCTCCTTTCCGCCCGCGGCGAACGCGCGCAGCGTCTCGGCGTCGCGGAAACCGTGCAGCACCGCCCCGTCGCTGGCGCGCACGATGACCGGCGTACCGGCAAAGCCATTGGCCCTGGCGAACGCCTCATTGGCATCGAGCGCGCTGGTCCCGGCGCAGGATTTACCGCTCGCTTCCAGCTTGCCGGCATAGGCGGCGTGGAGCGCTCTGACGGGATCCTGAGCACAGAGCACTGTCTCGGAGAGCTGGCGGCTCGCCGCACCGAAGATAGAGATCGGCCGTTCCTCGACCTGGACCTTCGCCTTGACGAGTTCGCCGGCGAGGCGCTGGCAATAGCCGCACTGGAAATCGGAGAAGACCACCAGTTTCGGCCCGGTGGGATCGCCCCAGCGGATTGCGCCCTCGGCGGGCAGGCTCGCAAGATCGCCCGTCTTCGCCGCTTCCGACGAAACGGTCTCGTTTTGTTCCGAGCGTGCCTTGGCGCCGCCCGCGGTGAGCAGATCGGGATTGAGCTCGAGCAGCCGCGCGGCGGTGACATCGCGGCGCTCTTCCATGTCGTAGAGCCGGCCCACGAACAGATAGCGCGCGGTCTCGTCGATGTAGAACAGCGTATCGCCCGAGACGACCTCGCACCACGGGCCGAGCGTGTCGCAGGTCAGCGCATCGACCGGAGTTTTCGGGAGGCGGAGCTTGAGCGCGGCGGCGACGTCACTTGCAAGCACGGTCGCACTGGCGGGAAGCGCGGTAACGGCGGCCACCCCGAGCGTCAGCACCGTGGCGGCGCCGGTCATCGCCAGTGCGACATGGGCGGCGCGGGCTTTCAGGCCCGGGCGGGAATGCGTGAAATTCATGTTACTTGGTGCTCCTGACATGGGCGCCGTCGAGAAAGACGATCTCGACCTCGATGCCGGTCGGCATCTCGACGACGGGTTGATATTGTTCGGCGCGTTCGATGAGGTACCGGCTGACCGTGTCGGCGGCCTCGCCCGCGCCCTGGCCGAAACCACCGGTAAGAATGTCGGTCGGCGAGAGCGCCTCTCGCTTGCCATTGGCGCCGACCTGTCCGGTGAAGATTCCGTTGGCATTGGCGGAGAAGCCGCGCCCGAACCCGCCGACGATCCCGGCGAGCAGCGCTTGGCCGACGAGACTGCCTTCGCGGCTGACCACGCGGCCGCGCACCCCCGACTTGCCGGCAAAGGCGATGAACCCCTTGACCTCGCTCACCGCGTAGCGGCCGCCGGGCTGCGCGCAGGTCATCCGCGCCAGCTTGACGTAGACCTTCTCGGCCGAGAGATCTCCGCGCGCCGCGCCGTTGACCAGGCAACCGGTAAGATCGGTGGTGAGCAGCCGCTTGCCGCTCGTGACCGAGCGTGCGGGACCGGTGATCCTCAGCACTACCGGCAGCGGATCGGTCTGGCTGGCGACGCCGGTCGAGGCATCGACCCCGACGATCACCCGCGCGGGCGCATAGGAATTGGGCGGCAGGTAATCGCGGCTCGCCTCGAGCATCAGCGCAGGCGTGCGTTCCGCCGCCGGGCGGCTCTTAGCCTCGCCCGCCTCGCCGAAGCTGAGCGTGCTGAGGCCTGCCGACTGCGGACCGGGCGCGAGCGCGTCGCCCTGTTGCGGCGCCGGCGGCGCGACCCCGGGTCCATAAGCCGGCGGCGGGGTGGCCGGTGCCGGTGGTTCGGCCTGGCGAACCTGCTGAAGCTCACCGCGCAAAGCAGCGTTCTCCGCCGAGATCGCATCGATCGCCGTCTGACCGTCGCTGCGCATCGTCGCGTTCTCGGAGCGCAACGCTTCGAGCTCCTGCTCGATCGCGGGCCGGGGCACTTGCGTTTCCTGCAGGTCCTTGATCGCGCGGCCTTGCGCATCGAGCCGGTTGCCGTAGGTCGCGACAAACTCGCGCTGCGACAGGTTGCGGTTGACGAGACCGCCGGTGTCGATGGTCGCCGCGCCGTCGGTCGTCGCGCCGCCCTCCTCCTCGCCGCCGAACACGATCCACGACCCGCCGATCAGGACCAGTCCGCCCAGCCCTGCGAGCAGAAGCTTCTGGCGCTTCGCGATCTGGGTGTTGAGGTTGCGGCGGCCTTCGGCATGACCGGTGTCGTGCTGCACTACGTCGGGCGCCGCCTCGGATGCGTTGGTCATCGCTCGAGCCCTCCCGTGCGGAAGACAAGGACGGCGCTTGTCGCTTCGCCGGGAGGCAGCGCGTCGCGCCCATAGGCGAAGGCGAGCGCGCCCGCGGGTGCCTCGCGTTCCTCGCCGAGCGCGATCGGCTCCTTGCCCAGGTTACGGATCAGGAAGCGCTGGCCAATCAGCGCGGCACCATCGTACTGCGCGACCTGCTGCACCTCGATGGCGCCGGTGCGGCGTGGCCGCGACAGTTCGGCCCTGGCCGAGAAGCCGGACAGGACGCCATCGCTCGCCATGGCCTCGATCAGGCGGATGGTGGCTTCGTCTTGCCCACTTTCCTGCTCCCATTCGGCCGCCTCGCTGCGAACCAGCGCCGGATTGGTGATGAACAGCTGGCCCGCATCCGCGCCGCCGAGGCGGCAGGCGAACCGGTAGACGTAGCCCGCCTTGCTGGTGGCGAAGAAGCTGACCTTGTCCGAGGCGAACTGCGGCGGCACCGAGATATAGATGTCGCCGCGCACCGGCTCGTGGGTCACCTGGAAATCGTTGTAGGGAAAGCCGCTGGCAATCTTCGAGACATTGGCGAACCCGTCTTCGACGAGTGCGATCCGCGTCAGGTCGCCACGCGCGAGTTCGCAGTCGATCGTCGCGTTGTCGGCCGCCTCGACGAACTGGTCGGCATGCGCGGGGACCGCGACCAGCGCGAGCGAGGCCGCAACGAACGCCGCGCCAATCGCGCGCAGGCCGCTGTCGGGGACCCGGGCCGCACCGATGCAGAAACAGGCAAGGCCGGTCCCGGCGAGCGCCGCGCTCAGCGGGCTTGAAAAGGCGCTCATGATCGCTGCTCCTCGTCGGTTGAAATTTGCTCGAAGCCGGTGAGGCCGAGCGAAAGTCCGCGCTTCGCCCAGGCAAAGCGGAAGGTTCGCTCCTGGCTCGCGATCACCTGGGCTCCGACGAAGGTCTTGAGCGTGCCGGTGACGGTGGCGGTGAGGCTCTCGGTGTCGACGAGCATCGAGCGGATCACGAAGGCCTGGCTGACGTCGGAGCCGCGCTGCTCGTCGACGATCCTCACCAGATCGGCCTTGAGGCGACCGTGCGCCGCCGGATCGGCCAGTTTGAGGATCTGCTCCATCCAGTAGTCGAGGCTCTCGGGCGCGCGGTTCAGCAGCATCAATGCGGTGTCGCGGGTGACGAGTTCGAGGTAATGCGTATCGATCCCGCCGCTCGAGACCGTCAGCGTCTCGGCGGTGATGGGCACGAGCACCACCTGTTCGTCGCGAGTGATCGCTGCCCCGACGCCCAGCACGCTGGTGGCTGCCAGAATGGCGCTTAGCCCTGCGAAGCGGTTGCGCTGCGCGAGATATCGCTGGGCCTGCGCATGCGCGAATTCGGTTTGCATGTCTGTCCTCCCTCAGCCGGCCAGCAGGCGGCAATGGGAGGGCGGCGTGGCTTTCAACCCCAGGAAGCTCCCGGGCAGGTACCAGTAGGCAGCATGCACCAGTTTCGACCCAGCATTGCCTGCCTTCGCCTTCCGCAGGGCGAACCAGGTCACGACCGATAGGCCCGTGCCGATGATGATGTGCTGCGCGAGAATGCCCCATGCGAACGGGACGAGCAGTCCCGCAAACTCGTCGATGGTCCAGAAACCGATGAGCTCCGGATCGTCGAGCCGCCGTGGAACAAGGTATCTGTCGGCCATGATGCCGCCCTCCTGCCGTTAGACCGCTGTCAGATGACCGCGGTCACGACCGAGGTGACGATCGGCACGCCGGTGCCGACGCCGATCCCGACGCCCACCGGCACCGCCACCTGACCGAGCGCAAAGCGTCCCGAGGCCAGCGCGATCAGACCACCGGCGAGGGACATGACGGTGATGATCTTGCCGCCCGAACCTTCGAGGAAGTCGGTGAACTTCTGCAGCGCCGGATCAAAGGTGGTGTCGGCGCCGGCAAACGCGGCACCGGCGCAAGCGAGCGCCGCAATGGCGGGAACAACATAGTCGCGGCCCCGGGGGCGGGCGGCACTGAGCGATTTGGTCATCATCGGGGGGAACTCCGGGAAGGTTGAACATCGAACCAGCGAGCGTGTTCGCTGTATGTTCATTCCTCGCCCAGGAGCCGGGGTGTAGGAAATGCCGGGTGCCGTTTGGCCTGCATCCACCAAGCAAAAAGCGACATCGATGAGGGTCCGGGCCGGGTTTCGCGCTGACCACGCGGCGAGATGCGCCCAGCTGACTGCATTCCGCGCGCACCGTGCCGCAAATTGCGATCCACCGGCCGAAATCCGCGCGAATCACCGAAGGAAGCCGATTCCGCTCTTCCTCTATGTTCTCTACTTGTTCTTTTCGTTTTCCTACAGCCTTCCTTCGGGGCTAGCCGTCGAGTCGACCACCACCACGCGAAAGGATTCGTCGATGACCGACATGGCGCTCTTTGCCGAACACCAGGTTCGGACCGATCTTGCCCGGCTGCTTCTCGCAGCTGTCGAAGGCAGCGGTCGCTCCCGCTGCGACATCGCGCGCGATGCGCGCGTTCACAAGGATGCGCTGCGCCGCGTTCTTTCCGGCGAGCGCTCGGCTAGCCTTGGCGAGACACTGCGCATTCTGGCCGCCAGCCGGGTTGCTCCACATGCCCACCTGCTGCTGTTCCTCGTCAGCGGCGGCGACCATGCGATCGAATGGCTGCAATCGGACCTCGCGCAGTTCTTCGAAGACTTCGCCGGCGAATTGCCAACTGCCCTCGAGCGCGTGCTTGGCAACCAGGTGCACGACGTCAAGCCGCGCTGGGCAAAGGGTACGGCGCATCGTGTCGCACGCCTTCTCTCCGACCACATCGATGAGCTCGAGCGCAAGGATGTCCTGCTCGGTGATGTCTTCGCCACTGACCAGGGAGGCCACCATGGGTGAAGCTGTCGGCAAGGACGCGACCGAGGAGCGCCGTGTGACCCGGCTCCTCCGCTTGCCCGAGGTTCAGCACCGCGTCGGACTTGGCCGCTCGACAATCTACCGCTGGATGACCGAGGGTAGGTTTCCGAAACCGGTGCAGCTCGGGGGCTTCGTCGTGGCGTGGCCTGAAGATGAGATCGAGCGCTGGATTTCCGCAAGGCTTGGATAATCACCCATTAGCGCCGAAAGCGACAGGTTTTTACAGCCGGAATGTGTCGGCTTTTCCGACCCTGCTTTCTTCCTGGGTGATGGTCATTCGCCCCACGCGTTTGCGCAAGCAATCGAGGTGGTGGGCGTGCGCTAAGCGCCAAGGCTTTCCATGATCCGGCATTCCGAAACGGTTCCGCCCGCGCATGACCGAGCGATTTGTTCGAGGTCATCGCGCAGAAGCGCGAGTCTTGAGATCTTTTCGTTCACGTCGGCGAGGTGGCGTAGCGCAATTTGCGTCACTTCATCGCATGGCCTTTCGGGATCGTCACCCAGTGCGAGCAACGATCTGATCTCGCCGGTTTCGAACCCCAGCTTCCTCGCGTGCCGGATGAAGCGCAGTCGCTCCAAGTCATCCGCGCCGTAAGTCCGCCGACCTGATTGGGTCCGCGCTGCGCGCCGCATCAGGCCGATCTCTTCATAGAAGCGGATCGTGTTGACCTTTGTCCCGGTTGCGGCCGCCAAATCGCCAATCATCAACATCCTCGACATTCCGCTTGATCCTCCAGTCGCTGGAGGATGTACGACCGCGCCATGCCCTCGCCAAGGCCGGATTGGAGCACCTTCAATGAAAGATACCCAATTCACTCCCGCGCTGGGGTTACCCGGCCTCACACGGGGCTACGACTTGGCCATTCGACTTCTGACGCGTGAGGCCGTCTGGCGGAACATGCTCCTTCGCCAGGTGGCGCCGCTGAGCAACGAGACGATCATCGACGTCGGCTGCGGCACGGGGACATTCGCCATGATGTTGAAGCGCGCGGCGCCCGCAGCCCGCATCACGGCAATCGATCCGGATCAGGATGTGCTTGATCGAGCCAGACGGAAGGCCGAGGCCGCCGACATCGAGATCGAATGGCGGCAGGGCTTTGCCCGAGATGTCGCCGATCTCGGGGTCAGCTTTGACAAGGCGGTGTCGAGCCTCGTCTTCCATCAGGTGCCGCTCGTGGGCAAACGAGCGGGAGTGGCGGCGATGTTCGCTTGCGTCCGGCCGGGAGGCGAGGTTCACATCGCTGACTACGCTCTGCAAGACAGCGCGCTAATGCGCGCGTTGTTTCGCCTGACGGTCCAGACGCTCGATGGGAGGGCGGACACGCAGCCGAATGCGGACGGAGTGCTGGAACGCATTCTTTCCGACTATGGCGCGGCAGTCGTTGCGCCTCGGGCCATCGTGCCCACCGCCACTGGCGCGATCAGCCTCTTTGTTGCCACTAGGCAGTCATCGAAATGATTGCGAAACATTCGCAGAAACACGTTGATCCTCCAGTGGCTGGAGGTTGTAGGGGTCAGGAATGACTGACGACGAATCAGATGGCTGCGGCTGCACCGGCGACACCAAAAGAGCGGAAACGGATCCCGCGTACCGCCGCGCGCTGTGGTGGGTGGTCATCCTCAATGTCGGCTTCGGTATCGTCGAACTCGCCGGCGGATTTATAGCGAACAGCCAGGCTTTGAAGGCCGATGCGCTCGATTTCCTCGGAGACGGCTCAATCACCTTCGTCGGCCTGCTCGCTCTGGGCTGGGCAGCGGCCACCCGTGCGCGCGTCGCGATGACGCAGGGACTCTTCCTCGGCACTCTTGGCCTCGCGGTCATCGCCATGGCGGTCTGGCGCGCTCTGAACGCTATCCCGCCCGAGCCGGAGCTGATGGGAGGCATCGGCATCGCGGCGCTGATCGTGAACGTAACCGCGGCGATGATCCTGGCTCGTTTCAGAGACGCTGGTGACGCTCAAGCACGAGCGATCTGGCTGTTTTCGCGTAACGACGCCATCAATAACGTGGCAGTGATCGCAGCCGCCGCGCTGGTCTTCTGGCTCGATAGCGCCTGGCCGGACATCATTGTCGCGGCTGTAATTGCCGTGATCTTTCTGCAGTCGGCGTGGGAGATCATCCGAGACGCTCGCGGCGAGTTGCGAGCAACGGCATGACGACCTCCCGCTACTTCCGGGCGCTGTTCCTGGCGCTGCTGGTCGGCTGCGCCCTCGCCGCCGCTCCCGCTCGCGCTCAGACGGCACCGGCGCAGACCATATGGCGCCTCCTTGATTACATCGCAGTGGATTACGCAGGTGCGGTCTCCGACGGCCAGGTGGTGAATGAGGCCGAATACGTCGAGATGGTGGAATTCTCCGCGAGCGTGCGCCAGCGGCTCGGCGAGCTCCCGCCGACCGAGGCGCGGGCGGGTCTTCTCCACGGGGCGACCCGCCTTGAAGGAGCTATCGCGGCGAAGGCGGCCCCGGCGAGCATCGCCACATCGGCTCGGCAGCTCGGAAAAATCCTTTTGGCGGCCTACCCGGTGCCGCTCGCCCCATCGAACTTGCCTGATCTGACTCGAGGCGCAGCGCTCTATGCTCAGAACTGCGCCAGCTGCCATGGCTCCACGGGCGACGGGCGAGGCGCTGCGGCAAGCGGCATGGACCCGCCACCGATCGACTTCACCGACGAGGCGCGCGCGCGTGAGCGAAGCCTTTTCGGCCTCTATCAGGTCATCGAGCAGGGCCTCGAGGGCACCGCCATGCCGTCCTTCGCACAGCTCAGCCCCGATGATCGATGGGCCCTGGCGTTCCACGTCGGCCGCTTCGCATATCCTGAGGAGCTCGCTCGAGCGGGGGAGACGGCATGGTCGAGCGGCGATGAAGCGCGGCGCTTGGTCCCGAACATGACTGCCCTGGCCGGCATGACTCCGGCGCAGCTCCAGCAGACGCTGGGAGCTGAGAAGGCGCGCGCCATCACGGCCTACTTGCGCGGTCATCCCGACGCGCTTTCCGGCGCGCAAGGCTCGCTCAGTCTGGCCAAGGAACGGCTCCAGGAGGCGCTCGCCGCCTACGAAGCCGGTCAGCGGGCCAGAGCAACCGATCTGGCGCTTTCGGCCTACCTGGACGGTTTCGAGCCTGTCGAGCCTCTTCTGAACACGCGGGATGCTTCGCTGATGAGGCGGATTGAAGGGGGGATGGCCGAACTGCGCGCCCGCATCAGTCGCGGCGCGTCCGTAGACGAGGTGCGCGCGCAGGTTGCGGTATTACAGACGCTTTTTACCGCCGCCGAAGTGCAGCTACGCCCCGAAAAGGCCAGCACCGCAGCGAGCTTTCTCGGTGCCTTCACCATTCTCCTGCGCGAAGGATTGGAGGCGCTCCTTCTCGTTATCGCGATGATCGCATTCCTCAGGAAGGCCGATCGTCAGGACGTTTTGGGCTATGTTCATGGCGGATGGATCGCAGCGCTGGTGGCAGGCGTAGCCACCTGGGCTGCGGCAACCTATCTGATCAGCGTGAGCGGCGCGAACCGCGAGCTGACCGAAGGCTTCGGCTCGCTCTTCGCCGCCGTAATTCTCTTGTCCGTCGGGATTTGGATGCACGGAAAAGCCCAGGCCGGGGCATGGCAGCGCTACATTAATGAGCGACTCACCAAGGCGCTCTCAAAGAGATCCGCCTGGTTCCTCTTTGGGTTGACCTTCCTCGTCGTCTATCGCGAGGTGTTCGAAACGGTTCTCTTCTATACGACGCTGTGGAGCCAGGGAAATGCGGGCGCGGTGGCCGCAGGAGCCCTGGCGGCGATCGTTCTGCTTGCAATGATCGCCGTCGCCATGCTCCGATACAGCCGGAAAATTCCGATCGCGAAGTTCTTCACGTACAGTTCCGTCCTTATCGCCGTCTTGGCCGTGGTCCTCGCGGGTAAGGGCGTGGCGGCTCTTCAGGAAGCGGGATTGCTGGACGTGCGGCCGCTCGCAGCTGTGCCTCGGATCGATCTGCTTGGTCTCACGCCCACGGTGCAGTCGGTGCTCGCCCAGCTCATCATGCTGGCCGCGGTCCTGTTCGGCTTTTGGTACAATCGGCGGGTGGCCTATCAGGGCGCCGCGCCTGCCGTTCGCACCGCCAATTCGACATAAGCGCGACACGACCTTGCCCAAAGCAGCATGCGCCCATTGTCCCGGACCGCTTCGCTGTGAGCGGCGTTCACTTCACATGATGAGCTACCAAGGACGCACGAATGAGCGACAACTTCGATATCGTCGTGATCGGCGGCGGCACAGCGGGCTACCCGGCCGCTATCCGCGCAGCTCAGCTGGGGATGAGCGTTGCGTGCATTGATCGTCGGCCCACATTGGGCGGCACTTGTCTCAACGTCGGCTGCAGTCCCCCCAAGGCTCTTCCCCAGTCCCCGGAATTGTTCGCCCCAGTGAGCGAGGGCCTGGAGGAGCACGGTATCGGTATCGGCGGGGTCGCCTTGAACCTGGGCCAATTGATCAGCCGCAAGGATGAGGTCGTCACCGGACTTACCAAGGGCGTCGAGCACCTGTTGAAGAAAAACGGCGTCGAATGGGTGAGAGGAAGCGCGCGGTTCGAGGCTGCCGACCGGCTCACCGTTGACTTGGTCGAAGGCGGTGCCCGATCGCTGACCGCGAGCAAAGGCATACTCGTCGCGACTGGGTCCGACGTGGCGCACCTGCCAGGGATCGATATCGACGAGATGAGCATCGTCTCCAACACCGGCGCACTCTCCTTAACGAGGGTGCCAGAGCATCTGGTCGTGATCGGCGGCGGCTATATCGGCCTTGAGCTTGGCTGCGTCTGGCGGCGTCTAGGGGCCAAGGTCACGGTGATCGAGTTCCTCGAAGGTATCGTCCCCAGCATGGATCGCGAAATTGCGCGGCATCTGCTCAAGGCACTGAAGCAGCAGGGCCTGGAATTTCATTTCGAAACCAAGGTAACCGGTGTCGAGAAGCGCCCTGACGACCTGCTCGTATCGGTCGAACCGGCTCAAGGCGGCGAAACCGGGACGCTCACCGCCGATGTCGTACTCGTCGCGGTGGGGCGCAGGCCGTACACCGACGGCCTGGAACTGGAGCGGGTGGGAATCACGCTGGACCCCAAGGGGCGCATTCCGGTCGAGCTTGGTTTCAAGACTCAGGTTTCAGGGATTTACGCGATTGGCGATGTGATTGCCGGACCGATGCTCGCGCATAAGACGACCTTGGATGGGGTGAGGTGCGTGGAAGGGATCGCCGGACGCTACGCTGGGGTAGACTATAATACAGTGCCGGCCGTCATCTACACCTCGCCCGAAGTCGCGAGCGTTGGACAAACCGAGGAGCAATTGAAGGCTGCTGGTGTCGAATACAAGTCTGGCACATTTCCATTTTTGGCGAACAGCCGCGCGCGCTGTAACGGCGACACCCGTGGAATTACCAAGCTGCTGGCGGATGCGAATACCGATCGTCTGCTCGGCGCCCACATCATTGGCCCCGACGCCGGCACAATGATCCCTGAAGCGGTGCTGTTGATGGAATATGGGGGAACGGCCGAAGACCTCGCACTGACGACCCATGCACATCCCACCTTGCCGGAGTCGCTGAAGGAAGCGGCTCTCGTCTTGCTGGGGCAAGGTATGCACATATGACCTGGTGCGGCATTGGTCTTTAACGACGCGATCGAAATCTCTCGAACGCTCGAATTTGTCCTCACGCCGGGGGGATGGTCCGGCTTTTTCTGCTCGAGCAGAGCGGTTGAGAATTACTGGTGGGTGTCCTTATGAGCATCACGCAAGATCTCGATCCCACCATAAACCGCGATGCAGGCGACAGCGATGCCAACAATCAAATCGGGCCAGTTCGCCCCTGTCAGCATGACCGCGATCCCCGCAAGGACGATGCCGCCGTTCGAGACGAAGTCATTGAAGCTGAACGTCGTTGCCGCGCGCAAATTCACGTCCTTGTTGTTCAGCTTGTTCAACAGGCGCAGGCACCACAGATTTACGACAGCGGCCACGATCGCCATGCCGATCATGAGCGCGCCGCCGGGAGTCGATCCGTTGAGATAACGCTGCACAGCATCGGCCATTACACCGGCGGCAAAAATGAGCAGCATCACGCCTGAGAAACGCGCGGCGCCTCGTTTCCAGCGACGTGACCGCGTCAGCGCCAACAGGCTCAAAGCATAGACAACTGCGTCCGAGGAGTTGTCGACACCGTTAGCCAGGAGTGCATTCGAATCCCCCAGGAAAGCCGTCACGAAAAAGCCTGCGGCGATGGCGACGTTGAGCGCCAGGACCAGCCACAGGGTCTTTCGTTTGTCGGCCGAGCCGAGATCGAAATTGGCTTCGCTCATCCCTTGCGCTCCTCCGTGGCCGGTTGCAGCCCGGCGAAAGGCACCTCTCGAAACGCCAAAAGCCGCAGCGCGTTGAAGACCACAATGAGCGTCGAGCCCTCGTGGGCAATCACGGCGGGTCCGATGCCGAGCCCAAGTATAGTCGCCGGGAGAAGCACTGCGACCACCCCCAGACTGACGAACACGTTCTGGCGGATGATCCGCCGCGTGCGCCGACTGAGGTCTACCGCGAACGGCAGCTTGGACAGGTCGTCGGCCATCAGCGCCACATCGGCGGTTTCGAGCGCCACGTCGGAGCCCGCCGCTCCCAT
>SXGU01424980.1_pt1 | contig 11801 bp, 11 predicted proteins | sample 3174531 | NCBI WGS metagenome assembly SXGU01 (sample SAMN11356863, study PRJNA531348) | freshwater metagenome | isolation source: freshwater sample F1-140 | place: China: Fuxian Lake, Yuxi | collected 2017-12-25
CGCCCTGGCTGCGCTTTGCGCCTTGCACTCACCTCCGATCAACTCGTCAGAACCCGCAAATTGGGGTGAGACTGACCACTAGCTTCACCGAGCAAGGCCGCGCGTATCGCGGCATACATCAATAATCGATTCGAGGGGACGTTTCAATGAAGCTGATTCGCGCATTCGCTTGTATTCTGTTCTGCACTGTCGCGCTGAACGCGCAGTCACGGACTTTTGAAGACATCAAGAAGGACGGCAAGATCATCATCGCCACCGAAGGCGCTTACCCGCCCTTCAATTATTTTCAGGGCACGACGCTCGCCGGCTTCGAAATCGAACTGGGCGAGGCATTGGCAAAGAAGCTGGGCGTCAAGGTGGAATGGAAGGCGCTTGCGTTCGACGCGTTGCTGGCCGGCCTGCGCTATGACCGATGGGACGTGGTGATCGCGGGGATTACCGTTACCGACGAGAGATCCAAGGCCGTGACCTTTACCGACCCGCACTGGTGTTCCGGCGGCGTGGTGGTATCCAAAGACCCGTCGATCAAGACCGCCAAGGACCTGGCCGGGAAAACCGTGGCGGTGCAGACCGGCACCACCTATTACGATAACGTCAAAAAGATAGACGGCATCAAGGAAGTGAAGAACTTCCCGCAAGATACCGATGCGCGCTCCGCACTTGTCAGCAGCCGCGTCGATGCCTGGGTGGCCGACAAATTCGTCGCCAAGACCGCATTGCAGAACAATCCTTCTTCCGGCCTGCAACTGGGTGGCATGTTATGGGTAGAGCGCAACGCACCGGTGGTGGCGAAGGGTAATACCTCGTTGGCGAAGGCTATCAACCAGGCGCTGATGGAGCTGTTTGCCGACGGCACGCATGCGACGCTCGCGCATAAATATCTCAAGGAAAACATCGGTTGCAACAGCTAATTGCACCAGGCTGGCGGCCGGGATAAAGAATCGGGCGGCATCGATGTGATTCACCTCTCGATGTCGCGCCACGCGTGTGTCTTCCGCGCTCCGGCAACGGGGCGCTTTTTTTTTTACGCCACATCGATTTGATGCCATGAATCAGATCGATCATCACACTAAAAACATTCATTTCCGCAGCGAGAACGCGGTCGTTAAGCTCGATTCATGGTTCATGCGATGGGAAATAGAATGTTCAATACGGTATCGGTCAGTCTCAATCTGAATCATCTGCGCCACAACTATGCGTTGGCGAAAACGATGGCGCCTGCGGCGAAGGTATTCCCCGTTCTCAAATCGGATGCGTACGGCCATGGGCTGTTGAACATCGCAGGCGGACTCGCCCATGCCGATGGCTTTGCGGTCCTTCAACTGGAAGAGGCGCTGACGCTAAGGGATGCGGGGCACTCGCAGCCCATTCTCATGATGGCAGGCGTCAACGACAGGCGGGAACTCGCGCAAGCGCAGGCGCAAGAACTCATGGTGGTTGTGCGAAGCCGTCAGCAGGTCGACATGCTGCGCGCGCTTCGGACGCAAATGCCGCTCGGTATCTGGGTAAAGGTCAAAAGCAGCATCAATCGTTTCGGCTTCAATCCGGACGAAGTGACCGATGTGTTGCGCGCGATCGAGAAGCAGCACGGCATCAGCGTGAAGGGCTTGATGATGCACTTCCCTTCGGCCGACGATCTGGATGGCGAACTCGAACACCAATGGACCGACTTCCGCGCGCTGCTTGCGCAAACGCACCTGCCATTCTCAGCGGCGAACAGCGCCGCCATGTTGAGGGATGCAGGCACGCATGGTACGCTAGTGCGCCTCGGCTCCACGCTCTACGGCAACAATCCTTTTGTCGCCGGTACGGAGTTCAACGCACTACAAGGTTTTCGCCCGGTCATGCGCTTTGAAGCACGCATCATCGGCACCGTGCGCCTGGCAGCCGGCGAGCCGATCGGTTACGGCGGCAGCTTTGTTGCCGACCGCAGCATGCGGGTGGGGGTCCTGGGCTGTGGCTATGGCGACGGCTATCCGTCCAGTGCCGTGACCGGAACGCCCGTCATCGTCGGCGGCGTGCGGACGCGGGTCCTGGGCAATGTTGCGATGAATGCGATTTTCGTCGACCTGGAGCCGGTGCCGCAGGCGCAAGTGGACGACTGGGTTACCTTATGGGGCGACGAGCGGCTGCGCATCGACGAAGTGGCGCAACATGCGGCGGTGCGTCCGGAAGCCATTCAATGCGGTTTGACAAAAAAACATGCCGTGCGCTTGATAGGGGAAGACGAACTATGTGGAGCATGACTTGATACGCCTTCCGTCATTGCATGCCTTGCGCGTGTTCGAAGCGGTTGCCCGCCTGAGCAATTTCACTACTGCCGCACATGAACTGCACCTGACGCAGAGCGCGGTCAGCCACCAGATCCGCAACCTCGAAGAATTCTTCGGAACCCCGCTGATCATCCGCGACAAACGGATACTGTCGCTCACCCCGGAAGGAACCGAACTCTATATCGCGACGCAGGAAGCCCTGAATATCGTCGGCGAAGCGACCGGGCGCATCATGGCGCGGCGCAACCAGGTGCGCATCAAGGCACTGCCCTCGATCAGCGTGCGCTGGCTGATGCCCCGCCTCGGCGATTTCTATCACCGCTACCCGGGCGTGGAAGTGCGGCTGACGACGGTATGGGAAGACGCGCCCAGTTACCGGCTGGACCAGTACGACTTCTCGATTCAGTTCGGCCCGATCGACCTGGCCGACGAAAACGTCGATCAACTACATGAGGAATGCCTGACAGCGGTGTGCTCGCCTTCCCTGCTCTCCGGAGAGCACGAACTCACGCCGGCGCTCCTTGCGAAACATACGCTGATTCACCCGACCGGAAACTACGACGACTGGCAATACTGGCTCAAGCTGGCGGCCGGACACGAATTCGATGTGACCTGGCCGGAGCAACTGGTCGATACCGACTACCTTGCCATCGAAGCGGCCTTGTGCGGGATCGGCATTGCGGTAATAGACCCGATCTTCATCAAAGAAGAGCTGAGCTCGGGCCGCCTGGTCGAGCCGTTCACGAAACGCGTGAAGACCGGCCGGGGCTACTACCTGATTTCACGCAGCAATCCCCCACTGTCCGAGCATCACCAAAAATTCCGCGACTGGTTGTTTTCGATCATGACGGTGGCCGAACGCGAGATGGAGCAAGTGTGAAGGCGCGCTAGAACGCAGACTTCGAACACAGCGCAGAAGACCATTCCCATGCCGGAAATCCGATCCAGTGTGCGCGTCGGCGGCGAGCAATGGAGCGGCATGCCACAGGGAATTTTTAATTTCGATAGTCGATGCGCCGACAGCGCACATGGTGATGTCAACGGATAATATGTCTTTCCGAAACAACTGGAGGACTGACGTGGCAAATACCGTGGCGAAGTGTGACTACCTGATCATCGGCGCGGGTATCGCCGGCGCGTCAATCGGGTATTGGCTGGCGCCGCATGCGAAGGTCGTCGTTCTGGAGCGCGAATCGCAGCCCGGTTATCACAGCACCGGCCGTTCCGCCGCCCTGTTCTATGCAAGTTACGGTCCGCCGCAGGTTCGGGCGCTGACCCGCGCCAGCCGCGCCTTCCTGGAAAACCCGCCTGAGGGTTTTGCCGATCATCCACTTCTTTCGCCGCGCGGCGCCTTGATGGTCGCCGCCGCAGGACAGGCCGATCTGCTCGATCAGCACGATGCGGTGGTACGCTCGGTGTCCGCACAGGCGCGGCGCCTGGATGCAGCAAGCGCCTGCGCGCTGGTGCCGGTATTGCGGCGCGAGCGTTTGCTGGGCTCGGTGTACGAACCTGATGCGGCGGATATTGATGTACATGCACTGCATCAGGGCTATCTGCGAGGCATGCGGGCAGCCGGCGGCATCTTGTCCTGCAATGCGGACGTGAGCGGTATGGAGTACCACGATGGCGTCTGGCGCGTCACCGCCAATGGCCAGTCATATGAAGCGCCGGTAGTGGTCAATGCGGTCGGCGCGTGGTGCGACATGATCGGCTCGCTGGCCGGCGCCGCGCCGATCGGCCTGGTGCCGATGCGCCGCTCCGCGTTCACCTTTGCGCCGCCTGCCGATATCGATGTGTCCGGCTGGCCGATGTTCATCGGCGTGGATGAATCGTTTTACGTGAAGCCCGATGCCGGATTGCTGCTCGGGTCACCAGCCAATGCCGATCCGGTCGAGCCGCATGATGTGCAGGCCGAAGAACTGGATATCGCATTGGCGATCGACCGCATCGAGACGATGACGACGCTGGCAATCCGCCGCCCGAAGCACATGTGGGCCGGATTGCGGTCTTTCGTCGCCGACGGCAGTTTCGTCGGGGGTTTCGATCCGTGCGTTCCCGGTTTTTTCTGGGCGGCGGGACAAGGCGGTTATGGCATTCAGTCTTCCGCTGCGGCGGGCGAGGCGTATGCGGCATTGCTTCGCGCGGTACCGATACCGCAGCGAATTCTGGATTTCGGCGTGAAGGTCGAGGAATTAAGCGCGGCGCGGCTGCGGTAATACCCGTCCTCACCCAGCCGTCAACGGTGGCGGCATCGATCTCTCAGCGGATCGCCCCGCTGGCCAAGCGATGAAAACGCACAGCCAGCGGGCACCCGCCCCCTCCTCATGACCTCATCTAGCGATAAACCAGCACGGGTATCTGGCTATGCGTCAATACCTTGTGCGTTTCGCTGCCCATCAGGATGCCTTTCATGCCTTTCCTGCCGTGCGAAGCCATCGCGATCAAGTCGCAACGGTGCTCCTTCGCCGCTTCGATAATCGCTTCATACGGGTGGTCGCTGGAAGCAAATGCCACATCGCATGGCACGCCCGCCTCGCGCGCGGCGTTTTCGATCACGGCTAGATAGGTAGCAGCATGGACCTCGCAAGCATGCTTGAACTGCTCCTTGGTATCTTCCAATACGTCTGCCCGATAGGTAAACAGGTGATATTCCGGCGTGACATGAAACCCTGTTACCCGGGCGCCCGCCTCCTTGGCGAACCGCATGCACTTCTTGATGGCGTCATCCGATGCGCTGGAACCGTCGGTCGGCAATAGAATATGCTGGAACATTTGCGTCTCCTTCCCACTCCTGGAGCCGGTTATGGGGCTGCACGGTAACCTGCTCCAGACCACAAGCCGGACAGCGACAGTCCGGTCCTACGAGCCGGGGTTTCCATCCTCCCCGCACGTTTTTAGAATCAGTTGGCTTTGCCGCATGTTTTTCGGCAGGACGATGCCCTCTTTACGCGCTGGCAGCAGCCCGGACCAGTCCTTCTTGCCATAGCCGTATATTTCGATGACGCCGTCGAGCAACTCGTCTTCCTTGATGTTGTGGCGACCCAGGTCCGCGCGGCACACATACACGATGCCGCCGCGCTCGCGTACACGTCGCACCCATGCCAGCACATCCTTGTTGGCTTCGCCCTTTGTGACTTGCCTGACGTCGGCTCCCGATACAATGACCCAGAAGCGATCGATGGACTTGCCCCCATTGTCTGCCAGCGCCTGCTGGAGTGCCTGATCGACTGAGGTTCCTTGTCCAGCAACATAAACACCTCCTTCCGCGGCAAGCGCATGCGGCGCAGGCGCTGCGCACGCCAGCAGCAACGCCAGGCGAACCCAGGCACGAATGTTACGGAATCGATTGTCCGGCATGCCCACTTGTGCCGCGTCAGATGACTTCAGAATCATGTTTTATTTACCTTATCAAATGCTGTAAACGGCGGACGTCATCCCGATACCCGGCACCCGCCTGGCTATGGTCGAACTCGTGCCCCCGGCATGAAGCGGCAAAAATCAACTCAGGCGCTGCGCCCGCCCTTGTTCTCCGCTAAGTTCCACCGCAAACGCCAACGCCGCATCCATGGTCGATAAATGGATCGCAAACCATTGCGGCAGCAGCGCAACGGCATCCCGCCCCAACGCGATTTCACCTTCCATCACGCGCGGCGCAATGTGATGCAGCGCGCTCAACACACGCGCATGCTGTTCGAGATGGTTCTGGATACCAGGATAATCAATCTCTTCCATCGTTTGTTCTTCTTCATGAAAGCCGATTTCGATCTTTGAGATCAATGTCAGAAAGGCGTCACCGAATTGGTCGTCGCTCATGGCTTCCATCTGATGCAAATCCTGAAGAAAGCTTTTATGCGCCGCATCCATTTTGGGAATACCCAAAGACATTTCAGGCGACCAACCAACTGTTTCCATTGCGCTCTCCTTTTAACGGAATGCCAAAAAACCTTTATCTTGCTATGGTCATTTTAGGTAAATTCCGATTCCGTTCAAGCGAGTAGTTGCTAGGCATGCTCCTCTATGCTGTGATCGGTTTGACCTGAGTCAAGGAAAGCCAAGGGTGTAAAGATGCATGCTGACGATATCGCGAATCGCTATGGCACTCTCAAGGCGTGAACGCGATCTCGACAAAGGAAGAGCCCTATGTTTAAAACGATACTTGTTCCAACCGACGGCTCGGCACGCTCGGAAAAGGCGGTCAAGGCAGCCATTGAATTCGCCCAGCAGGTGGACGGCAAATTGATCGGGATATCGGTGGTGGAACCGTACCCGTTTCCACCGTTATCGGAAAGTCCGTATATCGGAGGCTCGGAAGCCTATGAGCGAAGAGCGCTGGAGCTGGCGAAAGAGCATGTCGCCGCCATCGCGTCGGCTGCCGCCGCAGCGCGAATTCCTTGCGAAACCATCGTGGTGCATTCGCTCAATCCGCATGAGGAAATCGTCAATGCGGCAGAGAGATTGCGCGCCGACGTCATCTTCATGGCGTCGCATGGGCGCAAGGGATTGAACAAGTTTTTTGCCGGCAGCGAAACGCAAAAGGTCATTGCCAATGCCAGCGTACCCGTCACTGTCTTTCGGTAATTCCTCCGTGCCTTGTGCTGCAAACAAAGATCAAATCTTGACCTCAGTCAACAGATCCCGAACTCCGGACTTTTGGCAAAAGATTCCATGATTAAATAGTTTATTCAAGCCCCCTCAGCATACTGGCCAAGGTTCCCACATGTTCAATTCCACAACCACAGACAAATGCGATTCGCCTTATCTCACTTGGACAAAAGAACTTTCGATTGGCCACGAAATGATCGATGCGGATCATCAACACATTTTTGACATTGCAAACCGGGTAAAAGCAGAAATTCTGGAAGAGCCCGAGCACTCTATCGTGGGAGAAGTCCTGGTAGAGCTGATCGAGCACACCGGCGGACATTTCAAGCGCGAAGAGGCTCTCATGGAAGCCACCCGATTTCCTGGTTACGAAAAGCACAAGCTTGAGCACATCGCGTTAATGAACAAGGTAAACAATCTTCATCGCCAGTTCATGGATGGGCACAACAACTTGTCCGGCGAAGTATCCGAATTCTTGCAGAAGTGGCTTGTTCATCACATTTTGCATTCGGATATGGAACTGGGACGGAGCATGCAAGCGACTAAACAACCTGCGAAATGAGGGGACGGTACAAAATAGCGCATTGCTTCATTCAAAAAGTTCAGTGCAGTTCCCGCTGCTGCAACTTGGAACACTGATGTTGATTTACGGGACATCGTTCACGCGTTCCTGCACAAAACAGCACAGCATTATTCCTCCTTCCCACGTCCGCGCCCCATACCAATCCCGAATGCAGACGCCCTGATGGGCTCAAACAGGACATGGAACAAGTCTTGCAATTCCCAAAATCAATAATTATTTATTGCCAAAGGGATATGCATGACAGCGACACATTGGACAATTTCGGTTTTGCGGCTTGCAAAGAGGGAGACCGCGGCCGTTGAAATCGGTGGAGTTGCCGCATTGGCGGGAGCAGTGTTTGCGCTTGCCGTCATTACGCCTGCCGCTGCCCAGGAAGCCAACACACTGCCCAGCGTCGAGGTGATTGGCACAAGGCCCCTGCCGGGACTCGGCATCGCGCGCGAGCTGCTACCCTACCCTGTCCAGACAGTGACCGACAAGGCCGTCAAGCAGTCCAATAGCGGCAACCTGACGGAATACATGTCGCAGAACCTGGCCGGCGTCAATGTCAATGAGGTGCAAGGCAGTCCCTTCCAAAGCGACATCACGTTTCGCGGCTTTCGCGCCTCATCACTGCTCGGAGCAGCGCAAGGCATTTCCGTTTTTCTGGATGGCGTGCGCATCAACGAGGGATTCGGCGATGTGATCAACTGGGACATGCTGCCTGAAGCGGCACTCGCCAATGTGACCCTGGTGCCGGGGTCGAACCCGATCTACGGCTTGAATACATTAGGCGGGGCACTCGCCTTTACCACCAAATCCGGCCTGACGCATCCGGGTTTTGAATCGGAGCTTTCTTTTGGAAGCTTCGGACGCAAGCGTCTTGACCTTTCCTATGGCAAAAAATTGAATGACGGCTGGCATGCGTTTGTTGCCGGCACAACGTTTAACGAAAATGGATGGCGCGATCATTCCAATGGCCGCCTGGGCAACGTCTTTGCCAAATTCGGACGCGAGCTGGGCGGAACCGACCTGGCGCTGTCGCTCCTGGCCGGTTCCAGCACGCTGATCGGCAACGGCCTGTTGCCCGATGATTTGTATGAAACCGATCGTCGGTCCGTCTATTCGCATCCGGACCAATCCAAAAACCAGACACAGCAAGCAACGCTCAGTCTTTTGCACGCATTGAACAGCGATACCGAATTGTCCGCGCTTGCCTATGTCCGCAAAAGCAAACGGGATACCGTCAATGGCGACATCAATCCGGCGTACGAGAGTTACGCGGAAGACTGCGAGGATGGGTTTGACGATGCCGGCAATCCGGAGGATGACGACTGCGGCTTCACGCGGGGCCAGGGCGCGGCACTCGCTCCGGCCGTGCTGAACCAGACGCGAAGCAGGCAAACCACTTATGGCTTTGGAGTGAACCTGTCGCATGAAGCCAACGCACACAAGCTGGATTTCGGCGCCACTGCCGATCGCAGCAAGGCCGATTATGAACAATTGTCGCAAGACGGCCGGTTCGACGCTTCTCGCGGCGTCATTGCCGACCCGGCATCGGCGCGCCAACTGGATGCCGCTGTCGTCGGTAATTCCTGGAACATCGCGCTCTACGGGTCGGACACGTTTGCACTATCCTCAAACACGCACTTGACGACTTCAGCGCGATATAACCTTGCAAAAGTCGCCAATACCCTGACCAATAACGGCGGACAGCAGCCTACCGAATCCTTTGATTACAGAAAGCTGAATCCCGCATTGGGCATGACGCACAAGCTGGGGAATGGGCTGACCTTCTTCGGCAACGCCTCCCAAAGCACCCGCGTGCCAACGGTGATTGAACTGGGTTGCGCCGATCCGCTGCAACCGTGCGCGCTGCCTACCGGATTGCAGGCGGACCCGTTCCTTGAGCAAGTCGTTTCACGCACGATCGAGGCCGGCACGCGCTTTAGAGGCGCCAACAACAGCGCTTACACGGTCTCGCTCTATCAGACCACGAACAAGAACGACATTCTGTTCCTGCGAGCCGGCGCCACGCAACTGGGTTACTTCGCCAACTTCGGCCAAACCAGGCATCAAGGCCTGGATTTTTCGGCGCGCCGCGATATCGCCAATGTCGCATTGCGCTTGAACTACAGCTACCTCAAGGCGACCTATGACGCCGCTGGGAACCTGTTTGCCGGCGAACGCACTATTGCGGTTGCGCCTGGCATGCCCATCGCTGGCCTGCCGAAGCACACGCTAAAACTTGGCTTGGATTGGAAACTGTCGCCACAGTGGACCTTGGGCGGGGATATCGTTGCCGTCTCGAGCCTGGTCACGCAAGGCAATGAAGATGGCTTGCTCGAAGATCCGGAAGCCGGCGAGCCGCTGCAAACCGGCGATGCGCGCACTCGTGGTTATGCGTTGCTCAACCTGCGTGCAAGCTTCAAACCGAGCAAGCAACTCGAATTTTTTGTCCGCATCAACAACGCGTTGAATCGGGAATATGAAACGTATGGCGTGCTGGCCGAGAACCTGTTCCCGAATGGTCAGCTATTCCAGCCGCATGTTGCGTCAGGCGATGCTGAAGGCGCCCGCTTCGTCGCACCAGGGGCTCCGCGATCCGCATTCGTGGGAGTGCGCTACAGCTTCTATTGAGAATTTAGTCGATGCTCCTTAGGGTGGGGGTCGAATGCATCAGTACGTGGCTCCGTCATTTACTCCCTGAAGACTCGGTAATTCAGGATGCCAGAAGCAACCGCCCGATCTTAGCCATGGCAATGGGGTCAACAGTTAACTCGGCATTCACCGCAATGGTTTGCCGCATCTCTTCCGCCGATAAGATTTCGTGGCTGGCGATCTGCTGCGCGAGGACGGCCAGTCCGGCGTCCGACGCATCGTTGGCGCGCCGTTCGCGCGCGGCGATACGCGCCTTCATGGTGGCTTCGTAAGCCTGGATATCCAGTATCAGGAAAGGCACATTCAGTTCCGCTGCCAAATCCTGGAAGCAGCGGCGCTGCCCGCTCTGCAAGAAGGTGGCATCGACCAGCACCGGCACGCCGGATTGCACGACCTGTCTTGCCAGATCCACCAAATGTTCATAGGTATGCTGCGTGACATCCGGCTGGTACAAGCCGGTAGCGCCTCGCGTTGTCGCGGACATCCCGTGCATTCTCTTGCGCTCGACATCCGAACGCAACTGAATGACTCCGAACGCTTCCACCACTTGCCGGGCGAGCGTCGATTTACCGCAGCCGGAAAAGCCATGCGTAATCATGATGGCGGGCCTGGCCGGCACGATGCGTTCGATCGCCAATGCGAGATAGTCCCTGGCTTGCTGCCGGCAGGCCAGCACCTCCGCCGCATCCACTCCGGGCTGTGCCGCACGCAATAGCGCGATTTTGCAGCGGATCAATGCACGATGCACTTCGTAATAGCGCAATACGAATAGCCCGCCATAATCGCCGGAGGCTTCCAGATACCGGTTCAAAAAGCGCGCAGCCAAGTGAGGATGGCGCCGAAAGCGCAAATCCATGCAGACGAACGCAATATCGTTGATCACGTCGATCCAGCGCAAGCTGTCGTTGAATTCGATGCAATCGAAAGCTTCCACCTGCCCATCTGTCGTCAGGATATTGCCGCCATGAAGATCGCCGTGGCATTCCCGGATCATGCCGAGCGACTTGCGCTCGGCAAAGATGCCCGCCAATGTTGCGCGCTGCAGCGTTTCCCATTGCTGCAGTTGTTCGGCAAGTGCTTTGTCTTGCGCATCCTGCACCGACACGACAATCAGATTGAGGGTTTCATCTGCAATGGTTTGCAGCGCCTCGGCGGTACACCACGGGCTTGCGACAGGCGCAACGGCGGCATCATGATGAAAATGCGCGAGCTTGTCCGCCAGCAGATCGACTTCTTCGCCGGTGAGCAATCCGGTTTGCAAACGATAACTCCAGAGCGCTTCCTGGGCGAATGCACGCATCTTGACTGCGTATTCGACTGGTGTGCCTGGGCCATCGATGAGCGGCTGCCCGTCGCGCAGGGTAATCGGGACTACGTTCAAATAGAGGTCGGGCGCCAGTCGTGCATTCAGGCGCAGTTCTTCCTGACAGTAAAAATGCCGCAATTCCAGCGTGGAAAAATCGAGGAAATCGAAGCGGACCGCTTTTTTGAATTTGTACGCATATTCGCCCGCAACCAGGATGCACGATATGTGCGTTTCAAACATGGCGAACTCCGGCGCTTGCTCCGCCAGTCTTGACGCCAGCGCGGAGATGAGCGTCTTCTGCCGCTCCAGGGCAGCATGACCGTTCATGCAAGACTCCATGGTCGCAGCCGTTGCGATATCCCGATCAGGCCGAGACGTTCTTTTGCCGCGCTCATTC
>SXGU01095623.1_pt1 | contig 11800 bp, 11 predicted proteins | sample 3174531 | NCBI WGS metagenome assembly SXGU01 (sample SAMN11356863, study PRJNA531348) | freshwater metagenome | isolation source: freshwater sample F1-140 | place: China: Fuxian Lake, Yuxi | collected 2017-12-25
CGCTCCACGTATCCCGGCACCGGGTCTACCACCCAATTTGCGCCTGCAACCAGCCTACCCGCGCGCCGCTGCGCCAGCCACGTCTCCAAATTCTCACGCACCACTTGATACGCCGCACTCCGTTCCGGCCGCCGGCGTACGTACACCGCGGCCCGCTTCAACTTCCAATTACTGCTTGCGCTTGTCCCCGGCACACCAGCAGCGCTGCTCATAATCAAGGACCAATCTGAAGTTCCAGCAGCCGGGCGCGATCCTCAATAACCTCACCCGCGCCCGCTTCCACGGAAACGCGCTCCTGCGTTGCCGGCGAGTACAGCGCCGACAGCGGCAAGGTCTCGCCGGTCAGGCGACTGCCATCATCCGGGGCCATCAGGTGTTTGATTTCATCGATCACGACCTCGGCCGACCTGCGGCCGCCGGCGTCCCTCGCGGACAGATACTCCGCGTAGTACGTCTGGTATTTGTCGCGATCGACCCTGAACTCCACCAGGTCAGCCTGACGATTATCCTGAATGTCCAGCAGCGGGCAGCCCAGCACGGCCGCCGTCTGAACCATCGGATCGTACTGATTCGGATGGGTCAGTTTTTGCTGGTCGCAGTAAATCAGGCACAACGGCCGCTGATGGATGATTGCAAATGCCATCGCGGTAGAGATGTGGGCAAACACGAGCGCGGCGCCCTTGATCAGGGCGTTGGTGGCGTCGTAGAAAATCGCTCGGCCCCCGTAGGGATTGCGATCGTAACTCGCCTTCGGGTGCGCGGCGATGACGACAGTGATTCCGTGCTGGCCCTCGAAGTAGCCGAAGAAGCGGTTCAGGCTTCCGAAATAGTCGTTCGCATTCACCGGGTTGGTGCCAAAGGTGTCCATGTCTTCATGGTACGGAAGAAACTCATCGATGAAGACGGCGTATCTCTCCGGCAGTCCGGGGGCCGGCGGGGCATCGACCATGGCGCAGTCGACGTCAAAGTGATCGATCCTGGAGATCCTGACGGCATCCACCGCATGAATCCGCTCTGCCGTCGTCCCGGCCACAAAGGCCACGTCGTACTTGCCGACGACTGGCAGCAGCTTATAGACGGCAGAACTCGCCAGCGTGGTCAGCCACGCCAGGCGGTTCTTCGTTCTGACCAGCTGTCGAACGTAGTCCAGCAGCGTCTTGTCCGACCGCGTGAAGCTGGGAAGGTACCCCCTGCCAAAGAACACCGTCTTCTTGCGGAACCAGCCGAGCGCGACGTAAATCGAGAACGACGGCAGCGACCGGGTCACCTGGGCCACGAAGACAGTCCCACCGTCCTCGTGCTTGAGCCTTTGCCCGAACTCCCTCAGGCCCGATATTCTGGTGTAGGCAAGGCCGTTGAACTCGCACGTCTGCTGCATGTCGTAGCCCACGACGGGCCCGACATCCCAATATTCGGTGGTAAACTGAGAAGCCTGCAGCTCGGGCAGGAAGTATCGGCTCGGAAAATCCCGGGTCAGCGGGATCGGGCTCGGGCAGGAAGTATCGGCTCGGAAAATCCCGGGTCAGCGGGATCGGCAGGAGGTAAACGACCTTACGTGGCGTAACGGCGCCCGTCGTCAATTCGACTGGGTGTAGCGTATGAAGAGGTCCTTGTCGGAATTGGCGACGGCGAAGTCCTCGTCAGGGCTTTCCTCGAGAAGCCGGCGGCGGCGGAAGAGGCTCTCCACGTTGCTGACGCGCGTCACGATCTTGCTGAGCGCGTTGACATCGGTGCCATAGCGCTGGAAGTAGTCTTTCCGCTCGGCCAGCTGGTCCTTGGTGTACTCGAACACGTAGACCACGGGCTCTGGCATCTGGTGGGTGGCGAGCGAGCCACCCTCCCTCAGCCACGCCGGGATGTCGTATCGCGCGTTCACCATCCGTGGCGCGATGTCAGCGTCAACATCCAGGACGCCTGCCAGCTTCGCTTTCACATACTCGGTCAGCGCCGCGACTTCATGCCGGGCCGCGTCTTGTCCGGCGGCATTGCCGGCCAGCTGTTCTTCGGCGACCTCGGTCAGCATGGCGCCAAGGAATTGAGCCCACTCTTCGTTGCAGAAAGCCAGGCTCTTCGCCTTGTACTTGTAGATGAGATTGCTGCCGACTTCACCCTTGCGGAGTCGCGCGTAGGTCTCGTCCTGGCGGTATGCCGCTTCGAGTTCTTCTTCGGAATCCCACAGCTCCGCACTGGTCTCGTGCATGAAGTGCTGAACGATCTCGCGGACCGCTACCGGCGCGCGATCGATCGACTCGTAGGCCCGCTGCAACAGCTGGAAGCGCGTCAAGCCGAGTCCGACGCCGTACTGAATGAGCTCGTCGAACGGGCGATTGTTGTGCATGATCTCCACGACCAGGCACAACCCGCGGAGCCACAGGTAATCGTCGAAAGTCATCGACGAGGTGGCATACGCCATCTCCTCGATGTCGAAGACACGCTCGCCGGCATACTCACCGAAGTTGAGCGGCACGATTCGGTGTTTGCCCTGGATCCGGAACTGCTGGCGATACTCCGGATCCTTGAACTCCGTTCCGTGCAGCAGCATCAGGCTGTACATGCAGACGCTGCTGACCCCGGCGGCGATGATAGCTTCGAGCCCGCGGACGAAGCTGTCCTTGGTCTCGCCGGGCAGGCCGATAATGAGCTCGCCCTTGGTGGAGCGGCCCTGCTCATTCAGGTGCTTGTTGATCTGGGTGTAGGTATCGAGGCGGATGTTGTCGCGCTTGATGTTGACCAGCACGTCATGGTCCATCGACTGAACTGACATGTTCACCGAGAACACGTTGCCCATGATCGTGGTAATGTCGATCACTCGCTCTTTGTTGTTCTTGCCGGTGGTCGCCATAACCTGGCGCGGCCAGCCGGTTCGCTGCTGGCTCTCAAGCAGGGCTTCACAGATGGCGCGGTCGCGGGGATACATGCCGAAGTTGGTGTCGGCCAGGTGCAGGTTGACGATCCCGAGCGCGGCGGCGCGGGGCCCGACGTACGCGATCTCCTCGGTGATCCGTTCCAGCGAGAAGTTGTGGATCTTCTGGAAGTAGTCGGCGCCGGTATGGCAGAAGGTGCACTTGAAGGGGCAACCGCGGTTCGTCTCGAGAAACGGCGTCAGCCGCCCGTCAAAGAAGTGGTCGAGCATCCCGTTGAGGTACGGGGACGGAATCTCGTCGAGGTTCTTGATTCTCGGCGGGAGATCGCCCTTGACCAGGACCGGCGTCTCCGAGTGGCGACTCTCCGGTGTGACGAAGACACATCCGGGAACGGCGTTCTGGAGCACGCCGGCGCCACCGTCGCGTTCGGCAAGAACCCGATGGAGCAACTCCGCAAACGAGGCTTCGCCCTCCAGTTCGACGAAGATGTCGGTCGCCGGCCGGCTCAGGACAAACGACAGTTGCTCGGCCGCCCGATGCGGGAAGTTCGTGCCGCCCTGGACCGTGATCACGCGCGGGTCGCATTGCTTGGCAAACCGGGCGACGCGTTCCGACAGCTTGCTGTTCCACGAGTAGTTGCTGAGCGCGAGAACGTCGGGAGGGGTGGCCCTGATGGCATCGAGCGCGGCCTGGGGATACTTGAACAGCGAAATCTCGACGTCGTCGCCGTGGATCTTCTTCGCGTAAGCCCCGATGAAACCGATGTTGATCGGTATGGTGTCCGACACCAGCACGATGGTGTCGTGCGTCAGGTCGCACATGTAACGGATAGGAAATTCAAGCCAACAAGCACCCGCAAATGATAAGCGCTGTCCCCGCAGTGGTCAAGTTCCACCCTGCACTACGGATAGGAAATTCAAGCCAACAAGCACCCGCAGCACAGGATTACCATCCAACGTCTGATCAAACTCCAGCTCCGGGACCGGCTCAGCATCCGCACCCGCACCCGCATCAGCCACCAACCAATCGTGCCCGGCTTCCGCTGTCAGGTTTGCCGTCTGGTCAAACTCAAGTTCGGGGATTGCCTCTACTGCAGTAAACCAAACTGACGACCAGGACCGCCAAAAAGCCATAAAAAACAGGGGCGCAAGCAGCGGCTCTTTGATCTAAAGCTGATAAACCGCCCGGTTTTTGGAAACCGGGCAGGTCTATCAGTACTCAATATCCAATCCCCATTTGCTCTTATCCCCGCGACCGGTCCCGCGCGGTCTTCAACGCCCGCTTGCCGTAGACGTTGGCAATCTGCGCTCGGTATTCACCCGAAGCGAACATATCCCCCATCGGGTCCGGGACGGAGAGATTGCCGTCTACCGCGGCGTCGATGGCGGCGTCGCTCAGATCCGAGCCGACCAGCGCGGAGGCCACCGAGGCTGCGTCCAACGCATGGGAGTTGACGCCGTTGAAGCAGAGCCGGGCGGAGGTACACTTGCCGCTGCCATCCAGTGTCACCCGCGCGGCCGCGCCACAGAGCGCATAGCCCGAGGCCGGATGCTCGTACTTCAGATAGGCCGAGCCGCTTTTGCCGGAAGCCGCGGGAATCTCCACTGCCGTCAGAATCTCGCCCGTGTCAAGGGCCGTCGTCATCAGATCGACGAAGAAATCGCTGGCGGAGATGGTGCGGCTGCCCTTGGGACCGGTTACGTGCAGGGTGGCGTTGAGCGCCAGTATCGCCGCCGGCAAGTCCGAAGCCGGGTCGGCATGGGAGATATTGCCACCAATCGTACCCCGATAGCGCACTTGGCGGTCGCCGATCTGTCCGGCGGCCTCGGCCAGCAGGGGCGCAGCCGCTTTCACCGCGTCCGAATTGGCGATTTCGTGATAGGTGGTGATGGCACCAATGCGCAGGCGGCCACCGCTCTGGCTGATGCCCTTCAATTCGGCGATCCGTCCGATGTCCACCAACGCTTCCGGCGCAGCCAGACGCATTTTCATCACGGGCACAAGACTATGACCCCCGGCCAGCACTTTGGCTTCCGGGTTCTTCGCTAACAATTGCACCGCTTCGCCGACTGTAACCGGGCGGTGGTAGTCAAATTGGGCTGGAATCATTGCGGTTCTCCTATTTCTGCATCGCCCTCCACACCTTTTCGGGCGTGGCCGGCATATCGATGTGGGTGACGCCGAAGGGTGAGAGCGCATCCACCACCGCGTTGATGACCGCGGCCGGGGAGGCGATGCTGCCCGCTTCGCCTACGCCCTTCACACCCAGGGGGTTGTGGGGGCAGGGGGTGACGGTGCGATCTGTCTCGAAGGAGGGCAGGAAATGGGCCTTGGGTACTGCGTAATCCAACATCGAGCCGCTGAGCAGATTGCCGCCGCTGTCGTAGACTGCGGTCTCGTAGAGGGCCTGTCCCACGCCCTGGGCGATGCCGCCGTGAATCTGACCATCCACCACCATCGGGTTGATCACATTGCCCACGTCGTCCACCGCCAGATAGCGCTTCAGGTCAGCCTGACCGGTGGCCGGGTCAATTTCCACAATGGCGATGTGGGTGCCAAAGGGATAGACAAAGTTGGATGGGTCGTAGAAAGCGGTAGCTTCGAGGGCCGGTTCCAGACCTTTGGGTAGATTGTGGGCCAGATAGGCTTGCAGCGAGACATCCTGAATCGTCTTGGACTGATCCGGCGAGCCTGCCACGTGGAATTTTCCATTCTCGAAGACCAGATCCTCTTCGGCGGCTTCGAGCAGATGGGCGGCGATGGTGCGGGCTTTGTCAATGACTTTGCGCGCCCCCATCACAATCGCGCTGCCGCCCACGGCCGCGCTGCGGCTGCCGTAGGTGCCCCAGCCGTGGGGCATGGCGCCGGTGTCGCCTTCCATAACGTCAATATCCTCGTAGGGAATGCCCAACTCCGCCGAGGCAATCTGGGCGAAGGTCGTCTTGTGGCCCTGGCCGTGGCCGGAGGAGCCGCTGTAGACCGTCACTTTGCCCGTGGCGTGGACGCGCACCACCGCGCTCTCCCACTGGCCGGCCTGCGCGCCCAACGAGCCGACGACCGCCGAGGGGGCCAGACCGCAGGCTTCGATGTAAGAGGAGAGGCCCAGGCCTAGGTAACGACCGTTCTTGCGCGCTTCGGCCTGTTCTTTGCGGAAGTTGGCGTAGTCGATGTGTTTCAGGGCCAAATCCAGGGTGCCCTCGTAGTTGCCGCTGTCATAGGCCAGGGCCACTTGCGTCTGGAAGGGGAAGTTATCGGGCTGTACAAAATTACGCCGCCGCAGCTCTGCCGGGTCGATCCCACTCACTCGGGCTGCCTCGTCCACAATCCGTTCGACGACAAATGTGGCTTCGGGTCGCCCCGCGCCCCGGTAGGCGTCTACAGGGACCGTATGGGTAAACACTCCCAGCACGTGGCAGCGGATGGCGGGGATGTCGTATTCGCCGGACATCAGCGTGCCGTAGAGATAGGTGGGCACAGCCGGGGCAAAGGTGGAGAGATAGGCCCCCATATTGGCCAGGGTATCTACGCGCAGACCGAGGATTTTGCCGTTGCTGTCCAGGGCCATCTCTGCCGTCGTCACGTGATCCCGTCCGTGGGCGTCGGTCAGGTAGGTCTCCGAGCGGGTCGCCACCCATTTGACCGGGCGATTGACCTGCATGGAGGCCCAGGCGGTCAGCGCTTCGTCGGCGTAGTGGTGAATTTTGCTGCCAAAGCCGCCGCCCACTTCCGGCGCGATCACCCGGATTTTGTGTTCGGGCAGGCCGAGGGAGGCCAGGGACATCAACAACCGGTGGATGTGGGGGTTCTGGCTGGTCATGTGGATGGTCACTTCACCGGTGGCGACGTTGTAATCGGCCAGGGTGGCCCGGGGTTCCATCGCATTGGGGATGAGCCGGTTGTTGATAATATCCAGATGGGCGATGTGGGCAGCGCCAGCAAAGGCGGCGTCGGTCTTGGCCTTGTCGCCGATCTCCCAGTCGAAAGCAATGTTGTTAGGAGCGCTGGCGTGGACCTGGCCCGCGCCGGGTTTGATGGCGGCACTCAGATTCACCGCGGCGGTCTGGGGTGCGTAATCAACGACAATCGCTTCCAAGGCGTCGTGGGCGATGTAGCGATCTTCGGCCACCACCAGCGCCACGCCGTCACCCACATAGCGGGCCGTATCTTTGGCCAGCATAAAATGTTCTGGGATTTTTAGCCCTGGTAGCAGCCAGCCCACAGGAACACCACCAGGAATACCGCTCTTTACGATGTCTTGGGCTGTATAGACGCCCAGAACACCGGGCATAGCCGCGGCGGCGCTGGTGTCAATGTTTTTAATGGTGGCGTGGGCATAGGGGCTGCGCAGAATGGTGGCATAGACCATTCCGGGCAGTTGCAGATCGTCGGTGTAACGCCCTTTGCCTGTGATGAGGGTCGGGTCTTCCCGGCGTTTGATGGCAGAGCCGAGTATATGAGAGCCGTTTGTTTGAACCATAAAAGGTTTCTCCTTGGAGTAGTGCGTAGTGCGTGGTGCGTGGTGCGTGGTGCGTGGTGCGTGGTGCGTGGTGCGTGGTGCGTGGTGCGTGGTGCGTGGTGCGTGAACCAGTAGTCACTGATCTCACGTTTCAGGCAGGCAGCAGACGGAATACGCAATACGGAATAGGCAATAGCCGTTATCCGTTCATCACCGCGGCCGCGCTCTGCACCGCTTTGACGATATTGTGATAGCCCGTGCAACGGCATAAATTACCCTCGATGCCGTGGCGAATCTCGGCCTCAGAGGGGTCGGGGTTCTGCTCCAACAGGTCTACCACCGAAATAATCATCCCCGGTGTGCAAAAACCGCACTGCAAGCCATGGCTATCCCAGAAGGCCTGCTGCACCGGATGGTACTTGCCATTGGAGACCCCTTCGATTGTCGTCAGTTTGCTGCCATCGGCCTGCACAGCCAGCAGCGTGCAGGATTTGACCGCCATACCGTCCATCAATACTGTACACGCGCCACACTGGCTGGTGTCACAGCCCACTTTTGTGCCGGTCAAGCCCAACACATCGCGCAACAGATGAACAAGCAACAGCCGCGGCTCTACCTTCTTTGACACATTCTTTCCATTTACTGCCAATTGAATCGGAATGCCCATGGGTCTCTCCTGTGGTGAGATTGAAATGAACAGACGAAAATGCTTGGGGAATGAAGCGTGAGCGTACGCAACATCACACGGATAGGAAATTCAAACGCTCCTGCACCGCTACATATTACACTTTATTCTTCCAAAAGTCAAGCACCACTCGGTGCAAGACTTCACCCCCCCATCATCTCGTGGCCATAGAACACTAATACCACTTTTATGTCATTTTCTTGATAATTACTGAGTTATGAGCTGGGTAACCAATACAAATTGCCCTATTTATTCAAAACAGCATCGGCAGACTGGACACTCAGTACGCTCCGCAAGCGGCTGCACCACGCCTGTCTATGCTCCGCCGCACGTACCATTGACTATGCTACTCCGCGTGTGCCATTACTACAGCGCAGAATTACCAACCCACTGTCTGATCAAACTCCAGTTCCGGGACCGGCTCCGCATCTGCACCCACAGGGGACGTCCACTGATTATCCCCGGCTTCTGCTGTTAGGTTTGCCGTCTGTCTCCTCGGTGATCGCCAGCAAGGCGTTGCGCAGGACCTCGAACGTCACCGGATCGAGGTCGCCGGCGAGTGCTGCCGTGGTGGTCATCGCCATCCTACCTGACTGCCGGGCGCAGCTGTGCCCACGGCCGTATCTGCTCGAAGGCGGCCGCGGCCTGGAGCACTCCGGTATCGTCGAGGCGCCGGCCGACGATCTGGAGTCCGATCGGGCGGCCGTCGTCGGCATGCCCGGCCGGGACGGTGATCGCGGGGTTCCAGGCGAGGTTGAACGGAAAGCTAAACGGCGCCCAGGAGAGCCAGTTCCAGGGGTGCTCGCGCGCGCCGCGCGGCTGCAGGCGTCCGATCTCCAGCGCCGGCACGGCGACGCTCGGCGTCAGCAGGAAGTCGTAGCGCTCGAAGAAGCGGTAGGTTTGCTCGCACCAGGTGACCCGTCGCATCTGCGCGCGCACGAAGGTTTCCGGCGGCTGCCGCAGCCCCTCCTCGGTGCAGGCGACCAGGCCGGGATCGAGGCGATCGCGGAAGGCTTCCAGGCGGTCGCCAACGCGGCCCGCCCAGATCGCCGGCCACATGTCGAGCATGATCGGCGACGGATCGCCCCAGTTGGGCGTCGCCTCCTCGACGATGGCGCCGGCATCGGCCAGGGCAAGGGCCGCCTCGTGGCAGCGGGCGGCCACCTCCGGGTCGATGCCGGTGGCGAAGCCGAGGTCGGGGCTGTAGGCGATCCGCCGGCCCGCGATGCCGGCGTCGAGGAGAGCGGGATAGTCCTCCGGCGGCATCGGCAGCGTGACCGGGTCGCAGCCGACCGGGCCGGCGAGGACCTTCAGCAGCAGGGCCGCGTCGGCGACCGTGCGCGCCATCGGGCCCGTATGCGAGGTCTGCGCCGGCGACTGCCCGGGCTGCGGCACGCGGCCGTAGCTCGCCTTGAAGCCGACGATGCCGCAGAACGAGGCCGGGACGCGGATCGAGCCTGCCCCGTCGGTGCCGACCGCGAGCGGACCGAGCCCCGCGGCGACCGAAGCCGCCGCCCCGGCGCTCGATCCTCCGGGCGTATGCGCCAGGCTCCACGGATTGCGGGCATCGCCGGTGAGACGGCTGTCGCCGGTCGCCTTCCAGCCGAAATCCGGCGCCGTGGTCTTGCCGATGACGATCGCGCCGGCCGCGCGCACGCGCTCGACCACCACCGCGTCCCGAGCGACGACATTGTCCTTGAAGATGTGGGAGCCGTAGGTCGTCGCCAAGCCGGCGACGTCGATGAAGTCCTTGATGGTGACCGGCACGCCGTGGAGCGGGCCGAGCGCATCCCCGGCCATCACCGCCTGCTCGGCCCGCCGTGCCTGATCGCGGGCGGCCTCCTCGGTGAGGACGATGAAAGCCTTCAGAACGGGGTTGAGCTTGGCGATTCGTTCGAAGAGCGCATCCACGAGCTCGACCGGCGACAACGACTTCCTGCGGATGGCGATCGCGAGCGCCGTGGCCGGCGTGAAAAAGATATCCTCGTCCAAGGTTCTATTCCTTCCCTGCGGCTGCCGTGCCGGCGCTCCGATCGTCCAACGCAGCTTCCGGCCGGAGTGCCGACGTCCTGTTGTCGTCCATCCGGCCGGCACATACAAACATCGGGCCGCGCGCCAGCCGGCTCTTGGCGATGCGGCAGAGGGCGAGCGCTCGGGAAGTGCCAGCCCGAGGCGCGGCGATGCCGTCGGCCGTGGCGGCGACCTTGCCCGCCTGCCGCCGCAGCGCGGGGTCGTCCATGACCGCGATCCTCCGCATGATTGCCACGTCGGAGCCGCCCCTAGCCCTTGACCGCGCCGGCCGACAGGCCCTGGACCACATAGCGCTGCAGCACCAGCACCAGGAGCACGGTCGGCAGGAGACTCAGCATCGCCACCGCCATGGTGATGTTGAAGAGGACCTGCACGTCGCCGGCAAGGCTCGCCATCACCATCGGCAGGGTGAGGGCCCCGGGACGGTTGTTGAGGACGAGCGGGATGAGCAGCTCATGCCACGAGGCGATGAAGACGATGACTCCGACCGCGGCGAGGCCCGGCGTCGACAGCGGCACGATGATGCGCCAGAGCGCCCCCAGTCGCGAGCAGCCGTCGACCCGCGCCGCCTCCTCCAGCTCAATCGGGATCGACTGGAAGAACGGCACGAGGATGAAGATCGCGTAGGGCAGGAGCAGGCCGGATTCGGCGAGGATGACACCCGCCATCGAGTTGGTGACCCCGACCGTGCGGCCGATCACGTACATCGGGATCACCAGGACCATGACCGGCAGGAAGCGCATGATGAGCGAGCCGCCGAGCAGCCAGGTGGTCCAGCGGTTCTTCAGCCGGGCGATGCTGTAGGCCGAGAGCGCGCCAGCGACGAGCGTCAGCAGGGTGACGCCGACCGAGATCGTCAGGCTGTTGGCGAAGGCACGCGGGAAGTGCTGGACGCTCTGGGGGATGTAGGTGCGGTTGCCGGCGACATCACCCGACCGCTTGAAGCCGGGGACGAGGAGGACGGCATAGTTCTCCAGCGTGACGCTTCGCGGGACGAGGTCGGTCAGGTTCTCGTAGGTCGTCCGCTCTGACATCACCGACCCTGCAGCACGCCCAGGATCGGAAACAATTGGCGGATACAAGGGGTTGGGCATTGCCTATGCAATGGAGATCATGACCGGCTTGCTGAACGGCGGTGTGTTTCTCGACGCCATGAAGGGCATGTACAAATATCCCGACGACCCCAGCCTGACTTCGCACATGATGATGGCGATCAATATTTCAGCCATCATGGAACCCGATGAAATGAAACAGCGCATGGCGGACTTCACACAGAAGATCCATGCCTCGCCGATGTGGGATGAAAAACAGAAAATGCTGCTCCCCGGCGAGATCGAATATCAGACAATGCAACATCGCAAGCAAAACGGAATTCCGCTTCCCTCCAATTTGTACGAAGAATTATTGACGCTCGCCAAAGAAATGAACGTGCAGGCTACCCTGCCCGCTCTCTAATCATCCAAATTCAAATCAAACAAAAGGAGTTCAACATGTCTGAAAGAAAATACTATTGGTGGCACGAGATGACCGGACCAGAGGTGATTGATTTCGCCAAAACAAAAAGCGACATCGCCATCCTGCCCATCGGCGCGACGGATAGGAAATTCAAGCAACAAGCACAACCAAATGGTAAGCGCTGCGCTCGCACTCGTCAAGTACCAATTTGCGCTAACCTCCACCCCGCCATCACTTAATGATTAATGATCACTTTTGTATGATATTTGCATGACATTCCGAGAGGTACGCTCAGCGCAACAGGCGGAA
>SXGU01155623.1_pt1 | contig 11796 bp, 9 predicted proteins | sample 3174531 | NCBI WGS metagenome assembly SXGU01 (sample SAMN11356863, study PRJNA531348) | freshwater metagenome | isolation source: freshwater sample F1-140 | place: China: Fuxian Lake, Yuxi | collected 2017-12-25
GAGGACTCCGGCGAGAGCGTGGCCGCACCGATGAGCGCGTCAATGCCTGGGCCCGCCGGGCCTGTGTCGGGCCCTCGGCCTCCCCAACCGCTCGCACTTCCACCAGCCACAGTTTCGCGGGCAAGCACCCGACGGCGGGCCGAACGGATCATGGTAAGGGAAAGCCCATGTTGAAGGCGCGCTGAACATCGACCGTTTCGCGTTCGAGCGGGTGACGAACCGCGATTGCCACGAAACGGTGGCTCGCGACGGGGCTTCCTACGGGGCGGTCGGCTATGACCCGGGGCCGGCCACCGTCCGGCGCACCCGGACCCGACCATCGGGTTCGACGACGGTGAACGCATCAACGAGGTCAGCCGCGGCCGAAGCAAAGAGCCGCGACACCAACTCGGCACGGTCAGCCGCGGGCATGCCCGCCAGACGAAGCAGTACGACCCCGCGGTGAGCACGACCCTCCCGCACCACCAACTCCCCGAAGTCCTTGTCGTCAGTGAGCAGGACGCGCCCGTCGCCCACCGCGCGGGCCAGCACGTCCGCGTCTTCGATCGAGGGAGCGATCTCTGCGATCCAGACCGCGTCCCAGCCGTCTTCGCGTAGCCGGGCAACCACGGCACCGACGATGTTCTCGTCGGCGAGGATCACGACGCGACTTGAACTGACGCCAACCGTTCCATGCGTACGCTTCCGGCGGCGAAGGCCAGCACCGCGCGGACATCCTCGATCGTCAGGCGGGGATGCGAGCCGACGAGTTCGTCGATCGAGAGGCCTCCCGCCAACTCCTCGAGGATGTGCTCCACGGTAAGCCGCGTGCCTCGCACGACCGGCTTTCCCATCATCACGGTGGGACTTGCGGTGATTCGGGTGAGGTCGGCCATGGCAAGCTCCCGCAATAGTCTACACGCCGGTCGGCCCCACGGCGAGCCCGACGCGCCGGGTTCTCGGCCTCCCCACCCGCTCGTACTTCCACCAACCACAGTTTCGCGGGCAAGCATCCCATGGCGGGCCGAACGGATCATGGTGATGAATTCGCCACATTGAAGGAGCGTGACCGCCATCAGGGCGACCGTGAGGGTGGGCGAACGGATCATCAACGTGCTCGACCGCCCGGCCCGGTCCCGGGATTTGACCCCTCTTGAGATCGGTGCTATCTAGACTGTCTAGACAGGAGCATGCGCATGTCGACCGCCTGGCAACTTCAGGACGCCAAGAACCGCTTCAGCGAGGTGGTCGAAGAGGCGCTGCAATCTGGCCCGCAGACGGTGACTCGCCGAGGCCAGCCCGTCGTTGTGGTCGTGGCGATCGACACCTGGCGCCGCGTCACCGGGCCTGCGCCCAGCTTCAAGGCGTTCCTTCGCTCGGCGCCCCTCGAAGGGGTCGATTTGTCCCGTGACGTCGGCGAGCGACCCGACGTCGTGCTCCCATGATGCTGCTCGACACTTGCGTGGTCTCCGAGCTGGCCAGGCCTGCGCCGGACCCGAGGATTCTAGCCTGGCTGGACTCGGTGGACGACGACGCGTTGCGGCTCTCGGTACTCACGCTGGGCGAGATCAAGAAGGGCGCCGACCTGTTGGAGGACGGACCAAGGAAGGTACGTGTCGAGGCGTGGCTGGACGAGCTGCGCGCCACCTTCGCCGACCGTATCCTCCCTGTCGATGGGGCGGTCGCGCTGCGGTGGGGCGCGATCAGCGCGGCTTCCCGTCGCTTGGGCCGCGTGCGACCGCCGATCGACTCCCTGCTGGCAGCCACCGCAGTGTGTCACAAACTGAAGCTCGCGACTCGGAACGCCGCCGACTTCGAGGGTACCGGAGCCGTGGTCGTCAATCCTTGGGAAGCGACGTTGCGCTGACCCAGCGCCGTCGCGGACGGTTCACGGGCGCCTCCACCCGGGCCCGGTCGCGCGCCGATGATCCCCACGGCGACCCGACAGGGCCTCGTAGCCTCTCCCGACCGTCTGGGCCTCGCTCGCCACCCCGCTACTCCGGTACACTCACCACGAGCACGCCCGAGAACTTCTGCGCGCCTCCGCTTGCGGCCTGCCCGCGGGTCCAGAACTGCGACACCGCGCCGTCGAGGTAGAGCGCGTCTGGGCAGCTGAGCTTGTCGCGGAAGAGCGTCGCCATGTCGTGGAAACGAGCAGGATCATCGGAGATGACAAGGTACACGTAGCCGCGCTCGTCGACACCGACGCCGTTGCGAATGTTCAGATTCGGAGAGTCAGCGTTGAACTTGGGGTGGATACGACCGCCGTCGAGCAGGAGCGGTCCGGACTGGGTGGCGAGCCTGACGCCACGCGGGCCGGGCCAGTCCTCGGTGGCGCTGACGTGGGCGCCTCGCCCGTCGATCCAGAACACGCCGTTGGGCAGCATCCCGAAGTTGCCCGTGGCGCCCTCCGTGACGATGGCTTTCTGGAGCGTGCCGTCTGCGATGAACAGCCCCACCGGGCTGCCGTCCGCCTCGAACATCCCAGCGTTGGTGGCGGCGACCGCGCGGCGACCCCCACTTTCGAGTCGTTTGATCGCCTGCCGGAGTCCGAGGCCGCCCTCGCCCCCCACGAGGTCGATCGTGGCCTGCCGCGCGTCGATCCGGACGACCGTCCAGCGCGCTCCGCGGTGATCCAGCTGGCGGCGCTCGACGCCGGGCGCGAGGACCAGCACCGCGTCGGCCGAGTTAGCGGGCTTCTCCTCCTCGTTCTCGTCGTCCGCTTCCTCCTGCTGGTTGCCTTTGTCCATGTCCCCCTGCTCCTCTTGCCGCCGTGCTTGCTCCCGGCCCTCGGCCTCGCGGCGTGCCCTTTCCGCCTCGCGTTCTGCGGCGAGAACCCGGAGCGAGGTGTCCAAGGTCTGGCGACAGGCAGCCAGCGCCTCGTCGGCGAGCGTACCCTCCCGCCGCGCCTCCTCGACGTCGATGGCGGTGCGCCGAGCGTGCGCCGCGGCGGAGTCGACGCGCGACGCGAGAACGGATGCGCTTGCCTCCTCGCGCGCGGCCTCGGCGGACAGCGCCGCGACGTGCTCGTCGACCCGGGACTGGAGCGCTTCGAAGTCGCGCGCCGCTCGGGCGAGGCCCAGGGCCGGGACGGCGGTGAAGGTACACTCCACAGCCCCCCCTCCGCGGTGACATCGCCGGAATGACGGCGCCAGCGCGTAGAGCTCGCCGAGATCGAGCGAGACGCCATCGCCCGAGGTGACAAGCACGCGAAGGCCCGTCTCCTTCACCAGCCACACCTCTGCGCCAGGGGCGACGACCACCCGCCCTCTCGCCCGTGCACGGTTGAACACCAGGTACTCCTCGAGCCAGGGGACCTCCCCCTCGGCGAAGGCGCCTCCGCCGCCTGGCCGGAGGGTCACCGTGAGCAGCGGGCGACCGAGCCGGGGCGCGTATCGCCGGAGTTCCAGGGAGACCTCGAGGTCGCGAGGCGCGTCGCCATCGACCGTGGCGGACGCGGAGCCGGGAACCTCGCCCGAGCCGGACGGCGCCTCGCCCGCGAACCCCGGGGCAGGGGCCTCCGGCGAATTGTGTCCGGCCCCGCGGCTTGGCGGATCCCAGGGCTGGCCCCGCGCCTCGAGATCCTGCCTGCAGCTGGCCAACTCGGTACGACGGGCCTCAACCTCGTCCCAGGCTCGTTGCACTCTGGCCTGCGCCTCCGCCAGGTCGCCGCTGGCCTCTGTCAGCTCGCGGGCAAGCTCGCTACGCCGGCGCCGCGCGTCGTCGAGACGGGCCGCCGCTGCCCGCCCGTCGCCGTCGCTGTCGGCCTGGTAGCGGGCGATGCTCAGAGCCGCGAGGCGCCAGGGAAACCGGGCCTCTGCGGTCCAGTGACACTCGAGCAGTCCCGAGGAGAGCTGGCACTGGGGTGGGCTGGGTTCGAGGAGCAGGGCGGGCCCGAGGTCGACGGACCTTGGTCCGCTGCTGAGCCGCTCACCGCCAGGGTCCCGGAGCCGAAGCTCCACGCCCGGCTGCACGTCCAGCACCAGCCGGTGGCTCCGTCGCGACAGCTTGACGTAGTCGCCAATCGTCTTGCTCAGCGTCCCACCGGACACCAGCGCACTGGGAAGCGCGAAGCGAGCGCGCACGAGCACCTCGCCGAGTCGCGCCTCGGAGACCTCCGCCTCCACCACGGTCGCGGCGTGCGCGTCTGGCGCGCGGCCCGCGAGCGCCAGGCACACGGCGAGCACCCAGGCCGTGTGGGCCCCCCCGCGTCGTGAATCTGACCCGGCGTTCCTCGCGCGCAGCTAGGTGCCCTCGAAGTAGTACACGAGCAGGTTGGTGGCCTGTTGGATGCTCTGCGTTCCCTTGGGTGCGGCCAGGCCCTTGCCTTCCGGCGTCACTTCGAGGGCGTCGTAGGTGCCGGTGTCGAGGTTGAGCAGGGCCACCACGGTGAGGCCCCTCGCCTTGAGGTGGCCCAGCGCCTGTGATGCCGCGGTGCCAAGCAGGGTTGCGGCCTTGATGTCGATGATCACGTGGCCGACGATGCCATCTGCCTGCTTCACCAGGGCCAGCAGTCGGCGTTCCCGCGACTCGCGCGTGGCCCGCGTCGTGTCGAGGGTGAGCTCGTTGGCGTAGGCGAGGAGCTGCGTCTGGAACAACGTCGCGCGCTGGTTCTTTGCCCAATCAAGCAGCACGATCTTGTCGGTGGTGCTCCGGGCGTTCACCTTGCGTCCCAGCGACTCCAGCCACAGGTCGCCCTTGTCGAGGTTCGAGACGGCGAGGCCCCCCGTCGAGTAGACCACGACCAGACCGTCCATCACCGGGTCGACCACCATGTTCTTCGGCACGCCATCCTGGACGGTGAGTCCCACGGGAACCGCGTTCTGGCCGGCCGGCGCCGCGCCGGAGAACGCGCCGCTACATACGGCGACGATCTGGTACTTGGGATGGGACGATTTCCACGCCTCGTAGGCCTGGTAGACGGTCTGCCCCGAGCTGGCGACGGCGAAATACGTGGCCTTGATCCTCTCGCCTCGCCGCCAGAGGTACACCGCGTGCGCGCCGCTGCTGTAGCTGAGCGACTCCACGTCGACCTCGCCGCCGCAGTACTGCGCGGCCCAGCCGCCGAAGGGCACGAGTAGGACCACCGCGAGCACACAGCGGCGCAGGAGGTCGAGTGTCGACGGGGCAGGGGGGGACATGCGGCACGGCTCCGGGGTTTGGCGGTCCCTGGTCGTCACGGCGACCAGAATGGGATCTTCGACAGGTACTCTTTCTCGATGCGATCGTAGATGTACGTCCAGTTGCCGTCGGCCGCGTGCATCTGGAGCTTCTCCCAGCGGCTTCGAGGGACCGTGACGTTGTAGCTCCGCCGAGCGAGCTCTTCCAGTGCGTAGGCGGTGAGAGCATCGTCGGCGTCGAGGGTACCGTCAGTGAGACCCGCCTCGAGGGTCGCGGCAAGGCCCGTCAGCGTCACGTCGCTCACGGCGGCGAACACCAGGGTGTCGGGGTGGCTCGCGCTGGCTGCGCTCGCACGGTCGGCGAGGTCGAGCGCCCAGTCCACGTCGGGCCGATCACCGGGGCAAACGGGCTCGACCGCGAAGTAGCCCTCGTAGGCGACCACCCAGGGCACCGGATCGAGCAGGGCCGAGGAAGCGAGGATGGCGTCGGGGTCGCCGGGGGCGAGCCGCTCCGTCGTCGGCCCGTTGACGGTCAATCGGGCGGCGGAGCGGTCGGCGGCATGACAAGACACCCCGCGCCACTCCGACTGCGAAGCGACCGCCAGACCCACCGCGAGGAGGAGGGGGACGAGACCGAGGCGCAGACGGCGGTGCCGCCCCGCTCGGACGAGGATCTGGTTGAACCTGCGCGGACGCAAGGCGGCTCCCGGCTCTGAGGCTTGTCGAGTCTACGCACGAAGCGCGCGCGTGACAACTGGTGACAAGCGGCCGAGACCCCTACAAATCCACCCGGCTCCCCAGCTCTACCACCTGCGCAGGCGGCAGCTTGAAGTAGAGCGTGGGATCACTCGCGTTGCGCGTCATGAAGGCGAAGATGCTCTCTCGCCAGCCGCTCATGCGTCCCCGGTTGGTTTCCATGAAGCTCTCGCGGCCGAGCACATACACCACCTCGTCGTCTTCCACGTCGAGATTTGCCTGCTTGATCGCGTGTAGCACCGCCGAGGGTACCACCGGATCCTCGAGATAACCGTAGCGCACCATCACCCGGAAGAAACCATCGCCAAGCGGCTCCACCTCAAGGCGCTGGTCGGCCTCCACCCAGGGCGTGGCCTCGGTCGAGGCCGTCAGCAAGAAGACGTGCTCGTGCACCGCTGAGAAACGACGCGCGAGGTGGGAGAGCACCGGGGGCACGCCGTCGCCCGTGGCAGTCATCACCACCGCGAGCCCGGGCAGTCGGCGGAAGTCGGCGCGGTCGAGCCAGGTGTTGAGCTGGTCGGTGCTCGCGGAGATGCTGCGGAGGTGTTCGCCGAGGAGCGCGCGTCCGGAGAAAAATGTGCTCATGAGCAGGAACAGCGCCGCGCCCAGGGCGAAGGGCAAGTAGCCCCCCTCGAAGAACTTGAGGCCCGTGGCGCCGAGGAAGGGGAGGTCGATGGCGAGGAGCAAAAGGAGCACGATCCGGGCGCGGGCGCGGCTCCAGCCCCAGTGGAAAACGGCCACGTAGGCAAACACGATGCTGGTCAAGGCCATCGTGCCGCTCACCGCTAGGCCGTAGGCCGCGGCCAGTCGTGACGACCCGCCAAACACCACCACCAGCGCGATGCACGACACAGCGAGTGTCCAGTTGGCGATGGGCACGTAGATCTGGCCCTCGATCTCCGAGGAGGTGTGGTGAACGCGAACGCGGGGGAAGTAGCCGAGCCGCATGGCCTGGTAGGCAAGCGAGAACACCGCCGAGATCAGCGCCTGCGAGGCGATCACGGTGGCCATCGCCGCGAGGGCCACCAGCACGTAGGTGAGGGGACCCACGGGCACCTGCGAGAAGAACGGGGTCGCGGCCGCCTCAGGACGAGCGATGACCAGCGCGCCCTGGCCGAGGTAGCCCAGTGTCAGCGCCGGGTAGGCCACGCTCGTCCACGCGATGCGGATGGGTGAACGCCCGAAGTGCCCCATGTCGGCGTAGAGGGCCTCACCACCGGTGACGACGAGCACCACCGAGCCCAGGATCGCCACCCCGGGTAGTCCATGTTCCGCGAAGAAAGCGATCGCAGGCAATGGCGAGAGGGCCGCGAAGATCCCTGGGTGAAGGCGTGTGCTCCAGAGGCCCAGCCCGGCGACCACGAGGAACCAGATGAGCATCACCGGTCCGAAGAAGGCGCCCATGGCGCCGGTGCCGCGGCGCTGGACCGCGAAGAGACCGACGAGGATGGCGACCGTCAGAGGGACCACGTAGGGCTTGAAGGCGGTGCTCGCGACTTCGAGACCTTCCATGGCCGAGAGCACCGAGATCGACGGGGTGATCACGCCATCGCCGAAGAGCAGCGCCGCGCCGGCGATGACGAGCAGGCTGACGATGTGGATCCGGCCGCCCGGGGCGGCGCGGAAGTGCGCAGGCAGGAGCGTGACCAGCGCGAGGATGCCGCCCTCGCCGCGATTGTCGGCATTCATCAAGAGCGCGACGTACTTGACGGTGACCACCAGGGTCATCGACCAGAACATCAGGGAAACCACGCCCAGGACATTCGCCTCGGTGATCTCGAGGTGGTGCTTGTGAAGGCACTCGTAGAAGGCGTAGAGCGGGCTCCTGCCGATGTCGCCGAACACGACGCCGAGAGCCCCGAGGACAAGGGCGAGCGAGGGCTTGGCGGGGCCGTGCGGGGAGTGGGTCATGGCGCGGCGATGTAGCCCGCTGGCCACCGCGCTACATGCGGCCTTCCATGAGAGTCCGCGCGATCCGGCAGCCGAGCCGAGGCCCCGAGCTGTGGTCGCGAGTGGCCCACCAGGGGGCGGGGGTGGCGCTGGCGGCAGGACACGGGCGCCTCTACACCGCGGGTATCGACGGTCGGGTGTGCGCCTTCGGCGAGGGCGGTGAGCCGCTCGGCGAGGTGGTCGCGGGCCCCGTGCGCTTGATCGTGACCACCGGCGACGCCGTGATCGTCGCGAGCGGGCGCGTCGCCCGAGCATTCACCCCGGATCTGGGGCCGCTCGCCGACATCGAGCTGCCGACCGAGGCTCGGGCCGTCGCGGGTGGACGCGAGGCGCTGTTCGCCCTGGGCCCCGCTGGGCTCTGGGCGTGGAACCCCCGCGAAGGCCTGCGACAGCACGACGCTGAGGCCGCGGAGCACGTGGCGGCCCATGGGAACCGGGTGGTGGTGGGCGCGGGGGCGGTAGTTCGCGAAGTTGGCGGTGGGGCCACCTGGACCTACGACCAGTCGCGACTCAACCCGACGGAGTGGGCGTACCTCCAGCGTCTTACGATGTTCGCCGGCGGCACGCTCCTGGTGGTGGTGCGGGTCGACGGCGATCTCCACGGTTTCTCCGACTGCCTGGGCGTCGACCTCGCGACCGGCACTGCCAGTGTGCTGCCCGAGGCCGCGGCGTACATCCTCGCCGGGCCGGACGGCCTCGTGGACCCCGCCGATTGCGAGGCCGATGGCGGGGGCTCCCGGGTGAACACGGGCAACGTGGCGGTGCGCGCGGCGATCACCCTCGGCAACAGGCTCTTCACGGTCGACGGCGGGGGCCTCCTCCGCGCGTGGCGGATGGGCGCCGCGACGCCGCCGGAAGACGTGGGCCGCTTCCCCGACAACCCGGGGGCCGTCCCCGGCGAGGCGTGGACCTGGTCTCCCGAGCGAGGGCAAGCGCAACGCTGGTCGCTGGCCGACGGCCGTGCGCTCGGTGTCGTGACTGGCCTCTGTCGCGGCGCGACCGCCGCCGCGCTTCGTCCCGACGCGAGTCTGCTGGTCGTGGAGCCCTCCTGGGCAGACACGCTGGGCGAACATGGGATACACAGCCCCGTGTCGCTCCACGACCCGAGCGGACAGGTCGTCGGTCGCTGGCGTATCGGTCGCGACGTGAAGCTGCTCGATGGCGGACGGAGCATCGAGTGGACCGAGTCCCGCGGCTGGCTCCGGGTGGTCCCGCCGGGGGAGGGAACGACCGCGTGGCGAGACGCGCGGCATCCCGGGGCGGGCTTCGCGGTGATCGCCGGAGACTACGTCGTCACCGGTTGCCACGAGGGGGGAATCGCGGCGTGGCGTCGCGACACCGGTGTCGAGGCCTGGCGCGTTCATTCCGCACCGGTGAGGGCGCTGGCCGGGACGGGAACCGAGGTGGTTGCCCTGCTCGGTCAGCAAGCGCTTTGTCGCTACGATCTCGCCGACGGCAGGCTGATCGAGCGGGCCACCCTGCCGAAGCCCGTTGTCCCTGAAAAGCTCGTGGCCACGGACCGTGCGGTGCTCATCGTGGCGAACCCCGCCTACTGCTGGCCTCGCAACGGCGTGGTCCGGCTGGTGGATGGCACGGTCGGCGAGCTCCCGGGTAACGAGTGTCGCGACGTCACGACGACGATGGGCGACCAGGCGGGCCTCGAAGCCGTCGACGTGCGGGTGACCATCGACGTCGGGGGTACCACGCGGCGCGAGTCGCGCTTTGCGACGCCCGCCGCCCCATCGAGCACGGGGCTGCGCATCGACGGCCACGTGGTGTTCTTGGAGGGACGCGACGGCGAGCTGGCCCGCTACGAGAGCGCGGAGGGCGTCCGCGCCGCGCACTTCCACCCGCCCGACCGCCTCGCGGTGATCGACGAGCGCGGCGGGCTCACCCTCTTCGCGCTGGACGCCGATTGAAGCCGCCTTCTAAGCCAGCAACCCCGCCACCGAAGCCAACATCGCCGGCACCCCCGAGGGGTCCGTCCCGCCCGCCTGCGCGAGATCCGGGCGTCCGCCCCCCTTCGCGCCGACCATGGAAGAAAGGACGGCGATGAGCTTGCCGGCGTCGTAGCGCTTGCCAGCGAGGTCCTTGCTCACGGCCACCAGGAGTCGCACGCTCTTCTCGTCGCGACCGGCGAGCACGATCACCGCGGTCCCCAGCGAGTCGCGAAGCCGATCCGCCTCGTCGCGCATGGCCTTGCTATCGCCCACGAACTCGGCGGCGATCAACGTCACGTCGCCGATGCTCACCGCCTTCTCGCGCAGGTCGCCGGTGGCCGCACGGGCCGCCTCGCGACGCGCCGTGTCGAGTTCCTTCTGCAGGCGGTTGCGCTCGTCAACCAGTCGCGACACGGCGTCAGCGAGCTTGTCGGGGCTGGACTTGAGCAGGCCCGCGGTGGCGGACGCGCGGGACTCGAGCTCGCGCACGTAGGCAAGGGCGCCCCAGCCGGTCTGGGCCTCGATGCGACGCACGCCGGCGGCGATGCCGCTCTCGCTCACCAGCTTGAAAAAGCCGATGTCGCCCGAGCGGCGGGCATGGGTGCCGCCGCAGAGCTCCTTGGAGAAGCCGGCCACGCTCACCACGCGCACGCGGTCGCTGTATTTCTCGCCGAAGAGGGCCATCGCGCCGCCCGCCTTCGCCGCGTCGATGTCGCACACTTCGGTGGCGACGGGGTGGTTGGCGAGGATCTCGCGTTGCACGAGGTCTTCCACGTGGCGCAGCTCGTCGGCGCCCATCGCCTTGTGGTGGCTGAAGTCAAATCGAAGCCGGTCGGGACCCACCAGCGAGCCCTTCTGCATCACGTGCTCGCCGAGCACCTTCTTGAGCGCCGCGTGCAGCAGGTGCGTGGCGGTGTGGTTGAGCCGCGAGCGATCGCGTCGGCCGTTGTCCACGTGGAGGTCGACAGCCTGGCCGGTGCGCAGTGTGCCCCGCGTCACCTTCACGTGGTGCACGTGGATCTCGCCGCTGGGCTTAGTGGTGTCGAGCACCTCGGCCTCCCCGCCCTCCCAGCGGATCACGCCGGTGTCGCCCACCTGACCGCCGCTCTCCGCGTAGAACGGGGTCGCGACAGCCAGCACCGCGCCCTCGCAGCCCTCGGGCAAGGACGTCACGGTGGCGCCCTCGCTCACCATCGCCACCACCTCGCTCGTGGCGCTGTCCGCCTCGTAGCCAAGGAACTGGGTGGGAAACTTGCGGGCCAGCTCGTGCCAGAGCGCGGAGACCGCCTCCTCGCCCGAGCCCTTCCAAGCGGCACGGCCGCGCTGGCGCTGCGCCTCGCGGAGCCCCTCGAAGCCGGCCTCGTCGACCTCGAGGCCTCGCTCGGCCGCGATGAGCCGCGTGAGATCGACCGGGAACCCGTAGGTGTCGGCCAGCGTGAAGGCCACCTCGCCCGAGATGCGGGGCGGTTTCTTGTCAAACTCGCGGTCGAGCAGGCCGAGGCCCCGGTCGAGCGTGGCGGCGAAGCGTTCTTCCTCGGTCTTCACCACGTCGCGGATGAAGGTGCTCCGCTCGCCGAGCTCGGGGTAGGCGTCGCTGAAGCGGTCGATGACCGTCTGCACCGTCTCGTGGAGGAAGGGACCCTTCAGGCCAATCTTCACGCCGTAGCGGATGCCACGGCGCATGATGCGTCGCAAGACGTAGCCGCGTTCCTCGTTGCTCGGCATCACGCCGTCGGCCACGAGGAAGGCCGCCGCGCGGCTGTGATCGGCGATCACCTTCAGTGCCGTGTCAACGTCGGTGTTGTCGCGATAGCGAACGTTGGCCAGTCGCGCCGCGTGCTCGATGATCGGCGTGAAGAGATCAGTGTCGTAGTTGGAGTACACGCCCTGCGTGACGGCGGCCACGCGCTCCAGCCCGCTGCCGGTGTCGATGCTCGGCTTCGGCAGGGGGGTGAGCTTGCCCTGGGCGTCGCGCTCGTACTGCATGAACTCGAGGTTCCAGATCTCGACGGAGCGGGGGTCTTCGCCGGCCGTGCCCCGGAGGTCGTCGC
>SXGU01126674.1_pt1 | contig 11795 bp, 10 predicted proteins | sample 3174531 | NCBI WGS metagenome assembly SXGU01 (sample SAMN11356863, study PRJNA531348) | freshwater metagenome | isolation source: freshwater sample F1-140 | place: China: Fuxian Lake, Yuxi | collected 2017-12-25
CGGCGGTCGGGTGGTCCGCGAGCACGCTCCAGCTCCTCACGTCACTGTTCACGTCACTGGCCGGCCGGGAAGCCCACGTCGAGGGTCACGGCCTCCCACTCGTCGATGGAGGCGAGCATCGCGGTCAGCTTCTCCCGGGTCGCCTGGAGGACGTCCGCGCCGAGCAGCAAGCGCAGCGGCGGCTTGTCGAAGGCGACCACCATCAGCACGGCCTCGGCGAGCTTGCGCGGGTCGCCAGGGAGATGGTCGGCGAAGGCCTTGATCAGCTCCTTGCGGGCGCCCACGCCCTCGGCGTACGCCTCGATCGGGGTCGCCGACTCGTGCATCGACCGCCGGGCCCAGTCGGTGCGGCAGGCGCCCGGCTCGATGGCGGTGACCTTGATGCCGAGCGGCCCGACCTCCTTGGCCAGGACCTCGGTGAGCGACTCCATCGCGAACTTCGTGGCCGAGTAGTAGGCGTTGGGCGGGTTGGCGACCAGCCCGGCCATCGAGGAGATGTTGACGATGTGGCCGCTCCCCCGCTCGCGCATCTGCGGCAGCACGGCCTTGGTCATGTCGACCGTGCCGAAGTAGTTGGTGTCGAACAGCGCGCGCACCTCGGCGTCGTCGCCCTCCTCGACCGCGGAGAGGTAGCCGTAGCCGGCGTTGTTCACCAGCACGTCGACGCCGCCGAACGCCGTGTCGGCGGCTGCCACCGCGTCCGCGACCTGCGCCTTGTCGGTGACGTCGAGGGCGACGGCGAGCGCGGTCCCGGGATGCGCGTCGGCCAGGTCCTCGACGTCGGCGACCTTGCGCGAGGTCACCACGACCTGGTGCCCGGCCTCGAGCGCGGCCCGGGCGATCTCGCGGCCGATGCCCGTGGAGCACCCGGTGACCAGCCAGCGGCTCATGCTGCTCCGCCCTCGCTTCCGTCCAGCTCGGGCAGGCGCTTGGCGACGTAGCCGGCGCGTCGGCTGGCCAGCTGCTCCGCACGCTCCTCGGCGCTCACCCGGGCCAGCCCGGGCACCTCGGCGTCGAGCCGGTCGAGCGGGAGGACGCGGCCACGCGCGGACAGGTCCGGCCGCGCGCCGCCCTCCGGGAACTCCGCCATCCGCAGCGTGAGGATGCCCTCGGGCAGCCCGCCGGTGTCGATCCAGTTGTGCACGCCGGGGTCCTCGCCGGCGATCACGTAGGTGTAGGTGCCGTCCTCGTTGGGCCGGGACTGCGCCTTGTTGAGGCTGCCGGTGCGGTCGAGCACGTCGAGCGTCGTGCCCCAGATGTTGGAGAGCGGCACCGTGAAGTACTCCGCACCCCCGTCGCTGACGTCGACGACGAAGGCCTCGTCCGGCTGGAGCACGAACCGCCCGGCGACGTAGACCTGGTGCCGCAGCCCGCCGGTGTGGTCGGCCGACCAGGCCAGGTTGACGTGGTTCTGCGGCGCCTTGTACATGCCGTAGGAGAGCTTGCCGGTGAAGTCGGCGAAGTGCGCCATCATCCTGGCCGTCGTCTCGGCCTGCTCGTCGAGGGTGAGCGCCGGCGTCGTCGGTGCGGCACCGAGCCGCTCGACGGCGATGTGGTTGGCGTCGTCCCTGCCCCAGTCGAGCAGCACGTCCCGGATGTAGAGCTCGTGCGCCTCGGGGGACGACCGGATGTGGTTCGGCCGGTCGCCGGCCGGGCCGGAGTCGACGGTGATGACGTAGGACCCGTCGGCCTCGACGTGCATCCGGCGGCCGTCGAGCACGTCGACGGTGCCCATGTGGGCGTCCCAGAGCGTGAAGTAGTTCTCGGTCATCCGGTTCGCGCCGACCCGGCCCCGGATCTCGTAGCGTTCCTCGCCCGAGATCGGGATGACGCGGTAGACGGTGTCGGGGTTGTCGATCCCCCAACGGCTGCCGGGCACCCGGCGCCCCTCGACCTGGTGCTCGAGGCGGGTGATCGTGGTGACCTTGGGCCGCAGCGGGTCCTGGTTGGACGACCAGACCGCGGCGGAGAACATGACCTCCTCGAACGCCGGCTCGAAGACGGCCCGCATCGCCTCGGACGCCTTGGCCCGCCCGAGCCACGTCGCGGCGACCTCGGCGTACGCCGCCCTGACGGTGGGGTGCTCGACCAGCTCGAGCGCGGCCAGCTCGTGCGCGTGCTGCTCGGCGGTGGCGACGGGGTGACCGGTGCTGTCAGCGGCGGGTGTCACCCGGCGAAGGTAGCGGGAAAATGGCAAAATGTCAGTTGTGACGTATTCGAAGTCCGCGCGCACCCGGGCCGCCCTGCGGGCCGCGGCGCTGGAGCACTTCGTCGCGCACGGTTTCGAGGCGGCCAGCGTGCCCGCCATCGCCGCGCAGGTCGGCGTCACCGAGCGCACGTTCTACCGGCACTTCGCCACCAAGGACGAGGTCCTCTTCGACGACGTGGGTGAGGCGTTCGCCTGGTTCGCCCAGGCCCTGCACGACCGGCCCGCGGAGGAGGACCTGGTGCGCTCGGTGCTCGTCTCGCTCGGGTCGGGGCCCACCGACCTGCAGCTGCTCGCCGAGATCGCCCGGCTGCGCAGCGAGCTGCTGGGCCCGGAACGGATCGGGCGGGTGTTCCGCGACCGGCAGAGCGCGGTCGCGCGCGAGGTCCGCGCGCTGCTGGTGGCGCGCGGAGCCGAGGACCTGGACGCCGCGGTCCGGGCCGAGGCCGTGGCGGGGGCGGTCTTCGCCGCGCTGGCCGTCTGGACCGAGGCCCCTCCCCCGCACGACCTGGCCCGGCTCGGCGAGCTGACCCGCGAGGCCCTGGAGACGATCAGGCCGGCGCTCGGAACCGGCGCTCGTAGTCCGCGAACCGGTCGCGAATCGACCCCTCGCTGAGCCCGAAGCTCTCCGGCGAGTAGTCGGGCCGGCCCGTCTCCCGCGGCCGCCGCTCCAGCCAGGCCCGCATGGCCGTCTCGGCCTCGGCCGTCAGCGTCATCCCCGCGGCGTCGTACACCGTGGCCATCGAGCCGATCGGGTCGGCGACGGCGTCCTCGAACCGCAGGTCGGTCACCGGCGCCTCGGCGCCCCAGCGGTCGCGGGTCGCCATCGCCCGGTCGTTGGTCCACCCCATCCGGTCCAGCCACTGCCGACCGATCCGCTCCCGGTCGACGGTGTCGGCGTGCATCGCGTGCAGCGTCGAGTTCAGGCTGGCGCCGGACGGGATGGTCTCCACCGGGTCCCGGTGCAGGTGCACGAGGTGAAGGTCGGGGAAGGTACGCCGGAGGTCGTCGAGGTAGCCGAGGTGCGCCGGCGTCTTGAGCACCCACCGGGTGGCTGACTCCCCACGCTGTCGCTTCTGCCACTGGAGGAGCTGGAGCATCCGGTGGAGGTGGGCGTACGCCGGCGCGAGGTCCGCGGTGTCCAGCCACTCGCGGTAGCCCGCCACGTCGGCACCCGACTCGGGGACGTGGGAGAGGAACGCGTCGGCGAGGAAGACGATCTCCTCCTCGGCCTCGAGGGCGTACATCGGGTGGATGGCGAACAGGTCCGTCGCGTGCTGCCTGGTCTGCTCCTCGCGCTCCAACGCCCTGGCGACCCGGGGATCCGCCGCCAGCGGGTCCCAGTCGAGCCGGGGCGCGACCTGCTGGACCTCCCAGCCGAGGGCGCTGTGCAGCCGGTCGTCGGCGGCGAGCAGCCGCTGGACGAGCGTCGTGCCGCTGCGCATCATCCCCACCACGACGACGGGCGCGGTGACCACCTCGTCGGCGATCTCCGGGTTCCGGCGGAACCACTCCTGTGCCCGGAGCCGCATCCGCAGGCTGTGCACGATGCCCTGGCGGAGGATGAACGCGCCGACGTCGTTCAGCCCCGCGTGGCGGTAGCTCTCCAGGAGGACGCCGAGCGGCTCCTCGAAGTCACCCGGACCGAGGTCCTCGAGGCCCTCCTTGGCGCGCGCGTCGGCCACGACCGACGCCACGTCGAAGCCGTCCACGGGCTGAAACCTAGACGCATCACTACGCTGCGCGCGTGGACAGTGCCCGCGAGATCGAGAACCTGCTCTACACGTACGCCGAGCGGATCGACGCCGGGGACCTGGACGGGGTGGCCGACCTGTTCGCCCACGGCCGGATCCACGGCCAGGAGAACGGCCCGCCCGAGACCATCTTCGAGGGCCGGGACGCCGTGCGTGCGCTCTACGGGATGGCGACCCGGATCTACGAGGACACCGGCACGCCGAAGACCAAGCACCTCACGACCAACGCGCGCATCGAGGTCGACGAGTCGGCCGGCACCGCCAGCGCACGGACGAGCTATGCCGTCACCCAGGCCACCGACGAGCTGCCGTTGCAGATCATCATCACCGGCCACTACCAGGACACGTTCCACCGCATCGACGGTGCGTGGTGGTTCGACACCAGGGTGATGTTCATCGACCAGACCGGCGACCTGAGCCACCACCTGAAGTTCTGAGAGCGGCCGGTCGATTCGACCGGCCGCTCCCAGAGCTCGAGTGTTGCTGCGGGTCAGACGACGAACCCGACGCCGCCGACGAAGCAGGCCGCCGGTGCGGTGGCGACACCGCTGCCGAGCCAGTTCTGGAACTTGACGAGGACCTCGGTGCCGTTGGGGTTCGAGTAGTTGATCTCGACGCCCTGACCGTCGTCCGAGTGCAGGTTGCTGCCGTCGAGGACGACCGGCTGGCCCGCGTCGAAGTCACCCTGGTGCTCGTAGGAGTTGTCGGCATCGTCGTTGCCGGCACCGCTGCCGTCGTGGTCGTGGCTGTCGGCGAACACCGCGGCGTCGTTGACCGTCGACTCCATCGTGATCACCAGGTCGTTGGCATCCACGCACGTCGCCTTCAGCACGAGGCCGCCGCCGTTGAAGATGACCTGCGGTGCCCCGCCCGCGACACCCTTGTAGGAGATCCGGGTCGCCCCGTTCTCCGCCGAGCGCACGGTGTCGAGGGAGCTCTCCAGGACGTCCGCGCCCTTGATGCTGTCGTTCTTGACGTGCTTGCCCTTGACCGCGTTCTTCTTGATGTCGTTGCTCTGCACCGAGCCCTTGCCGGGCAGCGCGCCGGCTGTCCCGCCGAGGGCGACGACGAGCGCGAGGAGCGCGACGATCAGGGCCAGGGACGGCCTGCGTGAACTGCTCTGCATGCGAAGTCTCATCCTTTCGTGGGTCGCCGGCCATTGCCCCGAACCGGCCCGTGCATGTTTCCGCCCTGCGGGCCCGCCGCGCCATAGCCCATCCGGGCCACCTGCCAGCGGTCCGCCGTGCCCGTCAGCGCGCCGCGCCCCGCGTGCGGTCTACGGCACCTCGACCAGCGCGCTCAGCACGCTGGAGTTGCCCCCGAAGTCGTAGATCGACAGGTCGGCCTGGATCGTGGTGCCCGAGTCCAGCGGCACGAACTCGTAGGTCAGGTTCTCCACGTCGGAGTAGAGGCCGATGTCGGTCGTGGGCTCCCACACCTGGCTGCCGTCGGCGCCGATCGTCAGCACGTCGGGGATGAGGATGCCCTCGGGGTCGGGCGCGAGCTCGCCGTAGCCGCCCGACACCTCGTCGTAGATGTAGATCGTCTCGCTGACGAACTCGCTGGTCTCGGCGTCGAGGACCAGCGAGAGCAGCGCCTCCTGGGGGTCGCTCTGCTCGGGGTCCGTCGAGGCGTAGTAGGTCATCGGCACGTCGAAGAAGCCGGTGAGCAGGTCGTCGCTCAGGGTCAGGTCGACGTACGCGTAGGCGATGTCCTCGCCGTCGCTGATCTGCAGCGACGTCAAGTCGTAGGCGCCGGACACGGTGCCGTCGTCGGCGAAGTCGGTGACCTCCTCGCCGAGGTAGGTGATCGAGCCGTCGTCGTTGACGACCGCGTAGCTGACCGTCGCCTCGGTGATGTTCCCGAACGCGGCGACGTCGAAGGTCCCCAGGAGGGAGATGGTCCCGTCGTCCTCGAAGCCGACCTCCGGTCCCGCCTCCGGGTCGGTGAACGCCGGCAGCTGCTCGGCCGGGATCGCCTCCCCGGCGCCGTAGTACGAGTCGAGGAACCCGCCCCACGGACCGGAGCTGACGACCTCGGCGTACGCCGGGTCGGCGAGCTCCGCGACCGGCGGGAGGTAGATCGACAGACCGGTGGCGCCCGCGGTGCCGCTGCCCTCGATGTCCTCGAGCACGGCCGCGTCCAGGGCCGCGACGAGCTCGCCGGCCTGGGCGGCGACCTCCGGCGCGGACTCGCCGATCGACGAGGCCAGCAGGCCGAGGTCGCTGAGGTGCTTGTCCTGGGTCTCGTCGGGGCTCTTGCCGAAGGCGAGGGTCGTCGCCTCCGACTGGCCGACCGCGGGGGCCACGACCGTGGACTGCTCGCTCAGCGCCGCCGCGAAGTCGGCCACCGCGGTGTCGACCGCCTCCATCTGGGTCAGGTCGACCATCGAGAGGGTGATCTGGTCCTGGGTGCCCTGCTCCTGGGCCTGGGCCTGGAACCCGGCGATGATCGCGGACCCGAGCTCGTCGGCGGTCGCGTCGGGGTCGTCGGCCAGGACCTGCAGCGAGCCGTAGTCCCACCCGTGACCGGGCTCGAGCTCCTGCGAGGCCACCATCCGGTCCGCGAGCGAGGCCACCGCGCTGGCCACCTCGTAGTTGGCCATCAGGCAGGCGTCGAAGCCGAGCAGGTCGAGCTTGTCGACGCCCGCCTGCTCCAGCCCGCTCGAGACCGCCGAGGTGAGCTCGGCGAGGTCGAGGACGTCATTGTCGCTGCCCTCGTCGGGGCCGATCCCGGGCCAGGAGGCACCGTGGTCGGAGATGATGAGCGCGTAGTGCCCGGCACGGTTCTGCTCGATGCCCTCGGCGATGAACTGCGCGAGCAGCGCGGGGTCGGCGGAGTTGACGTCACCGAGGTCCGACACGACCTCGGTCGTCCCGGGGGCTCCGAGGTCGAGCACCCGGCCCCCGACCCAGCTGCCCTGGTCGAGGAGCTCGTCGTCCCCGTACTCCGCGGACCGGTCCATCAGCTCCCGCACGTGGAGGTTCTCGTTCGAGCCGACCGCGCCGAGCTCGTTGACGTCCTCGACCATGAACGGCTCGAGGTTGGTGTCCGCCATCGAGTAGTGCAGGACCGTCCAGCCGTCGCCCTCGCGGCCCGTGTGCCCGCTGACCGCGCTGCCGCTGTCACCGGGCTCCTCGCCACCGTCGCCGCCGCCGTCGTCGTCCGACCCTCCCCCGGAACATGCCGCGGTGAGGAGCAGGACGGTGGCTGCGGCAGCGAGGCCGGAGCGACGAACGGGGCGTGGGGTCACTCGGGTGACGGTAGGTGCGCCACCGACGGGCGTCCGACGAACGGCCTGTTCCTGGAGACCGGGCTAGTCGGGCGGTGACCCAGCGCCTCGCGAACGCCGGCACGGATTCCTCACCTCTGGCGGGTGCCTGCCGATCTCGACTGTGAACCCGCAAGCGATGAAGGGCTGTGGCCACGTGCACGACCACAACCGGAGCCAGGGCGTGCGGGTGACCGCGGTGTCACTGCTCGCGACGCTCGGCTCGGTCGTGTTCGTCGCGGCGGAAGCCGGCGTGATCGCGGTCCGGGGTCCGCTCGTCGAGATCGTGATCGGGGTGCTGTGCTGCCTGCTCGGGACACTCCTGTGGCGCGACAGGTCCGTCGAGTCCTCCGAGCGCGGCGTACGCGCCTCGTTCGCCGCGGCGGTCGGCGTGATGGGTGCCGCTCTCGTGCTCCAGGGGTGCGTCGACACGCTCATCTCCCACCAGCTCCTGGACGCGGGGCTGCGCACCGCCGCCTTCGGTCTCGGTGGCGTGGCGTTCACCTCCTTGATCTACCGCGGGCTGGTCCACTGGAACCAGTTCCGGGTCGAGGCGACCGACTCCGGGGACTGGCTCAACGGCGTCGCCGGGGTTCTCGCCGCCACCAGCATGGGCCAGGTCGTGGTGTCGTGCGTAGGCGCACCGATGTCGCACTGGCCGGACTTCCAGCAGCTGCTGTGGCTCCTCAACTCCTCGACCCTGCTCGTCCAGCTCGGCACGGCCGCCACCGTCGGCGTGCTCGGGGGGATGACCCGGGACCGGCGCCTCCACCTCGTCGTCGCGGCGTTGACCTCCGCAGCGGTCACCAACCTGGTGGCCGGCCTGCTGGCTGGCCCGGCGGTCAACGCGGCGGTCGGCAAGGCGGGGTGGGTGGGCGTGGCGATCGTCCTGTCGGTCGGCTCCCTGATGACCCCAGCACCGGTTCGGCCGCCCACAGGCGTGTCCCAGTCGCCGCTGACCGGTGCCCTCGTCGTCATCGGCGCGACCATCGTGGCACTTGCTCTGGGTGACCTCCTGGGCGAGACCAACGGGGCGAGCGTGACCGTGGCCGTCGCGGGAGCGGTCGCCGGCGGTGCCCGCCTCCTGCAGCTGATCTCGTCCCTCGCCGAGCTCGCCGAGTCGAAGATCGAGGCACGCACGGACCATCTGACCGGCATCGCCAACCGGCGCGCGCTGTCGCTCGCGATGGTGGCGGCCCGCAACCGCGGCGTCGGCGCTGCACTGGTGGTCGTCGATCTCGATCGGTTCCAGGATGTCAACGACCAGTACGGCCATGCCGTGGGGGACGAGGTCCTGCGCAGCGTCGCGGTGCGGCTCAAGGAGCTGGTGCCCGTAGGGGGAGTGCTCGGGCGGCTCGGCGGCGACGAGTTCGCCGCCATCCTGCCCGCTGGACAGCTGGCGGACGGACGACGGTTCGCCACCGAGGTCCTCACCGCCGTGGCCAGGCCGGTCGCGACGAGCGCGGGCCCCATCTATCTCGACGCCACGGTGGGAGTGGCCGCGACCTCGCCGGCCGACATCCAGCCCCGGAAGGTCGCTGCGACACCCGGACTGGGGCTGCACCGGCCCGGCCCTCGTGACCTCGACCCGGGAGAGCTGCTCCGCCAGGCGGACGCCGCACTGGCCGAGGCCAAGACCTCGGGTCGCGGGATCAGCGTCTACGACTCGGCCGCCGATGCGCGAGCGAGCCTCGAGCGCCGTCGCCTCTCCGAGCTGAGAGAGCTGCTGTCCCGGGAGCACGACGGTCGAGCCGGTGGCGTCGTCATGCACTACCAGCCGCAGATCGACCTTCGGACCGGGACGGTCGCCGGGGCCGAGGCACTGGTGCGCTGGCAGCACCCCGAGCACGGCCTGTTGGGACCCGGCGAGTTCGTCGACCTCGTCGAGCGGCACGGCCTCATGCAGGAGATGACCGAACAGGTCCTCCACCGCGCCGCGAGTGACGCCGGGCGGTGGGTGCGCGCGGGCCACGACGTCCCGGTCTCGATCAACGTCTCCACCTCCAGCCTCCGTCCCGAGCTGTTGTCGCGCATCGACGCGGCGCTGTCCGAAGGCGACCTGCATCCGCGCCACCTGCAGCTGGAGGTCACCGAGACCACGCTGATGGCCGATCCCCAGCGTTCTCTCCAGGTGCTGCGCGAGCTCTCCCGGCGCGGGACCAGCGTCAGCATCGACGACTACGGGACCGGCTACTCGTCCTTGGCCTACCTCAACGAGCTGGAGGCGGGCGAGCTGAAGCTCGACCGCAGCTTCGTCGCCCGGCTCGTGCACGATCCACGGACGGCCGCGATCGTGGCCGGGACCGTGGACCTGGCGCACGGCCTCGGCCTGCACGTGGTGGCCGAGGGCGTCGAGGACGTGGCGACGGCGCACGTCCTGATGGCGATGGGCTGCGACAGGTCGCAAGGCTTCCTCCACGCGCGGCCGATGCCGGTAGGACGGTTCCTCGTCTGGCTCGGGCAGGACCACCGTCCGGTCCGCCTGGAGACGGAGCCGCAGGAGCAGATGCTGAGCCGGTGAGCACGCTGCCCGGGCCCGCGTCGTCGGGTCGTACTGTCGGCGCATGCCCGACGAGCGCACCGCGGCCTGGGACCGCCAGCAGATCCACGACGTCGTGCTGCGCTACTGCCAGGGGATCGACCGCCTGGACCTGGACCTCGTGCGCTCGGCGTACCACCAGGACGGCATCGACCACCACACCGGCTTCGACGGCACGGTGGACGAGTTCGTGGCCTGGGTCTTCCCGCAGCTCGCCGAGCACCTCGCCGGGACGATGCACGTGATCGGCAACCACCGGGTCGAGCTGTTCGGCGACGACGCGCTGAGCGAGACGTACCTGACCGCCGTGCACTGGGGCTCGGGGCCGGACTCCCCCGCCGGTTTCACCACGGGGGCGCGGTACGTCGACCACATGACCTTCCGCTCCGGCCGCTGGGCGATCTCGGAGCGGTGGGCGGTCCGCGAGTGGCTGCGGCCGGAGGGCGGGGTCCTGACGCCGGCGACGGGCGCCGGTCCGCTGGCGCGCCGCGACGGCTCCGACCCGGTCGAGCTGCTCCGCGACCGGCTGACGAACGCCCCTCGTGGCGACCGCTCGGGGTAAGGTCCCCAGGCGCGTGCGTCGCGCCGGGACGAGGGAGACGCGGTGGCGGGTCGGGAGCTGAGACTGCCGTCCGCGCCCGAGCGCGAGCAGGAGTACGGGCACGACGCGCTCGTGGTCTGCGACAACCTGGTGCGGATCTACCAGACCGAGGGCATCGAGGTGCAAGCACTCCAGGGCCTCGACCTGCTGGTGCACGCCGGCGAGATGATCGCCATCGTCGGCGCCTCCGGTTCCGGGAAGTCGACGCTGCTCCAGGTGCTGGCCGGCGTGGACGCCCCGACCGCGGGCCGGGCCCGCGTGGCCGGGCACGAGCTGGTGGACCTGTCGCGGTCCGAGCGGGTGCGCTACCGGCGCGACGTGGTCGGGTTCGTGCGCCAGCAGGCCGCGCGCAACCTGGTCCCGTACCTCACCGCGACCCAGGTGATCGACCTGCCGATGAGCATCGCCGGGACACCGCGTCGCGAGCGCGCCGAGCGCGCCGCCCAGCTCCTGGAGGCACTGGGCGTCACGCACTGCGCCGACCGGCGGCCCGACCAGATGTCCGGCGGCGAGCAGCAGCGGGTGGCGAGCGGCGTCGCAATGGCCAACCGGCCGCGGGTGCTGCTCGCGGACGAGCCCACCGGCGAGCTGGACAGCGAGACCGCACAGGACGTCTTCGCCGCGCTGCGCACCGCGAACCGCGACCTCGGCGCGACCGTCGTCGTGGTCACCCACGACAGCGCGGTCAGCGGGCAGGTGGCCCGGACCGTGGCGATCCGCGACGGTCGCACCAGCAGCGAGGTGCTGCGCGACAGCGACGCTCACGACGCGCTGGTCGAGGAGTACGCCGTGATGGACCGCACCGGGCGCGTGCAGGTGCCCCGGGAGTTCCGCGAGGCACTCTCGCTGAGCCGGCGGGTGCGGCTGGGCCTCGCCGACGACCACGTCCAGATCCGCTCCGACCGCGACGCGGGGGAGACTCCGTGAGCGTCGCGGACGGACCCGCGCCGGGTCGGCACCGCGGGTCGTCGGCGGCGGAGGTGATGGTGGAGGTACGTGGGCTGACCCGCACCTACGGCAGCGGTGCCGGCACCGTGCACGCGCTGCGGGACGTCTCCTTCGACGTCGCGCCGGGAGAGATGGTGGCGGTCGTGGGTCGCTCCGGCTCCGGCAAGACCACGCTGCTCAACATGGTCGGCGGACTCGACCGGCCGGACACCGGCACCGTGCAGGTCGACGGCACCGAGGTCACCGCGCTCGACGACGCGGGCCTGAGCCGGCTGCGGCGCGAGACGGTGTCGTACATCTTCCAGACCTTCGGGCTGATGCCGCCGCTCACCGCGGCCGAGAACGTCGGCGTCCCCCTCCGGCTGCGTGGGACGCCGGTGGCCGAGCGCGAGGAGCGGGTCGCCCTCCTGCTCGACCTGGTGGGGCTGCGCGACCACGCCCAGCAGCGACCCGCCGAGCTCTCCGGCGGTCAGCAG
>SXGU01007837.1_pt1 | contig 11794 bp, 13 predicted proteins | sample 3174531 | NCBI WGS metagenome assembly SXGU01 (sample SAMN11356863, study PRJNA531348) | freshwater metagenome | isolation source: freshwater sample F1-140 | place: China: Fuxian Lake, Yuxi | collected 2017-12-25
AGGTGAAGTCCTTCGGCCAGAAGAACACGACCTTCCACTTGCCGGAATCGGTCTGGTCGGTCAGGCGCTGGAACGCGGTCCTGGGGTCGGTCGAGACGACGGCGTTGAGGTCGAAGCTCGGAAACTTGTCGCCAACAGTCAGCATGGGGAAACACTCCAATTGAATTGCGGTGCCTCTGAGATAGCCTTGACTTTGGAATCGTTCAAATTTATAATTCCCAAGTGATTTATCGTTTTTTCCGATGATTAACCTGCCGACCCTGCGCCAGCTCAGACATGTCGCGGCCCTGGCCGAGCACCGGCATTTCGGCCGGGCGGCCGAAGCCTGCCGTGTCACCCAGTCCACCCTGAGCGCCAGCGTGGCCGAGCTCGAAGCGGTGCTCGGCGTGCCGCTGGTCGACCGCACGACACGCCGGCTGGTGATGACCCCCATGGGCGAGACCGTAGTCGAGCGCGGGCGCGCCATCCTGGAAGCGACCGAAGACCTGGTGCGTGAGGCCGGCGAGGCCAAAGCGCCGCTCTCGGGTCCCTTGCGCCTGGGCGTCATCCCGACCATCGGGCCATTCCTGCTGCCGCGTATCCTGCCGCGACTGCGCCGCGCCTTTCCCAAGCTGAAGCTCTACCTGACCGAGGATCTGACCGACCGGCTGCTCGAGGGGCTGCAGGCCGGGCGCCTCGACACGGTGCTGCTCGCTTTGCCGTACGAGAGCGGCGCGATCGACACCGCTTTTCTCTGGGACGACCCGTTCAGCCTTGTCTACCGCGCGCCGGCGGAAGGCGAGCCCTCACCGAGCCTGGCCGATCGTCTCGACCCGAAGACCCTGCTGCTGCTGCGCGACGGTCACTGCCTGAAGAACCACGCGCTGGCCGCCTGCCGCACCGACGTGCCGCGTCCGCTCGATGCCTTCGAGGCGACGAGCCTGCACACCCTGGTGCAGATGGTCGATAACGGCCTGGGCACCACGCTGCTGCCGCAGCTGGCTCTTGATTCCGGCATCCTCAAAGGCACGAACCTGATGGCCACACCGCTCGCCGCGGCACCGCAGCGTCAGATCGCGCTGGCCTGGCGCAAGGGGACGGGACGCGCGCGCGAGTTCCGCCTGCTGGCCGAGAAGATCACCGCCCTCGCCGGGCGCGGTCAGGCCCCGGCGTCGAGCAGGGCCTTGAGCCCGACGCGGTAGTCCGGATAGGCGAGCCGCACGCCAAGCTCCGTCTTGATCCGGTGGTTGGTCACCCGCTTGCTGTCGGCATAGAAGCTGCGCGCCATCTCCGACATCGAAGGGGCCGCCTCGGCATAGGGAATCTCCGGCGGCGCCTGCACACCGAGCAGGGCGCAGGCATAGGCGAGGACGTCCTGCGGCGGCGCCGCATCGTCGTCGCAGACGTTGTAGGCGGCACCGGGATTGGGCTTGCCGATCGAGGCCTCGAGCACGCTGGCGATATCCTCGACGTGAATCCGGCTGAACACCTGGCCCGGTTTGACGATCCGTCGCGCGCGACCCTCGCGCACGGTGTCGAGGGCACTGCGGCCAGGCCCGTAGATCCCGGCCAGGCGGAACAGGTGCACGCCAAGACCGAAGCGCGCGAGATCGAGCCAGCCCTGCTCGGCGGTCACCCGGGCGCGGCCGCGTGGTCCGCTCGGATGCAGCCCGGCTTTTTCATCCACCCAGTCGCCACCGCGATCGCCGTAGACGCCGGTGGTCGAGAGATAGCCGACCCAGCGCAGCCCCGCGAGAGAGGCGATGTCCGCCGCGTGGTGGCGCAGCACGGGATCGCCCTCGCTGCCCGGCGGAATCGATTGCAGGAGATGGGTCGTGCCGGCCAGCGCCGCCTGGGCATCCGCCAGCGGCGCCGCACCGTCATAGACGAAGACCTGGAATCCCTCGGCGGCGAGGGCGGCGCGTCTGTCCTCGCTACGGCACGTGCCCGCGATACGCCAGCCCAGTGCCTTGAGCCGGCGCGCCAGGGCCAGAGCCGAATAGCCCAGCCCGAAGACGAACAGCCGGCGCGGCGCCGGAGCAGCACGTGGTTGTCTCATATCCTAGATATACCCCGATCCGGGACGCCGGCGTCGGATCGCGTGGCGTTCGGCGCGGCGATATGGTTTTCTCCCGCCATGATTCGCCGGTTCTTCGCACTCGTCTTTCTCGCCGCCGTGACGCCGGCCATGGCCCAGCCGCTGGAGCCGATGAACGCGCTCGCCCAGCTGGGCAGCGACAACCTGACCACCTACAAGGCCTGTTTCGATCGCATCGAAACCGATCCGGCCGAGGGGTTCGAGCAGGCGATGATGTGGCGCGACCAGGGTGGCGGCAACCTCGCCCGTCACTGTGTCGCGGCCGCCTTGCTGGCGCTGGGCCAGCCCGCGGTGGCCGCCGACCGGCTGGAGCAGCTCGCACTGACGGCGCGCACCGCCCCGCCTGCCGTGCGCGCCCGCCTGCTGTCACAGGCCGGGCAGGCCTGGCTGGCCGGACGGCTCCCCGATCGGGCGCACGCATCACTCACCATGGCGCTGGAGATCGCCCCGGAGCTGCCCGATCTGCTGGTCGATCGCGCGGTGACCCTGGCGGCCGCGCGCAACTACTGGGAAGCGATCGACGATCTCAACCGCGCGCTCGAGCTTCAGCCGCGTTATGGCATTGCGCTCGCCCTGCGGGCCTCGGCCTACCGCTTTGTCGACAGCCTCGATCTCGCCATGGACGACGCCGAGGAAGCGGTCCGCACCGCGCCGGGGCTGCCGGAGGCGTATCTCGAGCGCGGCATCCTGCGGCGGCTGCGCGGCAATGTCGCCGGGGCCCGCGCCGACTGGCTGCGTGTGCTGGTGCTGGAGCCGGACGGCGATGCCGGCGAGACGGCACGCGCCAATATCGAGCGCCTGGAGCTGCGCCTCGACGAAACACCGGCCGCCTTGCCGCCGAAAGCGCGCTCCGGCTGGCGCTGGAACCCATTTTAAGCGCCGGTTGATATCGGCTCCATGTCTCCCCATATCCGCGTTGCCATGACCATGCGCACCCCTCATCTGCGCCTTCGCGCCGGGCGGCCCCTCACGGACCGTCTCGCCCCGGGTACGTTCGGAGTCGACTGAGACTGCCGCATCGTTCCGGGGGAACGACGCTGGCTCACCTTTCCCGTTTTTCAATGCAGGCGGTGTCGGAATCCCCGATGCCCGAACTATGCCTGCGCAGGAGTTTTCCAATGCTACCCAACATTATCGTCACTCGCGCTGATCGCGACCGTCTGGCCAATATCGTTCATGCCTTCGTGGCGCGTGACCAGTCGACCCTTGTCGATTTTCTCGACCAGGAAGTCAGCCGGGCACAGATCGTCGAGAATGGTGACATCCCACCCGACGTCGCGACCATGAATTCGCGCATCGTCTATCGCGACGAGGACACTGGTGCCGAGCGCACCGTCCAGCTCGTCTACCCCGGCGCGGAGAACAGCGACACCGGCCGCCTCTCAGTTCTGACACCAGTCGGGACTGCGTTGCTCGGCCTGCGTTGCGGGCAGTCCCTCGGGTGGATGACGCGCGACGGCCGTCCGCGACGCCTGACGCTCGTGCACGTGCTGTCCCAACCCGAACGGCGACAGCCCGGCATCACCGCGTGAGGCGCGCCTCTAAACTAGGGCGAGTGGTGCAGCCGGAGCCCCGGCTCGTGCCAGTCGATGGCCACGAGCCGGCCTTCGTAGGACAGCGTGACAAAGGCCGTGCGCCGCTCGGGACCGCCGAAGCAGAGATTGGTCACCATCGGGTCGGGCAACGCGTGATGAGCGATCATGCCGCCCTCGGGCGCGATCTCGCTGATCCCGCCGTTGATCAGCGTGGCGACGCAGATGCGGCCCGACTGCGCGACCTTCAGGCTATCGAAGCGCTGGTACACGGCCGCACTGCCAACCAGGCGGCCGCCATGCGGACTGGGCCAGGGCAGCTTCCTCACTTCGCCCGGCGCCACGACATCCCAGGCCCAGAGGCGCGCGGTCTCCGTCTCCGCGACGTAGAGCGTGCTTCCGTCCGGTGACAGCCCGATGCCGTTGGCCGAGAGCACCGGATGGATGACCTCGCGAATCTCGCTGCCGTCGGCCCGCGCCCAGTAGACCCCGCCGTGGTCGCGATCGCGCCCGCGCACCTTGCCCAGGTCGCTGAACCAGAAGCCGCCATGCGCGTCGAAGACCAGGTCGTTCGGACCGCGCAGGCCGTGGCCGTCCACCCGATCGTAGAGGCGCTCGAACCGGCCGGTTGCCGGATCGACCACCTCGATGCGACCGCCGGAATAGTCGTCGGCCTGGCCGACAGGGCGCACCGTCCCGTTCTCGCGATGGAAGCGGAACCCGCCATTGTTGGGGACGTAGATCCTGCCACCCGGCCCGAAGGCGGCGCTGTTGGGCCCGCCGCCCAGATTCGCCACGATCTCCACCTTGCCGGCACGGGTGACGCGCGACAGCGTGCCGCGGGCGATCTCGACCAGGATGACCGAGCCGTCGGGCATGGCCACCGGCCCTTCCGGAAACTGCAGACCCGTCGCGAGCACGCGCATGACGGTCCCTCAAAAGTCCAGATCGGCGTAGTGCTTGGGTGGCGGCGCGCCGGGGATAAGGTCGCCGAGCAGCGGCCGAAAGGCCGGGCGCGACTTGATGCGCGCATACCAGTCCTTGGCCCGCGGGTGATCGGCCCAGGGCACGTCGCCGATGTAGTCGAGGCACGAGAGATGCGTGGCCGCCGCCACGTCGGCGAGCGAATATTTGTCGCCGGCCAGGAATTTGCGGCGCTCGATCAGCCAGCCGATATATTCCAGGTGGTAGTGGATGTTGTTGTAGCCGGCGCGGATCGCCGAGGAGTTCGGCTCTCCGAGGCCGAGAAACTTCTTCATCATCTTCTCGCGCAGCAGATTGTCGGTGACCTCGCGCGAGAATTTCTGGTCGAACCAGGCGGCCAGGCGGCGCACCTCGGTGCGTTCGACCGGCGTCGCGCCGATCAGGTTGCGCTCTTCGGGATGAATCTCCTCGAGATACTCGCAGATGACGCCTGATTCGGCGATCGTCGTGCCGTCATCCTCGACCAGGACCGGCACGGTACCGGCAGGGTTCATGGCGAGAAACTCGGGCCGGCGCTCCCAGACCTTTTCGACCTTGAGCTCGAAATCGAGATTCTTCTCGCGCAGGACCACACGGACCTTGCGGGAGAAGGGCGAGAGCGCGAGATGGTAGAGCGTGCGCATGGAGTCAGTCGGCGCGCATCGTAACCAGCGCGCTCCGCCGCTTCAATCGGAGCCGGCCTGTCATGTGAAGGCCTCGATCCCGAGCCAGACGACCCCGCCGAAGACCGCCAGCGTCAGCACCGTCAGCGCCAGGCCCACGGCGATCACCAGCCCGTCCTGCGCCAGCCGGCCCAGCGCGACGATCACGATGACGAAGGCCGGCAACAGGCTGAACACCGGGATGGGAAAGAGCAGCAGAAGACCGAGCACGAAGCAGGCGGTGCCGACGAGGCGCCGCGAGCCGGCCAGCTCCGGCAGGCGTGGCCGGAGCACCGCTTCGAAGCGCCGGAGCAGGGGCATGAGGCGGGCAACGAAGGCCGCAACACGGCCGCGCGTGTAGGTCCGGCGTGCCAGGAAGCGCGGCAGCCGGAGATGCGGCCGGCCCAGCATCATCTCGAAGGCGACGATGCAGAGCGGCACGCCGAAGATAGTCGAGAAGCCCGGCATGCTCGGACCCGGCGTCAGGTTGGGGGCGGCGAGCAGCAGCAGAACGAGCGACTGGGCACGCGCATCGAGCTGGGTGACCAGCTGCCCGACCGTCACCGGCTCTTCGGCCGGACCGTCGCCCAGCTGGCGCAGGGCTTCGGCGATCGTATCGGCCGGTGTGTCGACGAAGGGAGCCGCCATGCCGCTCATGACGTCGACCGCCGCAGGAGCTTCGGCAGAAGGATGGAGAGCGCAAGAAAGACGAAGCCCCAGAGCATGGGCTCGAGCCAGGCCCCGCCCTCAAGCGCGCGGCGGCCGCTCATCCCGAGGGACACGAAGGCGAAGGTGTGCGGCACAAGGCCAAGGAACGAGCCGACGAGATAGTCGCGCAACGAGACGCGGGTGAGGCCGAGCACGTAGTTGGTCAGGGCGTGCGGCAGCACCGGGATCAGGCGAACCACCATCACGCTGCGCCATCCCCCCGTCTCGGCGCGCTGCAGCAGCGGGCCGAGACGGGCCATCTCCTCCGGCACCAGCAGTCCGGCATTGACGTAGCGCGCCAGCAGGAACCCCGCGGCCGCGCCCGCGGTCGAGCCGAGCTGCGACCACAGGCAGGCAACCCAGAAGCTCCACAGCGCTCCGGCGGCAAAGGCCATCACCGAACGCGGCACGAAGGTCAGGCTGGCGATGACGTGCAGGGCCATGAAGGCGAGCGGCAGGAGCGGTCCTGCATCCTCCAGCCGCGAGAGGATCCACGAGGGGTCGCGCGTCTCGATGATCGCCGAGGCGACGATACCGCCAAGGACGAGGGCCATGAGGCCGAGACGCAGCCAGGGAGGCGGACGGTACATGGGAGGGCAAGGCGCGGAAGCGCCGGCAATGTTCAGGCGACGCGGCTCGCAGCAAACCGGCCGCCTGCCCTGTAGATGTCGAGGTAGGTCGGCAGAATGGCTTCGATCGCCTGCGGCTGCAGGCCGAGATCGGCGTAGCCGAGAGCGCCGGGCGAGACGACGTTGTCGCCGGCCTCGAGCAGCAGCACCTGGTCGCGGGTCAGCGGCGGTACCGGCGCCAGCTGGGTGACCAGCGCCAGCATTTCCGCCAGCCCGAAGGGCAGGGTGACCAGCCGGGTCTTGCGATCGATGATGCGGAGCATCAGCTCCATAAGCTCGCGGAACGTATAGACGCGCGGACCGCCCAGCTCGTAGGTGCGCCCGGCTGAATCGCTGCGGCGAAGGGCGGCCATCAGGCCATCGGCGACGTCGCCCACGTAGGTCGGCTGGAAGCGCGTGCGGCCGCCGCCGATCAGCGGCAGAGCGGGCGCCAGCTGAGCCATACGGGCGAAGCGGTTGAAGAACCCGTCCTCCGGCCCGATGACGATCGAGGGACGGACGATCGTGACTCCCGGAAAAGCGGCGCGCGCCCCGGCCTCGCCGGCCGCCTTGCTGCGTGCGTAGAGCGCAGGCGATGAGGGATCGGCGCCGATCGCCGAAACATGGACGTACCGCGAAACCCCGGCAGCGGCCGCGGCACGGCCGATCCGCGCCGGTCCTTCCGCGTGGATCGCCTCAAAACGCTGGCCGCCGAACTCATAGAGAATGCCGACCAGGTTGACCACGGCATCGGCCCCGGCAACCGCCGCGGCGACCGCGTCGTCCTCGCGCTGGTTGCAGCGCAGGGGCACGATCTGGCCGACATTGCCCGCGGGCTTGAGGAAGGAAGCCGCGACCGGGTCGCGCACCGCCACCCGCACCACCCAGCCTTCCGCCGCCAGCCGCTTGACGAGATAGCGGCCGATAAAGCCCGACCCGCCGAATACCGTCACCCGCTTGGCTGTCGCTGCCATGCTACCCTCTTGATCTGCTTACCGCCCTGGGCGCGGCTGAGGCGATATCTAGCAGGTCAGCGGCGTGATTGACAGCGCCCGCCCCGACCCTTATGCCTCTCCGCCTCCGTTCCGGAGAGTGCCCGGGTGGCGGAATTGGTAGACGCGCTAGATTCAGGTTCTAGTGGTCGAAAGGCCGTGGAAGTTCGAGTCTTCTCTCGGGCACCATCTCCGGGCGGGGTTAAGTGAAAGGACCCCGCCCGATGGCTATTGAGCTCCACGAAGGCGATCTTCCCGAAGGGGTACGCCTCGGTACGGCCATCGCCGTCGACACCGAGACAATGGGCCTCAACCCCAACCGCGACCGGCTCTGCCTCGTGCAGCTCTCGGGCGGCAACGGCGACTGTCATATCGTCCGCCTCTCCAAGGGCCAGTACGCGGCGCCGCGGCTCAAGGCGCTGCTGGGCGATCCGGCGGTGGTCAAGATCTTCCATTTTGCGCGCTTCGACGTCGCGGTGCTGCGCCGCTTCCTGAACGTCACCGCCTCGCCGATCTACTGCACCAAGATCGCCTCGCGCCTGACGCGGACCTTCACCGACCGGCACGGTCTCAAGGATCTGTGCAAGGACCTGCTGGGCGTGGAGCTGTCCAAGGAGCAGCAATCCTCGGACTGGGGAGCGGCCGAACTGACCCCGGCGCAGCTCAAATACGCGGCGTCGGACGTCCTGCACCTGCACGCGCTGCGCGCCCGGCTGGACGATATGCTGGCGCGCGAGGGCCGGCGTGAGCTGGCCGAGGCCTGCTTCCGCTTCCTGCCGATCCGGGCCGAGTTGGACCTGGCAGGCTGGAGCGAAGAAGACATATTCGCCCACTAAATATCTGATTTTGCTAAAATCCTTGCTGCGTTGCTTTTTTGCAGCGCAATAGGCATACTTTTTGCCGTGATGCGTTTCTAAGGGGTTGGGACGGCCTTCGGCAGGCGCTCTCCACCTGTCGCCGGCCAGGATGTGGGGCCGGGTTGCGAATTTCCGAGGCACGATTGGTAACCAGCGTCGCAGCATGAACGCGAAGTCTCAGCCGATTCGGGTGGCTCCTGCGCCAGAACGCGATGCGCCCGCCCGCGATGATGCCGCCACCATCGGCCGGCGGGTGCTCGATCTGGAAGCCGAAGGCATCCTGGCCCTGGCGCGCGGTCTCGACCGCGATCCCGCCCCTTTCAACCGCGCCATCGAGATCCTCGAGCAGGTGACGGGGCGCCTGATCGTCAGCGGCATGGGCAAGAGCGGTCATGTCGCCCGCAAGATAGCCGCGACCCAGGCCACGACCCGCACCCCCGCGCAGTTCGTCCATCCTGCCGAAGCCCGTCACCGCGATCTCGGCATGATCACCCGCGCCGATGCCGTCCTGGCCCTCTCGCAGTCCGGCGAGACGGCGGAAATGACCGACCTTCTGGCCTTCTGCCGCCGCTTCGGCATTCCGGTCATCGGCATCACGGGCGGGGGCACCTCGTCGCTCGCCCAGGCGGCCGACGTCACGCTGCTGCTGCCGCCCCTCAAGGAGGCCTGCCCGCTGGGTCTCGCCCCCACGACATCGACCACCGCCATGCTGGCGCTGGGCGACGCCGTCGCCGTGGCGCTCTTCGAGCGTCAGGGCTTCTCGGCCGACGATTTCCACCAGTTCCACCCGCGCGGCGCCCTGGGCAAACGCTTCCTGCGCGTCAGCGATGTGATGCACCGCGGCGAGCAGATGCCGCTGATCACCAGCGGGGCGCCCATGTCCGAAGCGCTGATGGAGATGACCGCCAAGCGCCTCGGCTGTGTCGGCGTGGTGGATGCCGGCGGCCGACTGGTGGGCATCGTGACCGACGGCGACCTGCGGCGTCACATGGCACCTGACCTGCTGCAGCAGCGCGTCGAGGCGATCATGACCGCCCACCCGAAGACCATCCGCCCGGGCGCCCTCGCCCTCGAGGCCCTCGGCGTGATGAATGCCGGCAAGAGCGGCAGCGGGATCACCACCCTGTTCGTGGTCGAGCCCGATTCCGATCCGGCGGCCCCGGTCGGCATACTCCACATCCACGATCTGCTGCGCGCCGGCGTTGCATGACAACCAGCCCCACCCCCTCCGGGTCGCTTTTCCCCGCCGGCGCCGGTCCGGCGCAGGCAGCGCCGCGGCGGCAGCGGGCGCGCCTGTCACGTTTCGTCTCCGCCAGCGTGCGCCGCCGCCGTCACAGTATCTTCTACAGCCGCTTCGTGACGCTGATGAAGGTCGTGCTCCCGGCAACAGCCGTGGCACTCGCGTCCCTCGTCCTGTTCTGGCCGCAGCTCAATCCTCTCGACAACCGGTTTCGTCTGAAGCCGGTGCAGGTCAGCATCGACGATCTCGAGAATCTGCGGATGGTCAGTCCACGCTTCGTTGGTACGGACGCCCGCAATCAGCCCTTCGCCATCACCGCCGATCAGGCGACCCAGGAAGCCGGCGGCAGCGACACCACCGCGCTCGCCAATCCCAAGGGCGACCTCACCCTCAACAACGGCTCATGGATCGCCCTGACCGCCCTCGAGGGTCAGTACCACAAGCAGACCCGGATCCTTGACCTCTGGGACGAGGTCAACGTCTTTCACGATGCCGGCTACGAGATCAAGACGCGGCGCGCCAAGGCCGATCTCGGTATCGGTGACGTCTTCGGGGACGATCCTGTCGAGGGTCAGGGACCCGACAGCCAGTTGCGCGGTCAGGGGTTCCGCATCTACGACAAGGGCGCGCGCATCGCCCTGAGCGGCAAGTCCCGGCTTGTCCTCTACCCGACTCCGCCGGAGAAACGATGAACGCCCTGCGGCCTGCCATACTCGGTCTTGCGCTCACGGCGCTTGCGGCGACCCCCGTCCTCGCGCAGGGGCTGAATCTCGGTTCTGGCGGCGGCAATCAGCCCATCGAGATCCTTGCCGACCAGGGCATCGAATGGCACCGGGAAACCCAGCGCTATATCGCGCGCGGCAACGCCAGCGCGACCCAGGGCGACACGGCCGTCCATGGCGACACCCTGATTGCCTATTATCGTTCCCAGCCCAATGGCGGCACCGAGATCTTCCGTTACGAAGTCCAGGGCAACGTGCGCATCACCAATCCCAGCCAGACGGCGGTGGGCGACAAGGGCGTTTATGACGTCGACAGCGGCGTGCTGGTGATGACCGGCAAGGCGCTCAAGATCACCACGCCGACCGATACCATCACGGCGCGCGACAGCCTTGAATACTGGGAGCAGAAGCGGATCGCCGTCGCCCGCGGCAACGCCGTCGCCGTCAACCAGGACCGCCGCATGACGGGCGATGTCCTGACGACCCATTTTGTCGAGGGGCGAACGGCTCCACCACCGCCGCCGGCCCGCGGCAACGCGCGGCCGCAGTCGCAACAGGCGGCGGCGCGCGGCCGCGCGGCCGCCCCGCCTCCGGCGGCGGCGAACGCGCCGGGCAGCCAGCGGATGCAACGCATCGAAGGCTTCGGCAATGTCCATGTCTCGACCGCCACCGATATCGTGCGCGCCGATCGCGGCGTCTACAACGCCGACACCAGTGTCGCGATGATGTCCGGCAACGTGCGCATCACCCGCGGTCAGAACCAGCTCAACGGCGACTTCGCCGAGGTCAACCTCAACACCGGGGTCAGCCGCCTGCTGACCAGCTCCGAGCCGAGCGGCGACAAGCGCGTGCGCGGGCTCTTCACGCCGCAGAAGACCGGCGCCTCGAATGACAACAGCTCCCCTCCAGCCACCCGCCGGGAGACGCGCTGATGGTTGTACCGTTCGTCAAAGTGGTGGAAGACAGGCAGGGCAGCGCCGGCCCCCGGCTCGTCACCGACAACCCGGGCCTGGCCGCCAAGAGCCTGGGCAAGCGCTTCAAGAAGCGCCCCGTGGTGCGCAACGTGTCGCTCTCGGTCCCGCGCGGCGAGGCGGTGGGGCTGCTCGGTCCCACCGGCGCCGGCAAGACGACGTGCTTCTACATGATTACCGGGCTGATCAGCCCCGACTACGGCCAGATCATGCTCGACGGCATCGATGTCACCGAGATGCCGATGTACCGGCGTGCGCGCCTCGGCGTTGGCTACCTGCCGCAGGAACCGTCCATCTTTCGCGGCCTGAGCGTCGAACAGAAGATCCGCGCGGTCCTCGAGGTCGTCGAGAACGACCGCGACCGGCGCGAGGCCATGCTCGATGACCTGCTCGCCGAGTTTTCCATCACCCATCTCCGCCGGACGCCGGCCCTGGCGCTCTCCGGCGGCGAGCGGCGGCGCG
>SXGU01165103.1_pt1 | contig 11794 bp, 10 predicted proteins | sample 3174531 | NCBI WGS metagenome assembly SXGU01 (sample SAMN11356863, study PRJNA531348) | freshwater metagenome | isolation source: freshwater sample F1-140 | place: China: Fuxian Lake, Yuxi | collected 2017-12-25
CAGTGTGGTTGGTATCACTATTTCTCATCAACAGTGCGAGTTTGCAAAAGAGAGTTGTAAAAATTTACCTATAGACATTCATTTTCAAGATTATCGAGAACTCAATCAACCATTTGATCGTATCGTATCCCTTGGAATGTTTGAACATGTAGGGTATTTAAATTACCGAACGTATATGCAAATAATCCGTAATTGCTTAACGGACGATGGGCTTTTTTTACTGCACACCATCGGAGGGAATGTCAGCACGACGCAGGCGACGCGTTGGATTTCAACCTATATTTTTCCAAACGGGATGTTGCCCTCGATTATGCAAATAGGGAAGGCCACAGAAAAATTACTGATTATGGAAGATTGGCATAATTTTGGTTTGGATTATTACCAAACCCTTATGGCGTGGCATCGTAATTTCAATCAGGGTTGGAATCAAATAAAACATCACTATGATGATCGGTTTTTCCGCATGTGGAATTTTTATTTACTCTCTTGTGCCGCTGGATTTCAGGCAAGGGAAATGCAATTGTGGCAAATCGTTTTTTCAAAAAGAGGGCTCAGAGACCGTTATGAGGCCGCGCGGTAGGGGCATGACGAGTGTCTTGCTTTTAAGACAGCTGGCTGCATCATGTGTCCTACCTCATGAGCCCCCTCACTTTACGGGTTTAAATTGCCGACTTAATTGGATAGCCATTTCTAGTGATTGCTCGTAATTTAGGCGAGGATCAACCAAACTATGATAGGCATGTTTCAAATCGGTTGCGGCCAAGCCGCGAGCGCCACCAATACATTCTGTGACATTGTCACCTGTCAGTTCGAAGTGAACACCACCTAGGTGGCTATTCATCTCCCGATGAATTTTTAATGCTTGCAGTAGCTCACTCAGTATGTTGTCGAAATGTCGCGTTTTAATGCCTTCGGCGGTTGTTTCAGTGTTTCCATGCATAGGGTCGCATGACCAAGTCACCGGGATTGACGTAGACTTTACTGTTTCAATCAGTGGGGGTAACAGCTTAGCAATGTCTCTGGCGCCTAAACGGCTAATCAGCAATACACGGCCCTCTTCCCGTGCAGGATTGACGATATGCAATACCTCTGTTAACCACTCAGCGGTAGCACTGGGTCCTATTTTAATCCCGACGGGGTTTTGTATGCCACGTAAAAACTCGAGGTGCGCACTATGAATCTTTGCTGTACGCATACCTATCCAAGGCAGGTGTGTTGACAAATTATACCATTGGCCATCATGCAGACGACGGGTAAGTGCTTGCTCATAATGTAGATGAAGGGCTTCATGTGATGTAAAAAAATCGACTTTGTTGAGATTGCTGTTACGCAGACCATCAATGGACTCAAGAAAGTCTAATGAGTCAGCAATGGCTCGAACAATGGTATGGTATTCATCGGCTTGTGCTGAATGCTCAACAAAACGTAAATCCCATCGTTGTGGGTGGCGTAGATCCGCAAAACCGCCATCAAGCAACGCACGGATAAAGTTGAGTGTCATCGCTGCACAACTATATCCCTGCAATAATAACTTAGGGTTTGGTACGCGAGCATCAGCATGAAACTCAGGTAAATTGACCAGATCACCACGGTAACTTGGGAGCGTCACTCCATTAATGGTTTCATCATCTGAAGATCGGGGCTTAGCATATTGGCCTGCAATCCGGCCAATGCGAATAATTGGTTTATGCATCCCATGCAACAACACCAAACTCATTTGTAAGAGAATTTTAAGTTTGTTGGTGATAATCTCAGAGCGGCAATCTTTGAACGATTCGGCGCAATCCCCTCCTTGTAAAATAAAGGCCTCACCCCGACCAGCGCGGGCAACGGCTTGCTTCAAATGTTTAATTTCGCCACTGGTGACTAATGGAGGAAGTTGACTCAATTGTTCAACGACCCGGGTTAGTTGCGCCCCATCGGGATAATGGGCGGCTTGTTCATATGAATATTCTAACCAAGACGTTGGTGACCATTCTTTCATGAGTGACCTTGTTTAATATCTAAATTGTTGTGCATTATATACCCTACAGAAGATTAAGCGACAATGCGGACAATTTTTAAATTTGATTTAAAAGCCTATTTCTGCTATTGTTTTGCGTCGTTTTGGGTTTATAGAGAGTATGGTGCCTGGCACTGATCAGGTGGCGATGCTCGTTATGTTATTATAGAGAGTGGTATTATGAAAGCTTCGGTTCATCCTGATTACAAAATTATTAACGTGACGTGCAGTTGTGGTCATGTATTTGAAACACGCTCGACATTGTGCAAAGATTTGAGTATCGAAGTCTGTGCGAATTGCCATCCTTTTTACACCGGTAAACAAAAACTAGTGGATACTGGGGGTCGGGTACAAAAATTCCGTGATCGTTATAAAGCCCGCGGTACAACGCAGACGGATGCATAGGCGTTTATTAACAAATGATGAGTTAGTAAAACATATTGTTTGTTATTAAAAACAAGGAAGTAAGAAAAAGGCGCAGTCAATATGCGCCTTTTTCTTTCAAAATGGCTGTTCATGGGTTTCATTTTTCTATATGATTTTTTGTTGGTTGTGAATAAGAGGGTAAGCACCTTGGATGAAGATATTTTAAAACAGCGCGCGTTGGATTACCACGAGTTTCCAACCCCAGGAAAACTCGGTATTCGTGTCACGAAATCTACAAACTCTCAAGATGATTTATCACTTGCCTATACCCCTGGTGTGGCTGAGCCCGTGTTGGCCATTGCTGAAAATTCAGAAAATGCTTATCGCTACACCGCTAAAGGTAATTTGATTGCGGTGATGACCAATGGCACTGCAGTCCTTGGTTTAGGTGACGTTGGCCCTTTGGCTAGTAAGCCCGTGATGGAGGGTAAAGCGGTATTGTTCAAACGTTTTGCTGATATTGATGTATTTGATATTGAAGTGGATGCAGAAGATCCTCAAGCTTTCATTGCAACAGCAAAACGTATTGCACCAACGTTTGGTGGAATTAACCTTGAAGATATAAAGGCACCTGAATGCTTTGAAATAGAGCAGTCATTGATTGAGCAATTGCAAATCCCCGTATTTCATGACGACCAACACGGTACGGCTATCGTCATTGCCGCGGGCTTACTCAATGCCCTAGAGTTGCAACATAAGAAATTATCAGAGGCACGAATTGTTTGCATTGGTGCGGGGGCTGCGGGGATCGCGTCCATGCGCTTGTTGGTTGCCTTGGGTGCGGATAAGAAAAATATGCTCTTACTGGATAGTAAGGGCGTCATTCATAGTGGACGTAAAGATTTAAATGCATATAAATTTGCCTTTGCAAGAACAACAGATTGTAGGACCCTAGCGGATGCTTTAGTAGGTGCAGACGTGTTTATTGGTCTCGCTAAACCTGATCTACTGAATGCTTCCCTACTAAAATTAATGGCACCTAAGCCTGTTATTTTTGCCTTGTCTAATCCTAACCCTGAAATTAGACCAGAGCTCGCATTAGATGTCTGCAACGACTTGATTATTGCAACTGGGCGGAGTGATTATCCGAACCAAGTCAATAATGTGTTATGTTTTCCCTATATTTTTCGTGGCGCACTGGATGTACGTGCTACCTGTATCAATCAGGAAATGCAGATGGCAGCAGTGGAGGCAATCAGATTGCTTGTGCATGAGCCGGTCCCCTGCGAGGTAAAAGACAACTACCCCGGTGTGGCAAACTGGGACTTCGGCGCGCATTATATTATTCCTAAACCAATTGATCCGCGCTTGCGTGAGCGCGTGCCGGTTGCTGTTGCACAAGCAGCGATAGCTAGCGGGGTCAGTCGGTTGAGTACTTTTTTGTAAGTATTATCCCTTTAAAGAGAGATCATGCTTAACCCAATACGTAAGGAGCCTGTCTTGTCCATCAAGTATAATAATAGATATATGTTAGTTGCCTGGATGATTTGTGGGCTTGGGGCAGTTTTTTATTCTTATGAGTATTTCCTCCGCATCTCACCTAGCGTGATGGAGCCTGCATTGCGTCAACATTTTAATTTGTCGGCTACGGGTTTTGGACTTTTGTCGGCATTTTATTATTACGCGTATGTGCCGATGCAATTGCCAGTCGGTGTGTTAATGGATCGCTTCGGCCCGAGACGATTACTGACAGCTGCTTGCCTCATTTGTGTGGTGGGGACCTTTATGTTTGCCGACACATTTTTATTTGGAGTGGCGGCAGCTGGTCGGTTTTTGGTGGGGTTGGGATCCGCCTTTGCATTTGTTGGTGTACTAAAACTTGCCACGATCTGGTTACCTGAGGACAGGCTCGGGATGGTGGCTGGAATGGCAACGGCGTTAGGAACCATTGGCGCGATGATAGGTGATAATTTATTGGGCAGTATGGTAACCAGTCTTGGTTGGCAGCCGACCGTTAATTTGACGGCGGTTTTTGGCGTCGGTCTGATTTTTGTATTGTGGTTTGGGATACGGGATCAAAAGCGTCATCAACGACAGAGTGGCACTATTGATAGTTTTAAAAGGAATATGATTGATTTAGGTATTATCGTTCGTAATAAGCAGATGTGGCTGAACGGCTTGTATGGTTGTTTGGTTTACTTGCCGACAACGGTTTTTGCTGAGTTATGGGGGATCCCCTACTTACAACATGCACATGGGCTGACGCATGCAGCGGCTAATCTTTGTAATTCCGTATTATTTTTAGGGTTTACTATTGGTGCACCTTCAATGGGCTTCATTTCAGATAAACTTAAACGACGCAAATTGCCTATGCAGATTGGGGCTGCCGGTGCCGCTATCATTATGATGATTATTTTGTATGTGCCTGAGTTAAATGCAACGTCGTTAAATTTACTCATGTTTCTGTTGGGTTTATTGTACAGTGTGCAATCGATCGTTTTTGCTGTCGGACGGGAAGTGAGTCCTAAAGAGGCAGCAGGAACAGCAATAGCGATGACGAATATGATTGTCATGATTGGCGCTATGTTTTTACAGCCATTAGTTGGTCGGTTGTTGGATTGGAGCTTAGTTCAACGTGAAGCCTCCTTATCTAGTATTCCTGTAGATAAAATGCAACAGTTTTACACGGCTCATGACTATCAGTTTGCCTTGTCGATTATTCCGCTGGGCATTTTGATTGCGCTAATATTAACTTTTTTTCTGAGAGAAACGCATGCCCACGCAGACATCCATGCTCGACGCTAGTTTGACAAAGCGAAAGCAAATTTGGCTTGGCTCCTTAGTTTGTACCATAGGTGCTCTTTTTTATTGTTATGAATTTGTGCTACGTATTATCCCGGGGGCATTACAAAGCGAGTTGAGCGCGGCCTTTGGACATATTTCAGCATCCACCTTTGGACAATTATCGGCTTTTTATTACTTTGCCTACTCCCCGATGCAGATGCCTGTCGGTATGTTGATGGATAGATATGGGCCACGTCGTCTTCTATCCTTTGCGTGTCTATGCTGTACCCTCGGTTCGTTGATGTTCTCTTATTCCTCCTCCATGCTGATTGCAGGGGGTGGACGGTTTCTGGTTGGCTTTGGTTCTTCTTTTGCGTTTGTTGGTGTCTTATCGTTGGCTTTGCAGTGGTTACCACGCCGATATTTCTCATTGGTCGCCGGATTAATTACAACATTAGGCATGCTGGGCCTGGTCTACGGTGGCGTTAAAGTGACTGAAATGGCGGTATCCATGGGGTTGCCTTATGTTCTATCAATGATGGTGTTTATCGGATTGCTGCTCACGACTCTCATTTTCCTGCTGGTACGAGATGGGCCTGGCGACATACAAATGAAAACACAACCCCTGCCCGAATTCTTTCAGAATGTCATGAAGGTGTTAATTTCCCCACAAGTTTGGTTAATTGGTTTCGTGGGGGCTTGCCTTTATACATCGTTGTCGGTGTTTGGGGAGCTATGGGGTAAGTCTTACCTTGAGCAGGCACACCATTTATCGAAAATAGGCGCGGCCAAAGCCATTTCCTGTATGTTCATGGGGTGGGCTGTCGGCGCGCCTTTGGCTGGATATCTGTCTGATTTGAGTGGGCGTCGTGTGCTTCCCCTAGTGGTTGGTGCTGTGCTGGCCTTTATTTGTATCTCTATTATCTTATATTGTCCGGGGTTGTCGCCAACCACATTGAACATACTATTGTTCTTATATGGTGTTTTTAGTGGCACAGAGCTCATCGTATTTATTATGGCAAAAGAAAATAGCGGTGCACAATTATCAGGTACGGTATTTGCTGCAACAAATATGATAGTGACTTTGGGTGGTGTTATCTTTCAACCACTCGTTGGCAAGTTGTTGGATACTTTTGGAGATAGTGGTTTGGTAAATGGAGAGCATATTTACACGGTTATTGATTACCAAGTTGCACTGTCTATCCTACCCATATCACTTCTATTGGTTATGATAGCGGCTTTCTTTTTAAAGGACCGTCGTTTTTCTGGGCATTGAGGGGCTGAGGGCTCAGGGCCTGTGATTAAGGCCCTGGGCGTGCCTAACAGAGGGGCTTAGAGGGCTTATCTTGCAACGGATCTATTCGATGATGTAACATGGAAACCACTAAATTTGCGCCGTATGCCTGACCATTCCAGTGCGTAAGAATCTCTTGAGCCAAGTCAACAAGGTTACCCAGTAAAGGGTGTTCTATACCCCCACCCTGATCAAAATAAGCATTAAAAAAAGAACAAGGAATGTGTTGCGGGCCTGCAATAGAGTGGGCCATTATTTGTGCTTTAAGCTCAACAGCGGTATCAGGGTAGTTAATGGTACGAGCACCAGAAAAAAATCGCATAAAAATCCAACGTTATAAAAAAAAGGAATGGTATTTTTTTTGTTAGGGTGAGTCAAGGGAGTGAGTGGCTAAATTTTATAGTGAATTGAAGGGGCTAGCGAAAAATGGCGACTAGTTCTTGAACAACGGTACGCTGTTCGGCTTGGCAACTAATCCAGCGCCTTACAGGAAATGATTTGATCTCACTATCGCGATAATGATGACGAGTAAACTCAGTGTCGTGGTTGGATATAACGACAGTAATGCCACGATTTGCGTGTTCTATAGCTAATTCGGCCAGAATAACGTGCTCTTTCTCCCCAAAGGGTTGACTCGTATAGGATGAAAAATTGCTACTCTGTAATCGTGGCGCATAAGGGGGATCGCAATAGATTAAATCACCGGGTTGAGCTACGGTGAACGTATGGCGAAAATCGCCGTGAAGAAAGGTGGCTCGTTGGCTTCTCTGATGAAAGTGAAGCATTTCTGTATGAGGAAAATAAGGTTTTGTATAGCGACCAAAGGGGACATTGTATTTTCCACTCTGATTGTAACGACATAATCCATTATAACCATGACGATTTAAAAATAAAAAAATCGCTGCTCGTTGCCTCAGATCGGTGCATAGATTGAATCGTTGCCGTAATTGATAATATTGTGAAGCACAATTATTAAGCGTGCAGAAAAATTGTTTGCAATAGGCAATAAATGACTCCCCCTCCCGTTGTAAATGACAAAAAAGGGCGATTAGATCCTTATTACCTTCTGCTAATACATAGTGTGGGTAATTGGTATTCATAAAAATAGCGCCGGAGCCTGTGAACGGCTCGATCAAACGATTTGCCACAGGTAATGATTCCAGGATATTTTCAAGGCAGCGGTATTTATTACCTGCCCACTTTAAAAAAGGTTTGTTTTTTTCCATGGTTAGTTATCAATTTGTGATGGTCGCAGTATCGCTCAATGGGTTCCAATTGACAATCTTTAGATACTTGGCAGCGGCTTTCGGTTAAGGATGAGCAACACAAACCTGTGAACAACAGGGATGCGTGTTTTTTATGCACAAGGATGGGTTATTCGTATTTCATTGGGAGCTTCTGTGTGCTCGGGTTGTTCCTTGACGCAATCTACCTCATTCGCTATTATTCATCGACTTTATGCTTCGACGGATTATAATTATGGATGAGCTGAACGCATTACTGAGGCCAGCGTGGGGCGGGGAAAAATGGATACTGCAATGCTGGAATAACATCAATAGTGACGAAAAAAAAACCATCCAAAAACGCATGGATAGTTTATTCAAAAACGGCCTTCCCTTTGAACTCAATCATGATAGATTGTCCTATGTTTATATGTTTTCAATGGTGGCACAATTTGAAATATTGGGCCTTCAAGCACCCATGATTTATGGAGAAAAACTAACTAATCCTCATTTAAGACAGTTGATGCGCGCACAGCTTGTCGATGAAATTTTTCATGCACTGGCGTTGACTAAAATCCTCTATTTACTATGCTCTCCCTATAATTCTCCTCCAGCCCTTGACCCTCGTATTCAAGATTTATGTGACTTTGTTAAAAATCAAGACTGCCCTAAGATGGGCTTGGTCCTTCTCAATTTAATTTGCGAAAGCTGGCTTGAGGGTATTTTCAAAAACTTGTATGAGAATAATATTGCTCCAGCCGTGTTTAAAACTATATTAGAAGATGAGCAGCGTCATGTCTGTGAGGCCGACTTGTATCGTGAGGTTGGTCTGCCTAAAAAAGCTGTCTTGATTGACAAACTTGGACAGTTAGAAAAACTTATCCTAAATATTATGACGTTTCAACCTCAATATGGAATGGCATTCACGGCGATACTTGGGCCGAAAGCGACGCAAGCGTTTTTACGATCATTGGATGAGAAGTATAATCGCCAACTGAAGAAAATAAACATGGTTCCGAGCAAGCTATGGACGTTGGGCCAAGAAATTTTTGCTGAATTTGAGCCATATAGAGATGAGATAAATGCTGAAGGTGAGAAAGAGATTTATGAAGTTGAAATGACTCCAATGAAAAAAGCGTTCATGACGCAGTGGGATAACCCAGGTGATCCCACCATGGTTTGTCAATTCAACATTGATGTCAGTTGCCTTGATTTTTTTGGAAAAAAATATCCAGCGGAAACAATGACGACATTAATGACGCAGGCTGTTAGTCAATTTTTGACGTCAGATGACGCGTTTCGTAGTTTCTTAAGTTATAAAAAACTATACCAAACTCGCAGTACCTATGTTTCGCTGGTGGTCAAATTACCCCATTGTGGAGATCATGTGGGTCAGATTGTTTTTAAGGATTGTCATAAAATGAATGTGCAGGAGATGTCGGTCAATATTCGACGTGTGCTGCACATGATGGTTTATTGTTATACAAAACGAGAGCAACTCGAAAAAAATTATCCACATCTTAAACGTGATTTGGATAACACATTGTATGCTTATGCGGAGGATATTTTTCCCTATCCGGTACCAGGAAATCCTGTTGTTTCAGTGAGTAATATTGGTGTGGGTGGATACACCCACGCTAAATCGCCGTTACGCAAGCACTCTGCACTTCAGGTGACCTTGCTTTCAGTGGATAGGAAACCTGTATGGAGCAGTGATACACAGTCTTTTGAGGCAAAGGATTTGTTGCCCGTTTCAATTAGTGCTGATCATCGAGTTTTTGAAGGCCAATTACCCTATGCTAAGTTGATGCGTAGTGCTTTCCAAACAGTTTTTCAGCAGATGATCGACGGCAGCAGCCAAGAGCCAGAACATTATATAACAAAAATAGATGGCCTATCGCCAGAAGATGTTGATGTCATTGCGGAAAAAATGGCTCGCAGTGAGAATAATAAAAAAATAGTTGAGCGGATATTGGCAAAGGATATAGAGTTTGATGGGCAAAAAGTGACTAAATACTCTGATTTTAAAGAGATAGCTGATAAGACTTTGCTCGAGTATTTAGATTTTAACGCAGAAAAGGCGAAGCAACGCGTTGATTTCACAAAAATAGTAGATAAAATGCTTGCCGAAAACTTAGAGATGGGGCATCGAGTGTTAGCAGTATTACAAAATGTGTGGTTTGATTTTGTAGACGTTGAAGAGGTATATAATACCATCTCAAAAAAAATGGCCAGCTCAAAATTAGCCGCCATGATAGACTAGATGCAGGAGTTCCCGGCCAAGAATGGGATGACATCACCAAGACTTTGATTAATAATGACGGTAGTGATGAAGAAAACTATAGGGAGATTGTCATGACAATAAGTAAATTGCATCCGGTAGCTTTTGGCGTAGCCCTTGGTGTTATATCGGGGGTGTCGATATTTGGCATGGGGTTATTAGCGCAGATGTTTTTGCATGGAAAACCGCTTGTTGCCGCCGTAGGGACCATGTACATATCATATAACGCCACCTTAATTAACAGTGCGCTGGGTGGGGTGGTTTCGTTTGTTAATGCATTCATCGCAGGCTACGTTGCTGCCTGGATATACAATGTGCTGATTCACCGGCTTTAGGCTAGCAAGCTTTCTTTTGCCTTACCTACGGCAAAAGAAAGAGACATTATACTGCAAGTGTCAATATAGAAATGGCGATCATGCCTATGATGGCTAAGCTAATATTCCCGCCTGGGATGATGACTGTAGTCCCTTGTTCTATGTCCGCTTTTCGGCCTCGCCAAGCCATAATGGTTGGTAAAAGCAATAATAGAATAACACAACATACGCCCGCATAGCTGAGTGCCTGCAAGTAAATGCCGGGACTAACCAATACCACGATGAGCGGAGGAAGAAAGGTGAGTGACAGGATGAGTTTTCCTTGATGCCCTGCTTTTTTAAGTTTCAAGCCATCGGCAAGGAAATCAAATAATCCAAGAGATACGCCAAGAAAGGCGGTAAGCATGCAAATAGAGGTGAAAAATCCAAAAAAACCAGTAATCCATTGGCTGTGTACAGCATGGCTTAATGCTTCTGTCAAACCACTAGTGGCGTGATCGCTATCCATGAGTGCGATTAAGCCTTCACTCCCATCGCGCTCTACAACGCCCATAATAACGGTTTCCCATAAGATATAGCACACAAGGGGAATGAGCGAGCCAAATAAGATGACTTTGCGTAAGGTATGGATATCATCTTCGAAGTATTCGCGTAAGCTTGGAACAATGGATGCAAACCCAAACGAGGTGATTAAAATCATTAAACTGCCGGTAATTGCCTGGATTGAACCACCGCTGAGCGTGGGTAGATTGATATGTGGGCTGATAACCAAGACCAACAACAAATAGATCCCCAGTTTGCCAAACATCAAACCACGATTAACATAGTCAACTGCACGAATTCCGCTGTAAATGATAAGGCTGAATACAGTGGTGAACAGTAAAGATGCCATCCAGCGGGGTAAATCTATATGTGCTTTATGCAATAAGCCATTAAAGACATCGCTGCCACCTGAAATGTAGGCTGCTAACAGAGTATAAAGTAAAAAAAGATAGGTAATCCACGCGATAATTTGGCCAGGCATACCTAACGTTGCTTTCGCCATAGATACCATGTTGCTGCCCGCGGGCAGTCTCAAATTGACTTCGAGAATTAATAAGGCGCCAACGGTCATAATGAGCCAACACAAGATAAGGAAGACGATGGAGTTCGTAATCCCGGCCGCAGCTGTCGTGACGGGTAGAGCTAACATGCCGCCACCGATAGAGGTGCCTACAATCAACAATATACCACCTACAAGTTTTGAATTAGGCACCTAGACCCCTCTTTATGCTCAAATATTAATCAACATGATATTTAAAATACCATTAAATGTCAAGGACACTAACGGATTCCAGGAGTGCTCAGTTAAGAATGAACAATCCAGACCTGTGGGTTGTTCATTCTTAACTGAGCGCTGCTGAAAGTATTCCTCATCGTGCCACAAGAAGCAAGGCCAGAGCGCATGCAATGACCAGTAATTGGCAGGCTCTACCACCAGGTACAGTAAATGCGGGTGCAAAATATTTTCTGCCAAAATAAGACATGAGC
>SXGU01107634.1_pt1 | contig 11791 bp, 7 predicted proteins | sample 3174531 | NCBI WGS metagenome assembly SXGU01 (sample SAMN11356863, study PRJNA531348) | freshwater metagenome | isolation source: freshwater sample F1-140 | place: China: Fuxian Lake, Yuxi | collected 2017-12-25
GCACATCCTCGACACTCGCAAGACGCTTCCGGGTCTGCGTCATGCCGCAAAGTATGCGGTTCGCATGGGCGGCGGCGAGAACCAGCGGATCGGCCTGTTTGACGGCATCCTGATCAAAGAGAATCACATCGCCGCAGCGGGCAGTATTGCTGCAGCCCTGTTCGCCGCGCAAAGATTGGCCGCCCCCGGCGTCTCAATCCAGATTGAGGTCGAATCGCTGGCTGAACTGGAACAGGCCCTCCACGCCGGCGCACGGCTTGTCTTACTGGACAACTTCTCAACCGACATGATGCGCGAGGCCGTCCGTCTAACCCGAGGTCGAGCCGAACTGGAAGCCTCGGGAGGCGTAGATCTTCACGGCGTGCGCGCCATCGCTCAAACCGGCGTGGACCGCATTTCGATCGGCTTGCTCACCAAAAACATCCACGCCATCGATCTCTCGATGCGCTTCGCCTAACCCAAACCTCCGCTACGCAACTCAAGCTTTGAAACGCTCACCGCGTGGGCTGCTCACCTTTGGTGCGCACAGCACCGCTCCGGGGCGGACTCGTCTAGAACCCACCCATCATCTATTAATAACCATATGTTTATACAGTAGTTTGTGATTTGGCACGAACCTTGCTTTTTACCCTGCATGGAGCGCCACCCTGAAAAACTGGCGCGACGCACCGAATCCATTGCAAGGGGTACACCGTGAACAAGATGAAGTTGGTAATGGTTGGCAACGGCATGGCCGGAATGCGTACGATCGAAGAAATTCTGAAGCTCGCACCCGACCGCTATGACATCACCGTATTGGGCGATGAGCCGCATCCCAACTACAACCGCATCATGCTCTCGCCCGTATTGGCGGGCGAGCAAACCATCGAGCAGATCATCCTCAATCATCGTGCCTGGTACGCGCAGCACGGCATCACGCTTTACACCGGCAGTCCCGTGGTCACCATCGACCGCGTGCGGCGGCAGGTCATCACCGCTCATGGCGAGGTGGCTGACTATGACCGCCTGCTCATCACCACCGGCTCAAAATCCTTCATCCTGCCGGTGCCTGGGGCCGATCTGCCCGGCGTCGTGGGATTTCGCGATATAGCCGATGTCGAAACGATGCTCGCGGCCACGCAATCCGGCCACCATGCTGTTGTCATCGGCGCTGGTTTGTTGGGCCTGGAGGCCGCCAATGGCCTGAAGGCGCGCGGCATGGAGGTCACCGTGGTACACATCGGTGACTGGATACTGGATCGACAACTCGACGAGCCCGCTGCACGACTCCTGCAACAGAGCCTAGAGGTTAAAGGGCTCAAGTTTCTACTGAAAACACACACAGAAAAACTGGTTCAGGGAGACAGTGGCCGCGTCACGGCGGTGCGTTTCAAGGACGGCGAAGAAATTCCCGCCGACCTCGTGGTCATGGCCGTCGGCATTCGCCCCAACACAACGCTGGCAGAATCGGCTGGCCTGCATTGCCATCGCGGCATCGTCGTCACCGACACCTTGCAAACTGTCACCGATCCGCGCATCTATGCCCTGGGGGAATGCGCCAGTCATCGTGGCATCGCCTACGGCCTGGTGGCACCGTTGTTCGAACAGGCCAAGGTATGCGCCAATCATCTGGCCGAACTGGGCTATGGCCGTTACACCGGCTCGATCACCTCGACCAAGCTCAAGGTAACGGGCATCGACCTGTTCTCTGCGGGTGATTTCACCGGTGGCCCAGGCACCGAAACGCTGCTGTTATCCGATGCAGCCGCCGGCAGCTATAAAAAACTGGTGCTCAAAAACAACCGCCTGGTCGGCGCCTGTCTGTACGGCGACACCTTGGACAGCGCTTGGTATTTCGATCTATTGCGCGAAGGCACGGACATCTCGAAACAGCGCAAGACCTTGTTATTGGGCCAAAACCATCTCGGCGATGCCGGTCACGGCCCGGCCGAACGGGTGGCCGCCATGCCAGACAGCGCCGAAATTTGTGGCTGCAACGGCGTGCGCAAAGGGCAGATTGTCGCCGCCATCCGCGAGCTGAAACTCTTTACCCTGGACGAGGTGCGCGCCCACACCAAGGCCTCGGCCTCGTGTGGCTCCTGCACGGGCTTGGTCGAATCGCTGCTGGCGCACACGGTGGGCGGCAATCACTCGCTCGCGCCCTCCAAAAAACCGCTGTGTAGCTGCACCCCCTACAGCCATGACGAGGTGATCGCCAGCCTCCATACACACGCACTCAAGTCCATCGACGCCGTGTTCCATCTTCTGGAATGGAACACCCCGGATGGCTGCGCCACCTGCCGTCCGGCGCTCAACTATTACCTGCTGGCACGCTGGCCCGGTGAGTATCAGGACGACGCCCAATCGCGCTTCATCAACGAACGCGCCCACGGCAACATCCAGAAAGACGGCAGTTTTTCAGTGGTGCCCCGCATGTGGGGCGGCCTCACCACCCCACACGAGCTGCGCGCCATTGCCGCCGTGGCCGAGAAGTTCAAGGTGCCCGAGGTCAAGGTCACCGGCGGCCAACGCATCGACCTGTTTGGGGTCAAGAAGGAAGATCTTCCCGCGATGTGGAAGGATCTTTCCGAAGCCGGTTTTGTCTCTGGTCACGCCTACGGCAAAGCGCTGCGCACCGTGAAGACCTGCGTGGGCAGCCAGTGGTGCCGCTTCGGTACGCAAGACTCGACAGGCCTGGGTGTCAAACTGGAGCAGTTCACCTGGGGTTCCTGGACGCCGCACAAGTACAAGATGGCGGTCTCCGGTTGCCCGCGTAACTGCGCCGAGGCCACCATCAAAGACTTTGGCGTGGTCTGCGTCGATTCCGGTTTTGAGCTGCATGTCGGCGGCAACGGCGGCATCAAGGTGCGCGTCACCGACCTGCTCTGCCGGGTGGAAACCGAGGCACAGGTGATGGAGTACTGCGGCGCATTCACCCAGCTTTACCGCGAAGAGGCGCACTACCTGGAACGCACCGCGCCTTGGCTGGAACGCGTGGGCCTGGCGCACATCAAGACCCGTATCGTCGAGGACGCCGAGGGCCGCGCCGCCTTGCACGAACGCTTCCGGTTCAGTCAGCAATTTGCCCAGATCGACCCGTGGAAGGAACGCGCTGAAGGCGTAGCCCGGCACGAATTCCAGCCCATCCACATCGCACCCGCCCCCCTTGAAGGAGTCACCCCATGACCCACCCCACGCAATGGATCGAGATTGCCCGGCTTGACGACATTCCCCGCCAAGGCAGTCGCGTCGTCACCTTCAAAGACGCACGCTTAGCGCTGTTTCGCACCGTCACCGACACGGTGTACGCCCTGAACGACCGTTGCCCCCATCGCGGCGGCAGGCTGTCGGACGGCATCGTTCACGGCGAGCGTGTCACCTGCCCACTGCATGGTTTCAAGATCGATCTTGCCAGCGGCGAGGCCGTCCTGCCCGACACAGGCTGCGCCCACACTTGGCCCGTTCGCGTCGAGTCCGGAGGCGTCTGGCTCGGACAACACGAACCCCACCCAGAGGCCTGACATGCTGTTCGGACGCGCCAAGAAGAACCCCATCAAGATCGCCGATAAAGGCATCATCGAGTGGAAGTACGCCGTCTGCGGCTATTGCTCCACCGGCTGTTCCATTGAGGTGGGCCTCAATGCCGAAGGCCGCCCCGTCTCCTCACGCGGGGTCGCCGATGCCGATGTCAACCGGGGCAAACTGTGCCTGAAGGGGATCTTCGAGCACGAGCTGTTCACCTCCGCCGGACGGGGCTTGAAGCCCTTGATGCGCACGCACTGGCACCAAGACTGGCAGCCCGCCCGTTGGGACACCGCGCTGGACACCGTGCATGACGAGATTCGCCGCATCCAGTCGCAATACGGTCCGGATAGCTTCGCCATCATCTCCACGGGGCAAATGCTCACCGAAGAGTTCTACACCCTGGGCAAGCTCACACGCGGTCTCATCGGCACCAACAATTACGACGGCAACACCACGCTGTGCATGTCCTCGGCCGTGTCGGGCTACAAACGCAGCTTCGGCTCCGACGGCCCGCCGGGTTGCTACGAGGATTTCGAGCACACCGACTGCCTGATCGCCTGGGGATCCAATCTACCAGAACAGCACCCCATCATTTACTGGCGCATGAAAGAGGCCCAAGAGCAACGCGGTTTCACGCTGATTGTGGTGGACCCGCGCGTCACCATGCTGGCGCAGAACGCGCACATCCACCTGGCGATCACGCCCGGCACCGATGTGGTGTTGATGAACGCGATGATGCATGTGATCTTCAAGGAGAACCTGCACGACCAGCGCTACATCGACGCCAACACCCACGGCATTGAAGCCCTGCGCGCCGAGGTGGAAAAATACGATCCGGTCACCGCCTCCAAAATCTGCGGCATTGACGAAGACACCATCCGCGTGGTCGCCCGCACCTTTGCCAAATCCAAGGCGGCCATGCAGATCTGGACCATGGGCATCAACCAGTCCACGCACGGTTCCGATGGCGTGGTCGGCATCAACAACCTGGCGCTGATCACCGGCAACATCGGCAAACCCGGCGGCACTTCGCTCTCCATCACCGGCCAGTGCAACGCCATGGGCACGCGCGAATGGTCGTCGTGTTCCGGCCTGCCTAATTACCGTTACCTTGAAAACGAGCAGCATCGCGCCGAAATGGCCCAATTCTGGAATGTCGATCCGGCGTTCTTCCCCAAGAAACGCGGCATGTTTCAGACTGACATCTACCAAGCCATGGAAGCCGGTCAAATCAAAGGCCTGTGGCTGATTGCCACCAACCCCATGAGCTCACTGCCCAACACTGCACGCATCCGAAAGGCCATGGAAAAACTGGAATTCTGCTGCGTGCAAGACTGCTACCAGGACACCGAAAGCGCCCAGTACGCCCATGTTTACCTGCCCGCCGGCACCTGGGCCGAGAAGGACGGCGTGATGACCAACACCGAGCGGCGCATCAACCGCATCACCCCCATCACGCCGCCGCCGGGCGAGGCCAAGCCGGATTTGTGGATCTTCAACCGCATGGCCGAGCGCTTTAACAAAGAAGGCAAGGTCACCTTCCCGGAAAAAGCCGGTGACATCTTTCTGGAAATGGGCCGCTTGTCGAAGGGACGACTGGCCGATATCTCCGGCATGGATCATGCGTTGATCGAAAAAAATCGCGGCATCCAATGGCCGTACACCGCCGATCAAGCGAGTTTGGACAAATCGCGCGGCGAAGCCCCGCCCAAGGGCGGCACGCGCCTCTACACCGTGGATGGCACCTTCAGCTACGCGGATGGCCGCGCCAAACTCATCCCGCTGCCGTTCATCGACAATAACGAAGTGCCGGACGAAAAATTCCCGGTCTGGCTCAACACCGGACGCTTGATCGAACACTGGCACGGCCGCACCAAGACCGGCAAGGTGGCCAACAACAACAAATTCAGCCCCATTCCGTTTATTGAGATCAACCCGGCACTGGCTGAGGAACTGGGCATTCAGCGCGGCGGCTATGTGCGCATGGTGTCCCGGCGCGGCGACGCCGTGGCCATGGCGCAACCCACGCAACGGGTGCCCAAAAACATGGTGTTTCTGCCCTTCCACTTCCACGACTGCGCCAACCGCCTGACCTTGGGCCTGCTTGACCCGCACTCGCGCCAGCCGGCCTACAAGCAATCCGCCATTCGTATTGAAAAGATCGACGATCAGATGGCTGCCGCCAAGCTATCGATGGAAATGCGCAAGTTTTGAATTTTTCTCCCCTCCCCCGCCGGGAGAGGGCGTTAACGGCACGAGGGATTGATATGTTTCAAATACGCGAAAACGAGCCCGATTACGCGCTCCTGAAAGACCCCTGCAGCCAAGCTCAGAACCGCTACGGCACGCCGATTGAAACCGTGCCGACAAACCATGCCCTGCGCGCGCAGGAATTCGTCATCAACAGCGAAGCCTGCCAGCAGCAAAACCCCAACCGCTACAAGCAGCACGGCTTCTTTTTCACCGCCGACAACTGCATTGCCTGCCACGCCTGCGAGGCGGCCTGCTCGGAGAAAAACGACAACCCGGCGCACATTGCCTTCCGTTCCGTGGGTTTCGTGGAAGGGGGCGTATACCCCAACATGCAGCGCCTCAATATTTCCATGGCCTGCAACCACTGCGACAACCCGGTGTGTCTGAAAGGCTGTCCCACACGCGCCTACACCAAGTTCGCGGAATACGGCGCGGTGCTGCAAGATCCGGACATCTGCTTTGGCTGCGGCTATTGCACCTGGGTGTGTCCGTACAACGCACCCCAACTCGACCCCATCAAGGGCCAGGTGTCCAAATGCAATATGTGCGTGGACCGCTTGGAAGTGGGCCTGAAGCCCGCCTGCGTCTCGGCCTGTTTAGGCAAGGCGCTGGATTTTGGCGTTATCGAAAACATCCCCGAAGGCCGCACCCAGGCCAAAACCGAGATTCCCGGCTTTCCCACCCCGGAGATCACCCATCCCAACATCCGCTTCCAGCAAACCCGCTCCACCCAACGCGATATGGCGCGGCTGGACAGTACGCCGCTGAAGTACCACAAAAATGATGAGGGTCAGTTCAAGCCCACGCTGGATCCCAAACACGGCTTTGCACAGCAGTGGAACCTGAAAAAACTGCTCACCTCGCACGAAAACGCCCATATCGCCTTCACCCTTTCGGTGCAGACCGTGATGGGCGCATTTGTCATGGCCTTGGCCACCGGTTTGGACACCCTGCCCAGCCTCATCGTCATGCTGGCACTGGCCAGCTTCGGCCTGTTCAAACTCAACATGCATCTGGGTAAACCGCTGCGGTTCTATCGCGGCTTCAACAACTGGCGCCTGTCGCCGGTGAGCCGAGAAATTGCCGGGGTGTCGCTGTTCTTCGGTGGCTTGGCGGGCTACACCTTCCTGGCGCTGTTCCCCGCGTTTCCATTTGCGGCACGGCTGCAACCCGCCGCTGCGGTCGCCGCCCTCATCGGCCTGAGCTTCGGCGGTTACTACATGATCAAGCTGTATCGCATCCCGGCGCGGCCCTTCTGGGATCACTGGCAAACCGGCGCGTCCTTCATCGGCACCGGCCTCGGCTTGGGCGGTGTGTTGCTCAGCGTACTCACGGAGGTGCAGGGCTTGATGACAGCAGAACTGGCGCAAACACTCGGCCGCGTGATCGCCGCCGGTCTGGCCTTGGAAGGGATCGGCCTCATGGCCCACGCCCGCGACATGAAGGCGCGTGGCAACGAAGGCATGGCCTCGCACTACGAACAAACGACCACCTACGGCCAGGCTTACCGGCTCCGCAATGGGCTGCTCGGGGTATCGCTGCTGCTGGCCAGCACGCTGGCTGCAACGGGAGTCAGCCTCTTGCTGGCACCCTTGACGCTGACTGCACTCGCCGCCGCCATTCTGGGTCGCGCCCTGTTCTATGTCCTGGTCATTCCTACCACCCTGCCGGGCGCGTTCTTCTGGCGCAACAAAGGGTTTGTGGAACACGCCCGCGAAAGCGGCCTGGCCAACATGCCGCAACTGGGCGTGGTCCCCGATCACCATTAATTCATTTCATACCTGCAGAGCCCACATCATGACCAAAGACTTCTGGCAATCCGGGCACACGCCCACCCTGCTTTCCGCCTTTCTCTACTTCGACATCGCCTTCATGGTGTGGGTGATGCTGGGGCCGCTGGCGGTGCAAATCGCGACCAGCCTTGAACTGACCGCCGCGCAAAAAGGTCTGATGGTCGCTACGCCGATACTGGCGGGTGCCTTGTTGCGGCTGGTCATGGGGATGCTCGTAGATCACCTGAAACCGAAGCGAGCTGGATTAATGGGTCAGGTCATCGTCATGGGTGCGCTCACTTGGGCCTGGCTGGGTGGCATTCACAACTTCCGCGAAGTGCTGGTGCTGGGTGTAGCCCTGGGCTTTGCGGGGGCGGCCTTTGCAGTGGCTCTACCCCTGGCTTCGCGTTGGTATCCGCCGCAGCATCAAGGCACTGCGCTAGGTATTGCCGGCGCGGGTAACTCTGGAACCGTGCTGGCGGCGTTGTTTGCACCCGGTCTGGCCGTCGCGTTCGGTTGGGGCAATGTGTTTGGTCTGGCGCTCATTCCACTGGGCATCGCCTTTCTGGTGTATCTAGTTTTTGCCAAAGACGCGCCGGAATGTCCGCCGCCAAAATCCTTGACCCAGTATCTGAATGTGCTTAAAGACAAGGACGCCTGGTGGTTCATGTTCTTCTACTTCTGCACCTTCGGCGGCTTTGTCGGCCTAGCCTCCAGCCTCACCCTCTACTTCAATGACCAATACAGCTTCTCACCCGTGCAGGCCGGCTATTTCACCGCCGCCTGCGTGTTTGCCGGTTCACTGGTGCGCCCCATTGGCGGTGCCTTGGCCGATCGCGTCGGCGGCATCCGCACACTGATGGCCATGTACATTTCCGCCGCCTTCTTCCTGATGCTGGTGAGCTTTGGCACGGACAACCCGTGGCTGGCGCTAGCCGGTTTCATCTTTGGCATGGGCAGCCTGGGCGTGGGCAACGGTGCGGTGTTCCAACTGGTGCCGCAACGCTTCCGCAAGGAAATTGGTGTTATGACCGGCTTTGTTGGCATGGCCGGCGGCATCGGTGGTTTCTACCTTGCTGCCAGCCTCGGCTATCTGAAAGGGCTGACGGGTAGCTACCAGCCGGGCCTGTTGATCTTCGCTGGGCTATGCCTCACCGCGCTGCTGGGTCTGGCTTCGGTGAAACACCGCTGGCGTACCACTTGGGGTGCAGCCACCTTGGCGAAGGTTTAACCTGTCAGCATGAAACTCACCTTCGGCTACCTCTCGGAACAAGGCCCGCGTCCGCAAAATGAGGACTTCGGCGGATTTGTGACGCCGGAGCCCGAGGTTGCCGCTGTGAAAGGCTATGTCGCGGCATTGGCCGACGGTGTATCGGGCGGCCATCACGGCCGGGAAGCGGCCGAGAGCACGGTGCGCAATCTATTGGCCGATTACTACGCCACGCCAGAGACTTGGGAGATCTCTCATTCGCTGGACACCCTCCTACAAAGCCTGAACCGCTGGTTGCACGGCCAGATCGCCTCGCGTCGCGAACCCGGCGGCATGGCCTGCACCCTGTCGGCGCTGGTCTTGCGTGGGCGACGCTGGCACCTAGCGCATGTGGGCGATACGCGCATTTATCGCCTACGCGACGGAACATTAGAACAACTCACTCAGGATCACACCTGGGATCAGCCCGGCATGGAACATGTCCTCAAACGCGCCGTGGGTCTGGATACGCACCTGCGCGTCGATTACTCCGAGGGTGACCTCGCTGCTGGCGACCGCTTCCTGATCGCCTGTGACGGCGTATGGCAGCCGCTGGGCCAAATTGAGCTACACCGACGACTGAACCTGTATGACGACCCTCAGGATGCCGCACGCAACCTTGTAACCGAGGCACTGCGCCAAGGCGGCAGGGACAACGCCAGCGCCCTAGTCATCGATGTCAAAGGGCTTGCAGACTCGGCCACAATCGATTTCATGCACGAGCGCCATCTGCCGCTGCCCCGCAAATTAACCCCGGGCGCACGCTTGGATGGATTCATTATTGATGCCATCCTGCATGATTCGCGCGAAACCTTGCTCTATCTCGCTCATACCGCTGATTCAGAACAAACCTGCGTCATCAAGACCCTGCAACCACGCCTCAAGGGCGACATCGCTCTAGCCGAGCAGCTCTTGGCCGAGGAATGGATCGGCAAGCGGGTGCAGTCACACTATTTTCCAGAGGTGTTACCGCTCCCGACACGCAATCTGCTCTATTTCGCGACCCGCTGGCACCCCGGCCAAACCCTGGCACAACGACTCGCCAACGGCCACCACTTTGGCGTCACGGAGGTCATATCCATCGGCATCCGACTGCTCAAGGGCCTATCCGTCCTGCATCGGCTTGATGTCGCACACCGTGATATCAAGCCGGACAACCTCCATCTGGGTGAGGATGGTAAGTTACGCATCCTCGATCTCGGTGTAGCCGAATGCACTACGCGCCCGTCCAGCACAATGTCCGCTGCAGACGAGACCCCTGGCACTCCCTGCTACATGGCGCCGGAGCTTTTCTTGGGTCAAGCCGCCGATCGCCACAGCGACTTGTACGCCGTCGGAGTCACGCTCTATCACCTACTCACCCGCAAGTACCCCTATGGTGAGATCGAGGCCTTCCAGCGCCCCCGCTTTACAGATCCGGCGCCCCCAACACGCTACCGTCCCGAGATTCCGGGCTGGTTGGAAAACGCCCTGCTCAAGGCCTGCGCACGCTTGCCCGAGAGCCGTTTCGAAACGGCAGAAGAATTTCTGCTGACACTGGAACGCGGCGAAGCCAGCCATCTTGCGCGCCCCAACCCCACCCCCCTAGCGGCACGCGACCCCCTGCGTTTCTGGCAAGCCGTGGCCGTCATCGCGACCGTATTCAACCTGTTATTACTATTCCTGCTACTGGCAGGCTGACCCTACTAGGAGATTCCGTGAAAATCAAAGACATCATGTGCCGCAATGTCCGTACCGTAACCCCTGACACCTTGCTGAAGGAGGTCTCGTCCATCATGTGTCTGTACCGTTTATCCGGTCTACCCGTGGTACAGGACGGCAAGCTGCTCGGATTTATTGCGGAAAAGGATTTGCTGGCTCGTTCCTTTCCGTCATTGGCTGACTTCGCCGACGGCATGCACGCCAACTACGACGAAATGGAATCGCAATACAAGGATGTCATGGCCATGCGCGTGTCCGATGTGATGACGACCCGCGTCATCAGCGTATCGCCCGAAATACCCGCCATGCAAGCCGCAGCCACCATGGTTCGGCACAAATTCCGCCGCATTCCAGTCGCCCACGGTGACAAACTTGAAGGCATGGTTTCACTGGGGGATGTCCACAAGGCACTCTTCCACGCCCATATTTCAAAGCCATAGTTCAAAGGCCAACCCGCCCCCGCGTGCCGAATCTACCCACAGAACGGTGAAGCGGCGATCAAGCCGCCGTCACATGCGCCGCGATGAAGGCCTTGACGGCGTCGGCGTCGGCGTCGAGGGTAGTCAGCCGTTGCGGCAGGTCTTCGAGATGGGCGAGTGGTGCGGGGCGTTCAGGCGAGCGGCCCAGCGCCTCGACGATGGCGTCTTCGAACTTGGCTGGGAGCGCGGTTTCTAGACAGATCAGCGGCACGCCCGGCTGCTTGTGTGGCAGGGCCGCATTCAGGCCGTCGGCGGTGTGCGGATCGATCATGACCGCGCTGCTTTCCCAGACGCGGCGGATGGTTTTGATCCGCGCCGCGTGGTCACTGCGTCCGGCAGAAAAGCCCAGTTCGGCCAGCTTATCAAACACCCCTTCGGCCTTCAGATCCACCGCACCGCCGGTGTCGATCGCCTGCCACAGACGCGCCAATTTGGCTGCATCGCGGCCACACAGGTCGTAGGCGAAACGCTCGAAGTTGGAGGCCTTGGAGATGTCCATCGACGGGCTGGAGGTGTGATGCGTCTCCTTGCGCGGACGGTAGATGCCGGTGCGAAAACACTCGTCCAGCACATCATTTTCGTTGGTAGCGACGATGAGCTGGGCGATCGGCAAGCCCATTTGCCGGGCGAGATGTCCGGCGTAAGCGTTGCCAAAATTACCCGACGGCACGGCAAAGCTGACCTGCTGCGTGTTGTTCTGCGTCACCGCAAAATAAGCCTTGAAGTAATACACCGACTGCGCCACCACGCGCGTCCAGTTGATGGAGTTGACAGCACCCAAGCGATATTGGGCCTTGAAAGCGAGGTCGTTGGAGGCGGCCTTGACGATATCC
>SXGU01364531.1_pt1 | contig 11790 bp, 10 predicted proteins | sample 3174531 | NCBI WGS metagenome assembly SXGU01 (sample SAMN11356863, study PRJNA531348) | freshwater metagenome | isolation source: freshwater sample F1-140 | place: China: Fuxian Lake, Yuxi | collected 2017-12-25
CCAGTTCGCCACCGGCTGGATGTATGACTATAATCACCACCGCCCCCACATGGCCTTGGGCGGTATCACCCCGAAACAGCGGCTGGCCATGGCCGCATGACTCTACTTCTGAACCCCTCTGAAAATGGGGGGATTACCCAGGGAATCGCTGATAGCCTGATAGCGTGTCGGCTCGCTAACGTTGCGATGTTCACTCGCCATTTCCAACAGCAGTTGCGGACTCTTGTGCGGATAGGCTGAAACGGCCATGACGCCTTCCAAACCGATCCAGCGATTCACAACCAATTGGTGAAATAAGGCAGGACGCCAAGATGGGACGGTTGATGGGACGGTTGTGTAGTAATGATCCCTCAGTTTCGACACCGATAGCAACGATGCTACGAACAGCATAGAAAAAGCGACAAGAAATAACAAAACTACCCGCCGAGTGAGTGGGTAATCCCGCAATTTTTTTATGCCAAAAACGACAACTATCTGAGAGATAGTGTGGAACAAATAGGTGCCGCGACTTAATAAAGAAACCGTTGAAGAAACCCCCTCGATCAGCACCATGTACATCGGGAAAATAGGATTTTTGCCGGACTGAAATTCCCAATTCAACAGGGTCGTGATCGCCATGGCACTACCCATGCTGACAACCCAGGCAATCAGGGCATTCATCGGCCAGGGCAGAATGGTACTTGGTCTTAGGCCAATCTGATGGATTCCATAAATACTATTGATGGCGGCCAGGGTCAGGCATGCACCGAGGACAGCAATCCAGAGCAGTATTCGACAAGCCGCATACCAGACCGGCGCAGCCGCCTCTTCATCGACTATGCAGGTGCTGACGGGCTTGAACAGGCTGTAGATGAGGCGACCGATCATTGCACCCGAAGCAGCAACCACGGCAACCCACAAAACGGTATCCCAGGCAGCCGGGCTGCTGTCAAATAAGCCAACGGGCTCGCCAAAGGGGAAGAAGCCGAAGATCAGAAAATTTGCGGTTAACTTGAACCAGAAGCCCAGCCACAGAAAAATTGTTAAGAACAGATAACCATAGCCTAGCTGTCCGTACAAGCCGCTAAGCAGCAGGGCAAGAAAAACCAGCGAGAAGCCGATGTACAAAATTTTTGAGCCTGCGTACCCGACCAGCCCTGCCCCGAACAGGGCCAGCCAGATCAGACACAGCAATATTTTTGCTTTGCTCAATGGCGGAAATTTCATGATGTTCGTTCTGGATTACTTTGCGGGCTCAATACCGAAAACTGGCGACAAGCCTGCATAGTATTTGCCATACGCCGGGCTCTCGATAAAGGCCCGACCAGCATTGCGGGTCTGCTTAATTTGCGAGGGGGACAAAGCATTGACAGCCGCATGCAGCTCTTGCCAAGAACCAAACTGGCGGCAATCTACATAAGCCTCGGGCGGGATCAACCCGGAAATATCCGTCGCGCCCAGATATAACGGCACGGTACCCGCATACAGGCAATCGAAAATTTTTTCGGTCACATAACCCTGCATGGCCATGTTTTCGAAACATAGACTGAAAGTGTAGCGACTCAGAACCTCATACTTGGAATCGCACGCGCCTTGATAGATTGACATCAAGGTGCGGCGATTTTTCCAGTAGGGCCACCACATTGATGCGCGCGACCACCATTTGTGCCACCCCCGACCATAGAGATCGACAACTCCGAACCTTGCCAGTACGGCCATGGCTTCGATGCGCTTGCTGTACAGCTCATTTGGCACAGGACGTGGTACGTGGTTGCCGTTGATCACGACAATTCGTTGCTGGCGATCCTGCCTTTCCCAATATTCGGAGATGACACCGTGACGCGCCTGAGGCCAGTACAACCGTCTAAGCTTTGAGGCATCAACACTACCCAGTGAGTATCCATCGCCGACGGTATTGTGAATGTACACGCGTTCGAAAGCAGCCGTTAGCTCAGGCAATGCCTGATACAGACGTGGCTCCACCACTGGCGGCTCAAAAATGACAAAAGCCCGCAAGCGAACGTCCGGGCGCCCGATCAGCGCCTTGTAGTTTTCGAGTACGCCGAGCGAATAGTAATCACACGTCTCCCGATTACTTTGTTGCTGCAGTAGAAGATCGGCCGTATTCAGGCTTGCGCCTTCGGCTTTCAAGGCTTCACGCAAACGCACAAACGGCATCAGTGTGTCATCGCGATTGAGATGCGGGTTCGTGATGTCGAACAGGCGATTCTCGTAATACGCGGGTGAAGGGGGATCAATGAAAATGCGTTTCATATTGTCAGGCAGGGCACCCACTACCTGTTTGCCTTGCGCTTTAAAAAGATCAGAGCGCGCTTAGCCGGGCTGGCAAAACGTAGTGCAATCGATGCACGAACAAAAACGCCAAGAATCAAAACCATCATGCCTCGCTTGCTCTGCACAGCTGCGCAAAAGGCGTCACGAGACAGTACGTCGCTACACAATTTACGGGCCTGGGCGAGTTCGTCCTTCAGAAGGCTGTTGACGGCGCGCATGACACGATCGCGCCGCTCCAGCCTTGCGTAATTGAGGTGGTCAGCCGGCTCAAGTTGCTGCGCTACCCAGGCTTGCGCCTGGTAGTGATCAATCACTCGGAAAAAGTCTGCGCGATTGACACTGTGTCGTGCAGCTGAGGAACCCTGGGCCGTACTGATGCGATAACGCATCAGGGGCTCCGGCAGAATGCCGCAGGCGTGATGCTGCAAAATACGTAGCCATACGTCAAGATCAGCGCTTGAACCGAACATCTCACCGCGCCATGCCTTTATGTCATTCTGAAATACATCAGTCCGCGCCATGAAGCTCGGACAGATCAGAAAATTCGAGTGCTGCAGAATCGCCTTGTACAGGCGCCTGAAATCAAACAGCGGACCGCTGGCGGCAACATCTGCGGGCTGTTGAATAACACCGGCGGGGTGGCCTCGCTCATCAACCAAGGTGGCCTCTGTAAAAACCCCGCCCGCTGTTGGATTTGCTTCGAGAAATTCCACCTGTTTTTCCACCATATAGCACTCATACACATCATCGGCATGAAAAATTGCGGCATACTTGCCCTCAGCCAATGCAATGCAGCGATTGAAATTGCCTTCGGCGCCAACATTGTCCGGATTTTGGTGCATCTCGATACGGCTGTCGCCAATGGCGCCGACGACTGCGACCGTATCGTCCGTCGACGCGTTATCGACGACTTTGATTTTGAGGTTCGCGTAGCTTTGCGCTGTAATCGACAACAGCGTTTCACGGATGGTCAAGGCTGAGTTGTAAGTCGGTACGCAAATGCAGACCAGCGGCTGCACGACCTCAGACATTTGTCAGCCCCATGCGTGCAAAAACGTGCTCGAAGCGGCGCTTGAAGGTATGCGCCACCATTGTGCGCTGATAACCTGCGGCCGCTACCGCTTCACGCTCCGCCTCGTTATCTAGGTAATACTGGACCTTGCGCAGCAAGTCATCCGGATCCAGATACACCCCGACTTCATCTCCAATCGCATAGTGCCGCTCCAACCCCTCGACGTAGTACGAGAGCTGGAATGCGCCGCAACCATTGATCTCGAAATGCCGCGCCTTTAGCTGCTCTACAGATTTTGGCGAACGGATGCGATTGAGCAGAGCGCGCGGCGACGAGATCAGATACCGCGCATCCCAAGAAGCCGAATTCGACATGTTTAGATTGACGCGGCTTTGATTGAAGATGGTGACCATCTCTTGATGCTCGACAATCCCGCATGGCCAGCGATAACCAACGGCGTGAACCGTAATGCCTGCCCGACGTAGGCGATTGATCAGCCACTCGCGATAGGGGTGCCAGGCACCCACAAAGGAGACGTCGAATTTTTTCTCGACGTCCATCTTGAGATACAGTGCTTCGTTACAGCCAAACGGAAAATCGATGGCATTCGGCATACCGATAGCTGCGTACTTCTTCACGCCGTAGATATCTGGCGTGGTAAAGAAATCAAAGTGAGGCGCCCAGAAACGCGAGAACTCGACTCGCCATGTGTCGTCATGGAAGAAGCACAGCGTGCGGGTATGTTGACGCAATTGCTCAACTGTTTCAGGTTCGAACTGGTCGGTGTAAAGCGAGAACATCGCCACATCGGGACGCATTTCGACCGTAGTGCGCAACAGTTTTTGATTCATTCCTTCCTTGCCCAGCGTTTTGAGCTCGCCCATGTAGTCGAAGAGCGTAACGTCGTAACCTAACGCCTGCAGGCTAAGAAAAAAATTGAAATACTCATACGAATACCCGCGCGATGGGTCACCGTAGTCGTATTGCATGCATATCAACAAAAACTTCATCGTACGCTATCGTGCCGCGGTAGGAATGAAAAGATCAGCCAATAAAACATGGTCAGGTATGCCATGCCGGTAACAATAATCAGGCCGCCCGCTGCCCAGAGGCTTTGTGTGCCGCCAAGCAGCCAGCGGCCTGCCGTTGCGATCAGCAACAGTACCAAGCCCATAACAATGCTCTTCAGCAGCATGCAATAAGGCAGCTTCATTTCAAGCACCTTGACCATCAGGTAGTGCATAGCGACAACCATAGCCACGCCAGCCAGCGCGCGGGCGAAACCGACGCCGTGCACGCCGAAACGTTGCGTAAACGCCCAGATCAGACCAATACAGACCACCGCACCAATAAGGTTCGGCAACAGCAGCAGCTTGGTCTTCATGCGCGCATGGGCTGACATGCTGTACACACCGGCCGCCACTCGTGCCCCCTCTGCCAATACCCCCCAGGCAACATACTGGGAAGCCGACTGATAATCGGACCCAACGATGAAGCGTGTCAACTCGGGCGCCAAACCGATTAATATGAAGATCACAAGCACTAGGGACGGCAAAATGGCGCTGGCGTATTTTTTCCAGGCCCGCACCTGCTCGTCCTGCTGATTGTTGGAAACAACCTTGTAGAAACGCGGCTGGAAATATGTCGTCAGCACGGACTCAAATGCCGCCATCAGACCAGCGCTGATACCGTAACCGGCGACAAACAGTCCCAGCGCCTCCAATCCTAGCGAGTCGGCGACAAAAAAGCGGTAACCCTGCGTCTGCAGCCAATTGAATCCGACTGAGATGGCAACCGGCCAGGCGAAATCGAATAACACCCGCAAATGCGATTTGCCTGGCAAGTCGGCTTGTACTTGGGGCTCCAATTTTCCAAAGAAGGTTTGCGTGCCGATTACTGCAAAGATGATCTGGCCAAGCAGCAAACCGAGCAGCCAGAATTCGGCCGTAGCGCCAAAGCCCTGCACCAGCATCAGGGCGATACCTAGGCCTGCGGCGATGGTCGCCAAGGATAGAAACACGAACAAACCGCGCAACTCAAGCAGGTTCAAGGAGGGAATAACGGTCTGATTGATTGTATTGAACAACACGGAACCGCAGACCAAAACCAGCAACCAACTTGTACTAAGCTGAAAATCAAACTCATGGGCATTGTTCAGAACTACCAGCGCGCCAGCGATCAACACACTGATGGCCGCCAGATAGAGCCAATGAAGTTTGAAATAGAAACGCGTTCGCCCCAGAGTTTCCCAAGCGTGAAAACGCCGGTTAATGAACATACCCACTGGATTCACCAAAAGCAGGGTGACGAACGCAGTTACCGCTGTGATAAGTGACAAACGCCCCATTTCAACTGGTGACAAATAGGTTGTCGCTAGGCGCATAGTCACCAGCAACAGGATGAATTGTGCAGCTCGCCCTCCAATCGTCAGCAGCATACGACCATGTCGGACTTATGCAAACCGACGATTTGAGATTGAGAGCACGGCAAGAAAAGGCAGTACTTCCTCAAGACTGTGACCACCTCCGAGAACGCACTCACCAGCATCAGGCCGAGCAGCACCGCGAACTGGCGCTGGCGACGCCTGCTCAGGCGCCCCCAAAGCCGCCGCAGCAGGCTGGTGAGTTCGTGGGATCCGGTCATGACGCTTCAGGGGGTGCCGGTGGCGGCCGACAAGCCGGCGGACAGGTGATTGACGAAATCCTGGACCCGCTTCTGCACGGACGGCAAATCGATCTGGTGTTCCTTGAGCAGGTAATCCCAGGTGCCGCAGTAAGCTGAAAAGCGGTCCTGCACGCCAATCCGGCAGATGGGCAGCGGTCGTATGGCGGCGGCTTCTTCTGCAATGCAGGCGCCGAGCCCGCCCATGACAGAGTGCTCTTCCAGCGTGACCAGGCCATCCACACGCGCCACCACCTCGGCCAGTTGTTGCCGCGAAAGCGGCTTGATGCACGGCACGCTCCAGACCTCGGCGTCGAGGCCGCGCTCACAGAGTTCAAGCGCGGTTTTGACCATGGAGCCGGTGGCCAGCAGTGCCAGGCGTTGCTTGCCCCAGCGGACCTGCACCATCTCGCCGGCCTGCAGGCCGAGGGGCTGGGTGTGCACATCGCCGCGGTCGCTTTTGCCCATGCGCAGATACACGGGGGACTTGAGCGCCAGGGCCAGCTGCATGGTGGCGGTCATCTCGAAGCGGTCGGCGGGAGAGAGGACGGTGACGTCCGGAATGGCCCGCGTGCAGGCGATGTCTTCAGTGCTCTGGTGGCTGGTTCCCAGGTGGCTGTACACCAGGCCGGCGCCGTCGCCAATCAGGATGACTGGTAGCTTCTCGTAGCACACGTCGATCTTGATCTGCTCGAGCACGCGCACCGGCACAAAGGCCGCCAGCCCGTAAACAATCGGCTTGAACCCGGCCTTGGCAAGTCCGGCTGCCACGCCGACCATGTTCTGCTCGGCAATGCCGCAGTTGATGTACTGCTCGGGTCTGGCATTACGGAACGGATCGAACAGGGCGTAACCGTGGTCACCCGTGAGCAGCAGGACTTTGGGGTCGGCCACGGCCGCTGCGACCAGTGCGTCTGAAAATGCGTTTCTCATGCGGTGTCTCCCAGCTCGGCCACGGCTGCGGCATGGGTGTCGGCATTGAGCCGTGTATAGTGCCAGAAGGGGGTGTGTTCCATGACCGACACGCCCTTGCCCTTGACGCTGTTGGCTACAATGGCTTTGGGCTTGCCGTTGTGCGACTGCTTCATCCGCGTGTAGGCAGCGTCGATAGCCGCTTCGTCATGGCCGTCGATGGTGACCGCCTCGAAGCCAAAGGCCGCGAACTTGTCTTCAATGTTGCCTAGCACAATGACCTCGTCGGTCGTACCCATCGCCTGGTAGCCGTTCTTGTCAACGATGACGATGAGGTTGTCCAGCTTGAAGTGGGTGGCAAACAGGGCGGACTCCCAGATGGCGCCCTCGTTGAGCTCACCATCGCCGACCAGCGCGTAGCATTTCTGGTCAGTCCGCGCCAGCTTGGCCGCCAGTGCCAGACCGGTCCCAACCGACAGACCATGACCCAGTGAGCCGGCGGTGGCCTCGACGCCCGGGATGTGCGCGTCGGCTAGACCCTTGAGCCGGGTGCCGTCCTTGAAATAGCGGGTGAGGTCGTCGCGGGTGAGCCAGCCCAGCTCTTCGAGGCAGGCGTATAGCGCCATCACGCCGTGCCCTTTGCTCAGCACCATGTAGTCCCGCGCGGGTGAGTCCGGGTTGGCTGCATCGAACCGCAGGTGGTCGCGGTAGAGCACCGCCAGCAGCTCGACGATGGAGAAAGCACAACCGATGTGCACGGTTGCACCGGCGAAGGCCATGTCGAGCACGACACGGCGGATATGGTTGCAATTGAACTTGTTCATAGTGCCGCCGCAGAACGACTCCAGTGGATGGTTTTGAGCAATGCCTCGGAGAGGGGCGTGTATTCCGCAAGATCGAGTTCTTCGCGCGCGCGCTGCGTATCCGGCACATAGCGTGGGGGCGCTGTCGGTTCGCTGGCAGGCTTGTGGATGCGGATAGGTGTTGCGTTACCAGCCGCGTGGGCCACCTGGGCGGCCAACTCGGCGATGGATACCGCCCGTTCCGATCCGACGTTGTAGGCCTGGCCGGACTGGCCCGACGCGGCGATGCGCAGCAGCCAGATGCACAGGTCGGCCGTGTAGAGGTAGGAACGCAGCGGCCTGCCATCGCCTTCGATGTCGATGGGCCGGTCGGCCAGCACATCACGGACAAAGTTGCCTGCGGCCAGCGGACCGTCGAAAGGCAGCCCAGGCCCCACGATGGCAAAGATGCGCGCCATGCAGCACTCGGGCCCGCCCTGTGCGGCGTAGGCGCTGGCCAGCCACTCGGCGGCACGTTTGCCGTTGCCGTAAGCTGCCCGGGGCTGGAGTGGGTCGGCTGCTCCGCGGTGGTTTTCGGGGATGCGCTCCAAGTCGACGGGCTGCGCGCCGTACACCGCGCCGCTGGAAGTCAGCAGAAAGCGCGAGGCTCCGGCATCCCGTGCCAAGTCAAGCACATGCCGCGTTCCCTGCACGATGGAGTCGAACACCTTCAGCTGATTGGCCGCCGTAAGTGAGTCGCCCACATCGGTGGCTGCATGGATGCAGAGGTCCAGGGGGCCAACGGGCGCCAGCGGTTCGCAGATGTTGCTGGGGACCAGCTGCGTGTCGCTGCGGTCGAACAGGTGTGGCACCTGCCGGCGGGCCCTTTCAGGGTCACGCGTCAGCACCACGATCTTCAGGTCGGCATCGAGCTTCCGGTTGGCGTGCTGGAGCACCTCCAGCAGCCACAGGCCGATGAAGCCGGTGCCACCCGTCAGCAGCACCCGGGCGCCACGAAAGCGCGACCAGAACGCTGGTGCGTGCGACAGCACCAGGTCGAGGTCTTGGGCGGGAAGCGGCGGGCGCATGGGTTCTATGGGGTGGCGGGTCCGGGGCGGTTGAGTGAACGAAGGTCAGAAATTGACCCCGAGGTAGGTCTCGATCTTCTGCGCGGCGTACTCGAGCATGGCCGGCGTGAGTGAGGGCTGCACACCGATCCAGAAGGTGTTGTTCATCACGTTGTCGGTGTTGGTGAGCTCACCGCTGATGCGGTATTTGGCGTTCACCATGTAGGGCTGACGGGTGAGGTTGCCGGCAAACAGCAGGCGCGTACCGACCTTGTTCTGGTCGAGGTAAGTCAGCAGGTCGAGCCGCGTGACGGGGCTGTTTTCCTTGAGCGTGATCGGGAAGCCGAACCACGACGGATCGGAGTGCTCGGTTGGCTGCGGCAGGTGAACGAATTCCTCGCAGTCCTTCAGACGTGTCTTGAGGAAAGCGAAGTTGTCCTTGCGCGCCTGGATGAAGCGCGCCGCCTTGTCCAGCTGCGCCAGACCGCAGGCGGCCTGCATGTCGGTGATCTTCAGGTTGTAACCAAGGTGGCTGTAGGTGTACTTGTGGTCGTAGCCTTCCGGCAGGTCGCCCAGCTTCCAGCAGAAGCGCTTGCCGCAGGTGTTGTCCTTGCCGGGCGGGCAGTAGCAGTCGCGGCCCCAGTCGCGGAAACTCTCGGCAATCGTCTTGAGCTCGTCGTTGTTGGTGAACACCGCGCCACCTTCACCCATGGTGATGTGGTGCGCGGGGTAAAAGCTCAGGGTGGCGATGTCGCCGAAGGTACCAACCATATGTCCGCGGTAGGTGCTGCCGAGTGCGTCGCAGCAGTCCTCGACCAGCCACAGGTTGTACTTCTTGCAGATCGCCGTGACCACATCCAGATTGAACGGGTTGCCCAGCGAATGGGCCAGCATGATGGCCTTGGTTTTTGACGTGATGGCCGCTTCGATCTTGCTGGCGTCGATGTTGTGTGTGAGCCGGTCCACGTCCACGAACACCGGAACAGCACCGAACTGGATGATGGGGTTGACGGTGGTGGGAAAACCCGCAGCAACGCCTATGACCTCGTCACCTTGCCGTATGGCGCGGTCACCCAGCTTGGGCGACGTAAGGGTGCTGAACGCCACCAGGTTGGCCGATGAGCCCGAGTTGACGGTGATGAGATGCTTGACGCCGATGAAGGCAGCGAGCTTCTTCTCGAACTCGACATTGAAGCGACCCGTAGTCAGCCAGCCATCGAGCGAGGCTTCGACCATGTTTTTCAACTCGGCAGCATCGAGCAGCTTGCCCGAGGGCGGCACCAGCGTGGCGCCCGGCAGAAAGGGGTCTGGTGCCAGTGCCAGTGCGGCGTACTGGTCCACCAGTGCGGAAATCTGCTCGCGCAAGGCGAGGGTTTTTGCGTTTTGCATGATTGATAGGCTCGTGTGTTCAGGAGGATGTGTCGGTGATGGAGAGCGCCTGGTAGGCCTGGATCTGGGACAAAGTGAGTGCGCGCACATCGGCACCCTCCCGTCGTGCCTTTGCCCAGTCCACGATCAGACCCAGGGCATCAGGCAGCCGCATGGCGGGTTGCCACTTCAGACGGTGCGCTGCTTTGGAGATATCGAGCTTGAGGTAATTGGCCTCGTACGGATGGACGCCTGAGCTCACTTCCCAGCGCGCTCCTGCCGACCACCGGTTTGCCATTTCACGCACAATCCACTCGACCGGCTTGGCGTCGTCCGTGTGTGGGCCGAAGTTCCAGCCTCCGGCGAAGGCGGGGCCATCGACGTAAAGGCGTTCAGCCAGCATGAGGTAACCACGCAGCGGCTCCATCACATGCTGCCACGGCCGCGTGGCATGGGGGTTGCGAATTTCTACCGGCTGTGATTTTTCAAAGGCGACAAGGATGTCGGGAATCAGGCGGTCTTTTGCCCAATCACCCCCGCCTATCACGTTGCCGGCCCGCGCGGACGCCAGTGCGACCCCATGGGTTGAGTAGGCATCGGCATTGAAATAGGACGATCGGTAGGCAGAGGTCACCAGTTCTGCACAGCCTTTGCTGTTGCTGTAGGGGTCGTAACCGCCCATGGGCTCGTCTTCGCGATAACCCCACTCCCACTCCTTGTTCTCGTAGCATTTGTCCGTCGTAATGTTGACGACGGCACGAATGCCGGGGGTGTGGCGCACCGATTCGAGCAGGTGCACTGTACCCATGACGTTGGTGGCATAGGTTTCGACAGGCTGGTCGTACGAGAGCCGAACCAGAGACTGCGCCGCCAGGTGGATGACGATTTCGGGCCGGGCCTTCTGCATGGCGCTCTTCAGTGCCGACAGTTCCCTGATATCGCCTAACAGGGACACCATGCCATCAGCCACATGGGCCGCATCAAACAGGCTAGGCGATGTCGGAGGAGCCAGCGAATAGCCGGTGACTTCGGCACCCAGGTGCTGCAGCCACAAGGACAACCAGCTTCCCTTGAAGCCGGTGTGGCCCGTCATGAAGACGCGCTTGCCTTTCCAGAACGCCGGATTCACGCCCACACCTTCCATGGTGCCTTGCCGCTGGACCAGAGTTCTTCGAGGTAATTTTTGTCGCGCAGCGTATCCATCGGCTGCCAGAAGCCGCCGTGCTGGAAGGCTGCCAGTTGCCCCTCCTCTGCCAGGGTTTCGAGCGGGGTCCGCTCCCAGATGGTGCTGTCGTCGTTGATGTACTTCAGCACCTCTGGTGACAACACGAAAAATCCGCCGTTGATCATGCTGCCATCGCCCTTGGGTTTTTCCTTGAAGCTGCGAACCTTGTGGCCGTCAAAGTCCAGCGCGCCAAAGCGGCCGGGCGGCAAGGTGGCGGTCAGGGTGGCCTTGACTTTCTGCGAGCGATGAAAAGCAATCAGGTCAGCGATGTTGACATCGCCCACACCGTCGCCATAGGTAAAGCAGAATGCCTCCTCGTCTTTTACATAAAAGGCGACACGGCGGAGACGGCCACCCGTCATGGTGTCTTCACCGGTGTCGATGAGTGTGACCCGCCATGGCTCTGCGCTGCGCTGATGGACTTCCATGCTGTTTTTGCTCATGTCGAAAGTCACATCGGACATGTGCAGAAAATAGTTGGCGAAGTAC
>SXGU01571941.1_pt1 | contig 11790 bp, 14 predicted proteins | sample 3174531 | NCBI WGS metagenome assembly SXGU01 (sample SAMN11356863, study PRJNA531348) | freshwater metagenome | isolation source: freshwater sample F1-140 | place: China: Fuxian Lake, Yuxi | collected 2017-12-25
AGCGGGCGTTGGGGTTGGCCAGGCCGTGCCTGGCGTTCTTGACCTTGACCCTGGCGAAGTCCTCCTGGGTCGCCCCGTAGAGGTCCATCCGGCGGCGCGCGTAGAGCGCGAAGTAGGCCGGGTTGGTCATCCCGAGCAGCCGGAACCGCAGCCAGTCCGGGTCGTCCCAGCGCTCGCCGGCGTTGGGCGCGAGGAAGCCCTTGGGCGTCGTGTCGGCGCCCACCACCAGCGCGACCTCGGAGAGGCCGGCCAGGATCCGGGCGCGGGCGGTGTCCAGCGCCTGGGCGCCGGTCGCGCACGCCGCGGACGACGTGGCCACGCGCGCGCCGTTCCACCCCAGCGCCTGGGCGAAGGTCGCACCCGCGACGTAGCCGCCGTAGCCGTTGCGCACCGTCTCGCCACCCACGACCAGGTCGACGTCGGTCCAGGCCACCCCGGCGTCGGCCAGCGCGGCCCGGGCCGCGACCACGCCGTACTCGGTGAAGGGCTTCCCCCACTTGCCCCACGGGTGCATGCCCACGCCGAGCACCGCCACGTCGTTGCTCACTGGTCGGCCTCCTCGCCGAGCTCGGTGACCGGCTTCCACCGCCAGATCAGCAGGTCGTCCCCGTCGTCAGCCCGGTTCAGGGTCTCGACCACGAGCTCGACCTCGGCGCCCACCTTCAGGTCGCCCACGCCGTAGCCGTCGGCGACCTGCCCCAGCACGGTGATCCCCTCGTCCAGCTCCACCGCGGCCAGCGCGAAGGGCTCGTAGGGGTCGGTGCGGGAGACGTAGGGCGACGGCGGCTGGTACTGCGCGTCGGTGTAGCTCCACACCTGGCCCCGCCGGGACAGCTCCACGGTCGCGAACTCCTCGCCGCCGCAGGCCGGGTTGCGGCAGAAGCCGGCCCGGTCGGTGGGAGTGGGCGGGAAGTACGTCGTGGCGCACGTCGTGCACCGCGACCCCAGCAGCGCCGGTGCCTCACCCGTGGTGAACCACCCCTCGATCGCCGGTCTCGCGCTCATCCCGCCTCCATTGCGCTCCGAAACTAGAACGTGTTCTCACTCTAGTGCCCGGTCGCCCCCCGAAGTACTGAAGAGTTCGTCACATCCCGGGAAGCTCACGCGGCGTGGGGCGCCGACGCGCGCCGGCTCTTCAGCACTTCGGCGAGCGCGACCAGGCCCGGCACGTCATGTCGTCCCTGGCGACGCCGGCCGCGCCCGGCCATCCACAGGGCCGTGGATCAGCCCGACGTGGCCAGGAACGCCAGCAGGTCCTGGCGGGTCAGCACGCCGACCGGCTTGCCGTCCTCCTGGACCAGCACCGCGTCGGAGGTCTCGAGCAGCGCCACCGCGTCGCGGGCGTCCTCGGTCGAGCCGACGGTCGGCAGCGGGGGGGACATGTGGTCCTCGACCCGGTCGGTGAGCTTGGCGGTGCCGGCGTAGAGCGCGTCCATCAGCGCCCGGTCGGAGACCGAGCCGGCGACCTCGGCGGCCACGATGGGCGGCTCGGCGCGGACGACGGGCATCTGGGAGACGGCGTACTCCTGCAGGATCGCGACCGCCTCGGCGATGGTCTCGTTGGGGTGGGTGTGCACCAGGTCGGGCAGCCGCCCGTCCTTGCCGCGCAGCACCTCGCCGACGGTCTGCACCGAGTCGCGGGAGGCCTCGGTGGGGAACCCGTACTGCGCCAGCCAGTCGTCGTTGAAGACCTTGGTCAGGTAGCCCCGCCCCGAGTCCGGCAGCAGGACGACGATCACGGCGTCGGTCCGGCCGGCGTCGGCGAGCTCGTGGGCCAGCTGCTTCGCGGCGTACGCCGCCATGCCGGACGAGCCGCCGACCAGCATCGCCTCCTCGCGGGCGAGGCGGCGGGTGAACGCGAACGAGTCGGCGTCGGAGACCTCGATGACCCGGTCGGCGATGGTCCGGTCGTAGGTCTCCGGCCAGAAGTCCTCACCGACGCCCTCGACGAGGTAGGGGCGCCCGGTGCCACCGGAGTAGACCGAGCCCGCCGGGTCGGCGCCGACGACCTGGATGTCGGGGTTCTGCTCCTTGAGGTAGCGGCCGACCCCGGAGATGGTGCCGCCGGTGCCCATGCCGGTGACGAAGTGGGTGATCCTGCCCTCGGTCTGCTCCCAGATCTCCGGGCCGGTGGTCTCGTAGTGAGAGCGCGGGTTGTGCGGGTTGGAGTACTGGTCCGGCTTCCAGGCCCCCGGCTCCTTGGAGAGCCGGTCGGAGACGTTGTAGTAGGAGTCGGGGTGCTCCGGCGCCACCGCGGTCGGGCAGACGACCACCTCGGCGCCGTAGGCCTTGAGCACGTTGCGCTTGTCCTCGCTGACCTTGTCCGGGCACACGAAGACGCACTTGTAGCCGCGCGCCTGCGCGACCATCGCCAGCCCCACGCCGGTGTTCCCGGACGTCGGCTCGACGATCGTGCCACCGGGCTGGAGCTCCCCGGAGGCCTCGGCGGCGTCGATCATCCGGGTCGCGATCCGGTCCTTCACCGAGCCACCCGGGTTGAGGTACTCGACCTTGGCGAGGACCAGGGGGCCGTCGCCGGGCAGGTCGAGGCTCCGCGACAGGCGCACGAGCGGGGTGTTGCCGATCAGGTCCAGCAAGGAGTTGGCGTACTGCACCCGCCCAACCTATGTCGCTACCCGTCCGTAACATGGATCGCGTGGGGAAGGCAGCGGCAGCACGGAAGCTCGCGGCCGCCGCGGCGTACGGCGGTGGCGGCCTCACCGCGCTCGGCGGGGGGCTGTACGGCGTGCTGCGGCTCGAGGCCGAGCTGGCGAAGAAGACCATCGGCGAGCGGCTGGAGGAGGATCCCCCCGACGCGACCGGCTGGTACGGCCGCGGGCGGCCCGGACCCGCCATCAAGATCGCGCTGCTGGGTGACTCCAGCGCGGCCGGCTACGGCTGCGAGCGGGTCGAGCAGACCCCCGGTGCCCTGCTGGCCAGCGGGGTGGCCGAGCAGGCGGACCGCCGGGTCTACCTGCGCGAGTTCGCGGTGGTGGGCGCCGAGTCGCGCGACCTGGGCGCCCAGGTGGACCGCACGCTCCCGATCGAGCCGGACGTCGCGGTGATCCTGATCGGCGCCAACGACGTGACCCACCAGGTGCGGCCGGCGACGTCGGTGCGGCACCTCTCCGAGGCCGTACGCCGGCTGCGCGAGGCCGGCGTCGCCGTGCTCGTCGGCACCTGCCCCGACCTCGGCACCCTCAAGCCGATCGTCCCTCCGCTGAAGCAGGTCGCCCGCACGTGGTCGCGGCGGCTCGCGGCGGCGCAGACCATCGCGGTCCTCGAGAACGGCGGCCGGACGGTGTCCGTCGGCTCGATCCTCGGACCGGAGTTCGCCGCCGCCCCGGCCATCCTGTTCGGCCCCGACCAGTTCCACCCCTCGGTGGCCGGCTACCGCTCGCTCGTCGGGGTCCTGCTCCCGTCGACGCTGGCCGCCCTCGGCCTGACCGAGGAGGAGGAGACCGGCCCCGCGCGGGGCGAGGGCGTGCTGCCCATCGCCGACGCCGCGATCCAGGCGGTCAAGACCCCGGGCACCGAGCTGGACGGCACCGAGGTCAGCGGGCGGCGCCTCGGCGTACGCGGTCTGTGGGTCGAGCTCCGGCACCGCCGCCGCCAGCAGACCGCGGACGCGCAGGCGCCCGAGGACGTCGAGGAGTCCGACCCGGCAGCGGTGGGCGGCGAGGGAGCATGACGACAGCCCCCGGTCCCGAGGACCGAGGGCTGCCGGAGCTGGTGGCGCTGGCTGGTCGGGTCAGTCGGAGTTGAAGATGGCCAGCAGGCGCAGCAGGTTGGTGTAGATCCAGACCAGCGAGACGGTGATCGCGAACGCGGCGCGCCACGACTCCTGCTCGGGGATCTGGTTGCGGATGCCCTGCTCGACGAAGTCGAAGTCGAGGATCAGCATGAACACACCGAGCACCAGACCCGCGATGGCGGTCAGCATGCCGAGGCCGCCGAAGCCGAACAGGCCGAGCTGGCTGCTGAACATGCTCAGGACGAGCTCCATCAGGCTGAGCCCGATCATGCCGAAGACCGCGGCGATGACGAACATCCGGAACTTCGACCCGACCTTGATGTCGAAGATCTTGTAGGCGGCCAGCGTGCCGGCGAAGGCGGCGAAGGTGCCGATGACGGCCTGGACGACCAGGTTGTCCTGCCCGCCGTAGACGCTGTCGATGACCTTGCTGAACGCACCGAGCGCCACGCCCTCGAACGCCGCGAAGAGCAGCACCAGGGCCGGGCTGACCACGCGCTTGAACGAGTTGACCATCGACAGGGCGAAGGCGCCCAGGCTGCCGATCAGCAGCGCCGAGTAGAGCGGGCCGAGCGAGGCCTCCGCGTCCGTGAGGTCGGGGGTGACGAGCCAGGTGGCCGCGGCCACGACGATCACGATCGCGAGCGAGATCGCCGTCTTCTGCACGACCGAGTCGATGGTCATGGGGGCACCGACGCGGCTGTCCGGCGTCGTGGGCAGCCCGTAGCCCGCGGTGGGCGCGCCGCCGCCGGCGTAGGTCTGGTTGCCGTAGGTGTTCGCCGAGTTGAACTCCTCCGAGCGGCGGAACACCGGGTTGTTGCTCTGCATCTCTGCTCCTCCTTGGAGGGTGTGGGCGGTCGTCGCGGTGACAGGTCGCCGATGTGGCCCAGTCTACGGACCACACCTGGCAGAACGCGTCCGTCGCCCGCAGCGTTCCTGCCGAACCTGTGAGTTGGCTGAGGATCAGTGGCGTACGGCGCGCACCACCGTGTCGGTGATGGTGATCGTGTCGCCGTCGGCGTTCGTGGTCTCCCGGGTCTGCCCCTCGGCCACCACGACGTCCCAGGCGTCCGCCGGCAGACAGGCCACCACCTGCTCGGGGGCGAACAGCAGGTGCGCCAGGGCCGGGTTGCGCAGGCCGGTCGAGGCGTCGGCGGGGTGGTGGCCGACCACCAGCAGCGTCCCGCCGCTGCGCACCGCGCCGGCGATCGCGCCGAAGGTCTGCGCGAACAGCGCCAGCGGCGGGTGCAGGAACGACGCCGTCACGAGGTCCATGCCACCGGGCACCGGCTCACCGCCGAGCACGTCCACGCGCGCCCAGGTCGTGCGGTCGGCGACCCCGAGCTCCGCGGCGTGCTCCGCGCCACGCTCGATCGCCACCCGCGAGACGTCGATGCCCGCGGCCAGCCATCCCTGCTGAGCCAGCCACACGACGTCCGCCCCCTCACCGCACCCGACGTCCAGCGCCCGCCCCGCAGCCAGGCCGGTCACCTGCTCGACCAGTCGCTGGTTGGGCTTGCCCGACCAGACCCGGGTCGACCCGGCGTACCGCTCGTCCCAGAACTGCTGGGTGAACATGTCCATCTCGTCGTCGTCCTTGGCGGGGTCCGCGGCGTGGTCGTGGTGGCTCATGACCCGAGTGTGGCGCTTCAGGTCGACCTGAAGGCAAGTCCGGTAACCGGGGCAGGTCTTCGTCGTTGGGCAGGCATGCTCCGTCGCGCTCTCGTCGTCGTCCTCGGCACCGCCTGCGCCCTGGGGACGCTGCCCGCGACGGCGGTCGACCAGCCGCCGGTGCACTCCCCCGGCTACGTCGCCCGGGACACGCGCAACATCGCCGACGCCTACGGCCGGGTCACCGGCCCGGGCGGGCAGCTCGCCAACCCGGCGTACCTCCCGGCGCTCGCCACCACTACCGCGGCCCACCATCTGGCGCAGCTCCTCGCGCAGGCGGCGACGCCGAACCGGCCTGCTCTCACCGCCGGCACGGTCGTCCCGGGATGGGACGTCGGCAACCCGCTCCGGGCGGGCTGGGACGGCACGCGTGGCCTCAGCGAGCGGGTGTCCTTCACCAACCGCTACGGGGCGCTCCTGCGTGGCACTGTCTACCGGCCCCAGCCGGGCGCCCGCGACCCCTACACGGGCGAGCGGCTGCGCAGCCCGTTCCCCGGTGTGGTGATGACGCCGGGGTCGGTGCAGGGCAGCGAGGGGATGTACCGCTGGCTGGCCCAGGACCTCGCGGAGCGGGGCTACGTGGTGCTCACCTACGACGTGCAGGGGCAAGGTGCGAGCGAGACGCTCCCGCACGAGCCGCAACCCGGCGAGCAGGTCGATGCGCTCCCCTTCTGCAACCCGTTCGGCACTCCCCGCGACGGCGAGCAGACCGGCTGCCCCGGAGTGCCGTCCCAGCAGCTCGCGAACTTCGAGCTCGGCACCGTCGACGCGCTCGACTTCTTCGTGTCGACGCCACAGTCGCCGTACGCCAACCCGAGCTCCTCCGACGTCGAGGTGGACACCCACAACCCCTACTGGCGGCTGTGGGACCGCCGTCCCGACCCGCGCCCGGCGACACCGGGCCGGACCACGAGGCTCGCCCTGGTCGGGCACTCCATGGGTGCGGCGGCGGTCTCGAAGGTGCAGGGCTACGACGAGCGCGTCGCCGCCGTGGTGGCGCTGGACAAGCTGGTCGGACCCGACGGCTCCGCTCCGTTCGAGGGTCTCGACAACCGGCCGGTCGTCCCGGCCCTCGGCCTGCAGGGCGAGTACGGCTTCACGGTCACGCCGTACACCCTGCACGGCGGATCCTCGCTCAACCCCGCACCCAGCCCCGACGGGCCGGACCCACGGCGGGAGAAGCAGACCGGGTACGACGCCTGGCGCGAGGCCGGCGTCGACAGCATGGTGGTGGTGCCGCGGGCGTCCACCCACCTGGAGTGGACCGACATCCCGCTGGTGATGCCGGCCAGCAGGTACGGGCAGGCCCTCTCCAGCCACTACGCGCAGGCCTGGCTCGACCGCTACCTCAAGCACGCCGACGACGACCGCGCGCTCACCGGGACCCGGTTCCGCTACCTCGAGCCGCGCGGCGGCGGACTGTGGGCGCCGATCACGCTGGAGCGCGACGAGCTGTTGAGCTTCTACTACTGCTCGGCCTACTCGTTCCGGTCCGGCCGGCAGGTGCTCGACGACGGTGACCTCGCCGGCGTGGGGTGCTGAGCGCGGAGCCACCGCTGGTGCCCCCGCTGGGGTTCGAACCCAGACTGGGTCGCTTTTAAGGCGACTTCCTCTACCGGTTGGGATACGGGGGCAGGCCTACAAGTATGTGGACCGGGCGTGGACGGCGTCGGCACCGGCGACCCGGTCGAGGAAGAGCAGGCCGGCGCAGTGGTCGATCTCGTGCTGCAGGGCCCGCGCCTCGAACGCGTCGGTGGTCACCTCGACCTCCTCGCCGGTGCCGGGGAGCAGGCCGCGCACGACCAGCCGGCTGGCGCGGCGTACGTCGCCGGTGAGGTCGGGGACGCTCATGCAGCCCTCACGGGCCTTCTCGTTCCTGGTCGCCGAGACGATCTCTGCGTTGCAGAGCACGAACGTGCCGTGGTGGCTGCGGGTCTTGGGGTGGGCGGACACGTCGACGCAGAACACCCGGCCTGCGACACCGACCTGCGGCGCCGCCAGCCCGACGCAGCCGGGGCTCACTCGCATGGTCTCCACCAGGTCGGCAGCGAGCTGGACGACCTCGGCGGCGGTGGGGTCGACGTCGGCCGAGGGCGCGCTGAGCACCGGGGCCGGGGCGCGGACGACCGCCAGGACCCGTCCCTCCACGCCGAGCAGGTCCTCCGACCAGAGCGCGACGGGGTGCTGGGCCGTCACAGCTCGTCGATGTCGACCCGGCGCAGCGTCGCTTGGACGCCGAGCTCGGACGCGACCCGCTCGACGGCCGCCTCGAGGGCCGTCACGTCGGCCTCGGCGGGGACGTCGATCTCGGCGACGAGCAGGTAGAGGTCGCCCGCGAGCCGCGTGGTGAGGTCGGTGATGTTGCCCCTGACCGCCGCCACCTCCGCGACGACCGCCGACACGATGCCGGTGCGGTCGCCCCCGTGCACGGTGAGCACCCAGGGCGAGCCACCCGGTGTCGGGCCGGACTCGGCCGGCACCTCGGCGACCGTGACCCGCAGGGAGCGGTCGATGGTCAGCGGAGCCAGCGCGTCCTCGATGTCGCGGCCCCCGGCCGCGCCGGCGCAGATGAGCGTCATCGCGAAGTGCCCACGCAGCAGGGTCATCGTCGAGTCCTCGAGGTTGAGGCCCAGCTCGGCGAGCCGCGCGGTGGTCTCGGCGATGATGCCCGGCCGGTCGTGGCCGACCACGGTGACGGCGTAGAGGTGGTCCGAGGCCGCTGCGTCGCTCACGGACGCAGTCTGGCAGCAGCGGCCCGCCCGAGCACGTCGTCCAGCATCGCCTCGGTCAGCCGCCAGGTGAACGTGTTCTGCGGGCTGGGGTGGTAGCAGCCGAGCAGCCGGACCTGCTGGTCCTGCGGCAGCGCCAGCACGACCTCCGCGCCGTGGCCGAACTTCGGCCGCGGCACCGGGATCACCGCCCCGACCCGGGCCAGCGCCGTGAGGGACGCCTGCCAGCCGAAGCCGCCGAGGGCGACGACGACACGGACCGACGGCAGCACGAGCCCGAGCTCCGCATCGAGCCAGGGGGCGCAGGTGTCCCGTTCCTCCGTCGTGGGCTTGTTGTCCGGCGGGGCGCAGCGGACCGCGGAGAGGACCCGTGTCCCGGCCAGCTCCAGACCGTCGTCGGCGTGCACGCTGGTCGGCTGGTTGGCCAGACCCACCCGGTGGAGGCTCGCGAACAGCCAGTCCCCGGACCGGTCGCCGGTGAAGATCCGGCCGGTGCGGTTGGCGCCGTGCGCTGCCGGAGCCAGTCCGACCACGAGGATCTCCGGGTGCTCCGGGCCGAAGCCCGGGACGGGACGGCCCCAGTAGGTCTCGTGCGCGAACGACGCCCGCTTGACCCGGGCCACCTCCTCGCGCCAGGCCACGAGCCGCGGGCAGGCGAAGCAGTCCGAGATCGCGGCGTCCAGCGCCGCGAGGTCGGACCAGCCGTCAGCTGAGGGGCTGTCCGACCGCGGTGTGGGGTCGGGTGGCGTCGTCATCCTGGCCGCCATCCTTGCCGCTCACCTTGTCCTGCACCGACGACGCGGCCGAGGTCGCCTTGTCCTTGACCGCCGAGGCCACGACCGGCGCCTGCTGGGCCACCGTCTCCTGCGCCTTGCCGGCCGCGGCCTGGACCTTGGGGTTGCCGGCGAACCGGCGGGCACCGTCGGCGATCTGCTCGTAGCGCTCGCGACCGGCCCGGGCGCCGAGCACGTAGCCCGCGCCGAGGGCGAGCAGCAGGGTGAGCTTCCTGAACGGGTGCTTCTTCATCGGTGGCTCCTTCTCCAGATGACGAGCCCCACCACGGCCGCGGTGATCGCCAGGACGGCGACTGCGAGCTCGGGGCGGGGCTTGCCGTTGTCGGTGGTCGCCCGGTCCTTGACCTCGGCGACCTTCTCCTTGGCTTGTGCCTTGACGTCCAGTCGGTGCTGCAGCTCGTCGACGGTCGCCGCGAGCTGGTCGCGCTGGCGGGCGATGTCGGCCTCGATGGCCTGGGGGCTCGCTCCGTTGGTGCTCACGGGTGGCTACCTCCCTTGAGCGTCGCGACGTCCTCCTTGACGCCGGCGATCGCCTTCTCGGGTGCCGGGGGCGTCGCCTGACCGACCTGCTTCTTGCCGGTCAGCGCGGCCACTCCGGCGGCCGCGAACAGCACTGCCGTGACGATGAGGACCGCCGCCCACAGCGGCAGGACGAGGTCCAGCAGCACGACGACCGTGGTGAGGAGCGCGGCCAGCCCGTAGAGGGCGAGGAGCCCGGCCACGCTGAACAGGCCCACCCCGACGCCGGCGCGCTTGCCCTTCTCGGTCAGCTCCGCCTGGGCCAGCCGGATCTCGCTGCGCACCAGCTCCGGGATCTGCTCGCTGAGCCGGTGCACGACGGCCCCGAGCGGCTCGCCGGACAGGTCCGGCTGTCTCTGGGACGTGGAGGTCATGGCTGCGCGGTGCCCAAGGCACGGCGCGGTCAAACGAGCGACCAGGCGATCCCGTCCAGGATGTCGGCCTCCGAGACGACGAGGGTCCGGACGCCGGTGCGCCGCAGCACCCGGTCGAGGATGAGCACACCCGCGCCGATCACGTCCGCCCGCCCGGGGTGCAGCCAGGGCAGCTCGAGGCGCTCGGCGTGCGGCATGGCCAGCAGCCGGTCGGCGAGGCCGTGCACGTCGTCGACCGCGAGCTCCGCCTGGTCGACCAGAGCCCGGTCGTACGCCGCCAGGTCGAGCACCCCCGCGCCGACGGTGGTCACCGTGCCCGCGACCCCGACGACGGTCGCGGCGTCGGCGAGCGGCACCGGCGACCGGTCGAGGTGGGCGTCGATGTCGGCCACACAGGCAGCCACCTCGGCCGCGGTCGGCGGGTCGGTGTGCAGGTGCCGCTCGTGCAGTCGCACGGACCCGATGTCGAGGGAGACGGCCGAGCCGGGTCCGTCTGACGGCGTGCCGAGCACGAGCTCGGTCGAGCCGCCGCCGATGTCGACGACCAGGACGGGCTCGGCGGGGGCGGAGCGCAGGTTGCGGACCGCCCCGTCGAAGGCGAGCGCCGCCTCCTCGTCGCCCGACACGACCTCCGGGTCGACACCGAGCCGGGCCCGGACCCCGGCCGCGAACACGTCGGCGTTGGCGGCGTCCCGGGTGGCCGAGGTCGCGCAGAAGCGGAGCCGCTCGACGTCGTGCGCCGCGATCAGGGCGGCGTACTCGTCGAGTGCGGCGAAGGTGCGCTCCAGCGCCTCGTCGGCGAGCCGGCCGGTGGCGTCCACCCCCTGCCCGAGGCGGACCATCCGCATCTCCCTGACGTCCACGTCGGGGAGGGCGCCGATGAGGAGCTTGACGGTGTTGGTGCCGCAGTCGATCGCCGCGACGGTGCTGTCAGACATCGCCTGTCTCCACGCACGGACCGGGCTCCCACCACTCGCCCAGGAGGTCGAGCACCTCGTCGCCCAGCGGGTTGACGCCCCGGCCCTGCGCCAGCGCCTGGCCGGCGAGCACGTGCAGGCACTTGACCCGGTCGGGCATCCCGCCCGCGGAGATCCCCTCGATCTCCGGCACGTCCTGGCCGGCGGCGCGGCCGAGCTCGGCACGGGCCGCGAGGTAGCGCTCGTGCGCCGCGGCGTACGCCTGCGCGAGCTCGGGGTCGGAGGCGAGCCGCGCCTCCATCTCCTTCATCAGCCCCGACCCCTCGAGGGTCCCGATCCGCGAGGCGGCCCGGGGGCAGGTCAGGTAGAACGTCGTCGGGAACGGCGTCCCGGACGGCAGCCGCGGCAGCGTCGTGACGACGTCCGGCAGCCCGCACGGGCAACGGTGCCCCACCTCGTGGATGGCGCGGGGCTCGCGGCCCAGCTGCGCGCCGACCGCCTGCTCGTCGGCGGGGTCGAGCCGACCGGTCACCCGGCGGACTCGCTGGACCCGTCGATCTCGGTGGCGGGCGGCTTGGCCGGCTTCGGCGGGTGGCCGGCCAGCTCCACCGACTCCCAGGCGTCGGACCACCACGGCGTCGGGGTCGTGCTCAGCACCTCGGCCGGGTCGTCGAGGTCGGACTGGGGGCGCAGCGCGTTGCCGTCCTCGTCGAGCACGAGGTAGGTCCGCTCGCCCGGCATGACGTAGCCCAGCCGGGCGCGGGCCTGCTGCTCGATGTAGGCAGGGTCGGACCAGCGCTGCTTCTCGGCCTCGAGCGCGTCGATGTTGGCCTCGCGCTCGGCGATCTGTCCCGTGAGGTCGTTGATGTGGGTGCGCTGCTGGAGGAACGCCTTCAACGAGGACGCGTAGGACACCATCAGCACGGCCACCACGAGCACGAGCACCGCGGCGCGGCTGGTGAGCCGCGACTTCGGACCGTCCGGCGCCGACGGGCCGGCCGCCGCGGGGACCGGCGTCCGGGCCGGGCGGTC
>SXGU01314247.1_pt1 | contig 11786 bp, 7 predicted proteins | sample 3174531 | NCBI WGS metagenome assembly SXGU01 (sample SAMN11356863, study PRJNA531348) | freshwater metagenome | isolation source: freshwater sample F1-140 | place: China: Fuxian Lake, Yuxi | collected 2017-12-25
ATGTGGATCTGGTCGCCTGTGGGGCAGTTTAGGTCGATGGTGGAAGTGGGTGCGAAAACATAAAACGGGATGCCGTAGTGTTTGGCAAGGATAGCCAAACCTGAGGTGCCGATCTTGTTGGCAGCATCGCCGTTGGCGGCCACCCTGTCGCAACCCACCAGGGCAGCATTGATCCAGCCATTTTTCATGGAGATCGAGGCCATATTGTCGCAGATCAGCGTCACATCTATTCCGGCAGCTTGCAACTCAAAGGTTGTAAGGCGGCCGCCCTGGTTGAGCGGGCGGGTTTCATCAGCGAAGACCTTGAAGCCATACCCTTGGGCTTGGCCCAAATACATGGGGGCGGTGGCAGTACCCAGGCGGGCGGTAGCCAACGTGCCTGCGTTGCAGTGGGTGATCAGACCCATCCCGGGTTTAAGCAGTGACAGGCCGTACTCACCCAAGGAGCGGCAAACCTGCTCATCTTCATCGCGAATGGCCTGGGCTTCGATTTTTAATGCGGCAACAATTTGTTCCACGGATTCCGTTTGGCGAGAATCGATGACCGCGAACATGCGGTCTAACGCCCAAAACAGGTTGACGGCGGTGGGGCGGCTGCTGGCCAAATACTCTTTGGCTTTTTGGGCCTCCGTGGAAAATTGGGCGGTGGTTTGGGCCGGGTTAGCCTTGGCAATATTCTTGGCCGCCAAATAAAAGCCATAGGCCGCGGCTATGCCAATGGCAGGGGCGCCGCGCACTCGCAGTTCATAGATCGCTTCCCAAATGTCTTCCTGTTTGGTTAGGCTGAGATACTTGGTTTCATTCGGTATCAGCGTTTGGTCCAACAGGATCAGGGCGTTGTTCGCGTCATCCAGCCGTACACTTTGGATTGCCAGAATATCTTCTTGCATCATTTCTCCAAGATAAAGGCCCGGGGGTCGCCCGGGCCCAGAATGGTGGTAAAGCGATAGTTAGAACTTTTTGGCGGTAGCCAACAATGCATTAAGGAAATCGGCGCCAGTATGGAACTGGGTGCGATCCATGATGTACGACTTGGCAACCGTCAGGCAAATTCGCTCGGCCCTAAGACGCGGTTTTTCTTCCGAAATGGAGGTGATGTCTTTGACGTGGGCCAAGCCGAGGGTGCGGCGTGAAAGCTCGAGGCCAGCCACAGCGGCGGTATCGCGCATAATGCCATCCAGGTACCATTCGGCAAAGCCAGGTTCCTTGGCGCTGATCTCGGTGACATTCTCCTTCCAGGCCTTCATAAACTTGGTGTTGAACATATCGACCACCTCGACGATGGTCTTCTCTACCCAGCTACAGAAGCGTGCTTTTTCAGCCGGGTCGGCAATGGTGGCGTCGCCGTGAGCCCAGGCAAAGACCAGGTTGGCAACTATGTTGCCGGTATCATAGCCGATGGGGCCATAGAAGGCGAACTCAGGGTCGATCACCTTGGTGGAATCTTGTTTGATGAAAATGGAACCGGTATGCAGGTCGCCATGGATGAGCGCCTGGGCGTTGGTAAGGAACTCGAACTTGAGTTTGGCAGCTTCAAGGCGCAAGGCGGCATCGCCATAGACATTTTGCTTGACCCATTCCAGGTTGGCGGGAGTCACATCGTTGCGGCCTTTATAATCGTTGAAAGGCTCAGTGTAAACAAGATCTTCAGTGATCTCGCACAGCTCTGGGTTGATGTACTTTTTGACCATATCTTTTTTGGCTTTATGCTCCATCACCACATCGGTGGTGTTAAGCAAGGTGTTTACCATAAAAGTGGAGATGTGGTCGGCGAACAGCGGAAAGGTCTCGCCACGCAGCAATGCTGTACGCATGATGACATGGTCGGAAAGGTCTTCCATCGCGCAGCAAGACATCACTTCATCATATTTGTAGATCAACGGACCCAACCCGGGAGCAAGTTTGTGCTCCAGGATGAGGATCTCGGACTCAATTCGGTTGCGGTCGGTGGAGAGGACGAAATCCTCGGAAATTCGGGCGGTTACGCCGGCCTGTTTAATAACGACCGACTTGTTGCTTTTTGGGTCAGATACTTTGAAGATGTAATTGATGTTGCCATCGCCGATCTCGGTGCATTGCAGGTCGGCATTTTTGTCAAACATATCCAGTTTGGTTTTGGCGTATTCGATCACATCCGCCGGTTTCATTAAAAAATACTTGTCAAAGTTAGCCATAAGAAATACCTCTGAAAGGGGGTTTATTTACTTTTTCTTGAAGTAGGTGGTAGCCAAGGCAATGGCAAGAACCGCGCCCTTGAAAATGTTGATGCTGTAATAGGGAACCGACATCATCACCAGGCCGTTATCGAGCACACCCATAAGGATGGCACCAGTGAGGGTACCGATGGCATTGGGCTTGCCTGAACCACCCACGCTGAAACCGATGTAGGCAGCCGCGACGGCGGGCATTAGGTAACCAGCGCCGGCATTGATCTGGCTGGAACCAACCTTGGCAGCCAACATGATGCCGCCCAAGCCAGACATAAAGGCCGCCAAAATGTACGCGAGGGTGCGATACTTATCTACCGGGATACCGGAAAGGCGTGCGGCTTCGATATTGCCACCGACCACATAGAGGTAACGGCCGTGTTTGGTGTAATTGAGGAAGATGTGGGCTACAAGAACAACCACCAACATGATGATAATGATCCACGGGGCAAGACCCAGCTCTTTGAAAACCGGTACCAGCCTGCCAACCGTTTGAGTGCCATCCAGGTTGGGCATCCCCTCTGATATGGAACCGCCGCCGGTGTAGGTCATAGCCACACCTTCGATGATGAACAACATGGAGAGGGTCGCCAAAAGGTCTGGGATCCTGAGTTTTACGATGAGGAACGCGTTAGCCAAGCCCACCAGCACTGCCCCGAACAAGGCAAACACAATGGCGGGCAACAAACCGAACTCGTACCAAACGAACGCGGAGATGATCAGGCTATCGGCCAGGGAGGCGACGGAGCCTACGGAGAGATCCAAACCGTTGATGGTGAGCGAAATGGTGATGCCGATCGCGATGACGGTGACGATAGAGATGCTGCGAAGGATCTGGATGACATTGGACGTTTTGATAAATGGGTACATATCAAAACTTTTGTCGTAGGTCATGATGGTGAAGAAGATCACCAGCACAACGATGGTGAGGTAAGTGCCCCATTTTACGAGGAAATTACCGATGAGGGGCCAGATGTTGGCGGCTTTTGGTTGGTCCAAATTGGTCTCTTGCATTGCTTAGATGCCTCCCGCGGAATAGAACAAGATCTCCGCCTCGTTGGTTTTGGCTGTTTCCAGCTCTTTTACGATCTTTCGGTCATACATAACATAGGTACGGTCGGTGATACCCAAGATCTCGGGCAACTCGCAAGAAACGTAAATGATGCCCTTGCCAGCCGCGGCCAGTTTGCCGATCAGCTCGAAGATCTCATGCTTGGCGCCAACATCCACACCCTTGGTAGGCTCATCAAAAATATACAGGTCGGCATTGGAGGACAACCACTTGCCAACCGCTACTTTTTGCTGGTTGCCGCCAGAAAGATATGCCACTTTTTGGTTCTCGGAGGGGGTTTTGATGGAAAGCGATTCGATCATGCGCTTGGCGTGATTGCGTTCCAGTTTGTTTTTGATGAAGCTGAGGCTGTTGGTGAAGACATTGAGGCACGCGGCGGAAAGGTTGGTATACACCGGCTCCTCCACCAGAACGCCTTCCTTGCGGCGTTCTTCAGGAACCAAAGCAAAACCGCGCTTTACTGCCTGGCTTGGATTTTTTACTTGGATAACCCGGCCATTGAGCAGGAGGGTGCCTTGTTTGTGTGGAATAGCCCCAAAGATGGCTTTACTTAGCTCGGTTTTACCGGCGCCAACCAAACCAGCGACACCCACGATCTCCCCTTTTTTAACAACCATGTTGATATCTTCAACTTCGAATCCACGGGTTGTCAATTTATTTACTTCAAAAAGGGTATCGCCGATGTCAACTTTTTGTTTGGGGTAGGTTTCTTCAAAACGGTGGCCCAGCATCAATTCCACGATCTGTTTCTGGTTGATCTCATTGACCTTGTGCTCGGCAACCACGCGGCCATCGCGAAGGATAGTGACCACTTCACAGATCTCGAAGATCTCAGGCAGGCGATGGGAAATGAAGATGACGCCTACATTATGGTTGTAGGCCAGATCCTTCATCAGGCGGAACAGTTCTTTGGTTTCGGTGTTGGAGAGGGGGGCGGTGGGTTCATCGAGAACCAAAAACTTGCGTTCTTCAGCAAGGGCGCGGGCGATCAGAACCATCTGCTTTTCAGCCAGGGATAGGTTTTGGGCCAGTTCGTGGGTATCAATTTTGATGCCAATGCGCTTTAGGATGGCCTTGGCTGCTGCGTGGATCTCATTCCAATTTACAAACTGCCTTCCACCCATGGCGTTTACCAGGATGTTGAGCATGATATTTTCAGCGACAGAAAGATAGGGGACGAGCGCGGTATCTACCTCTTGGTATACGATCTCGATACCGTGTTTTTTTGCTTCACGCGGGGTGCGCATTTCAACGACTTCGCCATCGATGCGGATCTCGCCAAGGTAATGATCGTACACACCGGCGAGGATCTTCATCAGGGTAGATTTTCCAGCGCCGTTAGCGCCAATGAGGGCATGGATAGTACCAGTTTTTACCTCAAAATCGACCCCTTTGAGGGCGCGGACGCCCGGGAAGGAGATCTCGATGCCGGTCATAGACAATTGATGAGCGCTTGAAGATTCGATGGCACACCTCCGGTTCTGATATTGGTATTTAACTTATTATAAACTGTGGTTGAAAAAGAGAGGATCAGGGTGACCCAATCCTCTCTTTTGTGTTTCAGGGGATGCCCGTCAAAAGAGTCGGGTATCGGTGTTGCTTATTTTACGTAGCAGCCAGCCAGTTTGTCCATCCAGGCTTCCTGGAAGGCATCGGACTTGCCCCAACCTTCGATGACGTCTTTGAGGGTCAACATGGTGGTATCGGGCTTGAGGTCGGTGGCTTTGATCAGCTTGGCTTCGAGGTCGTAGTTGGCAGGAACTTCTTCGCCGGCGAATTTCTTGGCGAGCAAGCGCATATCAACCATACCAATGAGGCCGGGATCGACGGCAGCGGTGGAGAGCCAAACGGAGCCCTCTTCGCGCATCAGGTTCATATCCTGGTTGGATACGTCGATGGAGATCAACTTGATGTCGGTGCGGCCAGCGGCCTTGAGGGCAGAGTAAGCGCCCTTGGCCATTTCGTCCCAGGAGCCCCAAATGGCGTCAACAGTGCCTTCTGGGTACTTGGAGAGCAGGGCGCCAACCTTGGCGGCAATATCGCCCTGAACATCCTGGAAGTTGGTTGGGCCAACGGTCTCGAGGGTCTCGATCTTGCCAGCTTCTACCAATGGAGCATAGATGGTCTCGCGGCGATCCAGCGGGGGAACACCAGGGCCCCACCACAGTTTGATGACGCGGGCAGCGGAACCATCGGTCTTGAGGGCAGTGATCTCGCCGAGGGAGAGTTCAGCCAGGGCGAAGTCATCCTGGAAGGTGGTCGTGATCTCGGGGAGATTGGCGCCATCTTTTTCGATGACGGTGTCGAAGGTTACGACCTGGATGCCCTTGTCTACAGCGGGCTTGAGCATGTCGTAGGAGTAATCCTTCTTGCCATGGGAGATGATGAGGCCATCATAACCCTTCTCAATCGCCTGGGCAACGAGCTCCTGGAACTTGGCGTCGTCGTTGTCAGCGATGAAGGTGTCCACAACCATACCGAGGGATTCACCCATTACACGGGCGCCTTCGAGGAATTGCTTGGTGTGGTCATCGGAAGGCAGGTTGCGGATCACTGCGACCTTGATCGGGGTCTCGCGGCCTACGAAGTAGGCGGGAACCTCAGCGAGAGATTCAGCCGAACAAGCATCGGCAACTGCGGGTGCCTCAGCGGCGGGCGCTTCAGCAGCAGGTGCCTCGGCGGCAGGGGCTTCGGCAGCGGGGGCAGCCGGAGCACAGGCACTAAGGACGAATACTGCAACAAATAAAACAAGTAAAACTTTTTTCATTTTGCTTCTTTCTCCTCTTTGAATTTTTTGAATAAGGGAATTGCCCTTTTTCAAACTTTGCCTAATTGGTATCACTACTAATATTTTACATTCTTTGTGGTACCACTACATAAATATATACCAAACAGGTGGCAAAGTCAAGTATCAATTTAAAAATTTTCAGTTTGGCAGGGAGGATTTTGGTTTGTTTGCCGGGTTATACCCGCGGTGCGCAGCATGGATTTACAGCGCAGCCAACTCCGCTGGTCGGTAACGCCCCGCGGAGTTGGCAAGTATTCTGATCGCGGTCAGTCGATCTGGTCAAAAGTATCTCCAATTGCAGAAAGGAAATGGGGTGGCTTATTGGCGCAAGTGAGGAAGAGGTTTTTACGGGCGCGGGTGATGGCCATATACAGCAACTTCTTTTCCTCCAGCAGGGTTGCTTCGTTCATATTATCGTTGTAGCACTCTTGCAGCCCGGTGAGAAATACGGTTTCTTTTTCCAACCCTTTGTGGCTATGAAAGGTATCGATGGCCAGGCCTTGCGTTTTAAGGTGGGTACGCAAGCGGTCTTTTTGTTTGTTGGTGCGGCACAATACCACCATTTCGCTGATCGAATGGTTTTTCATAAGATCAGCGGTAGTTCGTTGGATAAACTGGGCTTCCTGATCTACCCCTTTTCCTTTAAATAACAATGGCTTTTGGCCGTGGCGCATGGTGGATATGTCGACACCTTCACTGGTGGTTGGCGCGCCTTGGTCCTGATCGATCAATCCCCGCAGAACCTGGTCGCTTTCCAGCAGGGCATTGGCCATTTGGTAGATCTCTACCGTATTTCGGTAGGGCTGGGTAAGGCGCACGGTTGAGCCGGCCACTTGTATGCCTTTTTCTTTCCAGGAGTAGCGCTTGTAAATGCTTTGGGTGGGGTCATCGGCCAGAAAGATGATGCCGGTGGATGGTTTGACCAGGCAGGTTATAACCTTGATCCACGAAGGAGCGAAATCCTGGGCCTCATCTATGAGAACCATATCGTATTGGGGCGGGGTGATCTCCTGGCTGGCGATCTTGTCGAGCACGATGGTCGCCAGGTCGGCAAAATCCACCAGCCCGCGTGCCGCAAGGCTGGCGTTGTAGCCTTCCAAGAGCTGGTACATCGCCGCCCGTTTTTCTCGGCTCAGACGGTTTTCGGTGCCACGTCCTTTTCGCTCGGCCTTTTGGTACTCCTCCAGGGTTTTGATCATGTTGTCCTTGATCCAAACGATCTCCTCCTTTATATATTCTGCGGGAAGGCCAACCAAAGCCGGATATTTTTCCAATTCCCTTACCACCCAACCCTCGGAGCTATCCGTCTTAAATTTCGCATCACCCAGCAACTGGGACCACAGGCCGTGGAAGTGGGTTGTTTTGATGTTGGGTTCGGAAAAATTGGAGCGCAAAGAGTCGGCCAGCTTTTTATTGAAGCTAAGCACCAAAATTTTTCTATCAGGATCTTGCCTGGCCATATATTTTGCGCGCTGGATGAGCACGACGGTTTTGCCGCTGCCGGCAACCCCGCGCACCAACCGTACCGATGTGCGCCTGAACAGGGCTTCAACCTCATCCGGGGTCTCAGGTGGTTTAATCGGTTCGGGAGTGGTTGGGAACAAGGGTACCATTGCTTCGCCTGTTTTTTTGTTGGGGGCGGGTTTTATGGGTGGGTTCGGCTTTTCCCCGATGATAGCTTTTTGCTTCTCATCCATGTTCACTTTACCCGTCGTATCGTAAGAATACTCAAATTCCGGGAAGATCACGTTGGCTATTGCCTGCATCTCTTCGGCGGTGAGTGAATGGATGTGGTGAGAATCGATGGTGTTGCGCAGCCGCGCAGCCAGTTGGTTGGGGTTGCGCAGGTCATTGGGGGAAATGACCGCATTCTCTCCCCAGGCAATGCGCATATTTCCAATCATCACGGATGAAGTGATCCTGTACATCACGGCGGCATGGCCATAGGCAGCTTTCGTTTCCTTCCCCAATCGTTTTTTGACCTGGTTCGAAAGGTCCAACGCCATGGTTCGGGCGGTATCTACCGGCGGCGGGAAAGTATGCCTGACATTATTCCCATCCAGAATGGTCACGGACGCGGGGCTTAAGGAAAGGACCCGAACCCAATCTTTTACTTCAATTACGATGTAGCCATAATTGGTAAGCACCACAAAATCGGCGTAACGCTCCCCCCTGTCCTTGTGGATCTTGGTTTCAGGGAAGACCTTAAAATTTTGGGGAAGTTTTTCCTCTAAAGCCTTTAGTGTCGCTTTTTCACCTTCGGTGGCATCGCCTCTTAATATTCCGTACACCTGCGCCATTGTTTCCTCCGGTTTGGATCGTGATTTTTAATAATTATATGCAACAATTTATCCATGGCATTTTGGCACAACAATTTTTCAAAAAGGCTGACCAATCTCATCGGTTTGAACTCTTTTTTACTATAATTACTATTACTCCTATGACGATCGAGCAAACTGCCCAACTGTACGACTTTTTGGTAGCCTTCGCAGGTATCGCCAGCCTGACATTGCTATTGATATCGGCATTGGCTGAAAACCGCAGATACGATTGGCTGCTATTAGGATACATGGCGGTCAATACCGTCATCATTGGCAGCATTTACATTGGAATGCACGCAACCCACCAGGCAACCGTAGCGCTTTGGTATATCAAAGTGCGATTCAGCTTGTTGCAATTCAGTTACCTGCTTGGTTCTCTGATCACCATTCGCAGTTTTTCGCTTGGCCGCAACCGCCTTTCTAACATGGTCTTGGCCATGCAGACAGCGGTACTGTTATCTACGATGTTGTTCTGGAATGGAAACGAGTTTGACGGGTTTATTTTTAAGCGGGTTGAGTTTATTAAAGTCGGAGAGATTTGGCTCCGCACACATTGGGAAGCTGGCCTGTTTAATTTTGTGTTCATCTCATCCAACCTGATCAGCTTCTTTGTATTGCTCTATCTTATGCGCGGTGTGATCACCAACGCCATCCGCAACCCAGGGTCTACCTTACGGGCGAGAATACTGCTTTTATACGTTATTCCCTTCTTATTGCCTGGGTTTTTTACCACCTTGCTTGGCGCCAGACCCCTCAGCCTTCTTTCGGTATTTAATATCTCGCCGATCATGTTCGCATTGTTCAATACGGTCATTTTTATTTTCATTCAGGAATACTATTTGATCTTATTGCCGCACTCGCAGGAATGGCTGTTTCGAAATATGGCGGACCCGATCTTGATATTAAACAACCAAAACGAATTGTTGGATGCCAATGATGCCGCGGTAAAGTTGTTTGAACTCGACCATGTCTCCGATTTGGGTGTTCAGGTAAAGCAAGCAATCACCGCATTTCACACCGCGCGTCTGGACCCAGACCAGGCAGCCCCCGAACAATTGATCATCGATACCCATAGCGGGGAGAAAAGGGTTTTTCTTAGTACTGCAAATTCCATCTATCAGCGCAACGGTGTGTTGGTTTGCAAGGTGGTTGTGCTGCGCGACAATACCGACGCGATACAAAAAAGCGAAGCGATCAACCGCCTGAACTTGATCCACCAGAAGGTGGAAATAGATTTTTTGGAATTGACCCCTACCCTGGATATGCACATGGCCTGCATGAAGGCATTTGAGATCTTGATTGAAAGAATTGAGACCGCGCATATCGAAGTACTGTTACCGTGGTTTGATAACCACCAGCCTTTGGTATACCAAAATCAGGATTTTCCAACGGAAGTATTGAAACAAATTAGCCATCACCTTGGCCAGGAAAAACCGCAAGGCGTGCTTAAAACAACAGCCAAGGATGGTACCTTGGGCTTGTTTAGCCTTATTGAATGGCCGTTGGTTTTTGAAGAAGAGAGCCTGGGAACGCTATTGTTGGTTTTGCCCGCCGAAGTTGAAGCGAGCCTGGGCGATGATGGAATGGCTTTTTTACAAATTTATGCCTACCGGTTGGCACACTATGTAGCCCACCAAATTGAATACCTGGATCAACAAAACATGATCCGGCTGAATGAACGGCAACACATTGCCCGAGAAATGCACGACTCAGTGATGCAATTGCTCAGTTCGGCCAATATGATCGCCAAAGCGACGATGAAGCAATACCCCAAAATGGAACCAGGGATTCAGGAAAACTTGAACTCCTTGAGCCAGTTGATGTTAGGCGCCAGCCAGGAAATGCGCACCATGCTTTACGAGTTGCGCCCTGAATCGATCAACAAGTTGCCACTGAATGACCTTATCCTGACCTTGATCGAGGCCTACCAGACACATACCCAAGCAAGGATACAGTTTAAACCCAAGGGCAATATCGACCTGCCTCCTGATGAAAAGATCAATCTTTATCGCATTGCGCAAGAGTCGATCGTGAATTCCATCCGACACGGAAACCCCAAAAATATATTGGTCACGCTTAATTCTACAAAGAAATATGCCGCAATATTGCATATAATTGATGATGGTATTGGATTAGACCAGACCAAACCGGTACGTTCCCAGGGTTTGGGGATCATGCGCGAGAGGGCTGGCCTGATCCACGCCCAATTATCCATTCAATCCAAACCATTGCATGGCACATCAGTCACAGTAAAACTTCCCCGATAATTCATTGGAGCGGAAAATGGGCACTAACACGATCAGAATCGTACTGGCGGACGACCATCAGATGGTCCGAATGGGGTTATCCATGATGATCAATACAATCGATGGTTTTGAGTGTGTTGGCCAGGTCGATGATGGTGAAAGCGCTGTCGCTGCTTATATTCAATTGGTGCCAGACCTGATCTTGCTGGACATTTTTATGCCTCACAAGAATGGATTAACCGCCGCCAAGGAGATTTTGCGGCACAACCCCAATGCAAAGATCTTGATGATGACCGCCTTTATTGACAATAATATGTCGCTACAAGCTCTGGAGAACGGCGCAATGGGTGTATTCGAGAAGAATATCTCTCCGGAAGATTTTGAAATGGCGGTGAAGATCGCCCTTAAAGGCAAGATCTGGTACAACCGATCCACCATTCAGGGGCTTATAGCCAAAGCCAAATTATTCGATAGCGACTCCAGCCAGTTCAACTTTACGGATCGTGAAACCAAGATCAGCCGTTTGTTGATGCAAGGGAAAACCAATTTACAGATCGCCCACGAATTGGGAATGAGCGTAAATACGGTGAAAAAGGACTTGTCGTACTTGTATTCCAAACTGAAGGTATCATCACGTGCCGAAGCCACCACCTTGCTAACCAAAACCGGTTTGGGCGGCAGCAACGATTAGTTTTTGTTCGGTACCAGGTGCGATACAGTTCTGAGAAACCCAATTTTTTGTATAAACCCAGCGCGGTTGGTTTTAACCAACACCTGAAACCAAGCCATTCGTGCTCCATGCAAGGCACCGCAACCCGCCAGTGCTCTGATCACATTGGTAGCCAGCCCCAATTTTCGATAAGCGGGGTCGACAAATATCTCGAAAATACCAAGGGCCTCTTTTTGTAACCCCCCCAACCCGATCGCCCCATCAAGCCACGCATCGGTTATGGATCGATCCAGCAGGATGGAATGTTCAACCCGACCGACCAGGTTACCAATTGCAGTGGTTTGAACGCTGTTTTGGTTTTCCATTTCATAACCACCATCTTCGAGGATGGGATCGAGCAGATTGTGGCAGGGGGATTCGAACTTCTGAAAAGATGGTTGAATTGCAGCCCGGTAAACCTGTTGGCACAGATCCACCGTGCC
>SXGU01006964.1_pt1 | contig 11785 bp, 8 predicted proteins | sample 3174531 | NCBI WGS metagenome assembly SXGU01 (sample SAMN11356863, study PRJNA531348) | freshwater metagenome | isolation source: freshwater sample F1-140 | place: China: Fuxian Lake, Yuxi | collected 2017-12-25
GTCTGGAAGATTTATATTTGCCCTATCGACCCAAACGACGTACCAAAGCGCTTTTGGCTAAAGAGGCTGGTTTAGAACCCTTAGCTCTGGCGTTGTGGCAAGATCCTACTCTTATCCCGGAAGCCCATGCCGTACAATTTATCAATGCTGAAGCCGGTGTTGATTCAGTGGAAGCTGCCCTAGAGGGTGCTCGTCAAATTCTCATGGAGCAATTTGCTGAAGATGCGGATTTACTTAATGAGTTACGACAATATATTTGGCAGCACGGGGTTGTGACGTCGGTTGGAGCGAAAGATAAGAAAGGCGCGGCCAGCAAATTTGCGGATTACTTTGCTTACGCTGAACCCATCCATAAAATCCCATCTCATCGAGCGCTTGCTCTTTTTCGCGGTCGTCGTGAGAATGTATTGCAATTAACGCTCACCTTGCAGAATGATACAGAATACGGCGAGGAGCGCATTGCTACCCATTTTAAATTAACAGAACAACAACGTCGTGCTGACAGTTGGTTAATGGAAACGGTCCGGATGACCTGGAAGGTCAAATTGTTTACCAAACTGACATTGGAGTTACTCAGCCGTTTACGAGAAGCGGCTGACGAGGAAGCAATCCGTGTTTTTACGTGCAATTTACGTGATTTGTTATTAGCTGCTCCCGCGGGTGCACAAGTGACTATTGGTTTGGACCCTGGAATACGTACAGGGGTGAAAGTGGTTGTGGTCGATGTGACCGGTAAGCTGCTGGATTACACGACGGTATTTCCCTTAGCCCCACAAAACGAATGGCATCAGGCGATTGCTACACTGGCTAAATTGGCGGCTAAGTATCAGGTTCATCTTTTTAGTATTGGCAATGGTACAGGCTCTCGCGAAACAGAACGTCTAGTCGCCGAGCTAATCAAAATGTATCCAGATTTACAATTAGCTAAAGTCATGGTCAGTGAGGCGGGTGCATCAGTTTATTCTGCATCTGAGCTAGCGGCGAAAGAGTTTCCTGACTTGGATGTGACCTTAAGAGGTGCGGTGTCTATTGCTAGACGTTTGCAAGATCCACTGGCAGAGTTGGTAAAAATTGAACCCAAAGCAATCGGTGTGGGTCAATATCAGCACGATGTAAATCAATCTCGTTTGGCGCGTAGCCTTGAAGGCGTAGTGGAGGATTGTGTTAACGCTGTGGGTGTGGATGTCAATACCGCATCGGTTGCTTTGTTAACGCACGTTTCAGGTCTTAATGAGTCACTTGCAAAAAATATCGTGCAATACCGTGATGAACATGGGGTGTTTCAGAATCGTGAGCACTTAAAGAATGTTGCGCGTATGGGTGAGAAGGCGTTTCAACAAGCGGCTGGGTTCTTACGAATTATGCAGGGTGATAATCCTTTGGATGCGTCGTGCGTACACCCCGAGGCGTATCCATTGGTTGAGAAAATACTTGCCGATAAACAAGCTGATATTCGCCAGGTGATAGGTAACCATGAGTTACTGCACAGTGTTAACGCGGCAAACTATGTGAATGAGCAGTATGGGTTACCTACTGTGTGTGATGTGTTACAGGAATTGGAAAAGCCTGGGCGTGATCCTCGGCCTGAGTTTAAAACGGTTAGTTTTAAAGAAGGCGTGGAAGAGATCGGTGATTTGCACGAGGGGATGATACTTGAGGGCGTGGTGAGTAATGTCACCAATTTTGGTGCCTTTGTAGATATTGGTGTGCATCAAGATGGTCTAGTGCATATTTCTGCGATGACGAACCGTTTTATTACTGATCCGCGTGTCATTGTGAAAGCAGGTGATATCGTTAAAGTCAAAGTGGTTGAAGTGGATAAGGAGCGTCGTCGTATTGGTCTGAGTATGCGGCTTAGTGAAGAGAAAACGTCAATCCCACCGAAAAAGAAAGAGAAACCGCAACTTACAAAAAATGTGGAAGCTATCAAAAAACAAGACAAGCCAAAAAAAATAGAGCAAGCTAAGAAAACGCCAGCTGTTAAAAAAACAATCTTTAATACGGCCATGGCGGATGCGTTGTCTAAACTAAAACGGGGATTGGAATAATGACACTATCAAATGGCGAAATTACTATCCAAACATTGGCAATGCCCGCAGACACGAATGCCGCGGGTGATATTTTTGGCGGATGGCTTGTCTCTCAAATGGACTTAGCAGCAGGTGTATTGGCTAAAAAATTATCCCAGGGACGAGCGGCTACGGTTGCGATTAATTCAATGGCGTTTCTGCGTCCTGTTCATGTTGGTAATTTGGTCAGCTGTCATGTGGAGCTCGTAAAATTAGGCAAAACATCCATGACGATAGCCGTTGAGGCGTGGACGGAAAAGTTAGGGACTGGCGAAAAATACTGCGTGACCGAGGGTGTATTTGTTTTTGTAGCCATCGATGAGCATGGGCGTCCACGACAGATCCCAACATCAGTATGATGGCCAATATTGACGATTTAAAAAAGTGGATAGCAGATATGGCGCTGCTATTTGATCAAAACGAGGATCCTTCCCCTGAGCACTATGCCTATTTTGTGCAAGAGCCTGAATTGGCCTTGAGTTTGGTGGAGTTAATCGATGCGTTGGATGAGAAGCATGTGGATGATCACCGTGCGTATTATTCGTCCTGCGTTTTTGCGTTGGATATCTGTGTCGCACAGTTGCAGGTAGCCAGTGAAGGGGGAAATAAGCTAGCGGGGAAAACACTGGACAAACTGATGGCGACCTTAGCCACCGCTATTGCTACAAATAAACACTCGTTAAGCTATTGGCTACCTATTCTCAATGCCTTTTATGAAGTTCATGTTGAATTATCCAACGAATTAAAAAATGCCTATCTTGAGTTAGCCTGTGAGGAAGACGAATTAACACCTGACGAAGAAGCCTCACATTTAAACTCCATTCGTGACCTGATACACGAGTTGTCGGATCTTTCTGTTTTCGACATTGCTGAGAATTTTTTTGCGCAAAGCTACGCCATGCCGGCCGATTTTTTTACTGATTTAATCCTTGATTTATACAGTATCGAGGAGGGGCAGGACATCGCTTTACTGACCTTGCTTCATCCTAAGCAAGACGTACGTGACGTGGTAGTGGCAACGCATGAACAATTAATGGATAACCTCACGTTAAGCCCTATTTCACTGTCACGCCTGAAAACCATTAAGCATTGGTATCCTGCGATCTATCATCCGACATTTGATCGTTGGATAAAACAGCAGCGTAAAAAAGGCGTCGTCTTTAGTAGCGAAGCCAGTACACCGGTATTACGGATTAAGGCAAGTGAGGTTGATGGTGGTGGCGCCCAAGGTATTTTTATTCATTTGAAAAAAAATCGTAAACATCGTCTTTGTGGGTTACTCTTTAAACAAGGGGTGGGCATCAAAGATGCTTGGATTACTCCTCCTATTTCGGCCAGTGATATTGCACGTTATTATGATGAAGCGTTTGATGATAGTGTCATGTTGCGTGACGTGGACATGCCCTATGTGTTGATGATCACCAGTCATTTTCTGGCAATGACGATTGAGCACGGTGGAATGCCTGATTTGCATCTTTTAGAAATACAAGAGGAGTTAGGGATACAGTGGCGCCCACTCAAGCTCGATATTGATCATTTGATGGAGCAGCTTGGCGTGCAAATTAGCCCTTTTACCCCAGAGAGCATGATGGCCTCGTTTAAGCGCTCAAAGACATGGCCTAAAAATAAACGATTTACAGAGTCATGGTATGTGGAAAACCCACAAATCGATAAATTGGTGAACCGTTGCTGCAGTTTTATCGATGGAGTGAAAGTATGTCGCTTTAACGACGCCATTAACGCTGTTTTTGCAGAAGAAATGGAGTTACACCGTGACCAATGGCTGTTCCATTTTTTATGGATAGCGTTATGGGTGAAAGCCCGCGCTCGTAAAAATGAAAAAATATGGCAAGACAGCTTTTTTATTGCTTATGCTATTCACACAGGTACTGCATTGAATGCTATTCCTATTATGCATGAGATTTGTCACCAATCTGTGGTTAACAGCATTGAAACCATGCAGGAGCGTAGGACGCATCTTAATCGACAATAGTATAAAACCACCATATGGGAGTTTGTGATGCTATCAAAACATGTGAGAGATGCTTTTTTAGTACAAATCGCCGTTGGAAAACGGCAGTTGGCCACCTATGAGCCATCGTATTGGCTGTGTTCTTTAGAAGCACGCTATGCTTTGTTTCAGTTAGAGCAAATGATAATGGAGTGTGGTTTAGCGGTTGAAGAAAGTTTGTTTACTTTGTTTGAGCAGCGCTGGCAGAGAATTAAAAATACAGATTTACAATATCTCCTTGATTTTACTCATCCTGCCAATCAAGTTTATATTGAAATTGCCAAAGCACTGGGCACGCTGTTAAAGAGACCCTATTTAACGCTGCTCATGCCGAGCCTTAATGCAACGCCTATCACGGCCTATACAACGTCGTCTTATGCTGAAGATCTTGACTTAAAAGAAATCATTTTAAGCGATGATAACGAACGATTGATTTGTATACCTGACGTTTTGGATGGTGCACAAGTTGATGGGGTCTTGAAGCACAACTCCTTGGATCAAGGGGGAGTAAAAATTCTTAGCCAGGCCGAACAACATCGCCTGTTATCACGACATCCAACGGTGAGAGTAGCTTATGAGGCGTTGCAAGCACGTGTTGCTTTTAAATTACATGGACATACGGTCGGTGCCGCGCTAGCTCGATTGATTGCAGGGTTACGTGGGGGTGGGGAGAGCAGGTTCCGGCAAGACGATCCACGTCGTGCCCTTGTGTCATATGATTCTGGCATGCAAGCCAATGAAGCGATTGTAGAATTTAACATCTATCTTGAAACGTTGGATGATGAGACGAGAGATATTTTAATGAGTGCGAGCAAGATAGACCAATACTCCGAAATGGCATCTTATTCGATAGAGATGTTATGGAACCGATTGGCGCGTCCATCTCATCGGCCTGATCCTGATCCTGATCTTGATCCTGATTCTGATTCTGATCAACAAGCGATACGCCCGCCACTCGTTGATTATCGTGTTGGTGGTACCTACTGCGTGGAAATAATTGCCAATGGGCTTGAGGTGATACTTAAAATGCACCCGGAATTATATGATTTAGAGTCTTACCATGGGGGGGTGGGTGCAACTCTTGCTGAGCTAGATCAAGCCGTGATGCAAGCAGGGGAAGCCATGCACCAGGGATTACTCTCCATGAGCCAACATCTGTGCCACGAGGCCTATGGAAAGTATGGACAATACGTGAAACTACTTTCCCTGCTCAATAAAGAGCCATGCTTTCTCTTGCGGGTTGAGGAGGTTGCAGGTATTGCTGATAAATATGCTGCTGCTTGCAGAAAGGGTAGTAAAAGAATCATGGCCATAGGCGACGAACTATTAAGGACGATCAGCCAGCGCTATGATCAGCCGTTTATCATGGATGCTCTCGCGAGAATGACGCCAGAGGGGCGTCAACGATTTATTGAATTAACAGGATTTGGGTTGTCTCCACCACGTTTGCGGGAGGTTGGCGGTGCTTGTTTTTTTGGTGCGGTGGAAAAAGTTAAACGTAACACGAGCGAGGCCTCTCTAGAACCCAGTAGAAAACGTTTTGCCGTTGAGGGTGAAGATGATGTGAGCGCTACCGAATCGGAGGGATCTGAAACCCATTACACGACAGATGGGCGAGGCGCTTTTTAAGTCATGATCGCCCAATCTGCTCCCGTTTAAAATGCTACAATTGGATTGGACTTTAGCTATTTTTACAATATGATCCCATTCATTCGATTTCAACAGACTACATACTGATCAGAGAGAGGAGTTTAAACGTTCATGAATACAAAATTGGCCATGATGTTTGGCACGTTTTTTATAGCGACGACAGTGGCGATTGCCGATGGGGACAACGCAAATCAAGCGTTGTTGCCTGATACGTTTGCTATTTATACTGATGGCACAACGGTTATTAATCATCCAGAGCCTGGGTTTACAGAAGCTTTATTGCCCACCGTTAATTTATACAAAGGAACGCCTGGGTGCTATATTGCTTGCTACTCACATCAAAAGGAAAATGCTATCTATCCCGTGGGTGATAATATTTATGTCTTGGGCCAAGTTCGAATCGCAGGCAAATACAACGGTAGGATCTGTGAGCCCACGAATTTTGCAGGAAAAGACATCAGTGGTGATGATACATTTAAAACGATTTGCACCGAAAAAATACAGCGATGTGTCGGCAATCATTGCTGGGCAGGAGGGGACACGGGTGGTTGGTTTGGAATTCAGTGACTTTGTACCAGTAACTCGCGCGCGTGAGAGCGAGTTTGCTCGGTGATTTTCAATCCACCGAGCATGCGCGCAATTTCATCAATTTTTTCAGGTTCTGCTAGCGCGGTAACGCGCGAAAATGTTTGTTCGTTATCACACTGTTTTTCTACCATAAAATGATGGTGGGCAGAGGATGCGACTTGTGGTTGGTGAGTGACACAAAATACCTGTAAACGTTCCCCTAATTTGCGCAGTAATTGGCCAACGAGAGCGGCCGTTGCACCGCCAATTCCCACATCAACTTCATCAAATAGTAACGTCGGTGTGGCGCCGCGTTGGGCGGTAATCACATGGATAGCGAGGCCAATGCGCGATAGTTCGCCACCAGAAGCTACTTTGGCAAGCGTGTCAGGTGCCATTCCTGGATTTGTGCAAACCTTATACTCAATTTTATCGAGACCATGAACTTGCATTTTTTCTAGCGGTGTTATGTCGATACTCATGTACCCCTTGGGCATACCCAGTTGGCGGATGCTCGCACTGATGTCTTGGGCAAGTTTTTCGGCGGAGCGTTGTCGCGAGGCTCGCAAAGTGAGCGCGGCTGCCTCATAGATGTCTAGGTGTTGCTCATATTGTTGTTGGAGTACACGCATTCTCTCGTCTTTGTTGTGTAGGCACGCAAGTTTTTGTTGTAAATAAAGGGCATGCGCAGGCAGTTGGCTTGCCTCCACATGGTATTTACGGGCCGCCTGATGAAGTGCGCTGATGCGTTCTTCAACGGCATGCAAGCGCTCTGGATCAAGCTGCACTTCATCTGAAAATTTTGCCATCTCATCACGTGCTTCTTCGCACTGAATCAAGGCGCTATTGATGAGCTCTTGGGTATTTTTAATTCGTGCCTGCTCTTGTGGGAAGGAGGCGAGGATTTGCAGGATGTGATGTAAACTCTGGCAGATGGTTGGGGGTTCGTCTGCACTTAACAAGTCTGTTATGCGTTGCGTATGCTCTAGGTACTCGCGAGCGTGATGAAGGAGCTGATGTTCTTCATGCAAAATCTGCATCTCGCCCTCTTGTAAAGACAGTTGCTCAAGTTCATCAATCTGATGGTGCAATAACGCCGTCTCTTCGTGCTCCGACGCCTCACCTTTAAGTTCTTGTAACGTGTGTTTAAGCTGTTGGCATTGTTGATACGCACGGGATACGTCATCCAGTAAATGCGGGTGATTGGCGTATCGATCTAATTGTTCTCGATGGGTGGCGTGGTGCAATAAGGTTTGATGTTGATGTTGGCCATGGATATCAACAAGCATTTCACTGAGTTCTTTTATTTTCTGTAAGGGAAACGGTTGGCCATTAATGTAGGATTTTGATCGCCCTTCCACATAAACGACACGACGTAAAAAAATATCATTATCCTCATTGGAGATGTCATGTTCAGCCAACCACCGAGCCGGCTCCGATGATGATTCGATATGAAAGCACGCACTCACATCGCACTTTTCAGCATGCCCACGAATAACTGACGCATCAGCTCGACCACCCAAAGCGAGCATCAACGCATCAATCATGATTGATTTTCCGGCCCCTGTTTCACCGGTAAATGCGGTCATGCCATTGGCGAAGTCCAATTCAAGTTGCGAAACAATGGCGAAATTTTCAATGCGTAAGGAAGTGAGCATATATGACCCAATATTATCCTAGGGGTTGAATCCCCAGCCTAATTTCATTCTTAATGTATCATAATAGTGATAGTCAGACGGATGCAACAACCGTAATTGTTGCGCATTTTTCTCAATAGCTAATTGTTGGCCCGGTTTTACTCGACGCGACTCATGGCCATCGCAACTGATTTGCAAATCCTTCTCATTATTTTTGCTAATCCTTAAATCAATGAGAGCCTGCCCATCAATGACCAATGGACGTGAGCTGAGGCTATGGGAAAACATCGGAACCATGACCATGGCATTGAGCTGGGGATGCATGATAGGCCCACCGGCAGATAAGGCATAAGCCGTTGATCCAGTGGGAGTGGCTAAAATAAGGCCATCCGAACGATAGTGACTGACAAACTGTTGGTTAATGTAGACATCAAACTCTATCAAATGCGTTTCATTGCCTCGGCTTAAAACCACATCGTTAAGCGCATCACCTTGATAATACGTCGTTTCAGCATCATGAATGCGTAAATGCAGCAAAAATCGCCGTTCTTCGGTGTACTCTCCGGCAAGCACCTTACCCAATTGCGTTTCAATGTCTTTAGGCGAGATATCGGTTAAAAAACCCAAACGGCCTCGATTAATGCCGATGACGGGTACATTCACTTTAATGGCCATGCGCGCTGCCGATAACAGGCTGCCATCACCACCAACCACCACAATCAAATCTTGTTTTTCGTCCATGGCGTCACGCGCCAAGACGGGGAGTGTGAGGTCAAAACTATTTGCTGTGTCGCCATCAAGAAAAGCGTTAATGCGCCCCTCTTGCAAGTAATCAACCAAGCGTTGCAAGGTTTCACTGACCCCCTGATTGGCGCGGTGTTGGCGCGCATACAATATGACTCGTTTGAATTTTTGTTTTGTCATCTTGTGATACCCATTAATAATCTAAGACATTGATACAGCTATCTATACTCTGTCCTCGCTATTGGCCGCTCGAGCGGTTCGTTTACGATCATGCTCTTTTAATTCCTTTTTACGTAGGCGTATTGAAAGTGGCGTGACCTCTACGAGTTCGTCATCATCAATAAATTCTAAAGCTTGTTCTAGAGAGAGTTTGACAGTTGGTGTGAGTACAATGTTTTCATCTGTGCCTGACGCGCGGATATTGGTGAGTTGCTTCTCTTTGGTCACATTAACAACCAAGTCATTATCACGGGCGTGAATGCCGACGATCATGCCTTCATAACAGTTCGTTTGCGGCTCGACAAATAATCGGCCACGCTCTTGCAGGTTAAACAAGGCAAAACCACGAGCAGTACCTTGGCAGTTGGAAATTAATACACCACTGTTTCGTTTACCGATACGCCCACGCAAAGCGGGGCCATAATGATCATACACATGGTACAGTAAACCTGTTCCAGAGGTACTTGATAAAAACTCAGTGTGAAAACCAATCAGACCACGAGTGGGGATGATGTAATCAAGACGAACACGGCCCTTGCCGTCTGGGATCATATTTTGCAGATCACCGCGGCGCTCCCCTAGTTTTTCCATGATGGTGCCTTGATGGTTTTCTTCAATATCGACAGTGAGGCGCTCGTAAGGTTCAAGTTGCATCCCTTCCTCTTCACGCAAAATGACCTCTGGTTTGCAAATAGCCAATTCATAGCCTTCGCGGCGCATGGTTTCAATCAGAATGGATAAATGTAATTCACCACGTCCAGAGACCCTAAACTTGTCAGGATCGTCGCTGTCCTCGACACGCAACGCAACGTTATGTAGTAGTTCTGTTTGTAATCGTTCGCGTATTTTGCGGCTGGTTACAAATTTGCCTTCTTGTCCTGCAAATGGAGAATCATTGACTTGAAAGGTCATGCTAATCGTTGGTTCGTCAACCATTAATGGTGGTAATGCTTCTACTGTATTCGGGTCGCAAATGGTATCGGAGATATTTAATAAATCAACACCGGTGACAGCGATAATATCGCCAGCACGTGCTTCTTCTATCTCAACGCGCTCAAGGCCCTTAAAGCCAAGTAATTGTAATAAGCGGCCATTACGTATGTTGCCATCTTTATCAATGATTTTAACAACTGACTTCGCTTTGATGTGCCCGCGACTCACTCTACCAATGCCAATTGTGCCCACATAAGATGAATACTCGAGCGAACTGATTTGCATTTGAAATGGCCCTTCAGTATCAACGTCAGGCGCACTCACATAGTCCACTATCGTTTGCAATAAGGCGCTCATATCGTCGGTGTTATCTTTTAAGTCAAGTTTTGCATAGCCATTTAATGCGGAAGTATAAACGACAGGAAAATCGAGTTGGGTATCATTTGCACCTAAATTATCAAAAAGATCAAATACTTGATCCATGACCCAATCGGGTCTAGCACCCGGGCGGTCAATTTTATTGATAACGACAATGGGGTTTAAACCACGAGCAAACGCTTTTTGAGTGACAAATCGTGTTTGTGGCATAGGACCATCAACAGCATCAACTAGTAACAATACGCTATCTACCATGGAAAGAATGCGTTCTACTTCGCCACCAAAATCAGCATGCCCTGGCGTGTCGACAATATTGATTTGGTGCCCGTGCCAATGCACACAGGTATTTTTAGCAAGAATCGTAATGCCGCGCTCTTTTTCAAGCGCGTTGGAGTCCATGAGGCGCTCCACTTTCGGTGCTCGTTCGCTCAAGGTACCCGTTTGTTGTAGTAATTTATCGACTAATGTTGTTTTGCCATGATCAACGTGAGCGATGATGGCGATGTTGCGGATGTTCTCAATCATATGCACCTTCAGTTGGCAATAATATTGAATGACACGACTTAGCGCCATCATAGTAGAGTTGACGATAGGCCCTAAGGGGATGCAGGGGTCTCAACAAACGAGCCCTAAAAACAGATTATTTGTGCATCAATTTAGCATTATACAGTAAATAAGCCATGAACCCAAAATAATCGGCTCATTCGCTAAAACTCCTTCCAAGTGGTACATCTTTTGCTACACTAATAGTGAGCCATACAGAAAGGTGGATTTTTATGAAAAAACTGATTTTACATCCCACCGACACGAGTCAATGGCATGCTTTAGTGAATGAAGCGCAAGCCGTGACCCGCTTAGTCTTAAATGAAAACACGGAGAGTTATCTGGTTTTTCTGCTCATGCGGTTCTCACAATCAACCCAACTGATTGAATCGGTCATTGCGATGGATTTTCTTGAATCTATGCGTGCCCCAGGTAAGCGGCAGGTTGAACTTTTGCGCGATGTGGGTGACAAAAGCTTACTATTTTGTGGACTTTTCCCAGGGATGGCGGTAAAGCGACATGTGCGGCTTGATTATTTTAGTGATATGGGGCAGGCTGCCTACTTAACCGTTAGCGAACTGCAGGAGAGCGAATCAGCTGCGTTGTTTTTTCAACTCAGCGCGCAGTTTATAACGATGCAGCAGATTTTGCAGGCTATGCGTGGAAGCCCTTCGCCACTAGCCGATGCTGATAGTGGAATCGTGGGAAAGAACGAGTCGCCTATGCATTAGGGCCTGCTGATGGGCCCTACACGCGTGCCGACAAACTCCAGTATCTTAATACCATGGCAAATTTTTTTGATGATCCCGGGATGTTCCCGTTATCTCCATTTTTCCTTCCATTTTAAAAATTCGACTATACTCAACAATAAGTAGCAGAAGAATGATAAACATTTAAGGAGTATTAAATGAACTCGTTAACACGATTAGCGGTCTCTCTATCACTCATAGGACTGACTTGCTCGTTACCCATCACGGCCATGGCGACTACTGATGCGCAAGCTACCGCCAAGATATCCAAGGCAACCAAACAAA
>SXGU01536717.1_pt1 | contig 11785 bp, 11 predicted proteins | sample 3174531 | NCBI WGS metagenome assembly SXGU01 (sample SAMN11356863, study PRJNA531348) | freshwater metagenome | isolation source: freshwater sample F1-140 | place: China: Fuxian Lake, Yuxi | collected 2017-12-25
ACGTAGGTTTCTACCACCTCGCGGTATTGCGGGTGGACGGCGGGGCTTACCACCACCTTGGCGCGCTTGCCCCTAAAGTTGGCATAGGCCATATTTACGGCCTCGGCGGTGGCGGTGGCGCCATCGTAATGGCTGGCGTTGCTCAGCTCCATGCCGGTGAGGGCGGTCATCAGGCTTTGGTACTCAAAAATGGCCTGCAGGGTGCCCTGGCTGATCTCTGGCTGGTAGGGGGTATAGGCGGTGTAGAACTCGCCGCGGCGCAAAATATGGTCTACCACCGCGGGGATGTAGTGGTTGTACATACCGGCGCCGAGGAAGGAGACGAGCTGGCGGCTGCTCTCGTTGGCATCGGCCAATTCGCTGAGCAGCGCGCCGGCTTCCATCTCGCTGAGGGCGGCGGGCAAATTCATCTGTGGGAAGCGGACGCTGGCGGGGATGGCATCAAAAAGGTCATCCAGGCTTTTTACGCCAACAGTGGCGAGCATCTCATCCCGTTCTTTGGGGGAGTGGGGTATATAGGTCATTGCGGCATCCTTGCCGGGGTCGGCAGGTTAGTGGCCCTTGGCGGCGCAGTCGGCCTCGTAGGCGGCGGCGTCCATCAGGCCGGCGGCATCGGCGCCGTCTACCTGGATCATCCAACCGGCGGCGTAGGGGTCGCTGTTGAGGGTTTCGGGGGCGCTGGAGAGGTCTTGGTTGATGGCGACGACCTTGCCAGAGACGGGGCTTAGCACTTCGGCGGCGGCCTTTACAGACTCTACCGAGGCGATATGGTCGCCGGCATTAATGGTATCGCCAACGCCAACCACGATCTCCAAAAAGACGATATCGGAGAGCGAGTTTTGGGCAAAGTCGGAAAGGCCGACCTTTCCGCTGGCGGGGTCGAACCACTCGTCGGATTTGGTGTACTTGAGGGTTGCGGGTGTGTTCATGTGTTGCTCCTTTGGTTTTGGTTGCTATGTAAAAAAATTGGCTGCCTTGCCAATGACCTTGCGAAGAAGGGTTAAAAAGGAAAGGCGCACCTTTAAACAAGTGCGCCTCTGTTATAGACCTGAGAGATTCGCGCGGGCTTTGCGGCGCCGGCTTGCCCCGTCGGTATTGGCACCCGCGAGGGTGCCAAACTTTCCAGAGTTTGTTGGTCAAAGGGATGGGTCCTTTTGCCTGAGAGATTCGGCAAGGGTGTGCCCACCCAAGCCTTGCACCTTCGGCGCCCGTGGCATGCCTGTTGGCAGGCGCGCGGGGCTCTTCCCATCGGATCGTTGTATTATTTTAAGGGCAAGACAGGGTCAAGTCAAGTGAAATATGTCATACCTTGCGGGGGATGATGGGGGGTAGGGGTGGCTGGGTTAGTCCCCCTCGATGTTGGTGACCGCCCAACCGTAGGCGCGCACCTTCCAGCCATCAGCCTGGCGCGCCAGCACAAACGCCCAGCCGCCATCCTCCTCGATCGTCTCGCCATCCTCGCTGATGCTCCAATGGGTGGGCAGCGAAACAAAGGCCTCATCGCCTTGCACGCGCAGGTCTTGCGGGGCGCCAAAGCTGTGTTTTAGCACCAGGGTGGTGGGCGGCTGGTGCCAGCGCAAGATGGTTTGGCTCCAGCGTTCTACTGCGCTGGGGCCTTCAAACAGGTGAGGGGCAAAGTTCTCGATGATGACCACCCCGTTGGGGGTAAAGGCGCTTAGCAGGCTACGGTCGCCGGTTTCTATAAAGCGTGCAACCTTCTCGATCGGTTCCAGCAGGTCTGGGGGCAGGGTTTCGGCCATGGGTTGGGTCCTTTTTGGTGGGTGGGTTAGAACCATTATGGCACAGGTGTGCCGGGTTGGCAAAGCCTTTGGGGTGCCAATGGGGTGCAAACTGGCTTGCCTTAACCGGGGGGTATAATGAGACCTAATGAGCCCGACAGATGGTTTTGACAGGGGATAATTGCCAATTAAACTGGAGAACAACGATGACACAATGCACCGAATGCCAGCAAGAAAACCCCGCCGGGGCAGTTTATTGTAACCAATGCGGCAAAGCTTTGGCCCCAGGCGGGCGCAAATTTGAGCTTGCCAACTTTTGGTACCGTGCCGCCGCTTATCTGATCGACTCTGTTGTCACCCGCTTCGTTTTCTATCTCGCTGTCTTCCCGCTATTAATTGTTTGGTCTGTAAGTAACAATGGCCAGCCTGTACCAAACATGGTCCTTTTGGGGGTCCTTTCCCTTGGCATCTTTGCGCATTGGTTATATTACGCGCTGATGGAATCTGGCGGCAAAATGGGCACGCTGGGGAAAATGGCTGTGCGCATCAAGGTTGTGAATGAGGACGGCGACCGCATCAGTTTTGGCCGTGCCACCGCGCGCTACTTCGGGCGCATCCCATCGGCGCTGCTGTTAGGCATCGGCTATGGTATGTTCTTCTTCTCAGAATGGAACCAAACCCTGTACGACAAACTGAGCAGCTGCTACGTTGTAGAGCGCTGAGGGAGCGGAGCCATTATTTTTGGCTTTGGCGGGCAAAAGCCGGTTAAAATTTGGCTATGGATGACCAACGCACAAGGACGATCGGGATTTATTTGTACCCTCAGGCGGAGGTGCTGGATTTTGCCGGCCCGTTTGAGGTGTTTAACACTGCCAGCCGAATGGCTTTGCGCCTGCGGCCAGGGCAGCCCAAGCCGTTTGAGGTGGTGACAGTGAGCCGGGACGGAAGCGCTTTGTTGGCGCGTGGCGGCTTGCTTGTAACGCCCCAAGTGGCCATGCATAACGCCCCGGCGTTGGATGTGCTGATAGTGCCGGGCGGTGTAGTGGATGATGAACTGGCGGATGAACAGCTGCTGGCGTGGTTGCGGCAACGTGGCGCCGCGGCAGAGGTTTGCGCCAGCGTGTGTACGGGGGCATTTTTGCTGGCCCAGGCCGGCCTGGCAGACGGTGTGCCCGTTACCACCCATTGGGAAGATATTGACGACCTGCGCAGCCGCTTTGCCAACCTGGAAGTGCGTGAGAACGCCCGCTGGGTAGATGCCGGCAAAGTGGTGACCAGTGCCGGCATTAGCGCCGGAATTGACATGAGCCTGCATTTGGTAGAACGGCTGGCCGGCCGCGCCCTGGCCGAACAAACCGCCCGCCAAATGGAGTATGTTTGGCAAGAGTGACATTGTAAAGGGTGGCATGGCCTACCTGCCCGATGGCAGCTGAAAGGCGATGGCACGAATGTATTTTATTACCGCCGGCACAGACCAACTGTGCCGGCGGCTTTGCTTAATTGTTCAGTCGGGTCATTAGGCCCGATTGGATGACTTTAATAAACTGCCTGTTTTGACCCCATCCGATATATATTGCCAAAATTTCTCCTGGGCGGTGCTTTTGTGGCTTTGAACATTGTGGCCGATAAAGATCTGCCGGCTGATGTTTACACCTACAATGGGAACCTCCACCACCCGGCCGCTGCAAAGCTTGTCTACCACCAATTTGGAGACGAACCCCACACCGATTCCTTCGGCAACCGAGAGGGCCACCGCCTCGGCATTGCCGAGGGTGATGAAGATATTGAGGTCATTCATAAACAAGCCATGCTCCGCCAGGGTGGCTGCCACCGCGTCGTAGGTGCCACTGATCGCCTCGCGCATGACATAATCCTGGGTGGGCAGGTCCTCAATGCGGATGCTGCCGGCGCTGGCCCAGGGGTGACCGAGTGGGACGATCAGCACGATCGGGTCATCCATAAAATGGATCGCCTCGATCTCCGGGAAGGAGCTGTATTCCAGGCTAAAGAGCGCAAAGTGGCTTTCGGCGTTGGCAAGCGAGCGCAGGGCATCCATTTGGCCAGAGACGCTGCAGGCAACGGTTACCTGTGGGTACAGCTTGTGGAAATTGGCCAGGATCTGCGGCAATACATATTTGCCCGGGGTGGTGCTGCAGCCTACCATCAGGTGGCCGTATACCTGGCCTTTTAAAGAATCCATCAATTGGTCGGTCTGCAAGGAAAGCGCCACCGCTTTTTGGGCCATTGGCAACAAAATGCGCCCGGCATCGGTTAGTTCCAGGTTGCGGCCAAAGCGGTTGAACAAGGCGGCATCGAAATGCTTTTCGAGCATTTGAATGTGCTGGCTTACCGATGGCTGAGAAAGGTGCAGCAAGCGGGCGGCCTGGGTAAAGTTGAGCGTATGCGCGGCAACTACGAAAACATTCAGTACATGGATATCCAACATGGGGCAAGTTCCTTTTAGAAGCGGGTCGACAGGGAAAACCCCGCCGGCTATCAATTTTACTTATGGGTGATGATAGCCAAAAACTATAAGTGAAATATATCACAAACGTTCCTTACCCTATTATACTCCTTATAGTTATTGTGATATGTTTCACAATAGGAAGCGCGCTGGGCCACTTGAAGATGGAGGAAGGCGAAATGCGACAAACGTACTGGGTACTATTGATGTTGGCGGCAGTGCTGGTGTTGGGGTCTTGCGCTGGACAGGCACCGGTTACCGAAGCGGCGCAAACCGAGGCGGTGGCTACCGATGTGCAAGCTGCCGAAACCCCGCTGGCGCAGGAAAAGGATGAGTGCCTTGCCTGCCATACTGCCAAAGAAACCCTGATAGAGACCGCAGAGAAGGTAGCAGCTGCTTCTGAGGGTGAATCGAAAGGGGTTGGCTGAGGGGGCGATGTGGCTCCGTTGGAGCCTTGGGAGAAAGTACTAGTAAACGCGGAGGCCTTTGGCCAAACCGAGCACGGAAAGATGACCTGCATTGAATGCCACGGCGGGGAGCAATCGCCCGACAAATTGACCGCCCACGCCGGCATGAAGCCCAGCCCCAGCAACGACCCGCAAGTAGCCTGTGGACAGTGCCACGACGATAAGGTATCGACCTACACAAATGCCTTGCACAATACCCAGGCCGGCTACTGGACGCGCATCGACGCGCGCGCCGGTTTGGAGAACCACGAAGCGCCCGAGAGCCACGCCGCGCTCGAAACCATGTTTGGCAACCACTGCGCTACCTGCCACACCACCTGTGGAGAATGCCATGTGAACCAGCCCGATAATGTAGGCGGCGGTTTGTTCAACGGCCATGTATTTGAAAAAACCCCGCCCATGACGCGATCTTGCACCGCCTGCCATGGCAGCCGGGTGGGCAACGAGTACCTGGGCAAGAATGAAGGCTTCCCTGGGGATGTTCACTTTAGGGAAGAGCGCATGAACTGCGTAAAGTGCCACAGCGGAACCGACCTGCACGGCAGTGAATTGCCGGTGGATCACCGCTATGATGGCGCGCAAAGCCCCAGCTGCCTTAGCTGCCACCCCAACGCGGAGGTTGGAAAAAGCGACAACCCGATGCACAACCAGCATAGCGATACTTTGTCTTGCCAGGTGTGCCATTCCATTACCTATACCAGTTGCGATGGCTGCCATGTGGCCGTGAGCGAAAAAAGCGGCAAGCCCTTTTTTGAGACTGAGGCGACCTACCACACCTTTAAGATCGGCATCAACCCGAGCCCCAGCGCCGAACGGCCGTACAGTTTTGTACCGGTGCGGCATATCCCGGTCTCGCCTACCAGCTACCAATTCTACGCAGAGAACCTGTTGCCAGCCTTCAACAGTGTGCCGACCTGGCAAATGACCACCCCGCATAACATCCAGTTGAAGACCCCGCAAAACGAAAGTTGCGCGGCCTGCCACGATAACCCCAGCCTGTTTTTGTTGGCCGAGGATGTAGCCGAAAGCGAGATCGAAGCCAACCTGGGGGTTTACCTCAGCGGGCCGATCTTGCCCTCCGGGCAGATAGAAAGCCTGTTGGCGGGCGCGGACCCGCTTCCTGCCAGCCATGCCGAACTGGCCTGCCAAAACTGCTGCAAGGTTTGCCATAACGAAGGGCTGCGCGGAGCAGTTGTGTACCCTGGCAACCATAGCGGATTTTCGGAAACAACTTGTTTGGGCTGCCACAAGCCGGCCCAATAAGGCGTAATGTTGACCAAAATTTTTTACGAGGAGTAAAAATGAAAAAGAATTTGCAAGTACTGTTTGTTCTGCTCGCCATTTTGAGCATGATGTTGAGCGCCTGCGCGCCCGCCGCTGTGGAAGTTGAACCCACCGTTGCCCAGGTGCCCACCGCCGAACCCACCGAAGCGGTGTTGGATGTAGACGCGACCCTCGCTGCCCTGTGGGGCGCCATTCCGGCTGATGCTGGTTATGGTACCGTCGCGGCTGCCAAGCTGAACGAGGAATTGGCTGACAAAGCGCCCTTCTTGCTGGACGTTCGTGAAGCCAGCGAAGCGACCGAAGTTGGATACATTGCCGGCTCTGTCAACATCCCCGTTCGCGACCTGCTGAAGAACCTGGATAAATTGCCCGCTTACGACCAGCCGATCGTGATCTATTGCGCCAGCGGCCACCGTGGCGGCATGGCCATGGCTGCCTTGCGCATGCTTGGTTATGGCAATGTTCGCAACCTGGGTGGCGGCATTGGCGCCTGGAACAAGGCCGAGTTGCCATTGGTAAAGGATGCCCTGGCTGCCCCCGCTGCCATTAGCACCCCGATCGTTGCCGATGAACTGCTGTTCACCACCCTGGCAGATTTCTTTGCCACCCTGCCTGAGACCTTCTACACCGTCAAGGCGGATGCACTCAATACCATGTTGGCTGAGAAAGCACCGGTTCTGGTCGATGTTCGCAGCCAGGCCGAGATCACCAAAGATGGTTACATCGAAGGTTCGATCGCCATTCCGTTTAGCGACTTTTTGGCCAGTGGCGACAAGCTGCCCGCTGACAAAGCCGCCCCGGTTGTGATCTACTGCGCCAGCGGCCACCGCGGCGCCATTGCCATGATGGCAATGCGCATGATGGGTTACACCGATGTGGTGAACCTGGCTGGTGGATTGGGCGCCTGGAAAGCCGCCAAATTGCCGGTTGCCGGCGCGGTGGATTGGCCCGCTACCTTTGGCGAGTTCCTTGCTGCTTTGCCCGCGGACCAAGGCTTTTACAGCGTTGCCCCCGCCAAATTGAATGAAATGCTTGCCGACCAGCCGCCTTTCATTTTGGATGTGCGCGAGGCCTCTGAAGTGGAAGCCACTGGTTACATTCTCGGCTCGGTGCATATCCCGGTGCGCGATGTGTTGAAGAACCTGAACATGCTGCCCGCCCAGGACCAAAAGATCGTTATTACCTGTGCCAGTGGGCACCGTGGCGCGATGATCATGATGGCCCTGCGCTTGTTGGGCTACACCGATGTTGTAAACCTGGGTGGTGGTATTGGTGGCTGGGCCAAGGCCGAACTGGCGCTTGAACCCGGTTTGCCCGCGGCTGCGGTAGCTGGCGAAGCCCCCGCGGTAGACGCTGCCCGCCTGGCTGGCCTGGATGCGATGATCAGTGGATTGCCGGAAGGCTTTGGCACCGTAAAGGCGCCAGACCTGAACACCGAGTTCGCTGGCGAACCCAAGCCGGTGGTGGTGGATGTACGCACCGCTGAAGAAATTGCCGCCGATGGCGCCATTGAAGGCTCCATACTGGTGCCAGTAGTAGAACTGCCGGCCCGTTTGGCAGAACTGCCCGAAGACAAGGCTACCCCGATCGTGGTAACTTGTAAATCTGGCCATCGCGGCGCCATGGCGTTGCTGTACCTGCAAAGCCTGGGTTACACCAATGTGCGCAACCTGGCTGGCGGGCTCAATGCCTGGATCGCGGCTGAGTTGCCGGTTGTAAAGTAAATTTTGGCGAGATGATTGCCAATGGGCTGCCTTCACCGGCAGCCCATTTTGTTTGGCAGTATATAATTGGCTGTAGTACGTGCAGCGCGAAACCATTTGGGAGAATACAAACGATGAAATTATCTACAGGTTGGAAGTGGTTGTTGGGGCTGGGCACCGGGTTGTATGCCCTGTTGATGGTGTTGTTGGTGCCATTGGCGATAGCGGTTGGTTTGGTTATGGGCTTTGCTACCGAAGCCGGCCCGTATGGGCCAATGGCAGGCAGCGATGCTGATACGGTGGCGTTGTTGGTAATGTTGCCGGTTTGGATGCTGGCCATGTGTGTAAGCCTGATGCAGCCGGTACTGGCGGGGGTGTATACCGTGTTGTTGGTAAAAGACCATACCCTGGGAGACTGGGAAAAGGTCTTTTACTTACTGGGGTGCTACTTTGTGCCTTGGATAAGCATGCCGTTGTATTTTGGCCTAAAGGTGTTGCCAGCCAAAGCCTGAGTTTGAACGAAAGCAATCAACCCAAGCCGGCGCGCCGATTGAGAGACCGAACGGCTTTGGAGCAAGCCTGCCCAGGCATTGAAAACCTTAACGAAATATCCTATTATTTAAGTGGTTCTTTTTAACATTGGCATTTCATCGAACTTTTTTTTGCTGCAAGGAGACAGTATGAAAAACAAGTTTTTGATGGCGATGTGCATTGTTGCTTTGCTTGCTTTGGTGTTGCCCGGTGCCGCATTCGGCAAGGGGCCGGCAGAGATCAAAGTATGGATCAGGAACGTCACCGGTGGAGAAGTGGCCATGAGCCTCACCGGTAGTGACGGAAACATTATGTACCTTACCTTGGTGAATGATATGACCCAGGTGACCATCAAGGAAGGCAATTACGATTTTTATGCCCAGACCCGTTGTGGCGCGACCGCGGGCACCTGGAACCTGGAACCAGGTGGAAAGTACATTCTGCGTTGTATTGATGACCAAGTTGCGGTTGAGCGCCCCGGCCAGTGCGGCGAGCATGGCTGGTATGTGTATGATGGCGGTTATTACTTCCTTAGCTGGGAAAATTGGGGCGAGCCAACCTGGAACAATCGCTACCACTTTTTATATGATGTGACCGGTGACCATTATTACTGGGCCTATTACAGCTGCTGGCAGGAAGACCACAAGAAATGGTTTTACGGTTGGTAAGCAAAACCTGAAATGCCAGGTTGGATTTGAACCAATATGCTACAACGGGGAGATACCTCCCCGTTGTTTTTTGTTATGAGGAGCCCCATTAGGGGCGGGTCATTTTGTTGCCATGGGCGGGTTAGTAGCGCAGGCCAAAACCGCAGGCAAACAGCGGGTTTTCGCTGTCGTGGGGCAGGTCGGCTTTTTGGGCGCGAACGGCATCCATGCTGCGGGGCAACTCGAAGGGCAGGCAGCCCTGGGGTTGGTCTTGGCCAAAGATGACCTTTAACACATTGGCGTCGCTGGCGCCATAATCGGCCAGCAGGGCGGCGGCGGCTTCGGCGATCTCGGGGATGACGGCTGGCCTGTCGAGGTAGATCACTACCACGGTGGGCACCGTGTGGCACAGGTCCAATATCTCGTACAGCTCATCTCCTTTAAAGTCCAAATCTCCATGATGAAAGCCCAGGGCGAACGGGTTTTTGGTTTCTACTGGCACCCAGGGGGTATTGAGGCGTAAAATGGCCAGGGAGGCCTGGCTGGGGGTGCTGGCAGGCTCGCCGTATAGGCGAACCAGCGCTTCATCGATGCCCGGCGCCCACAGGCTGGGGCGACCACTGGCGGGCAGCGTGTTGGCGCTGTTCTTTAACAGGGTCAGGCTGCGGCGTTGGCTTTGGTCTGCCAGGGCGGCGCTGGCCGGGTGGCCCATAATGGCCGGCAGGGCTGCTTCGTCTACAAAGGGGTTATCGAACAGGCCCAACTGGAACTTTTGGCGCAGCAGGCGGCGTGCCGATGCGTTCACCCGCACTTCGCTGAGCAGGCCCTGGCGAACCAGGTTCACCACATGCCAGGGGCAGCTCTCGCCGCCGAACTGGTCTACCCCGGCGAGGATGGCTTTGAGCACGCGCTGTTCGTGGCTTAGGTGCTCTACCCCCCAGGCGCGCGCCGGCCAGACCACGTCGCCCATGTGGGCATCGGTGATCAGCCCCCAATCGGTACATACCACGCCATCGTAACCGTAGCGGCCGCGCAGCAAGGTGGTGATGATGGTCTTGTTGAAGGACATCGCTACGTCTTCCTCGGTTTGGCCAAGCGGTATGCCGTAGTAGGGCATAATGCTGGCGGTGCCGGCCCTAATGGCAGCCTCGAACGGGATCAGGTGATACTCGAAGGCATTGCCCGGGTAGATCTGCCCTTGCTGGAACTCGAAGTGCGGGTCCAGGCCGTCTTTTTGCGGGCCGCCGCCAGGGAAGTGCTTGGTCATGCAGGCCACGCTGTGGGGGCCCAGCTGGCTGCCCTGAAAGCCCTGCAAGTAGGCTACCGCCAGGCGGGCGCTCAGCTCGGCATCTTCGCCAAAGGTTTGGGCAATGCGCGGCCAGCGTGGTTCTGTGGCCAGGTCTATTTGCGGGTGCAAAGCCACTCGTATGCCTACGGCAAGGTATTCGCGGCGGGCAATATCGGCGAACTGGCGCACCAGATCGGCGTCGTTGAGGGCGGCAAAACCCAGGGTTTCGCACCACTGGCTAAAGTCGTTGGCGGCCATGGCAAAGATGTTGTTGGTGAAGTGGTTGCGCGGGTCGCTGGCGATGGTGATGGGGATCCCCAGACGGCTGGCTTCGGCGGCTTGCTGCATGCGGTTGTGCCATGCGGCCACCACCGGCGCGCTGGGCATTTGCCACAGGTTGAAGTGGTTCATCCGCTGGGTTTGCATTTGTTCCAGGCCGTTGGCGGGGTGTGCGGGGGCTTCGGCGGTTTTTTCGATGCTGGCATCGGGGTTGATGTGGGCGCCGTTGATAAACATCAGCCCGGCTTTTTCTTCCAGGGTCATTTGCCCAAGCAGGTCTTCCACGCGCGCCTCAATAGGCTGGGTGGGGTCTTCGTACACATCCATACGGCCGTTGTGGTTTAGGTCACGGTAGGCTTGGCTATTGTGGGTCGAAAGCGCGCCGCTGAGGGCGGCGGCGAAGGGCGGCAGGGCGGGGTTTGGCATAACAGGCTCCTTATTGGGTCAGTTGGGTTAATTATAGGTGTTGGGGCGCATTTAGGGGGGTTGAATGCAGCGGCTCGCTTACGAAAGGCTAAACCTGCCTTTAACTTGCTTTAAGCTTTGTTCGTTACAATTTTCACAATAATTTTTTTGGAGGACTGCCATGTTGGATGTGGTGATCGTGGGCGGAGGCATTAGCGGGCTGGCCGCTGCCTGGAAGTTGGAAAAACATTTTGGCAACAGCAACTATGCCCTGTTGGAAGCCAGCAGCGCATGGGGTGGCAAGATGGAAAGCCGGCTGTTGGAGGTTGAAGGGACGCCATTTTTGGTAGATGGCGGGCCGGATACGATCATCACCCGCAAGGTAGAGAGTTGGAACCTGACCCGCGAGGCGGGGCTGGAAGGCGAGGTGCTGGTGCCGGCTTCTGAGACGCGCAACATTTATGTGTTGGATAATGGCGTGCCTCGTGCCTTGCCGCTTTCTGTTGGCGAGTTCTTGCGCACCCGATTGTTAAGTTGGCCGGGGCGTTTGAGAATGCTGGCAGAGCCTTTTGTCGCGCCTCGCCGCGACGACGGTGATGAGAGCCTGCTGGCGTTTGCCAGCCGCCGCTTGGGCCGGCAGGCCGCCGAAAAGATGATCGGCCCGGTTTTGGGTGGCATTTACAACGCCGACCCGGCCAGCCAAAGCGTGCTGGTAAGCGCGCCGCTGATGCGCCAAATGGAGCGCGAAGGCGGCAGCCTGGTGGGTGGTTCGCTGCGCCGGATGGGCATTCCTCGGCCGATGGGTAGCGACGGTAAACCGGCGCCGCGCTCGATCAACTACAAGGAAGGGATGGCCCAACTGGCTCGGGCGGTGGCGACTGGCTTGGGCGGCCAACTGGAGCTTAATTGCCGGGTGAGCGAGATCAGCCCGCTGCCAGGCGGCACCCTTGTGCGGGCAGAAGATGGCCGGCAGTGGCA